>Ga0209254_10003669_pt1 | contig 14002 bp, 10 predicted proteins | sample FrelakmetDIP11DI_FD_187148 | JGI IMG/M metagenome (GOLD analysis project Ga0209254, IMG submission 187148) | Freshwater lake sediment microbial communities from the University of Notre Dame, USA, for methane emissions studies - DIP11 DI (SPAdes)... | ecosystem: Environmental > Aquatic >...
ACGGGCATCCCGGACGGCGGCTTCAAGACGATCTGCGTCCCGGTGCCGGTGCGGCAGCTCGGCGAGCTGCACCGATGCTTCGAGGAGATGCGACGCGACTCGCGCCTCAAGGCGCCGGCATCGGGGCGGCTCGAGCTCAGGTTCGGCACGATCAACTACGTCGTGGGGGAAAGCCCGGCGTGGACGCAGGATCCCGGGCGGCTGTTTGCCGCAACGTTCGAGGCGGGTGGCCTTCTGCCGCTCGGGCTGCCGAAGCTAGAGCACGGCAAGGACGGGTCGAGTGCGTGCACCGTGCGGCGGCTGGTCTATCTCGCGTCGATCGGCGTGCCGTTTGCAGGCGTCGAGTTCGTCGTGGAGCGGCTGGCGGAGCGTGGGCTGATTCGACGGCGGTCCGACAACGCCGACACTGCGTCCGACATCGAGTTCGATGCGTTCGTCGCCGCGTGCGCCATTGAGCTACAGGGCCGATCGGCCGCGTGGATGGATGCGCAGGCGACCCGACGGGTGTTCTATCTGCTCAACTCGGAGGAGGAACTCGCCAAGGGTGGTGTCGAACGAATGGCTGCTGCGGAAGCGCAGACGGAGGAGGAGGCACGGGAACTGATCCGGCAGGCGGTGCTGGTGTCGGTGCGGCAGCGGAACTGGCTCGCGGGCTTCGCAAGGTGCGAGGGGTGCGGGTCGTGATGAAATGAACGATACGCCAGATGGGGCGAAGCGACCGGTGGTGCAATGGCAGTGTTGCGGCCTCGGGGTTGCCGGGGACCCTTGAGATCACGCGTGTGTCGGCTCAGTGAGGTCTGCCTGCCCAATGTGCAGTGCTTGGCCCTCGTGTCAAGGCGAAGCCTGGGAATAATCGCTGCTGTGCTAAGTGCAGCTCCCCAGGCGACGATGCTGCCATCCCCAACGATCGCGAGCGACGTCCATGACGCTTTCGAAGACCTTTCGTGAGCCGAGGAAGCCATATTTTTCGGCTTTGACGTCGTCGACGTACGGGCTGTCGTTTGCGATCCACATGAGGAGCGGCTTCACGCGGGAGGTTGCGTAGCGCTCCAGCAAGTCGCTGAAGTCCTGGGTGGCGATGAGATCGCGCCCATATAGACGACCGTAGGTGGCCTTCTTGGCGTCGTTGAGGTAGGCCTGACAAAGCAACGCCCAGATCAGGCTGCGGCCCCCTTTGACAAAAGCATACTTGTCCGAGCCCCCAAGCACCCGCAGCATCTTGGCAATGCGCCGGTCGATCTTGTAGCAAAGTACGACTTCCTCTGGCGTTGCATTCATTCGGCCGACGCAGAAGGTCTTGCTGTACAGGGCGTCGTCCTCGAAGACTGTTTTCAGCTGCTGCATCTTGTCGATGGCTCCATCGCCCGCAAGAAATGTCTGCGCGAGCTTCTTGATGCCAAGGCACTTGTCGCTGTCGAGTACACCCTGAGCTTCCAGCTCATCCTCATCCATGCCCTCAAACGCGCCCTCTTGAACCTCGTAATAGAGACCAAGGTGGTCGATGAACCATGCCTGCAGGCGACTCTGAACGTCGTCGTGGGCTCGCAAGTGCCACGGCATGATGGGGTTCTGGCGATTACTGGCGATCGTGACGCTGGTGACGAACTCGCGACTACCGTTGGTGATGACGCGCCCAACCACGAACAGTTTGGCTAAACGCGCATCGACCGTTCTTGAGTATTCTCCTTTCTGCTTCAGGTCCTCACAGACACGGGCGAGAGTCGTGACGGTCTGCGCCCCGTTCAGGATCTGCGGCTCGACGAGCTCAAGGTGATCGTCCGATGAGGTGCAAGTCGTCGCGGTCAGCGTGACGCCGTTGTGACGGAAGAGAAAGAGCTCGGGCGGTGAGTCCCCACGCGCCACGTCCAAGAACGCTTTGGCAAGCGCCTGGTTGGAGCCCGTGGACGCGTTCAGCGCAGCGCGGACATTGCGGGCCAGGAAGCGGATGTGCAGGGCGCGATACATCTGCAGAAGCTCGTTCAGAGAGACCGTGCCTATATGCAGGACTTGCCCGTCCGGCCCCCCGGTCCGGACGTGATTTGCCATGCTGATAGTCTGGCGATATCCCATGAGCTTGTCCGGGATGCTCGTGGATCCATCAGCGGACTTAACCGTGCAGGTTACTTCGATATCCGGTCGGGCGAGGCGCCTCTCGATCAGCGGGCGCAGCTGGATGATGTCCTCCTGGAAGTTCTTGACGAGTTCGGCCTTCACGGCCACTTCGGGGTCGCCGAAGAACACGAGGCGGAAATTGACGGTCGACACCAACGCCTTCGATTCCTCGATCGCCGCTTGAAGCTGCCGCTGAAAATGGCTTGATGGACCCGCCATCGCCGTCGGGCCGATGATCGCCGCCAGCGGGTCTTCCGGCCCCTCTCTCCGAGCGTCGAACAGAGCGTTGAGCCCTGACCGTGAGATCGCGGAGAGGGAATCCGCAAAGTCAGCCACGGACTTGGAAGCATTGCACACCAACATGATCAGGGTGCGCCTTGGTTCGTCCATGTGGAAGCCATGAACGCCGAGGCCGGAGGAATCTCTGAACGCGACCTTGAGAAGGGCCCGATCGTGGCTGAGGCCGTGTTCGGTCTCGAGCCAGCGCAGGGCAAACATGTCATCCAGCGTCCCGACGTGCTGCGGGCGGAGCTTCTGCTGGACATAACGCAGGTGACTGAGGGTGAGCAAGCTAATGACCCATGGCTAGGTTTCTCGGCGTCCAACTACGGAGCCGTCATAGCTGGGTTTGCCTCCACTGGAATGATGCCGTTGGGCTCCGTCCAAAACAAATCAAACCTATGACAGGTCCTAACGCGAACTCTGACCCCCACCGCTGCCCGAGACCCCTCGAGTCGTGGTATTAGCCTGTCGAGCGCCGGCAAAGCAGAACCGGCATCGGGCAATCACAGCAGTTTAGCTTGGGAGCGGATATATGCCGTTGGTTACGCCAAGAGCGGTTGTGGGTGGCATTGCGGAAAGCGTATGGGACCTGCTGCGCGCCGACCACGTCGTTCCAGCGTACCAACGGGACTATGTCTGGCAGGAGAAGCAAGTTGGCCTTCTGTGGGACGATTTATTCGATCACTACGATCGTTACGCCGTCGCGGAGCAACTAGTAAATCCGGACGGATATTTCTTGGGCGCGATGGTTCTGATTCAGGACGCCGAGGATCGCCCTCCCGAAATTGTCGACGGACAGCAACGCATCACAACTCTGTCGACGATAGCGGCGGTGCTTTTTGACGCATTGCAGGTCCTACCGCCGACAGACAACAACCGCATCGGCTACGAGTCACGACTGCGCGACATGCTCGGCAAGTTCGACGATGGTCACTGGCGGACGAACTTGCAGTTTACCGACAGTGATTTGCTGGTCTTCTTCTTAAACAGCTGTCTGATGTCACGCGATTGCGCACAAAAAACCATGTATTGGGCCGATCCTTGGTGCGTCGAGAAGCTCAAGCGCCAACGTTCCCCGATCGCGCGCCTAAGAACCGCAATCGATGTTGGCTACGAGAAGCTAAAGGTATTTCTTGAAAAGCAGCCGGACCCCACTCTGAGGGCTGAAAGGCTCGTGTCGTTTATCCGTCTAGCAACAGAGGCCGTCGTTGTTCTGAAGATTGTCGCTAGGTCGTACAGCAGCGCATACGCAATATTCGAGTCACTGAATAACAGGAGCGTACCTCTTTCACAGGCGGATCTAATCAAGAATGAGTTGCTAAAGGGCGCTCCGGCAAACGATCGAGACGACATTATTGAAAACTGGTCGGCCGTCCGACAAATGGTCGAGACGTTTGAGTCCGTTCAGCTGCCTGACTTGCTGCATTACTCCTACCTGTCTCGTTATGGCCGCGTCAGAGCGCGCGACTTGTACGCGGAGGCAAAGAGGAAGTTCTCGTCCGCACCTGGGCTCGCAAAGCAGTATTCCCAGGAGCTCGCTGATGACGCGGTGGCCCTGGAAGCAGTCAGCGAGACGTTCCCGGCGCACTGGACCGCAGACACGATCAACATGTTGAAGGACATTAAGAGTGTCCTGAACATTAAACTCTGCTTTCCGTTCCTTATGGCGGCGTATCGCAAGCACGAGAGCGTGGCTCCCGTTTTCGAGAACCATGTTCGTGCGGTAATGAATTTCGCATTCCGATACCTGAAAGTAATGGAAGGCAGCCTGGAGGTGTTTGCGAACACGGTAAGTGATGCCGCAATGCTTGTTAACGCCAACCGGCCCATCGCAGATGTCCTAGCTCTGTTCCAAAGCCAAGCACCAGACGCAAAGTTCGTGGCAGATTTCGAGCAACTCTCGATTACGGCAACAAAGCTTGCGTATTTTACTGTCTACTATCTAGAGCGAGCCCAGGTCACCGGCGCCTTACCAGTGCCGCATGGGCTGGAACAGAATCTTGAACACATAATGCCCAAGACACCTACTGCAGCTGGCTGGCCTAATGCGTACGCGCTAAAGGCTAGCAGTCGAGAGGTATACCGAGATCTAATCTGGCGCGTCGGGAACTTGATACCCTTGCCCGCTGCGATCAATAAGGCCATAAAGAACCGCGATATTGCCTACAAGATCACCAACCCGACCACCAATCACTACAACTCGCCAACTCTGGGCCTTGTTTCGCCAAAGAACGTCGCCAAGTTCCTTGATGGCACCGAGTGGTCTGCCAAGAGCATCGATGACCGTCAGAAGGACCTTGCGCGTAATTTCGCGGTCAGGTCCTGGTCACTGTGATCCATGAACCGAGACTGTTGTCTATAGACACGAGTGGCTGGTCGTAATATCTGAGCCATGCCGTTGGCACAGATCAGTGTCTAAAACGCGCTTTCGACCGCTGGCCTGCTGGCAAAGTGTCGGACCGTTTGATTCTTGGGAAGATGGCTCCCTGGCACTGCGAGGGAGTCATGAAGACGGCGAGGTTCATTGAGGAGCAGATGGTCAAGATCCTCCGGGAGGCCGACAAGGCGCCGGTGGCGGAGGTGATCAAGAAGCACGGAGTCAGCGACCAGACGATCTACGGCTGGCGCAAGAGCTATGGGACGCTGGAGCCGACCGATGTGAAGCGCCTGCGTCAGCTGGAGCACGAGAACGCGCGGCTGAAGAAGCTGGTGGCGGACCGCGGTCTCGAGCTCGACGTGATGCGGGAGATCAGTCGAAATAAATGGTAAGCGCAGGTTTGGTGACAACAGGTGCAATACGCGCAGGAGAGCGGACTGTCGTCGCGGCGAGCGTGCGCGCTAATGTCGGTTGCGCGAGCGGCCCTGGGCTACGAGTCGCGTCTGGCGGCCAAGGAAGCGCCCGTCGTTGCCGCCATGCACGCACTGTCGGCCCCCCCAGGCCCGAGTTTTGGCCATCGGCGCATCCACGTGTTCCTGGAGCTCCCGGGGGCACGTCATGAGCCCGGACCGGGACCACCGGCTGTGGCGTCAGAACGGCCTGCAGATTCCGCGGCATCGGCCGCGGCGGCGGATCTCGGCGGGACGACCGCGACCGCTGCTGCCGGAGCGTATCAATCATGTCTGGGCGTAGGACTTCGTGTTCGACGCCTGCGCCAAGGGGCAACCGCTGAATTACCTGACGGTGGTCGATGAGTTCAGCCGGGATTGCCTGGCGATGGACGTCGCCGGCAGCATCCGCTCCGGTCGAGTGATCGAGGTCCTGGCCCGGCTGATCAGCGTCCATGCCGCGCCGCAGTACCTGCGTTCCGACCATGGCCCGGAGTTCGTCGCAACTGCCTTGCTGCGCTGGTTGACGTGACCAACATCGAAACCGCCCTGATTGAACCCGGCAAGCCCTGGCAGAACGGCCTCGGCGAGATCTTCAACGTCAAGTTCCGCAACGAGTGCCTGAGCTTGGAGTGATTCCGCAACCGGACCGATGCGAAGATCGTGATCGAGAGCTGGTGTCGTCACTACAACGAGGTCCGACCGCACTCGAGTCTCGGCAACCTGACGCCAGCGGAGTTCAAGCGACGGTGTTCAACAACCCGCCCGGCGAAGCTCGTCTGCCAAGTCGGAGATGGTCGGAAGAAAGCCGACAGGTCACTGCCGCGCGATGTGCCACGGGTTAGCTCACTGGCGCGCATGAGGGAGTTGCCTTCATAGATCGCATAGATGCCGTCACACGCAGGTGGATCTGGAGGTTTCGGTACGCCAGGCGGAGGAAAGTGTTTGGTGCAGACTACTGGAGGTCTATTAATCGCTCGATGATGGGGCGCCACATGACTTCGTTTGTCATGTGACACCACGAAAAGCGCACCGCTCCATCACACCGCTCGGGTTGCAAGCGCATCGCCTCCAGTACGTGACTCGGTTTGTAGCTCGCCGAGGTACACGCGGAACCGTTGGAGATTGAAACGAGGTCCTTGAGCGCGACCATCGCAGCCTCGGAGTCGACACCCGGAACAGAAATATTGAGTGTCGAGGGAATGAGCCATCGCTCATCGCCATTAATCACATGTTCGATGCCATTGAGCGCCTGCCGAAACTCTTGTTGGATTGCCAGGCATTTGGCACGCCGCGTCGCATGATCGCGCAGAGCGATCCGTGCGGCCTCTCCCAGTCCCGCGATGAGAGGCACGGGCGCCGTCCCTGGACGCAATCCCCGTTCCTGGCCGCCACCAAAAATGAGCGGCGCCAGCGGCGCACGGGAACCGTTGCGGCGCTGCGCGATCAGAGCGCCCACACCCTTTGGTCCGTAGATCTTGTGACCGCTCACACTAATCAGATTCATACGGCGATTGCGGAGAGCGTCGAGTTCTTTGCCGAACCCTTGGGCGGCGTCGACGTGGTAGTACGTGTCGCTCGCGGTCAGCAGGTCGGCGATCTCGGCGACCGGCTGGATGACGCCAGTTTCGTTGTTGACGTGCATCACGCTGACCAACAGCGTGTCCGGTCGAAGTGCCGCGGCAACATCCTTGGGGTCAATGCGCCCGGAACTCGAGCAAGGGACCAGGGTGACTTCGAATCCTTCGCGGACGAGTTGCTCCAGCGGCTCAAGGACCGCCTTGTGTTCGATCGCCGTAGAGATCAGATGCTTCCGTCCGGCGCGACGGCCGGTCTCGGCCAGGCCTAGCAACGCGAGGTTATTACTCTCCGTGGCGCCGCTAGTGAAGATGACCTCCTGCGGGTCGGCCTCTACGACCGCGGCCACCTGTTCTCGTGCCCGCTCCACCGCCTTCTTGGCCCGAGCGCCGAACTCATGGGTGCGGCTACCGGCATTCCCATAGTCGTCGCGCATGTAGCGGATGACGACCTCGAGGACTTCCGGTTCCATGGGGGTGGTGGCATTGCAGTCGAGATAGACGGGCATGGCGTGATCTGTAGGGCTTGAGAGACGGAATGTTTGTTATAAACGTGTTGCAGAGGCTCGTTGTTTGTTTATAAAATAACAAACAAGCCGAATCAAGGGCCTCCCCCATGGAAACCTCCTTTGAGTACGTCTTCCCCGCCATCCGAGGCGTGCAAGCAGGACGCGAGTTCTATGCCTCGATGTGTCCCTTGCGACTGTTGCCCAAGATCTTCTTGTTTGATGACGAGGAACTGATGCCGGAGCTGCGCGCGCAGCGGATCCTGAACAAGGCGCGCGTGCCGGAGATCGCCCGCTATGTCATCGCCAACCGAGGTAGCTACGTCTTCTCGGCCATTACGGCCTCAGTCGATGGCGATGTGCGGTTTGAGCCAATTGGCGACTCGGGGGAGGCCAGTCGGGTGGGCGCGCTGCGCGTGGACATGAACTCGCGATTCATCATCAACGACGGGCAGCACCGACGAGCAGCGATCGAGCAGGCACTGCGCGAGGAGCCGGAGATCGGCGATGAGACGATCGCGGTCGTCTTCTTTCTGGACCGCGGGTTGGAACGGTGCCAGCAGATGTTTGCAGACCTCAATCGCTACGCTGTGCGTCCGGCGCGGTCCCTGGGCCTGCTTTACGATCATCGCAATGAGCTCGCGAAGCTTACCAAGCTCGTGGTCATGAAATCCCAGGCATTCAAAGAAACGGTTGAGATGGAGCGCAGCACGTTATCGGAGCGGTCGCGGAAGCTTTTTACCTTGAGCGCCATCTTCTCGGCGACGGAGGCACTGGTCGGATCGGAGCACATTGCCGATCTCGAGGCCCGCGCGGCGCAGATTGCGGCCTATTGGGACGAGGTGGCGAAGTACCTCCCGGAATGGGGTTTCGTCCGCCAATCGAAGATGACGGCGGGTGAAGTGCGGCGGGACTTCATCCATTCGCATGCCATCGTCTTGCAGGCGCTGGGGCAGGTCGGACACGAGCTACTCCAGCTTCCAGAGAGGACCTGGAAGAGTCGTCTCAAGGCTCTGGAGTCAATTGAATGGTCGCGATCAAACGCCCGGACCTGGGAAGGGCGCGCCATGATTGGTGGGCGAGTGTCCAAGGCGTCCCACAACGTGACACTGACCACCAATTTGATCAAACAGAAGCTCGGCCTCGACCTGGGTCCCGAAGAGGCTCGCGTGGAGTCGGCTTTCAAGCGAGGTCGCAATGAGCGCGTCTGACGCACCGGTTCGGTACACGGCGTTTGAGCCGCGGGGTTTCAGGGAGACGATTAGCCTGCTCAAGCGGCAAGTGCAGCAGCTCTACCTAAGCGACCAGATTCCCTGGGTGCTCGGTTACAGTGGCGGTAAGGACTCCACCGCCACGCTGCAGCTGGTATGGACCGCGCTCGCTGAGCTGGTGCCGGCGCAGCGCAGCAAGACGATTCATGTGATCAGCACGGATACGCTGGTCGAAAATCCGATCGTGGCGATGTGGGTGACGCATTCCCTGGACCGGATGCGGGAGGCGGCCAAGGAGCAGTCGATGCCCATCGAGCCGCATCGATTGACGCCCACGGTGACGGACAGTTTCTGGGTGAATCTCGTCGGTAAAGGCTACCCAGCGCCACGACCGAAGTTCCGCTGGTGCACCAGCCGGCTCAAGATCAATCCGTCCAATGACTTCATCAACGGGGTCGTGGACCAGAACGGTGAAGCCATCCTGGTACTCGGTTCTCGCAAGCACGAAAGTGAGAAGCGTAAGGCGGTGCTCGAGAAGTACGAGGGCAGCACGCGGGAACTGCTGAGCAAGAACGCGAATCCGCGGCTCGACCGGGTCTGGGTCTACACGCCCGTCGCGGATTGGAGCAATGACGACGTCTGGCAGTACTTGATGCAGGTGCAGAACCCCTGGGGGCATCGCAACAAGGAGCTGCTCGGCATGTACCAGGGTGCCACGGCCGATGGCGAGTGCCCGCTGGTGGTCGATACCAGCACCCCGAGCTGTGGGGACAGTCGATTTGGATGTTATGTCTGCACGATGGTCGATCAGGACAAGTCCATGCAGGCGATGATCAGCAACGACCAAGAGAAGGAGTGGATGCTGCCGCTTGCGGAGCTGCGCAATACGTATCTGGACATCAAGGATGATCGCAAGCACCGGGACTTCCGTCGTCTGGATGGCTCCCTCACCCTGTTCAAGGGGCGCCTAGTGCACGGACCCTATAAGCAGAGCTATCGCGAGACCCTATTGCGCGCGATTCTGCGTGCCCAGACCCGCGTCCGACAGCATGGGCCCGAGGAGGTGAAGCGACTGCAGCTGATCTCCATCGAGGAACTCGACGAGATCCGGCGCATCTGGATTCAGGAAAAGCATGAGATCGAGGACAGCCTCCCGCGACTCTATGAGCAAGAGATCGGCGAGCCATTCCCTGGCGGCGCTTTCGACGATGGTCATTCGCTGCAGGCAGAGGATATTCAGCTCCTGAAGCAGATCTGCAATGCGGAAACCGAGTCAGGCGAGCTGCACTTTCAGATGGTGCGCGAGCTCCTGCACACGGAGGCGCAGTACCGTACGGCATCGCGACGGGTGGGGTTGTATGACGCGATCGACCGAACGCTAAGGGTCGGAGGATTCGACAACGCGGAGGAAGCCCTGCAGTTCAAGCTCAAGGAGGATCGCGAGCTCGCCAGCCTAGCGGTAGCAGAGTCCGTCGCGCCTTACCAGGCCGATCTTGAGGAGGTCGTCCACCATGATCTTTGAGCGCTTGGTGCTGCACAACTTCGGCGCGTACCACGGGGAGCACGTGATCGACCTGTCGGTTACCAAAGACAAGCCCGTGGTGCTCGTGGGCGCCCTTAATGGCAGCGGAAAGACGACTCTCCTCGAAGCGACCCAGCTGGCGTTGTTCGGACGGGCGGTGCGCGGCACCAGTCGTGCGAAGATGGCCTATCCCGACTATCTGCAGCAGCTGATCAACCGAAACGTGCGCCCAGAGGTCGGTGCCTCGGTCAATCTGACGTTCAGTCATCGGCATGCTGGGCATGACGACCTGTTTACGATTTCGCGGACCTGGCGGAAAGCCGGTACCGCCATGAAGGAGGAGCAAGAGGTTCTGCGCAACGGCGCGGTGGACGTTGAGGCGACGGCTCGGTGGCTCGAGTTCGTGGAGGAATTCTTGCCCGTGCAGCTCGCAGACCTGTTCCTGTTCGATGGCGAGCGCATTGAGGCCCTGGCCGACCCTGACCGATCGGCCGAGTTCCTCAAGGCTGGCATCCACGCACTGCTCGGCCTTGACCTGGTGGATCATCTGACACGCAGTTTGACCGTACTCGAGCGTCGCAAGCGCGGCGCCCAGACCGTCAGCAAGGCGCCACGCGAGGCCCTGGAGAAAAGTGAGGCCGTGCTCGAGACATTGCTGCAGCGCCGGACAGCGCTCACCGCAGAGCGGGCGGCGGCGCAGAACATGATTGATGGCTCCGAGAAAGCTCTTGGCAGGTTGCAGCAGCAACTCGTGAAAGAGGGCGGGACCCTATACCACGAGCGCGAGCGGATCGCCGAGCAGGCGGTTCGGGCGGCTCGGGAGTGCGACGAGCGAGCCGAAGTGCTGCGCGAGACGGCGGCGGGCGATGCACCACTGCTGCTGGTACCGGAACTGGTTGAGGCCGCACGCGATATGGCCCGGCTCGCGGGTGAGTCGGCGATCGCGACGCGTATCCACGCAATCCTGACGGAGCGTGACGAGCAGCTCACGACCAAGCTATCAGCCACGAACATGCCGGCAACGCTGCGTGCGGAGCTGGCCTGCTTTCTTGAGCAGACGCGCGAACCCTGGATGAAGGCCGGGATAGCGCTCCCTGATTGCGGGCTCACTCTCGCCGGGTTCGATCACTTTACGCGGGAAGGCAGGGATCGCTTGTGCGAGGACATTGGCCTGCAACTAAACGCTCACGATGAGGCACGCGCCGCGCGAGATGCCGCCCTGTCAAGGCAGGCGGCGGTGCCGTCGAAGGAGAGTCTCAAGGTTCTGCTGGATGGTATGCAGGCCGCGGAGCACGCGATGACTCTAGCGTGCGCCAAGGGAGAGCTGCTCGACCAGGAGCTGACTCTAATGGCCGCCCAGATCGCGAAGCAACAAGCGGCGGTGGAGCGAGGTCGCGAGGAACTGCTCATGGTGGAACTGAACGATGCCGTGGATGCACGTGTCGTTCAGCACTCCAGTCGGGCGCGCGCCACATTGGCGACGTTCCGACAGGCGGTGGCTGCAAAGAACGTCGCACACCTGGAGTGCCTGATCACGGAACGGTTTCAGGATCTGCTCCGCAAAGGAGCCAGTCTAGTGGAGCGGGTCTGCATCGATCCGGAGTTCTTTGAACTTCGGCTGCGGGACCGTGAGGGACGGACACTCGACCCGCTCACTCTCTCGGCCGGGGAACGACAGCTGCTGGCGGTTGCCATTGTGTGGGCCCTGGGGAAGGCCTCGGGTCGCACCTTGCCGACGATGATCGATACTCCGTTGGGTCGGCTGGATGGCGAGCACCGCTCAAAGCTGGTGGAGAGCTACTTCCCGGCGGCGAGTCACCAGGTCGTGTTGCTGTCGACGGACGAAGAGATCAACGGGAAGTACTACGCACAGCTTAAGTCGCGCATCGCCCGGGAGTACCTGATTACATTTGATACGGAGACGCGCTCGTCGCGGATTGAGCCGGGGTACTTCCTGCAGAACGAGAGGGCCGTCGCATGATCGAGACTATCCGGCTGTCGGACCGGGCGCGGACCCAACTTCTCACAATGAAGCGTCGCACGGGTATCCAGAACTGGAATGTCCTGTGTCGATGGGCCTTCTGTTTGTCATTGGCTGAGCGGACGGTTCCGCCGCCAGAGACCATTCCGTCCGACAGTCCAATAGAGATGAGTTGGAAGACGTTTGCAGGGCGGCATGAGAATGTCTATTGGGCGCTCCTCGTCACGCGGGCACAGCAGGATGGGGTTGACCTTAATGAAGAATCTCTCAATACCTACTTCCGGTTGCATCTGCACCGAGGAATTTCCTACTTGCAGAATCGCGTGACGGGCGGAGTAGATGAGCTGCTGCGAATGGTGGCGGCATAGAGGCAATTGGCTATTTGCCGAGTCAGTCGCGCTCGACATGTATAGCGATCGGCTCCGCCCGGGCCTTCAGGGACACATCGGCCAAGGACTAGATTACAGCCTGAGGCGTCGTGGAACGCGACGCCCATTAACCGTCCTCATCTCATAGATCTCGCCGGCGTTTGTCTGATCGATGCTGACATGCAGAGGTCGATCAGCACCGTACACGTACATGCGTGCAAAAGAGCAGTTGGCCGCAATCCAGCGAGCAACTTCGAGCATGTCTTCGTACTCGACGACAAAATCGACGGCAGCTCCGAGCCGAGGGCAGATAGCGGTACCACGGGTATTCACCTCGCAGGCGGCGTGCTGATCGAGCTTCGGGTCGATCCTACCTTTGATATGGCGCGTCAGGGCTGGCGAGGCAAATCCGTAGGTCAGTTTGATGCCGCCGAAGTAGTCGATGACAGGATCCAGGATCGTGGTCGCGAGCGCGTGGAGTGCATTGCAGGAGTCGGGTGACCGTGGGGCATTGTCGACTCGGGTCCGCTCCCAGGTCTCGCCACATTCAATCAGCTGTCGGAATGTGTAGTGTTGGCCACACGGCTCGTCCAGCGACGGCAGGGTGGTCGATGGGACAAGCCGCAGCCCTGCTACATCGAGACGCTTGCGGTTCAGCCACTGCCTAAACTCCGCTGGAGCGGGACCATGCGCCTCGGACATCGGGAGTCCCTGTGCCTTGAGTTGACGGTCGAATTCCTGTTGCTCCGGGAAGTTCGGGAATTCTTCATTGATATACCGGGACTTGAAATACAGGAACGGCGGGGGATATTGGCCTCCGTAATCGAAGATATCCAAGTCCTGCTCGCGTAGCTTTACCTTCACCCTTTGGAGCATGCGCGGTAACGGGCTAACCACGAAGTCGTCGAACTTCATGATAGTCAGCTTCCCGGATTGGATGTGGATCTTGACGAGATCGGCACTTAGTACGTCACCATAGAGCGCGGTGGCGCATCCCACATACACGCGCAGGATGGGATCGAGTCGGGCCACTAACGACGTGTGCAGTTGCAGGGAGTGGTCGGTGTCGAGCCAGCCGAGCCCCATCGACGCGGCTCGCTCACACGCGGCTTTGACTGCCTCAACGTCGGCGCATTGGTGGAGAAGGCGACGCCCCTCCATTTCTGCGACTCCGAGTGAGCCAAAGAACGCCTTGATGTCGCGCTGCAGGCGCGGTTCAAGGTCTCGCAAAGGCTTGCGGCGGCCAAAGGTCTGCATGGCGAAAAACGCACGAATTTCATCGGCTCGTGCGCTCGCGGCCTGCTGCAGCAGATCACGGTCCAACTGCCGGGTGGCCGCGCGTAGGGCGCGTTGCCATGAGCCGAAGACCTGCACGGCCTGTGCGCCTTCTTCATGCTCGGCCTCTTCAGGCAGACGCCCCAATTCCAGAGTGCGCCTCCAGATGGCGTCGGCCGCCGCCTTTCGTGCCGGGTCTTCCGTGCGCTTCGCCGTGGTTGGCCGTACAGTCCGGAGCGCTCGCGGCAGAGTGACTCGGGCTGCCAGAAGCCGGGGTGCTCGGGACGGGTCGGATTGGCGGCCGGATAGGAATTGCTGCTCGAGGTAGCGGTCCTTGAAGAC
>Ga0209254_10003671_pt1 | contig 13998 bp, 9 predicted proteins | sample FrelakmetDIP11DI_FD_187148 | JGI IMG/M metagenome (GOLD analysis project Ga0209254, IMG submission 187148) | Freshwater lake sediment microbial communities from the University of Notre Dame, USA, for methane emissions studies - DIP11 DI (SPAdes)... | ecosystem: Environmental > Aquatic >...
GCGCCCGTGGCCCGCGCCTCGCGCTCGAAACGCGCGATCCTGCCCGCATCGCGGGCCGCAGCCAACGGCAGCGTCTTGATCGCCACCTCGCGATCGAGCCGTGGGTCGTGGGCCTGCCAGACTTCGCCCATCCCACCCGCCCCTATCCGGGCGACGATCCGGTAGTGGGAGATGGTCTGCCCGATCACACCACGCCCTTCGCGCCGGGTCGGCCGGCCGCTGCTCTGCTGATGATCGTGCTACCAGTATCAATCAGCCGGCGGGTTTCCGCAACACCGCCGGGTCCGGGGGCTCCGCTGCGGCCGCCCCCTGACGGGCTTCGGCGCGGCCGCCCGCGACGCCGGTGCGCCGGTCGGACGATGCGGCGCGCGTGCGCTCGAGCAGCACTCTCACAGTTGGGAGCGCGGTCGCCCGCACCATCAGCTGGTAGGCGAAGATCCGCCTCGACACCCGGATCGCGAGCCCGTTGAGCGCGGTCAGCATGCGGGCGAGACGGCCGTCGCCGATCGCCTTGGGGAAGGGCGCCGGCACTCCCCACAGCTCGTGCAGCCGGTAGCCGCACTGCTCGAGCAGACGCCTGAGCGAGCGGGCCGTGAACAGGCGGCGGTGCGTGAGGTCGAGGATGCCCTCGCGACCGTACTCGAAACCGCCGGCGAGCAGACGCAGCCGCAGCGGCAGGAAGGCGACGTTCGGCACGCTGATCAAGAACTCCGGCTGGTTGGCCCCGGGTAGACGGTGCAAAGCCGCCAGGAAGGCCTCCGGCGAGTGCAGGTGCTCGAGGACGTCGAGCAGCAGCACGACGTCGAAGTCGGAGAGGTCGACCGCCGGCGGGCCATGGTCGAGGTCATGGCGGGTGAACCCGGCGAGGCCGGGCGCCTCCGCCGGCTCGAGGTTGTCGACCCCGTGGACGATGCAGCCTTTCTTCGCGAGCTCTGCCGCGAGCAGCCCGCGGCCGCAGCCGAGATCGAGCACCCGTGCGCCGGCGGACACGCGCTCGATCGTCATCGAGTGGGACGAGCGGTAGCCGAGCTTGAGGCCGTAGATCTCGGATGGATCCTTGAGGTCGTACTTGCGCTGGTAGAGGATGCCGAGGTCGTGGACCCGGCTGGCGACCGTCGTCCGGATCACGTTCCAGGCATAGGCGATGCCGTTGACGTGGCAGATCTCGTCACCGTAGTACACCGGGATCGGGATCTCCAGCAGCTGGAGCTTCTTGCGGAGGAGCTGGATGAGGATCTCGGTGTCGAAGTGGAAGTCGTTGGTGTCGAGCTCGAACGGAATCTGCCGCAGCGCGCTGACCGAGTACACCCGGTAGCCGGAGTGGAACTCCGACATCCGCGTGCCGAGCAGCCGGTTCTGCAGCCAAGTCAGGATGCGGTTGCCGGCCAGCTTGTAGAGGGGCATGCCGCCGGCCAGCGCCGCCCGCGACGACACCATCCGCGTCCCCATGACCGCGTCCGCCTCGCCGTCGAGCACCGGCAGGGCAAGCCGCTCCAGCTTCTCGGGAGCGTACTGGCCGTCGCCGTGGAGCAGCGCGACCGCGTCGAAGCCGTGCTCGATCGCGTACTGGTAGCCGAGCTTCTGGTTGCCGCCGTAGCCCTGGTTGACCGGGTTGAAGAGCACCTCGATGTCGCGGCCTGGGTGCCGATGCTCGTACTCGAGGCCGACCTCGAAGGTCCGATCCTGGGAGGCGTCGTCTATGATGAGGACGCGCGTGCCGTGCGACCACACCGACTCCGGAATCCGATCGAGCACCTCCTCGAGGGTGCGGTCCGCGTTGTACGCGACGATGAAGATGAGCAGCCGGCGGGAGCCCACCCTGTGAGATTAGCAGAGGCGAGGCGATCGCTGACCCGGCGGGCGGGCGCGTGATCACGCTGCACACCATCGGGGTCCTCGCCGCCACCGCCGCGCTGGCCGGCGCCATCGCCGAGCTCGGCCGCTGGCTGGGCGGCGATTCACCGGCCACGCGTTGGGTGCGCGGCTGGACCGTGCTGTGGTGGCTGATGGCGGTCCTGGCCCAGCTCGCCAGCCCGGCGGTGGCTGCGGTGGCGGGCAGCCTCGTCGTGCTCGTCGCGTTTGCCGCCTGGGGCTACCGCGAGCGTCACGTTGCCCGGCCATGGCTGCTCGGCAGCGCGGCGTTGCTCACCGGCGCGCCGCTCATCCTGTGCCCTCCGGTGTTCTACGACGCCCTGGTCTACCACCTCGGCCTGCCGTGGAGCTGGCTCGTCAACGGCAGCTTCGACCCGGCCCCACACCACGTCTTCAGCCACTTCCCCCTCGCCGGCCAGGCGGTGTTCCTGATCCCGGTCGGATGGGGGCTGCCCGAGGCGGCGGCGGGCCTGCACTGGATGTGCCTCGGCGTCACGCTGGCGGCGTGCCTCCGGCTGGCGCGGCGGCTCGGCGCCGGGCGCTGGTCGGTTCTCGCCCCGCTGCTGCTGGTCGGCTGCTGGCACCTGCTGTGGATCGCCGGCCAGCCGGCGGTCGATCTCCTGGTCAGCCTCGCCGTGGTGGCCGCGATCGAGGCTCTCACAGCCGACCCCGATCCCCGCTGGCTGGACCTCGGTCTTGCCTGCGGCCTCGCGGCCGCCGTCAAGTACCCGGCCGCCGTCCCACTGGCTGGGGTGGCGCTCGCCGCACTGCTCTTCTTCCCCGGCCGCTGGCGGCAGCTCGCCGGCGCCCTCGCAGTCGCGGTCGCGGCCGCGTCGTTCGTGCCGGTGCGCAACCTGATCACCACCGGCAACCCCGTCTACCCGCTCCTGTGGCCGCTCTTCGGCGGCAGCGGCTGGACCGCCCGCGACAACGCCCGCTGGGCGAGCCTCGTGCACGAGGGCGTCGACGGCCTCGCCTCGCTGCCGTCGGGCCTCCTCCGGCTGGTGCGGCCGCCCGACGGCCTCGGCTGGTGGGTGCCGGTGGCCGCAGTGCTCGCGCTCGCCGCCGTGCTGCAGCCGGGCGTGGCGGCGCGCGGCCGCCGCCTGGCCGCCGTGGCCGCGGCGCTCGGCCTCGGCGGCTGGCTCGTCAGCTCTCAGACCGCGCGCTACGCATTCCCGGTGGCCGCGCTGGTGGCGGTCCTCGCCGCGGTCGGGGCGCGCCGGCTGCCTCGCGGCGCCGCGATTGCCGCTGCGGCGTTGCTGGCGGCCACGACCGCGCTCGGTCTCGCCGACCTCGGCAGACTCACCCTTGGGCGGCTGCAGATCCACCGCATGTGGACCGGCGAGGTCACCCGCGACGAGTGGCGGCACCGAGTCACCGTCAACGACCCGCTGCCCGCCTATCGCGCCGCCGAGGCCACTCTCCACGGCTCGGCCCGGCTGCTCGTGGTTGGCGACGGCCGGTCGTGGGGCTGCCCGATGCACCACCACGTCAGCTCGTCGTACGACCTCCAGCTCGTCCAGGAGTGGGTCGAGGCTGCACCCGACGCCGAGCAGGTGGCGCGCACCGCGGCGGCCGAGGGCTGGTCCCACCTGCTGATCAACTGGGGCGAGCTCGAGCGCCTCGGCGGCCCGGACTTCCAGGTGCTGCGCTGGCAGAGCCCCGCTGACGAGCAGCGCTGGCGAGACTTCCTCGACCGGTGGACGGTGCCACTCGCCGTCCACCCGCCGTGCGAGCTGCGCGCGATCCGCCCCCCCTCGCAACCCAGGGGAGAGGAACCAGGATCTGGGGGATAGCTCCCCCCCGCCCGTCCACGCTTGTCACTGCGTAGCCGGAGGCGGAGCCGGATGCCAGTCCCCGTGTCCGTGCCCGACGCGCGACGTGACGCATTCACCCAGTCGGCATCTCGTCATCCGAACCGCGGGGAGCGCAGAGCAAGCGGAGCGAGGTCAGAAGGTCTTTTCCGCGATGATCTCTGCGGTCTCTGCGACCTCCGCGTTTCAATTCGGCTGGAGAAGGACGGCACATCCCAGATCCGGTCTGGGTAGGGCGACCTTTCCGCTTCCGCGGCACGAGATCAGTGACGGGAGATCACCACGAAGACACAAAGACACCAAGAGAAGCTCTCGACGGTGTCCACTGGGTTCGAGGCGGCGAGCCGAGGCCGCTGGCGCCGCATGCGTCCATGAGGCGCCAGTCAGAATCCCCCTTCGTGTCTTGCTGTCTTCGTGGTCTTCCGGCTACTCAGTCTTAGCGCCCGAGCGCCTTGATCCGCTTACGGACCGCTTTCGCCTCCTTCGACCGGCCAGCCTCATCGAGCAGCCCGGCCTGCCGCTCGAGAACCGGCGCGATCCGCGGATCGTCAGCACCCCAGGTCGCGTCGAGCCGCGCGAGCAACCTCGTGTTGACGGCCAGCGCCTCCTCGGTGCGGCCGGCCTCGGCCAGGAGGTAGGCGAGCAAGTCCTCGGCGCGCAGCGCGCGCTCGACGTCCTCCTCCCCGAGCGCCTCGCACAGCCGGCGCTGCCAGTCGGCGGCCGCCCCCGCATCGCCCGCCATCGCCGCCGTACGCACCAGGCGGTCCAGGGTCTCGACCCGCGCCGGATCGCGTGTCGCGAGGACGAGATCCTGGCGCCCGAGCAGCACCTCCAGCCGGCGAGCGGCCGTGGCGAGCTCAGCCTCGTCGCCGGACAGCAGCAGCAGCTCGGAGACGCTCGCGGACCCCCGGCGCACCCGCAGCCAGGCGGCGTCCGCAAGCACCTGGTCGACCACCAGCGGAACGCTCTCGCCGCTGCCGGCGACCGCGACCGCACGGGTGGCGAGCCGCTCGGCGACGTCCGCATCACCCGCCTCGAGGGCGGCTGCGGCCGCGCTGGCCAGCGCCTCGACGGCACCGCCGACCTCGCCGGCCTGGCGCGCCGCCACCGCCTCGTCGAGCAACCCCTCTGCGGCCTGCGGCGTGCCGTGTTCGATCTCCATGGCGGCCAGGGTCTCGAGCTCGTGTGCGCGCTCCAGGGCGGCCGCACCCTGATCCGCCGCGAGCGCACCGATCGCCTCGCGCTGCAGCTTCAAGGCCTCGTCGTGGTGCTGCTGGAGGGTCTCCATCCGAGCCAGCGCCGACAGCACCCGCCACCTCTGGCCGGGGTCGGCGACCCCCGACGCCTCGGCGATGGCGAAGTACCGGCGCAGGCTGTCCCCGGCCTGCGGAACGTCGCCCACGGCCTGGCTCGAGCGCGCCACCGCGAGCAGGGTGTCGAGCAGCTCGGGCGCGGTCACGCCGAACCTGTGCTCCTCGGCGGCGAGCAGCAGCAGGTACGATGCCTGCGCCTGGTCCATCCGCTCCGTTTCCTCGTAGAGGCGGCCGAGGTTGTACAGGCTCTGGTCCAGGCGCCGGCTCTCGGGCGGCAGGGACTGTGCGACCTCGAGCGCGGCGCGGAACTCGCGCTCCGCCCGTGCGTGGTCGCCCTGGCGGAATGCCCACTCACCGGCGGCCGTGTGCTGCTGCCAGGCGTCCTGCGCCGCGGCGGGAGCCGCCCCAGCGGCGGTGAGCATGAGCGCGACCAGGAGATAGCGACGCATCTTGCTCCTCCTGCGGTCAGCATATCCGAGCTTTCGCCGTCTCCGCACCCGCTTGTCTCGGCGGAGCCGACTCGTCACGGCGACTTGTCACGGCGTAGTGCAGGGCACGAAGCCGGAAGGGCAGAACGGAGCCAGAAGGCGGAGTCACGGCGTAGCTGAGGGCGAAGCCGGAAGCCGGATGCCCGTTCCCGTCCCCGTTCCCGTTCCCGACCGTTCCTCAGATCGACAAGGCGATCAGCACCTGCCCCGCGTAGTAGAGGGGCAGCCCGATTCCCCGGTTGAGGAACTCCGCCTTGACGAAGCGGTGCCGCGCCACCGCCAGGTCCGAGAGGTAGAACAGGATTGCGCCGACCGCGACGGTCGCCGGGAGCGCGCCAGCCCGGGCGACCGCAACGGCTCCCCAGACCATCGCCGAGATCGCGACGATGTAGGCCGCGACCGGCAGCCGCCGCCGGCCGAGGTGGGGCCACAGCCAGCGCAGCGCGGCCACCGCCGCCAGCACGAGCGGCGCGACCACCAGCCGCCACCACGCGGACGGCGGGAGCGCGGTCGCGAAGGCGCCGACGTAGGCGCAATGCCCGAGCAGGAAGGTGAGGAGCCCGAGGTCGAAGCTCCGGCCGCTGCCGAGCAGGAGCAGGTCGCCGGCGGCGCACAGCACGAGCCCCACGACCAGCCACGCGCCGACCATGCCGGCTCCCTCCCACCGCAGCAGCCCCAGCGCAACGAAGGACGCCGAGGCAGCGACCTTCGATACCACCTCCAGGGTGCGGTCGCCGGCACGGATCGCCGTCAGCAGCGACGCCACCGCGCCCGCCGTCACCGCCGCCAGCCCGATCTCGATCATCCGAGCACCTCCCGTTCTGCGCGACCCACCCCTACCGGGTCGACCCCTGCCGACTCGAGCACGATGTCGAGGTACCTCGTCAGCTGCGGGACCCCGGCCAGCGCCACGTCGGCGAGCTCGCGGTGGCGCTCGGCGCCCTGGTAGAGCAGGCAGACCGCGCCGCACCCGGCCTCCCGGGCGGCCTCGACGTCGTAGCGCGAGTCGCCGACCGCGAGGCAGCGCTCGGGCGCCACTCCGAGCCGGCGCACGGCCTCCGTGAGCGGCGCGCCGGACGGCTTCCACAGCCCGCTGTCGCGGGTCAGCACGACGTCGAAGCGGAGGCCGTACCGGTCGAGTAGCTGGCGCGCGTTGCGTTCGGAGTTGTTGGTCACCAGGGCCGTCGGCAGGTGGCGGGCCGCAAGCAGCGCGAGCAGCTCCGGCACGCCGTCCTTGAGGCGGGCGGCGCCGGTCGCGCGCTCCTCGATCGCTTCGAGCTCGGCCCAGCGCTCGGTGCGCTCGCCGGCGGACAGCCCGTTGAGATCGTCGATGATCGAGCGGCCCGCGACGCCGAGGCGCCGCCGGATCGCGGGCCAGTCGTAGTCGGAGTCGATCAGGGTGCCGTCCATGTCGAAGACCACCGAGGCCGTCCCTCGCCCGGCGAACGCCCTCAGCAGCTCGTCGCGCTCGAACCGCGGGAGCGGCGGCGGCGCCGGCTCGACCCGCGCCCGCGCGTGGCCGATCCACTCGATGCCGACGCCGACCGCCTGCAGCGCGGCGGCGACGCGCTCCCGCCCCTCCCCGGCGCAGCCGACCAGCAGCGCCCCGGAGCCGATCAGGCCGAGCGGGTCGAGCCCGAGGTCGCGCGCGATCAGCCGCGTCTCCGGCCGCACCGGCACCCGCTCCAGGGCGACCTCCAGGGTCAGGCCCGAGGCGCGCCCCAGCTCCCACAACGCCTCGCCCACGCCGCCCTCGGTGACGTCGTGCAGCGCGCTCACCGCCGGATCCGCCGCAGCGGCCAGCGCCTCCGGCACGACCGACAGCCAGTCGCCGGAGAGGACCGCGGCGAGGTCGCGGAATGCCGCCTCGCCGTGGAGCGCCCGCAGGCGGTGCCCGAGCTCGGCGAGCAGGATGGCGGTCCCTTCGAGGCCGGCCCAGCGGGTGATGCCGACCCAGTCGCCATCGCGCAGGCCACCGGTGGTGATCGGACGCCCGGCCACCCGCCCCAGCATCGTGCCCACGACCACGCTGTGGGCGAGGCCGGGGGTGACCTCGGTGTGGCCGCCGATCAGCGCCACGCCGAGCCGGTCGCAGGCCGTGACCACCTGGCCGAGCAGCTCGCGGATGCGGCCCTCCTCCGCCTCGTCCGGGGCCACCAGGAGGACTGCGAGGAACAACGACGGCCGCGCCCCGCGGACCGCCACGTCGTTGGCGTTGACGGTGACCGCGAGCCGGCCGGCGTCCTGCGCGGTGAACGAGACCGGATCGGTCGCCACCGCCCACAGCTCGCCGCCGATCGTCACCAGCGCCGCGTCCTCGCCGGCGGCGGGTCCGAGCACGACCTCCGGCGGCAGCTTCCGGGCCACCACCTCGGCGACCAGGTCCCACGGCACCTTGCCCTGCGGCAGCCGGTGGATCATGCCGATACCGTAACATCAGGATGCGCGCAGCGCATCCGTCTCGGATACGATGGAGGCGGATGAAACGGCTGCCACGGCGACTCGTCCTCGCTCTCGTGATCGGGCTGATCAGCGCCTGCGCGGACCCGGCGCCACCGCCCCCGACCGGCGGCGGCGCCCCTGCTCGAGGCGGCACGGTGGTGATCGGCGGCCTCGGCGACGTCCTGAGCTGGAACCCCTACCTGGCCGAGGACCAGACCACGGTCGAGATCCTCAGCCTCGTCTACCCGTCGCTGGCGGTCGAGCAGGTCGACTACCAGGACCACCCGCCGTCCTTCGCACCCAGCCTCGCCACCGGCTGGGAGCCCTCCGCGGACGGCCTCGAGCTGACCTTCTTTCTCGACCCGCGGGCGCGCTGGAGCGACGGCGTCCCAGTCACCGCCGAGGACGTGGCCTTCACCTTCAGGACGCAGCGCGACCCCGACGTCGCGTGGCTGGGCAGCGACGCGAAGGACGCAATTCTGGAGGTCGCGGTGGTCGATGCGCACACGGTGCGCTTCCGCTTCGACCGGGCCTACCCCTACCAGCTGATGGACGCAAACGAGGGGCCGATCATCCCGGCGCACGCCTGGGGCGGCATCCCGTACCCGCAGTGGCGCGACGTCGACTGGGGTGAGCGGGTGGTGTCCGCCGGGCCCTTCCGCAAGGCCAGCCACCGGCCCCAGCAGGAGCTCGTCCTCGAGCGAAACGACGGCTACTGGCACCAAGGACGCCCCTACCTCGACCGCGTGGTCTGGCGGCCGATGCCGTCGCGCACGCCGCTGCTGGCACAGCTGCTGACCGGAGACATCGACCTGGTGAACGGGCTCGACCCGGCCGATATCGAGCGGGTTGCCGGTGGCCCGCGGCTGCGCCTGGTCAGCTTCCCTGACCGCGGCTACAGCCAGATCCGGTGGAACCTGCGGCGGCCGCACTTCTCCGACCCACGGGTCCGCAGGGCGCTGGCCATGGCGATTGACCGCCAGGCGATCATCGACGTCGTCTACCTCGGCCGGGCGCGGCCGTCGGTCGGGCCCGTGATCTCCACCATGTGGGCCTTCAACCGCAGCCTGCAGGCCGTGGCCTTCGACCCCGCCGGGGCGCGGCGCCTGCTCGCCGAGGCCGGCTGGGCCGACAGCGACGGCGACGGCAACCTCGACCGCGACGGCGTCGAGCTCGCCTTCGAGCTCCTCACCAACTCGGAGAACGACCTGCGCCAGGACATCTGCCTGCTCGTCGAGCAGAACCTGGCCAAGGTCGGCATCGTCGCCCGGCCGCGCTTCGTCGAGTGGGGCACCATGCTCGCCCTCGAGACCGGCGGCGACTTCGACGCCATCGTCTCGGGCTGGATCGAGCCGACCCTGATCGACCTCGGTCCCCTGTGGCACAGCTCGCCGCCCGGCGAACCAACCCTCAACTCGGTCGGCTACGCCAACCCCGAGGTCGACCGGTTGCTCGAGGCGGCTGCCGCGGTGGCCACCTTCGCGGAGCAGAAGCCGCTCTTTGACCGCATCCAGGCGCTGATCGTCGATGACCAGCCCTATACCTTCCTGGCCGAGACCGAGCGTCTGGTCGGGATCAACGCCAGGGTGCGCGGCGCCGTCATCAACGACGCGTCGCCCTACTTCAACCTCGACGAGTGGTACGTCGCCCGCGAGGCAGACGTCAGATGACGAGGATCGCGATCCGACGGCTGGTCACCCTGGTACCCCTGGTGTGGCTGGTGGTAACCGTGACCTTTCTGGTCGTGCAGCTCGCTCCCGGCAGCTACGCCGACACCCTCGACCATCCCCGGCTGACCCCCGAGGCACGCCAGAACCTGCGCGCCTCCTACGGGCTCGACCGGCCGCTCGGCGAGCAGTACTTGCGCTGGCTTGCCGCCGCCGCGACCGGGGATCTCGGCAGCTCCTACCTGTTCAAGGAGCCGGTGGCCAAGGTGATCGGTCGCGCGCTGCCGCCGACCCTGCTGCTGGCCGGGACCGCGCTGCTGCTCGACCTCGGGCTCGGGGTGCTGCTGGCGCTGGCCGCCGCCCGCCGGCCGTACGGCTGGGTGGACCGGCTGACGACCGTGCTCGGCCTCGGCATCTACGGCCTGCCGTCGTTCTGGATCGCCGGGCTCCTCATCCTCGTGTTCGCGCTCGGGCTGGGCTGGCTGCCCGCCTCCCACATGCACTCGGTCGGCGCCGGCGAGCTGTCCGCAACCGGCCGCCTCATCGACCTGCTCCGCCACCTCCTGCTGCCCGCGCTCAGCCTCGGCCTGGTGGGGGCCGCGGCGACCGCCCGCCTGCTGCGCGCGACCCTCCTCGAAGCCCGGGCATCGCGCTTCGTGCTCGCGGCCACGGCGCGTGGGCTTTCCCCCCGCCGCATCCTGTGGGTGCACTCGCTGCGGCCGGCGCTGCTGCCGGTGATCACGGCCTTTGGCCTGGCGCTGCCGATGGTGGTCTCCGGCTCGGTGGTGGTCGAGTCGGTGTTCTCCTGGCCGGGCATGGGGATGGCGCTGTGGCGCGCCGCCGAGGCGCGCGACATCCCGCTGGTCATGGGCTTGACCCTGGTCGGCGCGGCCGCCGTGATCCTCGGCAGCCTGATCGCCGACCTGCTCTACGCGGTGGCCGACCCGCGGGCGCGGGAGGAGCGGTGACCGCCGCCGGCCGCCTGAAGGTCGCCGGCATCGCCGTGGCGGCGCTCGTCGCCGGCTGCGTCCTCGGGCCGCTGGTCGTTCACCCGCCCCCGTCGGACCCGGTGGTCGGCGCCCTGCAACCGCCGCTGGCCACGGTCACCGCGCTGGAGCTCGACGACGGCACGACGGTGGTGGCGCGCAGGGTCGAGGAGACCCCCGACGGCCTCATCGCGACCGGCGCCGGGCGGCGGCGGGTCGTCGACCCGGCGCGCGTCACCGCAACCACCCGCCACCGGCTGTGGCTCGGCAGCGACCGTTTCGGCCGCGACGTGCTCGACCAGCTGCTGGTCGGCGGCAGGATCTCGCTCGCGATCGCGGCGCTCAGCCTGGTGCTCGCGGTGGCGATCGGCGGCACCGTCGGAGTCGCCGCGGCCACCGGCGGGCGCCTCGTCGATGCGGTGCTGATGCGCTGCGTCGACGCCTGCCTCGCCTTCCCGGTGCTGTTCCTGATGATCCTGGCCGCCGCGGTGCTGCGACCCGATCCGCCGCTGCTGGTGCTGCTGCTCGGCGGCACCTCGTGGATGGGCGTCGCCCGGTTGGTGCGCGGCCAGGTGCTGTCGTTGCGGGCGCGGCCCTTCATCGCCGCCGCCCGCGTCAGCGGCAGCCCGTGGCACCGGATCGCGCTCTGGCACTACGCGCCCAACCTGGTCGGGCCGGTCTCGCAGGACACGGCGCTGCGGATGGGCGACCTCGTGCTCGCCGAGGCGACGCTCTCCTACCTCGGCCTCGGGGTGCCGCCGTCGGTGCCGACCTGGGGCTCGATGGTCGCGCAGGGGCACCGCGCGCTGCCCGAGGGCTGGTGGCTGGCGGTCTTCCCCGGGTTGGCCATTGCCCTGCTCGTCATCGGCCTCGCCCTACTCGGCGACGCCCTGCAGCGCCTCACCGAACCCGGCGCCTGACGCCAGCGCGAGGGCTGGACCCGAGATCTTCCGGAAGCGGGCGCGGAAGCGGAAGCGGTGGCGGCGGCTGTGCGCGGCGCCCGGACTGCGCTCTTCCCATCGTCACAACCCCGCCCTTCCGGTAATCCAGGTCGCAGTGACCAGGGCCACAAGCCGCTATACTGGCAGCGCCATGGCGACACCGACCGTGCCCGGCCGGATCCTGCTCGTCGACGACGACCCCGCGATCCGGGAGAGCCTGGCCGCCGCCCTCGACCCGACCCGCTACGTCCTGTTGTCGGCCGCGGACGGGGCCTCGGCGCTGTCGGTGGCCGAGGGCTTCTCGCCCGAGGTGGTGCTGCTCGATCTCGGTCTGCCCGACATCCAGGGGCTCGACCTGATCCCGCGGCTGCGCGAGCTCGACGAGCTCGCCGGCATCGTCGTCCTCACCGCAACCAGCGAGATCTCGGTGGTGGTGCGGGCGATGCGGCTCGGCGCCGACAACTTCCTGGCCAAGCCAGTGTCGCTGGAGACCCTCAACGACGTCCTCGGCAGGACCCTGATCGCGCGCCGCCGGGATCGCCAGCTGCGGGCGCTGGTGGCTCGCGCCGCCGGGCCGGACGCGCCGGTGCTGATCGGACCGTCGCGGCCGATGCGACGGGTGGTCGACCTGATCCACCAGGTCGCGGACACCGACGCCACGGTCCTGCTCGAGGGTGAGTCCGGCACCGGCAAGGGCCTCGCCGCCGAGATGATCCACCGTGCCAGCGCGCGCGCCGAGGGCCCCTTCCTCGACATGAATTGCGCGGGGCTGTCACCGACCCTGCTCGAGTCCGAGCTGTTCGGTCACGAGAAGGGTGCGTTCACCGACGCCCAGCAGGCCAAGCCCGGGCTGCTCGAGATCGCCTCCGGCGGCACCGTGTTCCTGGACGAGATCGGCGAGATGCCGCTGGAAGTCCAGAGCAAGCTGCTCAAGGTCCTCGAGAGCCGGCGCTTCCGCCGGGTCGGCGGCATCCGGGACATCTCCACCAACGTGCGGCTGATCGCCGCCTCCAACCGTGACCTCAAGGACGCGCTGCAGGACGGCGAGTTCCGGGAGGACCTCTACTACCGGCTCAATGTGTTCGCGATCAACATCCCGCCCCTGCGACATCGCGCCGACGACATCCTCGAGCTCGCCCACCACTTTCTCGGCGAGCTCAACCGCACCATGGGCACCCGGGTCGAGGGCTTCGAGCCGGCCGTGTCCGACATCCTCAAGCACTACTACTGGCCGGGCAACGTGCGCGAGCTGCGCAACGTGGTCGAGCGCGCGGTGATCCTGGTTCGCCAGGGCCAGATCCGCTCCCACCACCTGCCCGCCGACCTGCTCAAGCCCTCCCGCACCGGCGCTGCCGCTGCGGTGCGGCCGCTCGCCGAGGCCGAGGCGGAGCACGTCACGCACGCGCTGGAGGTCACCGGCGGCAACATCAAGCGTGCCGCCGAGCTGCTCAACATCTCGCGCACCACCCTCTACAACAAGATCAAGGCGCACAAGATCCGAGTGGTCGAGTAGCGGTTAGGAGCGTGTGGGGCATAGGCGCCTGTGCGCGCTCCTGACAGGGTCGTTGTGCCCCGCCTCTGCCCCACACGCTCCTAGCCGACGCCGACCACGACCGCAGCCACGATCAGCCAGACCACGACGCAGGCGAGCAGCGGCCGGTCGACGAGCAGCACCCGGGTGGGGCTGCCGCCGAGCTCGTGGCGGTGCAGCAGGTAGAGGTAGCGGAACAGGCCGTACAGCACCACCGGAACCGTCGCCATCAACCCTTCGGAGCCGACCTTGGCCACCGTCTCCGGCGCCACCGTGTACAGGGTGTAGGCGAGCACGGTGGCGCCCAGCACGACGCTGATCGCCTGGTCGACCAGCGGCAGCGTGTAGTGGCCGAGCACGACCCGGTGGGTGCCGGCGCCCTCGCCGAGCAGCGCCAGCTCGGCCCGGCGCTTGCCGAGGGCGAGGTAGAGTGCGAGCAGGTACGCGCACAGCAGCAGCCAGCGCGACACCGGCACGTCGATGGCGATCGCGCCGCCGACGACGCGCAGCACGAAGCCGGCAGCGACCACCAGCACGTCGACGAACACCAGCTCCTTGAGCAGCGCCGAGTAGAGCAAGGTCAGCGCCAGGTAGCCGCCGAGCAGGGCCGGGAACCAGCCGCCGAGGGCAAAGGCCGCGCCGGCGGCAGCGGCGACCAGCAGCAGCGCGGCCATGACAGCCGCTCCCACGCCGAGCTCGCCGGATGCGATCGGGCGGTTGCGCTTGGTCGGGTGCTGCCGGTCGGCCTCCCGGTCGAGCAGGTCGTTGACCAGGTAGGTCGCCGACGACGCCGCGCAGAACGCCGCCACTGCGATTAGGCTGCGCAGCCACGCGTCGGCATCGTCAACCCGGCCGGAGAACACGATCGGCGCCAGCACGAAGCCGTTCTTCAGCCACTGAACCGGCCGCAGGCTGCGCACCAGGGCGCTGAGGGTGCGAGTCAC
>Ga0209254_10003672_pt1 | contig 13997 bp, 13 predicted proteins | sample FrelakmetDIP11DI_FD_187148 | JGI IMG/M metagenome (GOLD analysis project Ga0209254, IMG submission 187148) | Freshwater lake sediment microbial communities from the University of Notre Dame, USA, for methane emissions studies - DIP11 DI (SPAdes)... | ecosystem: Environmental > Aquatic >...
TCCTGCGCGGCCCGGCAGACGTGGTCGCAGCCATGCTGGGGACCAGTCGTTTTTGTGTGGAGCTGATCGATCATCCCGATCAGATCACGCGCCTGATTGCGCTTTGTGCGCGCGCGTGGGTGCAGGTCAATCAACGTGTCGTGGAGATCATTCCTGCATGGCGGGCAGGCTGCATGCCTGGCGCCAGGTGGGTGCACGCCCCCGGCAGGTGTGTTTATACTTCGGAGGATGCAACCAGCCTGATTTCGCGGGCGATGTATGAAGCGTATATATTGCCAGCTAACCTGCACATGGCTGCCCAATTCCCATACGGATTTGTCCACCGTCATTCTGCATCGCTGCACAATATCGAATCGTTGGGCTCGCTGCCCGGGCAGTGGGCTGTCGAAGTAACGCTGGACCCTTCCGGACCGCCGCTGGATAAGGTTCTGCCGGTGCTGAAGAGCGTGCAGCAATCTCAACACCCCCTGATCGTTTTCGGGATCAGCGCCGCTGACGTGCTGCAGGAACTGCTGAACCATCTGCAGCCAGAGGGTCTTTGTCTGGTGGCGCAGGCTGAAACGGAAGAGCAGGCGGGCATACTGCTGGATTTCTTCGCAAAAGAAACAAATGACTCAAGGAGCAGAGAATCATGATGCTGACCTTCTTTGATATCAACACCTCGATTGGGGTATGGAAACATCCGAATTACGGCGGTTTTGAAACCGCAGATGAGCTTGAGGCTGCTCTCGATTATCTTCAGGTGGAAAGAGCAGTTGTTTATCATGCCCAAGCGCACGAAACCCACGCGCCCACCGGCAACCAGATGCTGATGGAAGAGCTGAGCGGCCACCCGCGCTTGCTGCCCAGTTGGGTGATCTTTCCCCACTACACAGGGGAAATGCCGGAACCAAAAACCCTGATCCGGGATATGTTAGATCAGGATGTCAAAATTGTGCGCTTGCTGCCGGGGATAGCCGGACACCGCTTTTCCCTCGAACCCTGGTGCGTTGGACCGCTGCTGGAGACGCTTGCAGATCACAGAATTCCCACCTTGATCGACTTTATGTTTTTCCGGCGGGATGACCCCGACTGGCGCCTGCTTTATGATCTCAGCCAGCGTTACCCACACCTCCCGCTGATCCTGACGGGCTGGGCGGGTCTGGCCAGCCGCACCTTTTTTGCGCTGTGCAAAGAATGCCCCAACCTTTATCTCGATATCTCGCGTTACCATCTCTTTCGCGGCATCCTGGCATTCTGCCAGAGAGTGGGCGCTGAACAGCTTATCTATGGTTCCGGCATGCCCAGGATTGCGCCCGGTGTGGCGCTCACCACGGTCACACATTCGCATGTCAGGGAGGAGGAGAAACATCTCATCGCCCATGGCAACCTGGAACGTATTCTCGGGGAGGTACTGCAATGAGCCATATCAATAACCTGGAATATGAGGGTACGCCAATCTGGAAAAGGGTTAGCCAAAAAGCGCTGCGTCAAAGGGCGTGGGAACCCTGCCGCTGGCAGGAGCAGTTGAGAAACGGTGAACCGCTTACCGATCTGCTCATCATCGATGGGCATGCGCACCTGGGCGAATATGCCGGTTTTTTGATCGATCACCCGGACGCAGAGGGCATGGTGGAGGTGATGGATTGGATCGGTATGCGGGCGGCCATTCTTTCCTCCAATCCGGCCATTAAATCGAACCAGCGTTATGGCAACCAGATCACCCTCGATGCAGTCCGGCAGCACCCCGGCAGGCTGTTTGGCTACGTGGTCGCAAACCCGTATTATGCCGAAGAAATGGAAGAAGAGTTGAGGCGTTATCTTGCCGAGCCGGGCATAATTGGCATCAAGCTGCACCCGGAGCTGCACGACGATTATCCTTTAAACGGGCCGCGCTATGAGCCAATGTGGGAGATTGCCACAGAGCTGGGCGTTCCTGTGCTTTTCCACACCTATTTCGGCGGCGACAGCCTGGAAGCGATTGTCAACATCGCGAGAAAATACCCCATGGTTCCGCTGCTGGTGGGTCATCAGCTCCAGGACAAAAGCATGGAAGCAATGGCGGAAATGGCCAACGCTTTAGACAACATTTATATTGACCTGACCGTCCCGGAGATCTACGGCTCGCTGGAGTTCTTCGTGGAAGCCGTAGATGACATCGGGCGGATCATTTTTGGCACCGATTTTCCCTGGGGAAACTGTCACTTTCGGGTGGGCGCTGTTATCTACGCCCGAATTTCCGAAGAGCAAAAGCGCAGGATCCTGGGTGAAAATGCGGCCAGGCTGTTTGGAATTTCTCTTGATTAGTCCCCGGTGAGGAGGTGCACAATGTTGATTTGGGATGCACATCTGGATATTGCCCAAAGGGCAGTTCATTTACACCGCAACTACCTGGATCCGGTCCATGTGATTCGGCAGCGGGAAAAGGAGATGAAGGATTTCAGGCCCACAATCTGGGGGTTGGGAGAAGGCACCCTGGCCTTTCCGGAAATGCGGCAGGGAAAGGTTGCCGTATGTTTTGCCACGCTGCTGGCGAATGTGAGCAGCAGCGTTGAGCCCAACCTGCAGACCTCCGATTTTCAAACCATCTACCAGGTCTATGGGTCTGTGCATGGGCAGTTGGCTTACTATCGCGCCCTGCAGGATGACGGCATAATTCGGATCATCACTGCAAAGGATCAGTTGGAAACGCATCTGGCAGAATGGCAGGCCTGGGAAGCCGCAGAATCAGATCAGGTGGATGCCGCGCCGCCCCTGGGTTTCATTCTGGCGACAGAAGGTTCGGATATGTTTCGCTCCCCGGAAGAGCTTGAGGAATGGCACAACGCCGGGCTCAGGGTGCTAATGCCAGGTCATTTCGGCCCGGGAAAGTACATGGGCGGCACCGGCACAGATTTACCAATCAATGACAGTGGAATAGCTTTGCTCAAAGAGGCGCAGCGCCTGGGTTTGATTCTGGATCTCAACCATCTCGCCGACCAATCTTTCTGGCAGGCCTGCGACCATTTTTCAGGCCCTGTATTGGCAAGCCACAGCAACTGCCGCGCCCTTGTTTCCGGTCAGCGCCAGCTCAGTGATGAACAGATCCTGGCGATTATCGAGCGCCAGGGCGTGGTGGGGGTTTGTGTCGATATCTGGATGTTGGAATCGGACTGGGTGCCGGGGATCAGCAATAATGAAAACGTGTCACTGGAGACCCTGGCGGATCATATCGATCATATCTGCCAGCTTGCCGGAAACAGCCGCCACGCCGGTATTGGCACGGACCTGGACGGCGGCTATGGCTGTAAACAGTGCCCGAATGATTTCGATACCATTGCCGACTTGCAAAAACTGCACGGAATACTTGGCAAACGCGGATATTCCGCTGAAGATATTGCGAACATCTTTTCTCGCAATTTCAGTCAACTGGTGCTTCATAGCTGGTAAAGGCATCACTGCAGGAATTTCACTATGGAAAGGATGACCACCCGGCGTGTCATAAAAGCCCTGAATGAACGCTCAGCAAAACCGCACCATTGGGGAAATGCGGTAGATGGGACGCGCAGTGCGGTGGACTGAAAAAACCGCCAGTGTTGGTCACTGCGGGCGTACACGCACATGAGGTGGGTGGGTGTGGGCCGCGCTGGCGCTGCTGGCGCAGCTGCAAACACAGCAGGAGGTGCATATCCTTCCGCTGCGTGATCCTTTTGGGTTTTCGGGAGTTAACCACTGCCTGAGTGTTGCAGCCGGAGATCAAATTTCTCTCGCTGACCACGCGGGTATTCTCGCATACCTGGACTAGCATGCCAGGCTCATCTGGCAGCAGGATGAAATGCGCTGTTTTGAGCTTGGGGATATGGGGTTTGTCTGGCATCCTGAAGCCGCGGGTCTGGAGGCATTCAAGCGCCTCAATGCGCGCATGCCAGCTGTATTAAAGGAGCATCCGAATGAATTTTCAGCACTGTTGGGTAAGCGTGTGCTGCTGCTGAATCCGGCCCCATACGGCGAGCCCGGCAGCAGGATGGCGCGCTGCTGGCACGCCTGGATCAGTCCCGGCGGCAGGTGGTTGAACCTCAACCGTGGTTTTGGGGAAGCCGAAAAGCCTGCCGAGGTATCTGCATTGCAGAACGCGCTGGATACCATTCAGCCTGGCCCGGTGATTGATCTCCAGGAGGATGATACCGCCGGCTTCTGGTTTGCCAGGCCGTTTTCTCAGGATCATGACCCAGCGGCATCTCACCTTTTCTCTGCCGCCCTCGAGACGATACAGCCGAAACAGATCCCGCTGTATCACGCATCGCAGATGAAGGCGGAAATGCACCGCGATCTGGAGGTTCAAGGCTTTCTGCAGCCGGATGAGGTGTTCCCGACTGTTTACTGCTTAAACCAGGCCCGCTTGGGCCAGGGCGAAAACTTTCTCAGCTATGCTGTCCATCAGGCTGCCGCAATCGGGATAGAAGCTCCCCTGAGGCGCCCGTTGGAGCGGCGGGTGATGGAAACGGTTGATATTCTGTCTGCGTTCATTACAACCTGGCAGCAGCATCTATTTTGATAAAAGGAACCATGCCATGATTGGAAAACCAAATTTGACAACAAGCGATGTGATCCATTTTCTGGAGCGCAGTGGCTTGCCGCTGCAGGAATGGGGAAAAGCCGAAGACGGCGCGCCCATGGTGTCGGCGCGCATTGGCGGAATGAGGCAGCCAGCCATATTCATCACAGCCGGCGCGCATTCAAATGAAACGGCCGGTGTTCATGCTGCCCTTAATTTACTGACACAGTTGAAAACAGACTATGAAGTGCACATCCTCCCGCTGCGCGATCCCATGGGGTTTGGCGGTGTCCGCCATTGTTTGCAAACGGCTTCTGGTCGTAAGGTGCAGGTCAGCAGTCATGAGGAGGTGTTAGACTTCCTCAAAGCAGAAGCGGCCCTGATCTGGCAGGAACAGGATTTTTACCTGTTTTTCTTGGGAGATATGGGTTTCGTGTGGTGCCCGCACCAGCCAGGCCTGGGCAGTTACTGGCGTATGACAAATCATATGGAAAATCTCATCCAATCGCAGCCCGATACGATCTTGCAGTTGGCGGGGAAAAGTGTTATGCTGATCGATCCCGATTCGGATGTAGAGGGTTCAGGCACGCTGCAGCGCTGCTGGCATGCGCTGATCAGCAAAGATGGCGCCTGGCGGCATTTGAACCGGATGTTTGGCGAGCAGGATGTCCCGCCCGAGGTGGCTGCAGTCGACAGCCTGATGCAGACCGTAAAGCCCGGTTTGACCTGTGATTTGCATGAGGGCAATGGCAGCGGATTTTGGCTTCCTATCCCCAAACCGCTTGTGAACAGTGAGCTTTCCTTTCGGATGGCAGAAGCGTTTTTTGATTACATCAACCAGCAGAAATATCCGATCACTGATTATGCAGATTGGCTGGCAAGCGACCACACCCCTTTGACTGCCAGAGATCCCAACTGGATGTTCCCGGAGGAGCGCCTGCCCGGTCTGTTCTGGGTGGATACGCTACGGCGGCGCGAAGGCCATAACCTGTCGACTTATGCCGCTTTGTACGGGGTGGGATTTGGCACTGAAGGCCCGATGAGCCAGCCGCTTGCCATGCGCATCGACGGGATCACAACTGGCATGCTTGCGGCGATCCGCGTTTGGGAGCAGTCGCACGATCATGAGTAAACAAATAAGAAAGGAATGTATGGAGATCATCCGAATTAAAGTGAATTCATCTGCCTGCAGCGGCTGCCTTTCCTGCGTTACGACCTGCTCGATGGCGCATGAACAGTATGTGAGTCTCAGCGCGGGCCGGGTCCAGGTGACCCTGCGGCCGTTCGAAATCCGGCACCGGATTGATATCTGCCGCCAGTGTGCAAAGCATCTCTGTCTGGAGGCGTGCCCGGAAGGTGCAATTTACCGTGACCAACAGGATATTGTCCGTATCGATGATTCCCGCTGCACGCGCTGCAGGCTGTGCATGGATGCGTGCCCAATTCATGCGATCTTCTGGAACCCTGTTTCTGAGCAGGTGATCAAGTGTGATCTTTGCCTGGGGCAGCCCGCGTGTGTTGAGGTTTGTCCGACTGGCGCATTGACATTGAATGTCCTCAAACGGGATGCCCGGGATGAGCGGCAGGAACAGGTGGAGTAGAGAGATGACCAGCAATCAATCATTTGGATGGGCAGGAAAAATACTTTGGGTCAATTTGACCAATCGCAGTGTGGAGACAAGGGACACCCTGGACTACGGGCCGGCTTATATCGGCGGGCGCGGGATTGCAGCCCGCATTGGCTGGGAATCGATCCCAGCCGGGGTGGGCGCTTTTGATCCGGAAAACCTGTTGATCATCATGACCGGTACATTGACCGGCACAACCGCCCCTTTCTCAGGAAGAACTTCGGTGAATGCGCTCAGCCCGCAGGGCTGGCCCAATGAGTGGTTCAGCCGCTCAAATTTCGGCGGTCATTGGGGGCCTTCCCTCAAGTACGCCGGTTATGACGGGCTGGTTGTGGAGGGCAAGGCGGATACACCTGTGACCCTGTGGATCGAAGATGAGAAGGTTTCTATCCTGGATGCCCGCCACCTGTGGGGAAAAGGCTCAATGGAGACCCAGAAGCGGCTTTTCCAGGAACTGGGAGAGGATATTCGCGTTCTCACGATTGGTCAGGCCGGTGAGAATCTCAGCCGCATCGCCATTATCACCACCGAGACTGAATCGGCGGCCGGGCAGGGAGGTTTTGGGGCGGTGATGGGCTCCAAGAACCTCAAGGCTGTTGCCGTTCGGGGCAGGGGAGCGGTTCACATCGCAGACCCTGAAACGTTTACCCGGCGGTCCAAAGCCATCATCCACGAGGTCCGGACAGGGGGGTTGTTCTCAAACGCCAAACTGGATGAGAAAAGGGTAAAAACGTATAAGCAGCGCTGGCAGGCCTGCACCCAGCAGTGCGCATTGAACTGCGGCGGCGGCTGCCGTTTTTATGCGGTCATGGGGCCGCTTTCCGGTGAAGAACTGCGCGGCCAGTTTCACTGTGTTTCAAATTTCATTCCCGGCATCCCTGGCACCTACTACGATTGGAAGCTGGAGTTTGACAGCGCCTTTGAGATCCGCCACATGGCGGATGATTACGGTATTAATCACTGGGATTTGCTGTTAGGGATTGTCCCCTGGCTGAGAGATTGCCAAAAACACGGTCTGGTCAACCAGCTCAATGGCCGCAGGATCGATTTCAACAGCCCGCAGTTCTGGGCCGATCTGCTGCATATGATCGCATTTCGCCTTGGCGAAGGGGATCTGCTGGCCGAAGGCGGAAAGCGCGCGCCTGAGCTGCTGGGGTTTGGACAGGAGGAAGCCAGACCGCTTTATGCTGCCTGGGGCAGCGCCGGTCATTGGGATGGGCACGGCGACCGGGGGAATGTGATCGTTTACCCGTTCTGGATCGTTCCTGCCCTGCAGTGGGCGGTCGATGTGCGCGATCCGTTCAGCAGCGCGCACGGGTATACCGCCACGACCATGCACTGGTCAGCCTTCTTAAATGAAGAGCACTGTATCCCGTGGGAAAAGATCAAAGCAGTCGGCAAACAGCTTTACGGAATTGAGTCAGGCGTGGATCCTTTGAGCGGTTATGAGGGCAAAGAATATCCGGCGGTCTGGCACGGCGACCGCAGTGTGATGAAGGATTCGGTTTCGCTCGATGACAATATTTTCCCCATGCTGCTGAGTTTCAATTCGGATGATGCCGTTTCACGGGCAGATGGCATGGTCGGCTGGGAATATGAGTATCATCTTTTTACCGCTGCAACCGGCCTGCGCTTATCGGTCGAGGAATTTAACCTGGCCTGTGAGCGGATCTTCAACCTGGAACGGGCCATCCAGATCCGCAACTTTGGCCGTTCACGCAGGGACGATGAGTGCGTCATCCCTTACTTTGAATATCCGGAATGGTGGCAGAGCAAACTTTTAGATGAAAAGAAGAAGCTTGAGGCAGATAAATTCCTCCCGCTTCTTGAGAAATACTATTTGCTGCGCGGCTGGGATGTAAACGCTGGTTGGCCAACCAGCGAAACGCTTTCAAGGCTGGGCCTGCCGGATGTGGCTCAAACACTGTCAGGTATGCAGGTTCAAATGGCCCCTGAAGAAAACCAAACAAACAATTAACGGATTGCAGGAGAGTTTAGATGACCAGTTCAGTTCAAAAATCAATCTTTGCCAGTGGGATGCAGTCTCCGGAGGGACCGAGTTTTGATCGTAGCGGTGTTCTGTACTTCGTGGATTGGGATGCCAAAGACATTTATCGCGTATCGCAAACCGGGGAGCGCAGCGTCTTTGTGAATACAGGTGGTGTGCCTACAGGATCGAAATTCCACCAGAATGGCCATTTGTTTGTCGCCGATGGGGATCTGGGCATCCTGGATATCTCTCCGCAGGGCGAAATTAAGGTTGCTGCTTCAGAATTTAACGGTAAAAAGTTTTGTGGGCCAAACGATCTTGTTTTTGCTCCAAATGGCGATCTGTATTTCAGTGATCCGCGCGGTTCAGACCCTGAACACCCGATCGGCGATCTCTTCATTCTGCGCAAGTCAGGCGAGGTGGAGTTGTTTGCAGGAGGATTTCAATTTCCGAATGGCGTTGTGTTTTCGGATGATGGGCAGACCCTGTACATGGCCGAAACGTTCCCCAACCATATCCTGGCTTTTGAGCTGACAGCCGGGGGGTACGAGAAATCGAGGCGTGTGTTTGTAAAACTGGAGGATGGTTTGGGGCCGGATGGCATGGCCTTTGGCAAGGATGGCAATCTTTACGCTGCACATTTTGGCAAAGGCGTGGTTGCAGTAATCGATCCCGCCGGCTTGGTCATCGCTGAAATTGAGGTCGGGGGAAAAAACCCCACCAATGTGGCTTTCTGGGATACCTGCCTGTATGTAACAGAGGTCAGCAAGGGTCAGGTGATCAGGCTGGAATTGGGGGTGGAAGGTCAGGCATTGTTTGGGGTATGATGAACAAGCAGGAGGCTTTGAGATTGAAATGGAAAAACTAAAAAATAAGGTTGCTCTGGTTACAGGCGCATCCCGCGGCATTGGCAGGGGAATTGCCCTCTGCCTGGCGGAAGAGGGAGCAGATATCCTGGTGAATTACCGTTCACAGCGTCAGGAAGCGGAGGAAGTAGCCCGCCTGGTGAACGACATGGGCCGAAAGGCTGTGATCTGGCAGGCAGATGTGGCGGACCGGGAAGCCCAAAGCCGCATGTTTGAAGCCGCCGCGGCCGAGTTCGGCGCGATCGATATCGTCATCGCCAATGCGGGGGTCAACACGCCGGGTTATGTGATTGACCTGCAGTGGGAGGATGCCCTCAGGGTTTTTGAGGTTACGATGTTTGGCGTATTTCATACCTGCCAGTTTGCAGCCCGGCACATGGTTGCACAAAACAAACTCGAGCCGCGCGGCGGTAAGATCGTGGTCATCAGCTCCATCCATGAAGAAATGGCTGTGCCTGCCAGCGCGCCGTACAATATGTGCAAGGCAGCCGTCAATCATCTGACTCGTACCCTGGCGATTGAACTGGCGCCGTATCACATCAATGTGAACAGCATCAACCCGGGCAGAATTGACACACCTTCCACGCGCTCCTTTTTCGAAGATGAAAGCGACATGCAGCATGCAAACCGTCACATTCCCTGGCGCCGGGTGGGTACATCAGAAGAAATTGGGAAAGCGACAGCTTATCTTTGCAGTGCAGATGCAGATTATATTACCGGGGCAAATTTGCGGATCGATGGCGGTTTTGCAATCAACCTCGATCTCGCAATGGATGATTTGTAGTTCCCTTTAGAAAAGAAAATGAATTCAATGGAGGATACGATGATCGCTGGTTATGCTGGAAAATTCATCTGGGTAAACCTGGAAACCGGGATGATCACAGAAGAAACGCCCGATGAAGAACTGCTGCGGGCATATCTGGGCGGGTATGGCGTGGCAGCGCGCCTCTTGTATGACCGCATACCGCCAGGCGCAGACCCGCTCGGCCCGGAGAATATCCTCGCAGTCCTTACCGGGCCTTTAACCGGAACAAGCGCCCCGACGGCAACGCGCTGGACAATTGCCGCAAAGTCTCCGCTCACGGGCGGTTGGGGCGATGCAAACGGCAGTGGCTTTTTTGGTCCGGCGCTCAAAAGAGCGGGCGTTGATGCGCTATTTTTTACCGGGATCAGTCCAAAACCGGTTTACCTGGTGATTGTTGATGGAAAAGCTGAACTGCGCGACGCGGCTCATTTGTGGGGAATGGATACCTATCAGGTGGAAGACTATGTGCAGGCCGAATTGGGCAAGGGATTTGAAGCCATTTGCATTGGGCCGGCAGGAGAAAAGCTTTCGCTCATTTCTGGCGTGATCCATAAAAAAGGCCGTGCAGCCGCTCGCTCCGGTTTAGGCGCAGTGATGGGTTCCAGGCGGCTGAAGATGATCGCTGCCCATGGAACCCGGGAAGTGCCTTTGGCAGACAAAGAGATTGTGCAATCCGTCCGCAGGAAATATGCAAAGCAGATCTCGGATGGCGTCGGTTCTGCAAAATTTTACTCGGTCACCGGCACACCCGGATATACAGCCATCGGTGCAAAAAATGGCGATTCGCCCACCCGCAACTGGGGTGCCAGCACGGATCATTTTAAGGATCCGGACAACCTTTCCTTTGAAAAGCTATTGAAATACCGCGTGAAGAAAGAAGCCTGCTGGCGCTGCCCGATTGCATGTTGGGGCACCAGCAAGTGCGTCTATGAAGAGAAAACGATAGAGGCGCATCAGCCTGAATATGAAACAGCCTCCGCGTTCGGCACCATGACGATGACGGACAACTATCCGGCTTTGATCGCATCGAACGATCTTTGTAACCGCTACGGACTCGATTCGATCTCTGCCGGCGGCTGCCTGGCATTTGCGATTGAATGCTTTGAGAACGGCTTGATTGGCCTGGAGGATACCGGCGGCATTGAGCTGCGCTGGGGCGACCATGTTGCCATGAACCGCATGCTGGAAAAACTTGCGCTCCGCCAGGATTTTGGCGATGTGCTGGCCGATGGCGTGCGGATTGCCGCTGAAAAAGTGGGAGAAGCATCCCGGCCTTACGCGATTCACGTTGGCGGGCAGGAGCTTCCCATGCATGATCCCCGCTTTGAGCCCGGGCTTGGCGTGATTTACCAGATAGACGCAACGCCTGGCAGGCATACCCAGGCCGGCCAGTACAATAATCCGCCAGCGTACCCATCGGAGATGCCGCCTTATGGAGATAAACGCCACGAACAAACCGGGCGCGGAAAATTTGTTAAGGAAGCAGCCTGCCTGGTGCACACCATGAATAGCGCCGGGTTATGCCTGTTTGGCTTCTTTGCAACCGAATATACCTACATGCCAGAGATGCTCAGTGCGGTGACGGGTTGGGAGATCACAGTAGAGGAAGTGTTGCGCATAGGCGAACGAATAGCCAATATCCGCCAGGCCTTTAACGTGCGCGAGGGGATCAATGCAGTCAAATTCGATTTGCCCGAACGCGTCTATGGCGGACTTCCATTGCCCGATGGGCCAACCGCAGGCATCCGGGTCGAAGCGGAAGCGATGCTCAGGGAGCACCTCGGGAATATGGGTTGGACGCTAGATACAGCCATCCCGCTGCCGGATACCTTGCAGAGGTTGGGGCTTGCGGATATCATTCCTGATTTATGGTAATAGAATCGTTCGGATACGAGGACATTAATGCTGGATCTGATTATTCATAACGGATGGGTCGTAGATGGCAGCGGCAAAGCCCGCCGCAAAGCGGATGTTGCTGTTCAGCAAGGCAAGATCGTCGATATCGGACATTTCCCACAGGCTGAGGCAGCAAAGGGAATAGATGCCTCAGACCGGGTTGTCTGTCCGGGGTTCATTGATGTCCACAGCCACTCCGAGCTTAAAATGCTTTCTGGCAAGCATACAGCGGGCATTCAGATGGGGGTGACCACAGAATTTACCGGACCGGATGGTTTTTCCTTTGCACCGCTCAGCCCGGTTTTGCTGCGTGAATACCGCGATTACCTGCAGTGCATTTATGGCGAGGAGGATGTGGGCTGGGATTGGACTGGGCTGGAGGATTTTGTGGGGCGTTTCAAAGGCCAGATCTACAACAACCTTGCTTTGCAGGCGCCGCACGGGGTGCTTCGGTTGGCGGTGATGGGCTGGCAGGGGGGCAGCGCCGCAGACGATCAGATCCAGCAGATGGCGCAGCTTGCCCGTCAGTTCATGGAACTGGGCGCGCTTGGCCTCAATACCGGCCTGGATTATGTCCCGGCATCGCATTCGGATCTGCGTGAGCTGGTTGGGATTACCCGCGTGGTGGCGGAATATGGCGGTGTCTATGCAGCTCACATGCGCGGTTACTCGGAAGCCGAGCGCGAAACTGCAATTGCAGAAACCATTGCCGTGGCAGATAGCGCGGGTATCGGGGTCCATATTTCCCATTTTTTTGGGGATGAACGCATCTATGCCAGCACCGAGCAGGCGCATCAGCGCGGGGTGGATATCACCTTTGATTCGTACTGTTACCCTGCTGGCTGCACAAACCTGGGCGTGGTATTGCCTCGCACGCTCATGCAGAAACCACTGGCCGGGTTTATTGAGGATATGAACACCAGCCAGATGCGCGCCCTGGTAGCAAGCACGGTTGAAAATTATTTTCCTGAGGGCAGCCCGGCCTATATTGGCTATGTGTGCCAACCGCACAATCAGTGGATGGAGGGAAAACGTCTGCGTGACCTTGCGGAAACATCCGGGGAACCCTTTGGAGATTTTGTCTGCGATTTGCTCATCGACGAGGCGTTTTCAATCCAGTTGGTTTATCCCTGGACGTTGGATGAGCCCGAGGCGGAAGCCCGCATGCGCCATACGCTCACCCATCCGCTGCAAATGCTCATGACCGACGGGCTGTATGTTGGCAGCTTCACGCACCCGCGCGGCTGGGGAAACTACCCGCGCATGCTGGGTTTGTATGTGCGCGAAAAAGGGTGGCTCAGCCTGGAAGATGCCGTGCGGCGCATGACTTCCTTTCCGGCGCAGCGATTTGGATTGAAAGACCGCGGTTTGATCGCAAAAGGAAAAGCAGCCGACTTGGTAATTTTTGACCCCCTGACAGTGCGGGATGCAGCAACTTTCGACAGCCCGCGCCTGCCGCCGGTGGGTATTGATGCTGTGTTTGTCAACGGGTCGCTGGTTTGCTCACATGGCGAGCTGGCAAATATCCGGCCGGGCGTCATCCTGCAAAAAGGGTAATTTACCCGGGAGAGAGTTATGAGCAGTGAACATCCATTTACGCGTACGCATGCCTGCCGGGTTTCAGATGCCTTAACATACTGTGGTTTTCGGACAGTGATCCTGGAGAACGAACTGCTGCGGGTGGTTGTGCTGCCGGAGAAGGGCGCTGAAATTTATGCATTGGTGTACAAGCCGCACGATACAGATGTGCTCTTCAAGCGCGGCTTTCCGCAAAAACCGCAGCCCTATCCGGCAGCGCCGGCAAACAGCGAGGAAGGGTTTATTGCTTCGTACTTTGGCGGCTGGCAGGAGATCTTCCCCTCCGGCGGCAGCGCTTGCAAAGTTGGAAATATCTCCATCGGCATACACGGCGAGGTGTTCATCCTGCCCTGGCGCTGGCAGATCCTGGAGGACAGCCCGCAGCGGGTTTCTGTCCGTTTTCAGGTACATACAACACAAATGCCGTTCTACCTGGAGCGAACCATGAGCCTGGAGTCAGGCTCGGCGGTCCTCAGGATGGAAGAAACGTTGAGGAACGAAAGCCCGGAAACGCTGCCTTATATGTGGGGTCACCACCCGGCCTTCGGCGCGCCATTTCTGGATGGTTCCTGTATTCTGGAGGCGCCCGAAGCCCGGGTCGAGGTGCATGAAGGCAGTGACGCCGCCTGCCATCGGCTGAACCCCGGCGCTCAGGGGCATTGGCCGCTCATGCCAGGAAAAGTCGGCCAGACGATCGACCTGCGCAGCATCCACGACGTCT
>Ga0209254_10003674_pt1 | contig 13992 bp, 12 predicted proteins | sample FrelakmetDIP11DI_FD_187148 | JGI IMG/M metagenome (GOLD analysis project Ga0209254, IMG submission 187148) | Freshwater lake sediment microbial communities from the University of Notre Dame, USA, for methane emissions studies - DIP11 DI (SPAdes)... | ecosystem: Environmental > Aquatic >...
GAGCAGCCTGCGATGCAGCCGGCAGCGCCGCAGGCCGCGGCCATGCCGAATGCCGACGAGGTTGCGGCGCGGGGCGGCGTGGCCGCCCTGCACCTCGATCTGCACGTCTATGCTGCGCAGCCGCAGCAGCGTTTCATCTTCGTCAATTCGCGCAAGTACAAGGAAGGCGACACGCTGGCCGAAGGCCCGCTCGTCGAACAGATCACGCCAGATGGAGCCGTGCTGAATTTCCGGGGTAGCCGGTTCAAGCTGTCCAACGACTGAACTGAGGGGAGTCGGTCGCAAGTGAATGCTGTATCGGTCGCTGCCGACAGCCTCGACGGGCTGCGGCTCAATTTCGCGCTGCAGGCGGGCATCCTGCGGCTGCTGTCGCGCCAGGAACACCTGAACAAGATCAACGTGTTCCCGGTCCCTGACGGCGACACGGGCACGAACCTCGCGCTCACCGTGAACGCAGTGCTCGGTTCGCTGCGCAAGTGGCCCGACCGGCACGCGGGCAAGACGCTGACGCGCGTGGCCGATGCGGCGCTAGACGGCGCGCGCGGCAATTCCGGCGCGATCCTCGCGCAATTCTTCCTCGGCCTCTGCGATCGGGTCGGCCACCTGAATCAGATCGACCCGGCGGATTTCGCCGCTGGCGTCGACGGCGGCGCCGAGTACGCCCGCGAAAGCCTGAGCGAACCGCGCGAGGGCACGATCCTGACGGTACTGACTGCGTTCGCGCACGCCGTGCAAGGGGCGCGCAAGGACGGCATGCACGACTTCCGCTCGATCCTCCGCCGGGGCGTCGCTGCGTCCCAGACGGCGCTGGAGCAGACGACGTTCCAGCTGGAGGCATTGCGCAGGGCGAACGTGGTCGACGCCGGCGCGCAGGGCTTCGTCGAGCTGATCGAGGGCGTGACCGACTATCTGGAGAGCGGCTCCGACGAGGAGCCGGCCGGCAGCGCAGCGCCGCTGGTCACGAGCGCGTCCGAAGAATTGACGGCCGGCAGTGGCGAGGACGAGCTCGCGTACCGGTACTGCACCGAGTGCGTCGTGACCGGCGAATCCATCGACCGAAGACATCTGCGGGAACAGCTGTCGGAGATCGGCGGCAGCCTGGTGATCGCGGGCCTGCACAACAAGGTCCGGGTCCACATCCACGTGAACGACCCGTCCGAAGTGTTTCGCGTGGCCGCGCGGTTCGGCACAGTCGCGAGCGAAAAGGCCGACGACATGCAGCGCCAGCAGCACTCGGCGCACTCGACCGACCGTCGCGTCGCGATCGTCACCGACAGCGCCGCAGACATTCCCGAGGAAGAGCTCGATCGGCTCGATATCCACATGATCCCGGTGCGCGTGCACTTCGGCGCCCGCAGCTACCTCGACAAGGTGGGCATCACCTCGGACGAGTTCTATGCCGAAATCGAGCGCGGCACCGAACCGCCGAAGACCTCCCAGCCGCCGCCTGGCGATTTCCGCCGGCAGTTCGAATTCCTGGGCTCGCACCACAGCGCGGTGGTCTCAATCAACCTGACAAGTCGCGTGAGCGGCACGTGTGCCGCGGCACAGACGGCGGCGGCTCGCAGCGCCACCCATGGCAAGGTGAGCGTGATCGACAGCGGCAACGTCTCCGCGGGCCAGGGCCTCATCGCCATGTATGCCGCGGAATGCGCGGCGGCGGGTTACGACGCGGACCGCATCATCGCCGCGACGCAAGCCATCCTGCCGCGGACACGCTCGTTCGGCGTGGCCGGTTCGCTCGAATATGCCGTGCGCGGTGGTCGCGTGCCACGCTGGGTCAAGCGCGTCGCCGACGCGTTGCGGCTGATGCCCGTCCTGCACAACGACCGCAACGGCAAGGTCACCGCGGGTGGCGTGCTGTTCGGCCGACACGACCTGAAGTCGAAGTTCGCGCGCTGGGTGCGGCGGCGCATGCGGGACGACGTTACCTACCGGCTCATCGTCGGCCACGCCAACTGCGAGGCGGACGGCCAGTGGCTGCTGCAGGAACTCAGCCTGCCGAACGTGGCCTATGCGCGGCTGGTTGCGATCGGCAGCGCGCTCGGCGCACACGGCGGACCGGGTATGCTCGTCGTTGGTCTGCAGGAATACGAGGCACCGGCGTCACCCCCATGAAATTCGAAACGCTGGCCATTCACGCAGGGCGCGAGCCTGACGCTGCCACCGGCGCAGTGCGCGAACCGCTGCATCTTTCCACGACGTTTGAACGCAGTGCGGACGGCACCTACCCGCACGGGTATTACTACTCGCGCAGCGGCAACCCCAATCGCACTTCGCTCGAGCGTGCGATTACCGCGCTGGAACGCGGCAAGGGCGCCGTCGCTTTCGCCTCCGGCTCGGCGGCGACGCTGGCGGTTTTTGCGCTGGCGGCGCCCGGCGGGCGCATCGTCTGCGCCTCGGACTGCTATCACGGCACCGCCAAGCAGCTGCGCGACATCGTTCCGTGCTGGGGCGTCGACGTGGAATTCGTCGACGTCACGAACCTCACCGCGGTGTCGCAGGCACTGTCGGTGCCGACGAGCCTGCTCTGGTTCGAAACGCCGTCGAATCCTCTGTTGCGGGTCGCGGACATCGCCGCGCTCGTCGGTCTCGCGCACGACCGCGGCACGCTGGTTGGCGTCGACAACACGTTCGCCAGTCCCGTGCTGCAGCAACCTCTCGTGCTCGGCGCCGACGTCGTCATGCACAGCACCACGAAGTACCTCGGCGGTCACAGTGACGTGCTCGGCGGCATCGTCGTGACGCGGGATGCCGGCCCCGAGTGCGCGGCGTTGCGTGAATACCAGGCGACGGCGGGCGGCGTGCCCTCCCCATTCGACTGCTGGCTGGTGCTGCGCAGCTTGCCGACGCTGCCGTTGCGCGTGCGGGCGCAGGCGGCAAATGCGCTGGCGATCGCCCGCTTCCTGCATGCGGACAGGCGCGTCGAGAAAGTGCACTACGCGGGTCTGCCGGATCATCCAGGTCACGAAATCGCCTTGCGACAGATGACGGGCGGTTTCGGTGGCGTGCTGTCGGTCGAGGTGCCGGGCGGGCGCGATCGTGCGCTTGCCGTAGCCGCAAAGACGCAGCTGTTCACCCGGGCGACGAGTCTCGGCGGGACCGAGAGCCTCATCGAACATCGGCAGTCGATGGAGGGTCCGCACAGCCGGACGCCGCCGGGACTGCTGCGAATGTCGATCGGGCTCGAGCACGTCGACGATCTGCTCGCGGACCTCGATCAGGCGCTGGACGTCTAGTCACGTCGAGACTTTCGGATTCGATTTTTCGCGTGCGGCCGCCGGTGGTTCCGGGATCGCGGACCGTCCCGCGCCATGGACGGCGCGGGCGAGCCTACAGGGATGTATTTACGGCGTGTCCGCGATCCCGGAACCGGACGCCGAAGGTGCCGACAATATGCAGCGCGACCCGCTCACACGAACGAGCAATCGCTCAAGGCTTCGCGATCGGACGGCCCTTCTCAACCCACGCGTTCATGTCGCCCTCGAGATGCGACAACCGCGTGTAGCCGTTCGCCGCCAGCACATCCGCAGCGATCCCGGCGCGCCGACCAGACTTGCAATACAGCACCACGTCCTTGTCCTTCGGCACTTCTGCCAGCCGTGACGCCAGCTGATCGTAGGGCACGTTGACCGCACCCGGCACGTGACCGTCCGCGTATTCCTGCGGCGTGCGCACGTCGAGCACGAACAGGTGTGCCGGGTGCTGCGACTGGTGTGCGAGCAGCGCCTCCTGGCTCATCGGCGTGGCAACGAAGGTTGCAGGTGCAGCGATCGGCGCAGCCGGCTTCGCCGCCGGCGCTGCTGGTGTCGCAGTCGGTTCGCCGGCGACTGCAAATGCCATGAAGGCAACCCACGTTGCGCCGACAATCAGCAATGCAGCAAAAGCACGCTTCGCTTGCAGCAGGCGCTTTGCATCCGGGCAGTGGTCGTACGAAATCGCGCGGGTGACGATGCCGGCGACGGCACCGCGATGAGGGCGACGAGACGGGAGGTTCCTGGTCATGTGTGTCTTTCCTTTGAGCTGAATCGCGTCGCTCATTGCGTCGGCGACGAGGCGGTGGCAGCGTCCCAGCGCTGCGGCACCTTCTGCAGCTTACTCATATCGTAGCCGAGGTCACGCACGCGACGTTCAAGTTGCGCGTAATCGTCTGGCGACAAAGTGGGAGTACGCGCCATGATCCAGACGTAGTCCAACGCGCTGCGTGCAATGATCGTCTGCGTGTACGCCGGATCGACGTACGCAATCAGGTACTCGGCCTTGATCGGCCAGATGAACTGCATGCCCCAGATGGCGTTGCCCGTGCCCTCGCGCACGAAGCCGCGCGGATGCATCGACTTATCTGGCCCGTCGAACGCCCCGTCGCGGTAGGTGAACGTCGTCGCGATGCTGCCATCCTTGTCGAGACGGTACGACTCGACCGCGTTGTGCGCGCCCACCTCGAACCGTGTCGGGATATTGGCGATCACGTACCAGTCGCCCATGAAACGATTGATGTCGACGTCCTTGGCGACGGGAATGGTCGGGGCGCCACTGCAGCCGGCGAGCAGCGCGACGGCGGGCAGGCAGGCGGCCGTCAGGATTCTGCGCATGTCGATATGACTCCGTGGGTGGCCAGAAGTTTCGGCTGGGGACACGCGGCAGATTCATGCATCGGCGCCGGTGATGTACGCATCCGCCTCGATTTCGACGAGCATGGCTGGATCAACGAGTCCACTCACTTCCACCATCGCGGAGGCCGGACGGATCGCACCGAACACCTCGCCGTGCGCGCGGCCGATGGCTTCCCACTGCGCGATGTCGCGAACGTAGATGCGCGTCCGGACGACGTCCTCGAGCCGCGCACCCGCGCGCTCGAGCGCCGCCTTGATGTTGGCGAGCACCTGGCGTGTCTGGGCACTGGCATCGTCACCACCCACGAGTTGCCCACCCGGGCCCGTGGCCGTCGTGCCAGACACGAACACCATCGGTCCGACCCGGACCGCGCGCGAGTACCCGACGACGGGTTCCCACTGAGTGCCGGTCGCGTAGTTGGTTCGGGTTGCATCGGTCATTTGCGCACGCCTCCCAGCTCATCTCCCGCAGCCAACGCGCGCAGCGCATCGCCGCTCACCCGCTGCACGGTCCATTCGTCCATCGGCACCGCACCGAGCTTGCGATAGAACGCACGCGCCGGCTCGTTCCAGTCGAGCACCGACCACTCGAATCGTGCGCACCCGCGCTCGACTGCGATGCGGGCGAGGTGCCGCAGCAAGGCCTCGCCGTAGCCGCGTCCGCGGAAGGCCGGCCGCACGAACAGGTCCTCGAGGTACAGACCGGGCCGACCCTCGAAGGTCGAGTAGTTGTGGAACCAGAGCGCGAAGCCTACGGGCTCGGCACCGACATGCGCCACGACGGCCTCTGCAAAGGCTCGCGGCCCGAACAGGTCGCGGTGCAGGTCGAGCGGCGTGATACGAACGTCATCGAGCAGCCGCTCGTAGGCGGCGAGTTCACGCACCAACGCAACGATCAGCGCCGTGTCGGCGGGTTGGGCCGGCGCGATGCGGAACGCCTCCGACGCGGTCATGGCGCACACCTCATTTCTATAGATTCCCTCGATAGCGGCCCGCGAATACCCTTGATTACTTGGGCTTCGCGCCGTATTGTTAATCGTCATTTTACTCGAAGGCAGCCGATGGCGACCCCTCCGGACCGAGTGCCGCTCAACGCCCTGCGCGTCTTCGAGGCCGTCGCCGCGCACCTGAGCTTCACCGCGGCGGCCAAGGAACTCGGCGTCACCACTGCGGCGGTCAGCGCGCAGATAAAGTCGCTTGAAGCCGACATCGGTGTGCCCTTGTTCCGTCGTCACACGCGCGCCGTTGCCCTCACCCAGGAAGGCGCCGAACTGCTGCCGGGCGTCCGCCGCGGGCTCGAAGAACTGCGCCGCTCGGTCGAGCGTATCCGTCGCGAGCGCGTCGGCGGCATGCTCAATCTCAGCGTGCCGAACGAGTTCCTGCAGCGCTGGCTGTTACCGCGCCTCGGCGAGTTTACGCGCCGGCACCCCGAGATCGAAGTTCGGTTCGGGCCGCCACGTGCTGCTGGCCTCGACTTCGGTCGCGACGATTTCCACGCCGCCATCGTCTACGGTCCCGGCCAGTGGACCGGCCTCAAGGCCGAGCGCCTGCTCGACGAGTACGTGTTTCCGGTCTGCAGCCCCGCGCTGCTCGCCAGGTTCGGCCCGATCGAAACGGTCGCAGATTTTGCGCGCTACCCTCTGGTCCACAGCCGCACGGAGCCATGGCAGGACTGGTTGCGCCGCGTCGGCGGCGATACGACACGCGCCGACACCAGCCCGCCGATGGAAGATTCCGCGGCGTCCCTCGTCGCCGTCGAACAGGGCAAGGGCGTTGCGTTGGCCCGCTGGTCGCTGGTGGCGGCCGACATTGCCGCAGGCCGCCTGGTACGTCCGATGCTTCCGAGTGTACTGCAGCGGAACGCCTGGTTCCTCATGGCGCCTCCAGCGAACTTTTCATTGCCAAAAGTCGTGCGGTTCCGGGCCTGGTTGCTCGATTGCTGTCGCGAATTTGCCCCGCCCGTGGGCGAGACCCTCGGCGTCGAGTAGGCGCCCCGGTCGGCTGCCCCCCCCTTGGCGCGCAACGCAGGTTGGCGTAGCGTGACGCCAAACCAGAGCAGTATCGGGGGAATTCCACGCCATGGCAGGCCAACTCAAACCGCAACCGCGCCGTCTCCGTTTTCACGCCATCAGCATCGTTGCAGGCCCCAACGCCTGTGCCCAGGTCAAGACGCTGACGGGCGTCCGCCTGCTTTCTGTCGAGGCACCGCGACTGCCGGTCGTCGGCTGCACCAACCCTGGCGGCTGTCATTGCAGATTCCAGCACCACGAAGATCGCCGCGCGGGTCCCAGGCGCTCCGGACTGCGTACGTCGATACGGGCGGACTGGTCAACGGACAACAACCGGCGCCGCTCCCTCGGCCGGCGCGACGTCGACTACGCCGACGTATGATTTGCGGCTAAGGCAGGCGCAGCGTGACCTGCAGCGGCCGATGGTCGGAACCCACGTCCGGGCCGATTTCATGCTCGGTGACGCAACTGCCCCGCGGCACCAGCACGTGATCGATCGGCAACGCGAGCGGCCAGAATCCCGCCTGCCACGTCGGCCGCCACGCCTCGCCGGCGAACGCGTCCCGCAACCCTGACTCGGACACGAGTCGTGCGAACGCCGGTGCATACGGCGTCAGGTTGAGGTCTCCCAGCAGGATCGTCGACTCGGGCTGCGTGAGCGCGAGTGCAGCCGCCTGCTGCAGCGCCCGGTCGCGCGCGACTTGCAGTTCCGGCACCACCGGCCAGCGTGTGTGCAGCGTAATAACCCTCACCTTGCGACCGTGCACGTCGACGTTCGCGACCAGCGACAGCATGCCGTCCTCGGAGAAGGCGACAGGCTGCACGTCATCGATGGGCCATCGACTCAGCAGTGCGATGCCGTACGGGTCGTCGCGCGGCATCACCTTGCGGTACGGATAGATTCGCGCAAGTGGCTCGAGCGCCAGCGCCCACTGCGGCGTGATTTCCTGCAGGGCGATGATGTCGGCGTCGCTTCGACTCAGCCAGACGACCAGCGCTGCGTGATCGGCGTTCGCAAACCACGCGTTCGCGGTCACGACACGCAGCTGGTCATCGCTGCAGGTCAACGCGGTCGGTCCATGCGCGGAGGCAGGGCCGCTCATCAGCACACCGGGCAGCCACTGCATCGCGACGGTGATGCAGGCAACGACCATCATCCAGGGCCGGCGCAGGACCAGCGACGCGAGCAGCAAAGCAAGCGCGGCAGCGCCCACCTGCCAGCGGAAATGTGCAAACAACTCGAAAGGCCAGCCGAGCGGCGCGAGCAATGCCGCAAACGCGGCAGCCGCCGTCCCGACGAGCGCGACGCTCACCGCACGCGACCAGGCTGCGCGGGGCAGGCGCATGTTTACAACAGCAGCAACGCCAAGATTGGACCGAGCAAAGGGACGAAGACGGTCATGCAGAACATGGGCCAGCAGGCCGAATGGGTTCGGGCGACCAGGCGCGCGCCGAGTGGCGGTGATTCAGAGCGCGACGGCGCGCGACCGCTGTCCGCCGTAAAGCACTTCAAGGCGACGCACGCCCTTCATGCGCCGCGAAGACCGGCGCACCTCGCCCATCAGGCGCAGCAACAGCCCCACGTCATCGTTCATGCCGCCGGTACAGTAGTCTTCGCTCATCCCTAAGTGCAGCACGGTCACGTGCTCGAGATCGGCGCGGTTGTAGACGGCCACGCCGACCGGGCGCGCGGTCAGCGTCTCCACGGCGAACAGGCACTGGATCTCCGGCAGGTTGCCCACGCGCACGCGCAGGCCCTCACCATCGTCCACGATCTCGGGTGGGCCGTATTTGTCGATGACGTCGACGATGCCGCGTGCAAAGCGATCCTGGCAGCCGTTGAAGAAGAGGATGCGCTCGAGCGCATGGCGCTTGTGGCGAGGGAGCCGCGACGTGAATTCGATTCCCTGCATGAAGCTTCTCCGGCCGCGTAGACGGCCTCGGACGGACGTGCGGTCGATCATGCTCGCGGGACTCGCTTATGTCGAGTGGACAGGCGCGAAAGTGTTGCTGCAACGCCACAAAATGGCTCTGGGTACGGATTGGCAAATCAAAGCTATTTTTTTGAATTGCTTCATGTTTTTGACACCCCGGGGTGGAGTGTCGGGGCCACTTGGCGTGCAATGGCGGCACGATGCCCCGCAAGCCCTTGCCCGTCCCGAATGCGGCCGATCTGGCCGTTCACGCCACGCCCGTTCCGGGAGCGATGCTCGTGGACGTGGTCGTACTCACGGCCGACCAGGAATTGTTTCAGTCGGCGCGCGAAGCGGTCGGCGAGCACAATCCGGTCTGGCGTGCGCGCTCGGCCGATGAGGCCGCCGACCTGCTGATCAACGGACGCTGCGGCGTGCTGGTCATCGACATGTCAGCGGTCTCGACCGGCGCCGATACCCTCATCGAGCAGATCGTCGAGCAATTCCCCGACGTCATTGTCTGCGTCGCCGGCACGCGTACCGACGAACCCCTGCTTGCCCCGCTGATCAGCGATGGCCTCGTCTACCGGTTCATGCACAAACCCACGTCGGCACGGCGGGCGGGCATGTTCCTGCAGGCAGCGATCCGCCGGCATGTCGAGCGCCGTGAGGGGCGCGAAGCCAGCGACCCGTTGCTGCCGCTGCTGCGCGGTCTGCGTCGCCCGACGGCTGGGATGCCCCGCGGGTACCTCGCCTTGATCGGCTTGGTGGCGCTCGCACTGGTCGTCCCGCTCTTCTTCGGCGGCGAACCGGAGGCGCCCGAGGCGACGGCAGCAACCGCGGTACCGGTGGCGCCGGCCCGGGCAACTGGATCAACAGCGCGCGCCGATCCGGTCCTCTCGCGAGCCCGGGCAGCGCTGCAGGCCGGCCGACTCGAGGCGCCCGAAGGCCGCAACGCGCTCGACCTGTTCCAGGCCGTGCTGCTCGCGCAGCCCGAGCACCCGGAAGCGCAGGCCTCGCTCGCCAGGACGGTCGACCTGCTGCTGCAACGCGCGCAGCAGGAATTCGACGCCGGCCACAAGCCAGAAGCCGAACGGCTCGTGCAGCGTGTGCTCGCAGTCGTTCCCGATGACCAGCAGGCCCGGACCCTGGCACGCCACATCAATCCGCCCGACACGCCGTCGCGCCAGTTGTCGCGCGAGCAGCGCGCAGAGGTGGAAGCGCGCCTGGCCGAGAATTCGATCGCCTCCCCGGTAGCGCCCGCGCGCGCGCGGACGCTCGAAGAAATCCAGACCGAACTCGCCTCACTGCCGGGACCCGTCACGAAACTATCCGGTACGTCCGGCGCCTCGACAGCCGCTGCGCCGAAGACACCCGCGCCGGTCGTGCGGCCCGATCCGCTCGCGCCGCGCTTCGTCAATCCGACGCGGACGATCGCCCCCGCGGCGCGCAGTTACGCGCGCGAGCCGGTGAACGCACCGCCAACCGCGGGAGTGACCGGCCCGACGGCGCGGCATGCGCCCGCAGAGCCCGCAGAGCCTGCGGTCGAGCCGACGGCCTCCGCGACGACCGGAACCGTCGGCGCTGATCGTCTCGATCGCATCGTTGACCGCGAGCCGGCGCATGAACTCGTCGCTGGCCACGGTCGCGTGGCCTAAAACGCACTTTCCTATCAGCGAGCCTCAGCGTCCGCCGAGGTGCGTGAGATCGACCTGCTGCGCAGGTTTTGCCACCTCCGCCTGCGCTCCTCGCGCACGCAGCGCAGCACACAGGCCGATCGCACCTTCCGCTTCGCCGTGCACCAGGTACGTGTGTGGCTTGCCACCGACGCTGGCATGCCAGCGCAGCAGGTCTTCCTGGTCGCCGTGGGCCGAGAACCCGCCGAGCGTGTGGATGCGCGCGTTCACTTTGAACTGCTCGCCGTGGATGCGCACGTGCTCGCGACCATCGACGATCGCGCGCCCGAGCGTTCCCACCGCCTGGAAGCCAGTGAAGATCACGTCGCACTCGCGATGCGTGATGTTGTGCTTGAGGTGATGCACGATGCGCCCGCCGTTGCACATCCCGCTCCCCGCGATGATGAGCGCGCCGCCGCGCATCAGGTTGATCGCCATCGATTCTTCGGCCGAGCGGCAGAGCTTGAGATTCGGCAGTGTGGGTAAGCGGTCGGCATCGCGGCGCACCGCGCTCGCTTCCGCGTCGTACAGCTCGGGATGCTTCCAGTAAACCTCGGACGCCTCGATGGCCATCGGACTGTCCAGGAACACCTGCCAGTCGCCAACGCGCCATGCGTCGAAATGCGTCGCGAGTTCATAGAGGACTTCCTGGCTGCGTCCCACCGCGAACGCGGGGATCAGCACGTTGCCGCCACCCTGTCGCGCAGCGCGCAGGATCTCGCCAAATTCCTGCAGCGTTTCGCTGCGCTCGCGATGCCGGCGATTGCCGTAGGTGCTCTCCATGATCACGACGTCCGCGACCCCGTCACCTTCCGGATCGCGCAGGATCGGCGAGTCGTACTGCCCGACGTCGCCACTGAAGACGATGCTCGAGCGAGCGCCCTCCTCTTCGAGCTGCAGCCACACACTGGCGGAGCCGAGTATGTGGCCGGCGTCGCGGTAGGTCAGGGTCACCCCCGGAAGAACTTCGGTTGCGTGACCGTACGTCACCGTCTTGAACTGCTGGATCGTCTCGTCCGCGTCCACGCGCGTGAACAACGGGTCGGGAAAGCCACGCGCATGCTGATAGCCGTGTTCGGCCTGTCGACGACGGTAGCGCTCCGCTTCGCGCTCGGCCATGAAAGCGCTGTCCGCCAGCAGGATGCGCGCGAGGTCGCGGCATGCCGGGGTCGCGAAGATCGGTCCGCGGAACCCGCGCTTGCGCAGCAGCGGCAGTCGCCCGCAGTGATCGATGTGCGCGTGGCTCAGCACCACCGCGTCGATTGCCGCGGCATCGAACGGAAAGGGCTGGCGATTGCGGCTGTCGGGGTCGTCGCCACCCTGGATCAGCCCGCAGTCGAGCAGCAGCGTGCGGCCGCGAACGGTGAGGATGTGGCAGGAACCGGTGACTTCACCGGCGGCGCCGTAGAACTGCAGGTGCATCGTGCGAACCGCCTCAGGCGATTCGCTGCCCGACGGCCGCTTCGCCTTCCTGTTGGATCGGAACGGCCGTCACCTGTCCGTCGCGCAGCAGCTTGACGCAGGCCTTGACCACCCTCGCATCGTACCGGCGACCGGCCTGCGACTGAAGCTCGTCGAGGCACGCCGTCAAGGTCAATGCCGGTCGGTGAGGTCGGGGCGAAAGCATCGCTTCGACGGCATCGGCGACAGCGACGATCCGGGCCTCGAGCAGGATCTCCTCGCCTTTCAGCCCGCGTGGGTAGCCGGAGCCGTCGAGACGCTCGTGATGCTGGCGCACGACTTCCGCAACGGCCCAGGGGAATTCGACGGCACGCAGGACTTCGCAGCCGCGCTCGGCGTGCGTCTTGACGAGTTCGAACTCCGCGGCGGACAGCATGCCAGGCCGCCACAGCAGTTCGCGCGGAATCTGCAGCATGCCGACGTCTATCAGCTGACCCATTACGCGCAGACCGCGCACGGTGTGACCCGGCAGCCCGAGCGCAGTGCCGATGCCGGCCGCGTAGTCGCCAACACGGCGCGCGCGCCCGGTCTTGCACGCATCCTGTGCCTCGGCGAGTTGCGCAAGCGCCTCGATCGCGCCGAACATCACCCGCTCCATGTGATCCATGGCGGTGACGATCTCGGCATCCGAACGGCGCCGGCGCAGCAGCTTCGTCGCTGCGTCTGCAATGTGTTCGACGTGTCGACGGTCGTCGTCATCATACGGCTGGGCCGCGTCTGCGACGAGCAGCACGCCTGCGAGGCGGCCGCCGTCGAGCAGCGGCATCGCGAGCTGGCGCTGGAGCTGCCCCGGCAATCCGGCGGCTCGCAGCGCAGCCGTGCCCTCCGACGCGTCACGAATCACGGGGCGCTGTGAGGCCGCGCATTCGCCCACGGCGGTTGCGGGCGGCGGTAGCCCGCGCCAGCGCGTGAGCGCCGTCAACGGCTCGGTGGCTTCGGAGCCGCGGCGTGCGGCCAACTCGAGCGTGTTCGCGTCGCCCGCCGGCAGGAAAAAATAGCCCTGCGCACTGTGCGTCAGATCCCGCGCCAGTTGCAGCGTGCGGTCGAGAATTTCGGCTTCTGTCAGCCCGTGCGAGCGCTGCGCGAGTTCGAGCAGGCGGCTCACGCGCACGTGATCGCGCTCATTGCGCTCGGCGGCACGCTTCGCGGCCGCAACGTCCCGCGCAGTCAGTACGCGGAAGCCCGTGCGCTCGTCGATCGAAGCAAGCGCGACTTCGACCTCGATCGCCTGTCCGTCCGGGCGTCGCCAGCGCACGTCCTGGCGCAGCGCCCCAGTGACGGTGCGCCCGATGCTGCGCAGCGTCGAATCGGCTACACCGTCGATCTCGAGAGTCTGCAGCGTGAGCGTGCCGAGACGTTCACGGTCCGTGTTGAGCAACGCGAGCAGTGCACCGTTGCCGTAGCGCAGGCGACCCTCGCCATCGACGACGCCACACGGCTCGGGCGCCGCTTCCAGCGCATCAGCGAGTGCGGCGAGTTCCTGTTCGCGTGCGTGCATTGCCAGTTCGGCACTGACGTCCCGCGCGGTGAGCAACCAGCTCGCCCGCCCGGCATAGCTCGTGGCGACACGGCGCAGTTCGAGTCTTGCTTCGCTGCCGTCTGGACGTTGCCAGTGCAGCATCGACTCGTGCGTCGCATCGTCACTGAACCCGGCGCCCGGCAGCATTTCGCCGAGCGGCTTGCCACGCAGGGACGCGGCTTCCTGCCCGACCAGCGCCGCCGCTGAATCGGTGGCTACGTGCACGAGCTTCGATTCGATGTCGACGATCCACGTCGCCGTAGGTTGCGCCGCGAATGCGCGATCGGCGTCATTGACGGCCGACTGCAAGCGCGCACGTGCCGTCTGCAATTCGTTGATCCGCGCTTCGAGCAGCGTGACCTTGCCGATCTCGGCGCGCGATTCTTCCGCCGCGCCGCGCGCCTGCGACTCGGCCTCGACGGCCTGGCGCTGCGTGGTCTCCAGTTCGCGGATCCGCAACTGCAACTCGCGGATGCGTACCGACTCCGCGGCGGCGAATTCGGCACGGGCGCGTGCCTCGTATTCGGCGCGTTCGCGCGCGACGCGTTCGGCCACGGTCAGTTGCTTGTTCGTCGCTTCGACGTCACGAAGCTGCTTTTCGAGGTCGCTGAGCCGCCTGCGATCCTGCTCGCGACGGTCGAGCAGTTCGGGTACCAGCGCGGGCATGCGCATCGTGCCGGAACCAGACGGTGCTGCGTCGAGGGTCGCGGCGAGTTCTTCCAGTGTCGAACCCCGCGGGAAGAATCGTTGCGCCCCGACTTCGGCGGCAAAGGCCTCGTACTTCGGACCTTCGACACGGAA
>Ga0209254_10003675_pt1 | contig 13990 bp, 10 predicted proteins | sample FrelakmetDIP11DI_FD_187148 | JGI IMG/M metagenome (GOLD analysis project Ga0209254, IMG submission 187148) | Freshwater lake sediment microbial communities from the University of Notre Dame, USA, for methane emissions studies - DIP11 DI (SPAdes)... | ecosystem: Environmental > Aquatic >...
CGGCTTTGTCGGGACCCTCGCGGGCCTTGCGCTCTCCGGCGTGCTGGCGAGAGAAGTACTCGCCATCCCGGCGCCCCTGCAGGCCGAGGCCGCCAAGTCGCTCGCGATCCTGTTCCTTGCCCTTCCCCTCGTGGTGAGCAGCGCCGCGCTTGCCGGCCTCCTCGAGGCATTCCAACGTTTCGACCTCGTCAACGCGGTTCGCGTCCCGCTTGGGATCGCAAGCTTCGTGTTCCCATTGGGGGCGACCGCACTCTCACCGGACCTGGTCACCGTGGCGCTCTCGCTTGTCCTGGTGCGCCTGGCGGGCTGGGCCGGATATTCTTGGCTCGCCAACCGGCTGCTCCGCATCGCGGATCGTTGGCGCTTCGAGCCCGCGCAAGTGCGGGCGCTGCTGCGCCTCGGCGGCTGGATGACGGTTTCGAGCGTCGCGGGACCGCTTATGGTGTATCTGGACCGATTCGTCCTCGGCGCGCGAACCACGATCAGCGCGGTGGCCTACTACGCCACCCCGTTTGAGTTGATCACAAGACTCCTGGTCGTGCCGAGCGCCGTCGGCGGAGTCCTGTTCCCGGGATTCGCCTCGCTGCATGCGGCCGATCCCTCGGGATTCCGGCGTCTTGGCCGCATAGGCACGGCGCTGATCCTTGCAGCGCTCTTCCCCGTCGCACTGGTCCTGGTGCTCTTCCCGGGCGCGTTGCTGACGATGTGGCTCGACGCCGAGTTCGCACAGCACAGCCGACGCGTGGTTCAGTGGCTCGCGCTCGGCACGTTCCTCAACGCGGCAGCGCATGTCCCCTTCGCTGCCCTGCAGGCGGCCGGCCGACCCGACCTAACAGCCAAGCTACACCTCGCGGAGCTCCCCTTGTACCTCGGCGGACTCGCGCTGGGGGTAAGCCTGATGGGAATCGACGGGGCAGCGATCGCGTGGACGATGCGCGTTACGATCGACACGGTTCTGCTCTATGCGCTCGCCCGTGCTGTGCTTGGGCGGCGAGGATCGCCCGGGCGGACGGTATACGCAATCGTCGGGGGATGCGCGCTTGCACTGGTTCTCTGCATGCTCACAGAGGACCCGCGCATCCGATTGATGGCGCTCGTCGTGCTGCTCGCGCTGTTTGGTATCTCCGCATGGAGGTTCCTGCTGAGCCCGCGCGACCGAGCAGTCATCGCCAGCGGGTTGCGCACCCTCAGCAGTCCGCGCCCATCGTGAAACCACCACGTTCGTCGGAACGGTGCTTTACGGTGCGGCCCTTGTGCGCCGCAGGCCGAGGCGCTGGGGCTGCAGACGGCGGGAGGGGCCGGGAACACCTTCTCATCCGGTGCCACGAAGGTGAACGCCGCTATGCGAGGAGGCAAACCAGTCCGCCATCGGTCCGGCGAGACCGGCAAGCAGAAGCCAATTCACGGCGTGGGCGACCGCAAAGCGCGAGCCCTGACGCGCGACGAACCACAAGATCCCGCGAACCGCCGACGGCCTGAATGCTCGTCCGTGCCATCGCGCTCGCGAAACGAGTGGCACCGCTCGCACTGGCCGAAGCGGTGTCGCGCCTTGTGGGCTTCGGCGTTTTGGCGGTCGCGGCGCGCACGCTCGGCGCCGACGGGGTTGGCATCTTCACACTCGGCCAGACGGTCGCACAGTACGCGGCAACCGGCACGGATCTGGGCCTCAAGTCGATCGGGGCCCGCCTCGTGGCGCAAGGTCGTGCGGCTCCAGCGATGCTCGTCAGTGCAGTGCAGTCCAAACGCGCCCTACTCGCGTTCGCCGCTGCCGCAGCAGTCGCCCTCTACGCGTTGCTCGGCCCGGTCCCCTCGGAAGCACGCGGGTTCGTCCTTGCCTACGGGCTTTCCGTCATCCCGCTTGCGTTCTCGCTCGATTGGGTGCTCTGGGGAAGCGAGCGCTTCGGAGCGCTCGGAGTGTGGCGCACCGGCATCGCAGTCGCGTGGTTCTGCCTCTCCCTGGTTGTGCTGCTCTCGCCCTCGCCGCCCCTTGCCGGCCTGGCGGGTGCGAACGCAGTGGCGCAACTGGTCGGCGTCGTCGCGCTGTGGCTGACCCTGAGACGGCGCCCGAGCAGGGCGACGGCCGACGCGACGCAGGTGGCGATGGCGACGCGGTGGAGCGAGGTCGGCTGGCTCGGCCTCGCGACGTTCGTCAATCAGGCGTTTCACACCTTCGGCGTCATCATGCTCGCAGCGCTCGCGACGGCGCGCGAGGTGGGCTTCTTTGCGGCCGCTTACAAGCTCGTGTTCCTGCTCTTGGGCGCGTATTGGTTGGTGACGCAGGCACTCTACCCGCGTCTCGCGCAGCGCCAGCAGGGGAGCGAGGCGACGGCCCTTGTGGGGCAGCTCGCGCTCGGCGGACTCGCCTTGGGGCTGGCGTTCGCGGCAGTGGTCTGGCCCCTCGCAGACTGGGCGATCCGCGTCGCCTACGGCGATGGCTTCGAGCGCGCCGCTGCGGTGCTGCGCGTGTTGCTTATCGCGCTGCCGCTCGATTTCGTCGCATCGCTCCTCGGCACCGCGTTCACGGCATGGGGCTGGGCACGACGGCTCAGCTTTGCGACTGTTGCGGGAACGGCGGTCAACGTTCTCGGCAACGCGTGGGCGATCCCAGCATACGGTGCGACCGGCGCAGCCTGGGTCACCATTGCAGCCTACTTGGTGCTGCTCCTCATTCTTATCGGGATGCTTGTGGTGGAGCACAGCAAGCGCAGAGACCGAGCGGGCTGAAGAGTAAGATCACGCGAGGACGCCGAGGAGCGCTTCCCACCGCGGCACGATGCGCTCGACGGCGAAGTCGCGGGCACGTTCGGGGCCGCGCTCGATAAACTGGGCACGCGCAACCCCTGATTCGAGAAGATCATCGAGCACCGCAGCGAGGGTATCCGGCGCGTCGACCGGAACCAGGCGTCCAAACCGACCACCGTCCAGGACTTCGTACGGGCCGCCCGGGCAGTCGCTTGCCACCACTGGCACACCGGCCCACAGGGCTTCGACGAGCACCATCCCGAACCCCTCGAAGCGCGCTGCGTGCGCGAATACTGTGGCGCGGCGCAAGTACGCAAGCGGATTGGGTGCAAAACCAAGGAAGTGAACGCTTCCAGCAACGCCGAGTTCGGCCGCGAGAGCGCGGAGCGCCCGTTCCTCGGGGCCGAGCCCGAGGATCGCCAGGCGGACATGGCGGCCCGCCGCACACAGTCGTGCATGCGCACGAAGCAGCGTGTCAAACCCCTTCTCGCGCACGAGCCGTCCTATCCCCAACACGACCGGCCCAGTGAAGATCGCCTCGTGCTCGGTGGCCACGCCGGCCGCAGGGTATCCGGTCGGGTCGAATGGATTTGCGACCACCTCTACCTGCACGCCCTCTCCGAGCCCAATCCACGCCGCTCCGCTTTCGGCCGCCCGCCGTGACGGGAAAACGATCGCGTCGGCAGTCCGATAAGCCGCGCGCGAAAGCCCGGCATGGACGGCCCCGAGCGTCGCAAAGTACTGGCGGAGATCCGTGTGTACCCAGGCCACGAACGGTTTGCCCACTGCGCGTGCCGCAAGCGCGGCGAAGTAGGTGCTGTGCGTCTCGAGTGCACCGACCACGATGTCAGCCCCGAGCGCCGCGCGCGCCAGTCGTGCGATCACGCGCGGCACGTTCGGAGCCAGACGTCCGGAGTCGATCCCATAGCGCAACGCCAGTGCCTCCGGGACTAGCGACAGGTACGTGCCTTCTCGCTTGAGAAGAAACAGGGTGGCATGAAACCGCGACGTGTCGAGGGACCGCGCAATGGTCAAGACGACCCGTTCCGCGCCGCCGACCTGCAGGTTGGGAAGGACAAAGAGGACGCGTTTCACGCGCTAGTTCGCACACCACGAGGGGCCACACCGCCTCGTGCTTCCCAATGTCAGAAAAAGCGCTGCCTGCGGCATTGATTTTCTCCCTTTAGTCTGCCTGCTGCGAGAGGCACAGCCCTCTGCTCCCGGATTTCTGAGTAATCGCCGCCTATGCGGCAGCGATTTTCTCTTCGGGGGAGTCCGTTCGCGCGGGACGGCGGGTCGGATTTTCCGACGGACCGGACGCCATGTCGACACGCGTCTGCGCAGCGAGCGTCACGCCTCATCGCGATAGAATCCCGAGCATCGGCGTATTCCTAGCCCGCGCTACGCGACGGAGCCTCGCCCCGCCGTAGTTCCCCCTCATACCTGTCCCGCAAGCGAGCCGTGACCAGCGTCAGGCAGATTGCCAAGAGGATTCCCGGGCTTCCGTGGTTGTGGCGTTCTCTTCGTAGCGCGTACCGGAGCGCGCGACTGCGCACGCTTCGCACGGAGGAGGTGTTCGTCGAGATCTATCGGACGAATGCCTGGGGCGGAAAGAAGTCGGTGTCGGGGGTCGGCTCCGACATCGATCAGACTCGCGTCGTCGAGGCGGTGCTCCCGGGCATGCTTCGCGAACTCGGCGTGCGCACGATGCTCGACATCCCCTGCGGCGATTTCCATTGGATGAGCCGAGTCGATCTGTCCGACGTCGATTACCTCGGCGCGGACATCGTCGACGAGCTCGTCGCGGAAAACAACGCGCGCTATGCGAGCGGTCGGGTCCGCTTTCGCCGGCTCGATCTCATCCGCGACCCGCTGCCGCGCGTCGATCTCATTTTCTGTCGCGACTGCCTCGTGCATCTGGCGAGTCCCGACGTCGAGGCCGCACTTGTCAATATCGCGGCAAGTGGTTCCGACTATCTCCTGACGACCACGTTCCCCGCCCATGAGTCGAATCCCGAAATCGTGACCGGCGAGTGGCGTCCGCTCAATCTGGAGATCTCGCCGTTGGCTCTTCGGCCGCCGCTCCGGCTCGTCAACGAAGGCTGTACCGAAGGCGGTGGGGCCTACAGCGACAAGTCGCTCGGACTGTGGCGCGTCGCCGATCTCGCGCGGAGATGGCGTTGACCGAAACCGGGGCGAATGAGAGTCTCGAGTTGCGTCTGTCCCTCGTCCTCGCCACTGTCGGCCGCACGGACGAGGCGGCGCGATTCCTTGCCTCCCTCGATCGGCAGGGTGTCGACGACATCGAACTCGTCGTGGTGGACCAGAATGAAGATGACCGGCTCGTGCCACTGCTCGCACCCTATCGCGATCGGTTCATCGTCCGCCACTTGCGCAGCGCACCTGGGCTCTCCCGAGCGCGGAACGTCGGATTGCGGGCGGCCACAGGCGACCTGCTCGGCTTCCCCGACGACGATTGCTGGTACCCGGACGGCCTCCTTGAGCGTGTGATCGGCTTCTTCGACACGCACCCGGATGTCGACGGCCTCACTGGCCGGGCCTTTGGCGACGACGGGGCGACCGGGCGATACGACGCCCAGGAGGGCGAGGTTAGACTATCGAACCTCTGGGAGCGAGGCATCTCGTTCACCATCTTCCTCCGCCGGCGCGTGGTCGCGCGCGTCGGGGCATTCGACGAGCGCCTCGGTGTCGGCGCGGGGACGCCCTGGGGCTCGGGCGAGGAAACCGACTATCTCGCGCGCGCGGTCGAAGCCGGGTTTCGCATCCGCTTCGACCCGGCGATTGCGGTAGGGCATCCCAACCCGACGGCGAGCTATGACGCCGCGGCGCTCGACCGGGCGCGGCGCTATGGAATGGGCTGGGGCCACGTGTTACGACGATACGCGTTCCCGCGCCGGGTCGTCGCGCGATCCTTCGCCAGACCGCTCGGCGGCGCGGCGATCGCGGCTGCCACCGGCCGCTTCGCGAAAGCAAAGTACCACCTCGAGGTGCTCCGCAGCCGCTGGCGGGGCTTTCGCGCGGGCGGCGTTGACTGACCGATGCGCCTTGTCATCGACGATCGGTGGATTGGCCCGCACGGCATCGGCCGCTTCGCGCGCGAAGTGATTGCGCGATTGCCCCCCGGACTGTCGATGCCTTACGGGCTCGGACCTTCGAGCCCCGTGGATCCCGTTTGGACCGCACTTCAGCTGGCGCGCTTCGCGCCCGACGTGTATTTCGAGCCGGGCTACAACCCGCCGCTCGCGGGCCGGACGCCCTTCGTGTTCACCCTGCACGACCTCATTCACCTGCGGATTCCCGAGGAGGCATCGACCGCGAAACGCCTGTACTACGAGCGAATCGTTCGCCCGGCCGTTCGGCGCGCATATCGGGTGTTCACCGTCTCTGAGTTCTCGAAACGGGAGATCGTCGCCTGGAGCGGCGCCGCGCCCGCCCAGGTCGAGGTCGTCGGGAACGGCGTGTCGGCAGGGTTCACGGCCGACGGCCCGCGCTTTGCGCTCGATCGACCCTATTTCCTGTACGTCGGGAACCGCCGGCCGCACAAGAACGTGCGGCGGCTCCTCGCGGCGTTTGCCGCGTCCGGATGCGCGGGGGAGGTGGCGCTGATGCTGTCTGGCGCGCCCGATGTGGATGCTGCCGCCTGGGTGCGCGCCGCGGGTCTCGACGACGTGGCGGTGCGATTCGCCGGGCCGATCGCGGAGGCGCGGCTTCCCGACTACTATCGCGGCGCCATGGCGCTCGTTATCCCCTCCCTCTACGAGGGCTTCGGCCTCCCGGCGCTCGAAGCGATGGCATGCGGCACGCCGGTGCTCGCGAGTGATCGCAGTTCGTTGCCGGAAGTGCTCGGAGAAGCGGGTGTCCTCGTCGATCCCGAGGACACCCGCGCGATCGGGGCCGCGCTGAAGCATCTCGCGCAGGACGAGCCGCTGCGCGCCGACCTCGCCGCGCGCGGACGTACACGCGCTGCGTGCTTCGATTGGGACACGACTGCACGCCGAGTCTTCGTGGCGCTCGAGTCGGCTGCGCGGACGCGAAGGTCGCGGTGATAAATCGAACGCTGAACTACGGGCGTGACAACATCGAGCGCTTCCTCGAGCTCTCCGCGCCCTATTCGACCGTGCTCGACCTCGGCGCAGGCAGCGGCGCAGATCTGCTGCTCGCGCGCAAAGTCAACCCCTCCGCGCGCCTGCTCGCGCTCGAAGGCCATGCGCCGAACGTCGCGAAGCTCGCCGCCATCGGGGTCGAGGCCCTCGCCCACGACCTCGAGCACGGCGTCTTCCCGTTTCCGGACGAGAGCCTCGACGTGGTGATGGCGAATCAGGTGCTCGAGCACACGAAGGAGCTCTTTTGGATCTTCCACGAGATCACGCGTACGCTGCGCGTCGGCGGCAAAGCGATCGTTGGGGTGCCGAACCTCGCTGCGTTCCACAACCGCCTGCTGCTCGCCATCGGCCGCCAGCCGAGCCCGGTCAAGACGCTCTCGGCACACGTGCGGGGTTTCACGCGCGGCGACCTGCTCGGCTTTCTCCAGGGATGCTTCCCTGGCGGGTACCGGCTCGCCGATTTCCGCGGAGCGAACTTTTATCCCTTCCCGCCAGGCATCGCCCGCCCGCTCGCGCGCGCGTTCCCTACGCTTGCGTGGGGCATCTTCTTTCTGCTCGAGAAGACACGGCCGTATGGGCGCGGTTTCCTCGACGCCCCGATTCGCGAGGAACTCGAAACGCCGTTCTATCTCGGACCGGCCTGATTGCCGTTGAGCGACGGCGCGGGCGCGGCGGCATCGAATCGCGACCGACACGCGGCCTCGACCGCGTCGACGCTTACGCCGTCCATGCAATCGACGCCAACGGGAGGCGTCTCGAAGCCGAGGCTGATATAGCCGCAGCGCGGGTCAGCCGCTTGCACGACGGTGACCTGCGGCCCGATGGGGCGCCAGCGCTCGACCCTGGTGGGGCCGAACAGCGCGACGAGCGGCGCACCGAGCGCAGCGGCCATGTGCGCGGTGCCCGTGTCGACGGAAACGACGAGCTCCGCTTGGGCGAGGAGCGCCGCGGTATCCTCGAGTCCGAGCTTGCCCGCGACGCTTTCGACGCTCGCGACGCCGGCAGCGCGCAGATCACTCAACATCGCCTGCGTCGCGACGACATCGCCCGGCCCACCAGTAAAGAAGATGCAGTCGGACTGCCGTTCGAGCCGCTGGGCCAGCTCGACCCAGCGAGAAGCGGGCCAGCGTTTGCTCGCCGCCTGCGAACCGCCGGGCCAGGGATGAAACACCATGTAGCCTCCTCGTGGAGTGCTCCACGCGCAATGATCTGGCGCAACGAGCCGCGGGTCGGCGACGCCGGGCACGCCGAGGGTCGCCGCAAGCGCTCGATAGTTCTCGAGCTCGTGGTGCAGTTGGCTGTGGGCGACAACCGCGTCATATGCAAAGTGCCGGTACTGCCCATCGGTCGCGAAGCCCGCGGTAAATCGGGCGCGGGACAGGACGGTCATCAGCGCGTCGAACCGCGGCCACGGCCCGAAGTCGAGCAGCGCGTCGAGCGGCTCCTCGCGCACGGCGCGAATCGCCGCGAGAGGCCGCGTGATCGGCAGCGTGACGATCCGGTCGACGCCCTTGATGAGGCCCGCGATGCCACGGTTTGTGCCGCTGACGAAAAGAACAAGCCGCGCGGCCGGGAACAAGGCCCGCAGATCGGCGACCGTCGCCGACAGGAGCACCAGATCGCCGATCGCGCCCGTCTTGAGCAAGCCGACGCTGCCAAGCGAGTCGGGCGCGGCGCGGCGGCGGCGCAGCGCGCCGAGAAGAAACACGAGCGGAATGCCGAGATAGCGATCGGCGAGATGCAGGAGCCGGTTCCCGCGCTCCTGCCTGAGCCTGGAAAAGAGCACTCGGTTCTGCCGCGGGATGGAGCGCGGAAGGATAATCGCATCGGCGCATCGGTGCACCGCCGTCGACACTACGGCCTCGGCAGGTCGCGGGCCGCGCGCGGGCAGCGCGAGCACTGGCTCCGCAGAGGCGCTGAGCGAGCCCGAGCACCGGGGACCCCATACTCGCCGAAAGCACGGACCTTTTGCGAATGAACGACGCTTCGCGCCGCGCGATCCCAGCGGCACCCGAACCGCGACGGACCGAGAAGACGGGCGCGCCCGGGGTCGGGTTCGCCCTCGCGCTCACCGATCTCGTCGCCCTCGGACTCGCCTTTGGGGCAGGCTTTCTCGCGAGCGATTGGATACGCGACGCATTCCTCGCCGAGCCGTTTGCCGGGACCGCACAGGACATCATGGTCCGCACGCTGCTATTCGCCGCAATCGCGCTTGCCGTCGTGGCCGTGTTCTGGCGCCAGGCGCACTACTCGCAGCGCCGAACATTCTGGGACGAGCTGTACGAGGTACTGCGCATCATCGCGCTCGCTGCGTTCGCCGACGCTGCGCTGGTCTTCATGGGGAAGTGGTACTTCTCCCGCCTCTGGTGGTTCGCGACGTGGGCGATTGCCCTTGTTCTTCTGCCGTTCCTCCGCGTGCGGGCTAAGCGATGGCTGCTGCGCAGCGGTCACTGGGTCCGCAAGACCGCGATCTTCGGTACCGGGCCGAACGCGATGGAAGCACTGGTCGCGCTGCGAAGCGAGCCGCTCATGGGCTACGCGGTCACTGCATTCCTTGCGCCCCCGGTGCCGGAGGGTGCCGTGAGCACGAAGAGCGTGATCGATGGCGCCATCCCCGTTCTCACTCTTTCGGCGGAGCCCGAACGGCTGCTCGAAGCGCACGGGATCGACGCACTCGTCGTAGCGCTCGAGGCCGACGAGCTGACGGAGCACCGTGCGCTCGTCGAGCGGCTTGCCTTCCACGGCAGCGATGTGATGCTGATCCCGCCGATCCGCGGCTTACCTCTCTACGGCATGGACCTCGCCCACTTCTTCCGCCACGAGGTGCTCCTGTTACGCGTGCCGAACAACCTCGAGCGCGCCGGCGCGCAGTTCGTGAAGCGGGTCTTCGACATCATGTGCTCGGCACTAGGCCTCGTCCTGCTGTCGCCGTTGCTGCTCTACATCGCGCTGCGCGTGCGTGCGACCGGGCGCCAGGTTATCTTTGCGCATGAGCGGGTCGGCCGACGTGGGGAGACCTTCAGCTGCTACAAGTTCCGCACCATGGTGCCCGATGCGGACCGCGTGCTTGCCGATCTGGTCGCGCGCGACCCGAACGCGCGTGCGGAATGGGAGCGAGACTTCAAGCTGAAGGACGACCCGCGCATCACCGCGATTGGCCGCTTCCTCAGGGCTACGAGCCTCGATGAACTGCCCCAGCTTTGGAACGTGTTGAGGGGCGAGATGAGCCTGGTGGGCCCACGTCCCGTGGTCAACGCCGAACTCGGCCGTTACGGGGACGCGCTTCGCTACTACCTGGGTTCGCGGCCGGGAATTACCGGACTTTGGCAGATCAGCGGTCGGAACGATCTCGACTATCCCGAGCGCGTCGCGCTCGACGCTTGGTACATCAAGAACTGGTCGCTCTGGTACGACGTCGTGATTCTGGTGAAGACGATCGGCGTCGTGCTTGAGCGCGAGGGCGCCTACTGACAGGCCGAAGCACCGGCGGCTCGTGATCACGCCCCGCCTGCAACCGGGCGCGCAGGGCCGTGAGCAGTGGCGTGGTCAGTACCAGATCGCCGATGCTGTCGCGACGGATGACGAGGATCCAGGCGTTCACCCGAGCACCGCCCCGGCGCGCCGCATTCGATCCAGGCCGAGCGCCAGCCCGATCAGAATGCCGAGCGGTGGCCAGAACTTTTCCTCGAACAAGCCGTGCACCCAGTACGCCGACACGAGCGCGCCGAGACCGCCTAGCGCCAGTGCGCCCGCCGCGCTGGGCCCGAAGCTGCGCCAGGCGCGAACGTATGCGAGCGCGATCTCGGCGAAGAGCCATAGCATCGTGGCGAAGAGGAAGATGCCCCCCGCGAGCATCGCGCCGAGGTAAATGTTATGCGGACCCCACGGCGTGCGCTCGAGCCAGGGCGGGCGCGGCCACTCGGGATGCTGCGGCTGTGCCGACTCGTACGAGCGCGCGAATACCTCCTTGCCATAGCCGTAACCCGTGAGCGGCTTTTCGGCGATCAGGTCGAGCGCGGGCATCCAGGTTTCCGCCACGCGGTTGCTGGTGTCGAGCCCTCGCGACAGTCGCTCGCTGACGAGATTGGTCGGTGAGACAGCCCCGAGTGCGAGGATTGCCATGACGCCTGCGGCGCCGAGCACGAGGGTCGCTTTCCAGGCGCGAGCGGCCAGGGCCACCACGAGCACGCCTGCCGCCGCACCCAGCCACGCGCCGCGAAAACCGGTGAGGAGCAACAGGATCGACTGCAAGAGCGCAAACGCCCACCCCGCCGCACGCAAACCCGGCACGCGCGTCACCACCAGCATCGCCACGCATGCAGGAAGGTAGAGCGCGTAGGCGTCGCCATACTCGCGCGCGAGCGGATAGTCGATCATCCACCGCCCGGTTTCGCGCCATTGTCGCCAGTGGTGCCCGATCTGGTTCAGCATCTCAGGGACGGCGCCGACGACGAGCGCCCCCAGCAGGAACGGGAACGCCCGCCGACGAGTCGCCGCGATGCCGACGAACAACGCGACGGCAAGCGCGTGGCCGTGCGCTTTCGCGAATGCGTCGGCCGAGTGAGGCACATCCGGTGCGATTGCCACGGACCAGGTAAGCGCGGCCGCGAACGCGAGCGCCGCGGCTCCGAGCCGCGACCTGAACAAGGCCGCGAGCTCGTGCCCACGGGTCGACAGCGTGTGCGCGACGAGCGCGAGCGCCGGCAGATAGAAGCCGACGTTGACCAAGCCCCCTTTGTGGCTGTAGCGCACGGCGATATAGAGCGTCGCGCCGACGGCCACGACAGCCCAGAGCGATTCTGGCCAGGGGCGCCCGAGAGTGGTGTCGGACGGGCGAGCAAGGCTCATCGCGTTGGTGGCAAAGCGGCGCGAGGCCAGCGCGCCGAGCCGCGCGAACGCTCGACGCCAAAGAGCGCTTCGTGAGCAGGACGAAGCCTGTCCTCGCGAGCTTTCGCAATGCGCAGCAAGCTAACAAGGATCGGGGAGCACGAGGGGGTGTTCCCTCGCGTCGCGTGCAGACCAGCCGGAACGGGCCTCATGCGGCGGGCGACCTTGTGCGCGACAGCGGGGCCTCGACGGCGGCCAGCACTTCCGCGTAAGCAGCCTCGAGCCGCCGCGCGACCACACTCCAATCATAGTCTACCGCGCTCGCCCGCGCAGCCTGACCGACGCGCTCGAGCCGCGCCGGATCCGCAAGCAGTGCATCGATCCGGTCGGCGAGTGCCAAGGGCTCGTCCGTTCCCGGCATCAGGAAGCCGTTCTCGCCGTCCACGATGAACTCCGGCAGGCCGCCGGTTGCGAAGGCGAGCACGGGTTTGCCAGCGGCGAGCGCCTCCAGCGCGACCATGCCGAACGCCTCGAACGTCGAGGGCACCACGACGAGATCGGCCAGCGCATATACGTCCTGCATGTGGTCGTGGGGGACCACGCCGACAATCGAGCAGTCCGCAGCAAACCCGACGGCGACGCGCCGGATCTCGTCGCCGTAGCGAGTGCGGTCGCACGCGGGGCCGTCGTGGCGGAACTCGCCCGCCAGCATCAGGAAAACATCGTCGCGCCGCTGCCGCAAGACGGCGAACGCGCGAACGAGAAGCAGCGGGCCCTTCTCGGGCGACATCCGCCCCGCATAAACGATGACCTTCTTCCCGTCCGCGGTGGCGGGAAGCGCCGCCCGCCGAGACGTCGCCTCGCCGAACAGCGCGACGTCGACGCCGTTCGGCACGACACGAACCTCGGCGGCCGTTAGGGTACGCCGCACCACGGACGCAAGATAGGCGCTCGGGGTGATACACCACCGAACGCGCTCCGCGCAAGCCACTTTCACTTCGTTGTGAAGGTGTAGAACGAGCCGCTGCGGATCCACAGGGCCCGCGAGCGCGCAAAAGAGGCGCGGTGCGTTGTGCACGTGGACGATCGCGGGGGCGATCGCGCGCACCTGCGCGCCAACGCGCTTCTCGTAAGGCCAGGGGTCAAGGCGCGTGAGCTTTTGGAAGACCCGCTTGTACGCGCGCCCGATCGACACGCGGTGAAGCGTGACACCCTCGACCCGCTCGACCGACGCTTGCCCTTTGGCCGCAATGGCGACGATGTGGGGCTCCCAGCCGCGCAGGCGGCGGCACGACTGCAGCATCCACCACTCGGCGGCAGCGGCCTTGCTCGGCGGTATCGGATGGACCGCCGACGCGACCATCACCACGCGCTGCATTCGGCCCCTCCCGAAAATCGGCTGCCCGCGGATTCGGTCGGCAGGCCGAGCCGACAACTGCCTTGAAAGAGAGTTCGGCAGAGCCAAGCGACGCGCCACGAGCTTACGACTACGCGTCGTAGGTTACGACCCGCTCCAGCGGGCCGCATCGATCCCGGCGGCGGGCGTCCGCATGCCTTGGAGACGCGAGCAAGGCTCATGGCCTCGCTGCTAAGGCAGCTGGGGCGCAACGCGGCGTACGCGCGAGCGCGCGCTCGAGGCCAAGCGCGAGCCCGAGCAGAATCCCAAATGCGAGCCAGAGCGTGTCCTCGAAGAATCCTTGGACGAGATAGGCCGAAACCAGCGACGAGAGGCCGGCGAGGGCGAGCGAACGCACGTCAGGATCGCCTGTCTGCCGGAACACCCGCAAGAAGACGAGCGCCATTTCGGCGAAAAGCCAGAGCATGGAAAGGAGGAAGAGCGGGCCGCCGGCAAACCATGCCGCGAGGTAGATATTGTGCGGTCCGAGCGAGGCGCGTTCGGTCCAGTCGGGATGGCGCGGTGCAGCCGCGTCGAAGGCCTCGTGAAACGCCGTCTGGCCGTATCCGTAGCCTGCGATCGGACGCTCGCGGATGAGATCGAGCGCCGGCCCCCAGGTCCCAGTGACGCGGCCGCTGGTGCTGAAGCCTTGCTGGAAGCGCCACGCCACCTGACTGTCGGGGATGGCGAGCGCCAGGACCGCGAGTGCGGCGACGCCTGCCGCACCGAGCGCGGCTACGAGCTTCCAGTGCCGCGTAAGCGTCGCGGCGACCAGGCCTCCTGAAGCGACGCTGAGCCACGACCCGCGCGCCGCCGCAAGGAGCAGGAACACGGTCTCGAGCGCTACGACGAACGCGAGCACGAGCGCTCGCCGCCAACCGGTTGCGAGCAAGGCCATGGC
>Ga0209254_10003676_pt1 | contig 13988 bp, 17 predicted proteins | sample FrelakmetDIP11DI_FD_187148 | JGI IMG/M metagenome (GOLD analysis project Ga0209254, IMG submission 187148) | Freshwater lake sediment microbial communities from the University of Notre Dame, USA, for methane emissions studies - DIP11 DI (SPAdes)... | ecosystem: Environmental > Aquatic >...
CACGGGCGTTGCGCCCCGTGATTACCTCGACAAGATGCTCGCTGAACCGTTTGAGTCGTTCACATTCTCGCCGGCAGGCGCAGCCGTCTACCAGCTGGGTCAATTCGGCACCGCTGCGAAGAAACTCCATGAATGGGGCTTGAAGCGCTGAGGCGGCGTCGCCGCGGAGTCAGGTACCACCGGCAAGGCCGATCACCGGGTAGCCAGGGCGGCGTAGCGCTCGTGATCGAGGCCCTTGTCGGCGCCACCCATGCGGCGAGCCATGCCGCCGGCGAGCACGAGCCCTGTGAGGGACGCGCGCCGGTGGCCGGCGAAGGGGCTTGGCGATGACATGCGGCCCATTCTGCCCACAGCCGCGGGGCCTGTCCTGCGCATGGCGCCGGCCGATGACGCGAGTATCATCAAGCCGATGCCCGTTCATGCCGCCCGAGCGCTCGAGCGCCTGGCCGGCGCCTCCGTCGGTGCCGGCGAGTGGCGTGCGACCCTGCGCTTCGTGGCTGGGCTGTTCCTGCTGCTCACCGCCTACTACATCCTCAAGGTCATTCGCGAGCCACTGATCCTCGCGACCGGGAGCGCGGTCATCCGCAGCTACGCGCGCGCCGTGCAGGCCACGCTGCTGGTCGGCCTCGTGCCGCTCTACAGCGCGCTTGCCAACCGCATTGCGCCCGCGACGCTCGTGCAGTACGTGTTCCTGTTCTTCGTCACATGCCTGCTCGCCTTCGTCGGGCTCGGCCACGCGGGAGTGCCCATCGGCTTCGCGTTCTTCGTCTGGCTCGGCATCTTCAGCACGATGAGCATCGCCCAGTTCTGGTCGCTGGCGAACGACCTGCTCACCGAGGCCGAGGGCGAGCGCCTGTTCCCGATCATCGCCATCGGCGGCACGCTGGGCGCCATCCTGGGAGCGCAGGTCGCCGCGCAGGGCATCGGCGCACTCGGCCCGTTCGGACTGATGCTGGTCGCCGCGCTGCTGGTCGCCGGCTGCATGGCGTGCACAGCTTCGGGTGCGAGGGCGTGGCGGGCCCGCGGCTCCCCGGCCTGGACGGCAACGGCTGCGGCCGACTCGGCCTGCCGGCCGCGAGTGGTGCATGACCCGCACAACGGCTTCACGTTGCTGCTCGCCGATCGCTACCTGCTGCTGATCGCCTGCGCGGTGCTGCTCGTCAACGTGGTCAACACCACCGGCGACTACATGCTCGCCGAACTCGTCAGCCGCGCGGCCGATGCCGCGAGCGCCGGCGCCGCGGACGCCGCGGCGGCGCGCCGCACGTGGATCGGCGTGTTCTACGGCAACTTCCAGACCGCGATCAGCGCGCTCACGGCGCTCGCGCAGATGCTGCTGGTGGCGCGTCTGTTCCAGCGGGCGGGCATCGAGCGCGCGCTGTTCGTGCTGCCGGTGATTGTGCTGTTCGGCTACGGCGCGGTCGCGCTGCTGCCGCTGCTCGGCCTGCTCGCCGCAGTGAAGGTGCTCGAGAACAGCACCGAGTACTCGCTGCAGAACACGCTGCAGCAGGCGCTGTTCCTGCCCACTTCGCGCGACACGAAGTACAAGGCCAAGGCTGCGATCGACACGTTCGTGGTGCGGGCCGGCGACGTCGGCTCCGCCGCGATCGTCTGGCTCGGCTCGCAGCTCGCGCTCGGCGTGCAGGGTTTCGCTTTGGCGAACGTGCTCATCGGCCTGCTGTGGCTGATGCTGATCGCGCGACTGGCACGCCGGCACCACGCACTGGCCAGCACCCATCCGGCCGCGCCCTGACAGCGCGCTGATGCCGCCGCCTCAGCCGGCGGATTCCGCCGACCCGATCGTGCCGAGCCCGGCGGAACTGCAGTGGCGCTGCGCTCGCAACGCTCCACCGTCCCTGGCTCCGCTGCGCCCCGACTCGCACGTCAGTGTGCCGGCGTTCACGCAGCGCAATGAGACAGTCCGTCTCGTTGCGGAATGCCACGGCGACCCACCCCTGATCCACGGGCGGACCGCCCACGGCATCGGTGCGGTGACATTCTCCGCCGTCAGACTCGCGGCATCGTCACCACGGACGCCATCGGCGGCGAGGCACTGCGCCAGGCGGGCCGGGGATTGCTGGCGATCCATCGTCGCGCTTCAGAGATCGTTGCAAACGTGGCTTCTGGGTACGGCGCCAGCGGCAGCGACTCGAACTGCAGGACGTGCGCCAGCATCTTCTCGCCGTTGGCGACAGTCGCGTGCACGATGTCGGGACCACAATCGTACTCGAGTCGTGCCCGCTGCTCGATCCGGCCCAGGAACGTATCCGTGAGGTCCGGACCGGGTTCGGCCTCCAGGTAGTCGGAAATGATGTAGCGGATGCACTCATACCGCAGGTCACCCGTCATTTCCTCGTACGCTTCTCGAAACTCGGCCGACGACACCACGCCGAAGAATCGTCGGTAGACACCGTGTCCTTCCCATCGCAGTCTGTAAGGCACGTGGTTTTCCTCCTTCGGGCGCCTCGGCCGCCAGCGGAGGCCAGTCGGGCGTCACGCCCCCAAGGCTGCGCCGCTGCGCTCAACGGTCAATCCGTATCGGTCCGAAATCGGCACTGACGCACAGACCGCCCGCCTGCGTACCGCGTCGCGCCGGATGTGTCAGTTGGCTGCATCCGCTTACTGGAGGCTCCCCGACCGACACGCGAATACCCCGCGACCGACAGCGTGGGCAGCACGTACGAAGTACTTGACCGTGCTTGTGGAGTGAGTCCAACCGGCGCTGGCGATTGCTCGCGGTTCCCCTTCGCCTATCCCGACTTGTGGATGCGGCAACTCGGATCAGACTGCTTTTGCGGGGCGACGACGCGTCGTTCGTGGTGCCCCGAGTCATGAATCGGAGGACCAGCATGATCGAGCGACGGGTATTTGCAGTGTCGGCGCTGTTCGCAATCGCGACGCTCCTCGGTGGATGTGTCGTCGGGCAGTCGCTGCCGGCGAACTATGAGGTCGGGCCCGCAGTCGCCACAGAGGGCACGGCGGTGGCCGTGACGGTTCACGACGAACGGCCCTATGTGAAGAGCGGCGACAAGCCGCCGTACTTCATCGGCCTGTACCGGGGGGGGTTCGGCAATCCGTTTGACGTGACCACGAAGGACAAGCAGCCCTTGGCCGGCCTGTTGCAGCGGGATCTCGCCAAGGAGCTGCAGGCGCTGGGTCATGGCGTCGTCGCGTCGGCCGATGCGGCGAGAACGCTCGATGTGGGCATCCGGGACTGGAAGTTCGACGCAATGATGAACGGGAAGTTCGGGTACGTGCTCGATGTTCGTGTGCTCGGCCGTGAGGGCCAGGAACTTGTGCAGACCACGGTGGAGGGGACGCAGTACATCGAGGGTTCGTTCTGGACTGGCGCCAAGAGCGCGGTCGAGGCGAAGATGCCGGAGCTGTACGCGGGCGCGATCCGCAAGGTGGTCCGCGAGAATCCGAAGGTGTCGGCCGCACTTGCTACTGAGCAGCCGGGACAATGACGACCGACGAAGACTTCGGCGGTCCTCTGCACCAGGAGCGGTAGTCGTACCGACCCGATTGCCACCCTGCCGCCGGCAGGTACACGACCAGCTCGCTCTTGCGCGCCGCGAACCCGGTGAGGCAGGAGTCACCCTCGCACCCGCTCTCGTAGCGGTAGTGATAGGAGCCGAAGCCGACGATGCTGGGCCCCCACATCCGTGGCTCCTCGCGCGTCACCTTGCGCAGCAGCTTCACGAGCGTCTCGCAGTCGCTGCGCTGAGCTTCGTTGGCAAAGGCGGCGATGTGATCCGACACGCTCGCAGTGGTGGCCTTCGTGTTGTTCTCGCCCAATCTCGCCTCACGGTTGTTGTGGGTGCGGACCGGCGCCGATGGACGTGCGGTTCAATCGGGCGTCGCATCCGCGGCTTCGGTCGTCCCGCTGCCGAATCCCTCGGGGTGCTGCATGACCGCGTCGCCGATCTCATCCCAGGCGGCCTTCGAACCCACCCAGATGTGGTGGGCGACCCGCAGCGACTCGCCGCCCGACACGATCGAGCCGACCGGCACGAACATCCGCGTCGGATCGTTCTCGCCGGGCACGGGCGAGCCGCAGACCCGGCAAAACCACATCTGCCAGCTACCGGTCGGCTTCTGCCACGTCGCGATGTGTTCCTGGCCCGTGATCCATCGCAGTCGGTCGTTCGGCACCAGGACCACCGCGATGCCGTTGCTCCCGGTCGCGCGCCGGCAGATCGAGCAGTGGCAGACGAAGACGCCGCGGAGGTCCGCGTCGATCTCGAACTGGACGGCGCGGCAATTGCATTCGCCCCTGGCCATGGTCGTTGTCTCCAGGTGACCAGGCCGCTGGCGGGAGCAGCATGACCCAGGCCCCGGCGCTTGCCAGGCGCCGAAAGAGTCGGCGTAGAAGGCGCACATGGCGCCTGCGACACCGGCGCCCCGTAGAACCTGCCTTCGAACGAGGTCTCGCGGCGGCCACCTCGGCCTGCGAGGACGCGGTGGCCGTGACGAGGAGCAGCAGGCCGAGGGCGACGAGTGTGCGCATGGGAATCACGTTATCGCGCAGCGACTGTTCCCGCCACAGCGAGTGGAACACCGAGTCGCGGGTGTTGCTGCACAACTCGCGGGTGCCAGACCGGATCTGGATCCCGAGGTAGACCAGGGAGACGACGACGGCCGCGGCGCCGATCAGGCTGCAGAGGGCGCCGATTGCTTCCCAGGACGCGTCATCGACCTCCCACCGGCGCAACCGCGCGTCGCCAAGTGCGCACGCGCTGTCGCGGGACGTCGCGGCCGGGGATCGCGCACGAACTGCACGCTCATGTGTCCCGACGCGGAGTAGATGATCGCGCCCATGGGTTCCGGGCCCATCCAGTAGGAGCGGGAGCCATCCTCCAGCGTGTCGACGATGCTCTCGAGGAGCCACGTGCCGACGATCGGGGGCGCTTCAGGAGTTGACTGCCCGTACGACCGGAGCGCAAGCAGGGACAGCGCAAGGATCGCAACACCGGAGCGACGGCGGTCGAGCATCGTGGGTCCTCGATGTCGGGGGGTCGTCGGGCATCGGCCAGCGTGGCCTGCGGCCAGTATCGCAGAACGTCCGTGCGCGAGCCGGCGATGCGCACCCCCCGACCTCGCCGGTCTGGCCATCGTCGGACAAGTGGAGCCCGATGTCGCCCAGCCCTGATGGCGACGCAGCTCGGCGAACAACGCTCCCGGGAAACCGGCGGGGCATCAGACGCTCGCCGGACGGGCGCATCACGGCTCACGTCGTGCCTGAGCCGTCGCCGCAGCGCGAAACGTCGCGGGGGCCGGCTCGACGCACTGGTTAGAGAGCAGTCTGGCGGCTATCGACTAGCGTCGTGTAGCCCATACCGACCAGCCCGGCATTACGAACGGCGGTGCCGAGAGTCTGCATGATGTCCGGCGAGGGTACCAAGGCCAGCACGAGGTTCACGAGCAGGCCGCCACCGAAGAGCCAGACGGCAACCGCGGGCAGGCTCCTGGACCTGAGCGCCGCACCTGCAAAGAGGAGTCCGCCGACGACCATGAGCGCGCCGTGAAAGGTGTAGGTCGGTCCGAGTGCCTGCCAGAGAGATTCGTAGTCCGGGGCACCGACGGCGAGCGCGTACAGCGTGGTGTGAGCGAAGTAGGTGAAAGCGAACCCGTACAAGACCGCACCGACCAAAGCACCTGCGCCGAGCGTTTCAGTTCGCACTGCAAAGATGCCCAGTAGCAGCCAGGGCATCGGCAGGAACGCAATGTAGTTCAGCCAGAGCTGGGTGGCTGAGAAGCCGTTCTGATACCACTCCATCGCGTCGGTGAAGGAGTGAAGAATCGGTGCGGCAATGGCGGCAGTCCCAACGACCATTCGTAGCGCATGAGCTCCAGTCGAGGACATCGCGGAGGGATGTACGCTCTAGCGACCGAGGTGGCCGTCCGCTGGAACGCGAAGCGCGGCGGCAACCCGCGGGCGACGCTTGCGGGCGGTCCGGTTGACCGGAACGTCGGGCATCAATGGGTGCACTCGCGCTCTGCCTTGCCGGTCAGCATGCATTGGGTCGTGTGTTCATGGTGTTGGTTCATCGTAGGGCAGTTCTTCTGGAGAAACGCCAACATAGTCCGGAGCAGGAGTGCTCGGGAAGCGCCGGGCCATGACGTGACGATGTCCGAGGAGAACGGCCTTTGCTACACGATGCATTCCGTCCATCACACGCCCATCGGCCGACAGGATGATGGGGTGATCGAGGCTGCATTCGTTCACCAGGCGCATGTGCTCGACGACGGCGCGACAAGTCGGCTGTTCTCCATCGCCAAACCAGTAGTCTTCGTCAAGCTCCGCAAGAGCCGAGACTGGCACAGGCTCGGCAGCAAGCGCTGCCGCCAGTCCGACCAGGCGATGCACGTCCCAGGCCATCAGGCCCGCCGAGCTCTTGCGGAAGTGATACTGACGACGCACGCGCGTGAATGGGACGCCTGACGTTCGAGCCGAGTAGCCGTCGCCGGGAAAGTGCCTGGCCCGCTGGCCGGATAATGGACCACACCGGTCGGCGGGCCAAGCATCCGGCCATGTAAGCCGGCCTTCCGGGTGTGAAGCGGATCTGGTAGGTCTCGTCGTCGATCCGCTTGCGGACGGGCGTGAACAGCATGCGATGCGCGCGGGCGGCGATCGGCTCGGGCGCGTGGTTGGGTCGCAACCTGTGTACCCGCGCCATGGCTGCCTGCCGAACCACGCTCATGTGCCAGGCGTACCAGCAGTGTGGAGAAGCTTGAGACCAATGATGCCGCCGACGATCGCCAGAATGCAGGCGATGCGTGCGACGGTGGCCGGCTCCTTGAAGAAGACGATGCCCAGGGTTGCAGCGCCCACAGCACCGATTCCAGTCCAGACGGCGTAAGCGGTTCCGAGCGGAAGTGACTTCATCGCGAGCCCGAGCAACCAAAAGCTGAGCCAGGCCGCGACAAGGGTGATGCCCGTGTACAAAGGCCTGGTAAAGCCATCCGAGGCCTTCATGCTGGTCGACCAGACAATTTCGAGCAGGCCAGCAACGAGCAACAGTGCCCAGGCGGTGGCAGCGGGGGATACTGAGGCCATGGGTATTCGTCCTTTCCGGGAACGTGGAGAGCGACCGGCGCTCGATTGGGCGGACCAACAACAAGGCCAAGCGGCCCGTGAAGGCAGGCCATGTCTGGCCGCGGAAGGAGAATGACCGCAATGGCCAGGATGCGCCAGACATCGGTTGCCTTAGGCTTCCCGGCTCGATCTGACATGCTGCAAGCCGACCAGGGGAAGACGACCGCTCGTACGAGGAGGGCAGCGATGAACAGGCAGAGCGCCACGCCGGTCAGCGGCAGCCGCGGGATCGCTCCCGCCGCTGAAAGTGCGTAAAGGACGCATACAGACAATGCTGCCCCGATAGCAAAGGCCACGGCCCTTGGGTACCAGTGGCCCAGCTCGGCCATGACTGCGAGTGGTTCACCAGCCCCGAGGAACCTGAAGGCCGGCTACCAGGTGCGCAAGGGCGAGCACGGCAACGCGATCTACGCGCCGACGAGCCCATGTCCGGGCCAGCCCTTGACAGTCTCACGCCATGAGATATCTTTGAGATATCTACATTAAGCCGCTCCACCTCATGACCACCCCCAGCGCCCGCCGCCGTACTCCGAACGTGATTCTGCGATACCGCGAGCACGACACGCCGTTCGCCGTGTCCCGCAAGACCACGACCCGCCTGGCTGACTCACTCGGCATGACCGAAACCCAGGTGATTCATCTCGCACTGGCCGAGCTCGCTGCGCGCCACCTCCCGCAATATGCCCCGGACGACGGGCCGCTGAAGCCCGCGACCCTTCGGGCAATCCGCCGGCGTGTCCCGCAGGGGCAACTGAAAGTGCGAGAGAAGCTCTTTTGACCCATCTGGGGCGCTGGCCGCAGCCGAAACCGGGCGACATCGTCTGGTGTCGGTTCCCGGAGGACCTGGTGCCGCGCCCAGGTCCCAAGCCACGCCCGGTTCTCGTCCTGGCAGTCGGCGGGATCGAGGGCGACACGGTGCTCGAGGTCGCCTTCGGCACCAGCCAGAAGACCCGTCGACTGTACACCGGCGAGTTTCTGATCGGCCCGGAAGATGGCGATTCCTACCGTGTGGCAGGACTGAGCTATCCGACGAAGTTCAATCTCAAGAAGCGGCTCGAGCTGCCCTACACGGCGGATTGGTTCGCTGTCGCACCCGGTGTGCCCTTCGGCCAGAGTCCGAAACTCGGCCTCCTGCACCCGAGCCTCATGCGTCGCGCACGCAGCGCATTCTAATCCTCATGACCTCCGCCGACCGGATCGAATGTGCACCCACGTCACGCCACGCGCCGCCACACAGCCGGCTCGTCGTCGGCGAGCGCCTGCTGATCTACATCTATGAGACGCAACCAGCCACGGCAACGACAGCCACGATGTCCAGACTCGCGAAGCAGGGCCTCGCGGAGCGCGACGCGAAGCATTATCACCGCCATCGTCTGGTCGTCGCCTCCGATTATCCGACTGAGCTCCTGAGCGCAGCACGAACGGACTTCGAAAGTGTTGCCGGCGATCCTAACCCTGCCAAACCAAGAGCCTGAGGCGCGATCAGTGATCGCGCGAGCTGGCACGGCCAGCGTCTGCCCGGAGACTGCCCCGCATTGTCTCTGCGGGTTCCCGGCCGGACGTGAAACGGGGACCGTGGCGCGAGAGCTTCAGGACCTCGCGTACCAGGACTGTACGCCGGGGTGGTCACGCACGGCGTCATGCACGCCGATCAGCCCGCGGCCCGGGGACTTGCGGATCGCGTTGACGCCGCGCGGATTCATCACGCCCTGCGTGCCGTCATCGATGCTTCAAATCCGCAGCACGATTCTTGGTTACTCACCGCTTCTTCGACATCACGCCACTGCGCCGACGTCCATTACCAAGGAAGCGGCGAACCGTTGGCGTGCAGGAAACGGCCGCTGGTCGCCGGTGTGAGTTCGTCAATGCGCGCGAGGAGGTTCTGTGCAGCAGTAGCGGCGTCGACGTCGCCAAGGCCACCAGTCATGGCCGTCTGCACGAAGCCCGGATGCAGGATCGCGACCGCCACGCCACGTGGGGCGAGGTCGTGCGCGAGTGAACGTCCCGCCGCGTTCAGCGCTGCCTTCGACATGCGATACCCGTAGTATCCGCCGGACGTGTTGTCGGCCATTGAGCCCATGCGGCTCGTGATCAGCACCAGCTTGGCGCCCCTGGTGAGTTGCGGCGCCAGCAGGGCCGTCAGTCGCAATGGCGCCAGCGCATTGACTTCGAACTGCCGGCGGATGCCCGCGACGGCATCGTCGTCCAGCGCATCGAGTGACTCATTCGACAGCACCCCAGCGTTGTGGATGATCAGGTCGAGCGGCACGCCGGACACGCGGGCGGCAAGCGCCGCGCAGCCTGCCTCGGTCGCGATATCGATGCCGCCCTCGACGCGCACTGGTAATTGTGCAAGCTCCGCACTCGGCTTGCGGCAGGCCGCGATGACCGTCGTGCCGCGAGCGGCCAGTTGCCGTGCCAACTCGCGGCCGATGCCACCCGCCGCGCCGGTGATCAGTGCAGTGTTCATGCTCACATTCCCTCGGTCTGCTGGCCGACGTCCCGGCTGCCCTGTGAGAGCGACCAGATGGTCAATCATTCTCCGGATCCTGGGCGTCCCGCCACCGTGCGGCCGACGCAACGCCTCGGGGCAGCACCGCTGCCGTCCCCACTTTCCTGCTCTGTCCCCGACACACCGTTCCAGGCCAGCCCTGCCACACTATCGTCACCAGTCGAATTACCCGATCATCGAGCGGCTCCGCCATGGCCTTCAACTTCCTTCTTGCTGCCCGCGGTCTGTAGCCTCTACGTCAGGATTTCGAACGCAGCGCGGTGACGTGTCGTCAGCGTGACGGGGGGTTCGCCTGAGCGTTCGAGCGTCATCTCGCACGCGGCAAGCTTGCTGTTGAGGCAGGTGTGAGTGCCGCCTGGCGGGTTGTGATACGTGAGCGACACGAAATCCTCAGGTGCCGCATGAATTCGCCCATGGATGCGAACGCCTGCCTGCGCGCTGTCGAAACGCCAGTCGAATTCCTTCCATGTGCCCCTCGCCCGGAGCAGCTGCAGCCCGGAATTCAGCTTGTAGTCGCGTCCGCCGAACCGCAGGCAGACGATCGTCATCGGCGGCGTCGAGAAGGGGCCCAGCTTCAGCTTCGCCGTCACACATTCGAAGAACGCGCCCGGTGCGTCGTCGAAGCCTACGACCTGTCCCCAGGCGTACGTATCTGTGTGCCTGCTGCCCCAGTTGTGGTTCTCACTGCCGACCCAGCCGTCGACGACGATGGATTCGCCGTCCACCTCGAGCGACCCGTCGAACACGACCTGCGGACGCGTGCAGAGCGCCTTCGCCTGCGGCAATCGCGCCTCATACGTCCGCTCGGGCAGGAAGATCATGGGCGTCCCGCCGTCCCGATACGTAAGCGTCCATCGAATATCGTGGGCGCCGCTGGCACTACCGCGAAGTTCGCCGGCCTTGAGCGTCGCGCCGCCGATCCGCACGTCAAGCCCACGCGGTGGAAAGTAACAGTCGCTGATCGGGATCTCGGACTTGGCGGCCCGGATGCGCCGCCGTTCGCCGTCAAAATGGATCGCCCAGAGTTCACCGATGGCGTCCTGCGGTCGGCCATGCGGCACGAATATCGTGTAGCGGATCCAGAACGCGATCTTGCGCGTTGGATGGTTGGCGCGCAGGAACCAGCTCTCGTAGTGGCCGCGCGACTGGTCCTGGCGGTAGCGCGCGCCCTGCCAGTATGAAAGATCGTGCCGAGTGGCTTCGCCCGTGGTCATCGTCCTCGCCGCCGCCACCCCACCGGGAAACGCTGCCCGCACCACGATCGTCGCGGCAACATTCCGACCGAGAGGCGCGACGGCCGCGTTGACTGCCCCCTGCGTCTTCTCAGCAGTGCGGCTCCGTCGGTGCAGACGTGGCGTTCAGCGGAGGCCGACGCCAACCCAGCCGCGGATTGCTCGCAATCCACCGGCGGGCCTCCGCGACGGTCGCAAAGTCCCCCAGACAGTGAGGCGAGACCCGGAGCGACTCGTAGTAGCGGACGTACGCCACTGTCTTCGGATCCGCTGCGACCATCGCCTGCACGGTATCCGGACTGTCGTAGAACCGCAGCCTTTCGAGGTCCGCGAATGCCTTCAGTTCCTGTTCGGTGATGTCCTCGGCCGGTTGAGCTTCCAGGTAATCGGAAATGATGTAGCGGAGGCCTTCGTAGCGCACGTCGCTGCACATTTCGTCGTAGGCGGCACGAAACTCCGCCAGCGTCATGACGCCGAAGAAGCGTCGATAGACCCCGTGTCCTTCCCACCTGATTCGATATGGCATGGTGGTTGTCTCCCGCAACCAGACCCATCGTGGACGATCCGAGATTGGCCCGACTAGCAGCGGAGTCAATCCGTAATTGCTGAAGGCGGGATCCGGCTCCTTCTCCTTCCTGTCGGCCCCCAACCCACCCGGAATCAAGGGACGTCTGCTGAACGATCCCAGCCCAGCCGCCAGATCGAAATATGCCCAAACACAACTTCAAGCGCGATCGCCAGTGCACGCGGCGCATACACGACCCCCCGGCCGGCAGTCCTCGCGAACCATCCGTGGCACTGCTACCCGGGCGCCCGCCGTTGTGGAAAGGCCATGAGTACGAGCACGTAGAGCGCGAGTGCGATCCATAGTACGGCGCTGAAGCCGAAGTCGACCGCGAGCAGGGTCGCCAGCGCGGCGCTTACGACCGACGCGCAACCGTTGATGCCCCAGGCCCAGGGCACGAGCGGCTCATCGAGCTCGCGGAGCGCGAGCGGAAATGGCATGCCCATGCAGAATGCGAGCGGCGCAAGCAGCCCGGCGGCGACCAGTGCCCGCGCCGCCGTCGGCCAAGCCGCAAGTTCACCGATCAGCGCGTCGAACGCCGCGCCGTAGAGGGCGCCGAGCAGCACGATACCAGCGACCGCTCCGATGAGCAGGATTCGACTCCGCGCCGGTGGGACACGGCTCGACCAGGCGCTGCCGGCGCCCGCTCCGAGCAGGAACGTCGCCAGCACCATCGACAGCGCAACCGTCGGATGGTGGACGAGGAGCATCAGCTTCTGCAGGAACGCAATCTCGACGAACAGGAAGGCGAGTCCGATCCCGGAAAAGTACACAAACACCTGCCACCGCACACGCCGGTTGGTCCGCGCAAGCGGCGCGAACAGGACCAACGGCAGCAGGATCAGCAACAGCCCCGCGAGCAGCGCCTGAACGAGAGTGGTGACGAGCAGCAGGTATCCGGCCTCGAGCAACGCCATGCCGCCGCGGTCCCTGGCGCGCCAGGCTTCTGTCAGTACGGACCAGCGGAAGAAATTCTGGAAGTACGGTCGATTGTCGGTCGCGGGCCGGATATCGAATGCGTACGCCGCCGTGAAGCCGGCGCGGCCTGGGCCAAGGAGCGCCTGCACGCCGTCGAAATACCAGGGCGCTGGAAGCTGGTTGTAGGTGTTCACGTCCTCGGCCCGTATGCCCGGGAACCAGACGACGTCGAAGGACAGTGCGTCGCAGAACTCGCGCAGTCGCCGCACCTCGCCCGTCGTGACGGGGCCGTTCTTCACGAGCAGCGTGACCGTCTGCCAGCCCCGGATCATCAACACACGATCGGCAGCATCGGGCACGCCGCTCGATTCGAGGGCTGCGACGACCGTCGCCACGAGTTTGAGGCTGTCCCGCGGTGGAATCTGCGCCCAGCGCGTGATCGAGAGGAACCCCCCCGGTTCCAGGTGCCCGAGGTAGAGGCGGAAAGCCTCGACGGTGTGCAGGTAATCCTCGTTGAGGCCGCCGAGGCCGCCGCCGCCCGACGCGCCCGTCAGCGACATCTGGATGAGATCGTAGCGACGATCGTTCGCCGCCAGGAAGCCGCGAGCGTCGCCGACGTGCAGGCGCACACCCGGGCGTTCCAGCAGGGCACCCGTGTAGTCACTGAACTCCTCCCTCAGCAGCTCGGCAACCTGCGGGTTGAGTTCGACGGCATCGACGAGTTGCGCGCCGAGGCGCTGGGCGCGCAGGATTTCCATGCCGCCGCCCGCACTCGGGACGAATACTGTGCGGGGCGTTGCGATGCGATAGGCGAGAGCAGACGTCGTCTGCGCAAGGAACGCCAGGCGCTCGTCATCGCCGCTCGCCGCGGTGATGACCTGCAGGTCGTCACCGTCGGTGAACACCCCCAGCTGCTCCGGCGGCTCGCTCGTGGAACTCAGGCTCAAGCCGGGCGCAGAACGGAGCGGCACCCGCGGGCTTTCGATCACGCTGACGCGGCCCAGCGGACTCGATCGCTCGAGCGTGACCCGCGTGCCGTCTATGAGCAGTGCCTGGCTCAGTCCCTTGTATGGCCCGGGCTCGACTCTGAGCAGCGCGGTCGGGATCGCGATTGTGCCTGCAAGGCCGAGCACTGCGGCGCCGACCCACACGCCCGGGCGTGCCCGCAGTTCGAGTGCGCCGAGGCACGTCGCCACAAGGCCCGCGGCAGCGATCACCCTCAGGAGCTCCTCGGGCCAGAGCCAGTACAACAGGCCGAGCAGAGCGACGCTGCCCAGGCCTGCGCCGGCCAGGTCAGCTGCATAGACCCGGCCCGCGCAGCCGCGGAAAGCGATCAGCGCGAGACCGATCGCGTTGGCGGCGCAGAAGAACGGCGTAGACAGCACGAGGTAGAGCAGCACCAGCCACACTGGCTGCCACGGATCCCAGAGCAGGGCCTCCGCTTGGAAGGGCAGCGCCTTGGCCAGCACGGGGCCTGCTATGACCAGGATGCCGAACGCCGCGACATTGCCCAGGTAGCTTGCAGCAAAGTGCCGCAGCAGACGACGATGTGCCAGCGCAAGGAACGTGCCGCTCGCGCCAAAACCGAGCAGCGCGAGGCTGATGATCATGTAGGCAAAATGGTGCCAGTGCACCACGGCGAAGGATCGGCTGAGCAGGATC
>Ga0209254_10003677_pt1 | contig 13988 bp, 11 predicted proteins | sample FrelakmetDIP11DI_FD_187148 | JGI IMG/M metagenome (GOLD analysis project Ga0209254, IMG submission 187148) | Freshwater lake sediment microbial communities from the University of Notre Dame, USA, for methane emissions studies - DIP11 DI (SPAdes)... | ecosystem: Environmental > Aquatic >...
CCGCGCGCCCTTCGACAGCACGGCGTCGGTGTCGAGGGCGCGGTGCCAGGCGAGCATGTCGCCCAGCGTCGTGTGCAGCCCGCCGTTGCCGCGCAGCATCCAGTAGGGCGCGTCAGGCTCCTGGATCCGCTGCAGGATGGTGCCCCAGTCCTCGCCGCTGTCCAGGTATCCGTGTGCGACGCGCTCAGGCGCCCATTTCGGGAGCTTGTATCCTGTCTCGCGCATGCCCGCCGGTTTCAGTATCCGTTCCGTCAGGTACACCTCGTAGGGCTGGCCCGACACGATCTCGACAATGGCCGCGAGCAGGCTGTAGCCCGCGTTGGAATACTCGTAACCATCGCCCGGCTTGAACAGGAGCGTCGACTGAAGGGCCCGGCGCACGTACTCGTCGCGGCCGACCGGATCGTAGTCGGTGGGGCTGAAGTCCGACTCCAGGCCGGAGGAGTGCGTCAGGAGGTGATGGAGCGTGATCGCGGACTTGTCGGCGGGCACGCCGTCCAGGTACTTGCTGGCCAGGTCCGTCACGGCCAGCTTCCCCTGCATCTCGAGCGCCAGGATCGCCGCCGCCGTGAATTGCTTGGTGATCGAGCCGAGGTTGTACACGCTGTCCGTCGTGAGCGGGATGCGCCGCGCGCGGTCGGCGAAGCCGTAGCTCTTGCTGAGGAGCACGTCCTTGCCGCGAACCGCCAGCGCTCCGCCGGTGAAGCCGAAGCGCTCGAGGCGCGAGAGGTACTCGTCAAGCGCCCGGCCGGCTTCACCGCTGACGACGGGGCGATCCTGCGCCGAGAGCGGCGTCAGGCCGCCGAGCATCGCGAACGCGGCCAGAAGCAGAACGAGACGTCGGGTGGCGTGGGACACGGGCTCCTCCTCTCACGCCATCATAGCCAATCGGCCAGCGCGCAGAGCGCACGGAGTGCCGGCTACTTCTCCCGACGCTTGTAACTGATGGCGACGCCGCCTGGGGTGACGGTCGTCTCCATGAACGGCAGGCTCGAGATGTACTCGTGATAGTCGCCCGTCATGCCGCCGCCGCGGCGGCCGCGCCCGGGGTACACGTTGTGCGCGGCGATACACCCGCCAATCGCGAGCTTCGGAATCACCGCCTTCGCGTAGTTGGTGTACCACTCCTTGTCGGCGTCGATGAAGACGAAGTCGAAGGGGCCATCCAGCTGCGGCACCAGTTCGTGCGCGTCGCCGAGGCGGGCATCGATGAAGGAGGCGACGCCGGCTTCCTGGAAATTCCGCACGGCCTCGCGGTGCCGGCCCTCGTCGACATCAATCGTCGTGAGCTTCCCGCCGGTCTTCGAGAGGGCCAGGGCGATCCAGATGCCCGACCGGCCCGTCGATGTGCCGATCTCGAGGGCGCGCCTGTAGCCGCCCTTGACGACGAGATCGTGCAGCAACTGGCCGTCCGACTCAGGGACGTTCATGTCACGCCAGTCGCCGCGATGCGCGTCGAAGAACGCCTTGACGCGCGCGTCGAGACCGCCCGGCCCGCCGGCGCCCTGGCCGGCGAGCGCCACCAGCGCGACGCCGCACGCCGCGATGACGATGAGCGTTGCACTCAACTGTTTCACGACAACCTCCTGCATGCGTACCCCGGTGTGGTAATTACGACGGCGGGCGACGGTTGTTTACAGCCGATTTCGGCGGATGCGGAGGCCGCGCGCTGTGGTAGCCTTCGGCCTGCATCACCCGCTGCCCATCTGCCAGGAGGATCCACGTGCGGACGACTCGCTTGCGCTTCACCGTCGCGCTGCTCTGCGCGGTCATCGCCGCGGCCGCATACGGGGGACGGAGCCCCCTGCGGGCGGCCCCGGCGGATTTCACGCGCTATCACACGTACGAGGAAATGACGGCGGCGCTGAAGTCCGCCGTGGCGGCCCATCCCGATCTCGCCAGGCTCGTCTCGATCGGCAAGACGGGAGAGGGGCGCGACATCTGGGCCGTCGAGATCGCGAAACAGTCGGGCCCGCCCGTGGACTCGCGTCCGGGCCTGCTCATCGCCGCCGCATTCGAAGCCGATCACCTCATCGGCAGCGAGCTGGCGCTCTTCACCATCGACCACCTCCTTGGCGCATACGCCACCGACGCCGCCGTCAAACAGCGCCTCGACCGTTCGGTCGTGTACGTCGTGCCGCGCGTCAACGTAGACGGCGCGGAACAGATGTTCGCGCCGGTGAAGGCCTGGCGCCGTACCAACAGTACGCCCTTCGACGCCGACAACGACGCCAGGTTGGACGAAGACGGCCCGGAGGATCTGAACAAGGACGGGGTGATTACCGTGATGCGGGTCAGGGACCCGAAGGGCCCCTACATGATCAGCCCCGACGACGCCCGCCTCATGAAGCGGGCCGACGCGGCGAAGGGCGAGTCGGGCGGCTGGGCGCTCTACACGGAAGGACTCGACAACGACGGTGACGGCTTCTACAACGAGGACGGCCCCGGCGGCGTGGACATCAACCGCAATTTCATGCACCAGTACCCGTACTTCGCCACCGACGCCGGGCGCTATATGGTGAGCGAGCGCGAAACACGGGCGCTCCTCGACTACGTCCTCGCGCACCGCAACATCGCGGCGATTCTGACGTATGGCGAGAGTGACAACCTCATTTCCGGCCCGGCCCGGCCGGCAGCCACCGCCGGGCTCAACCTCGTGGACTTCGCCGAGCGCGCGAACGCGCCCGCCCGGCGCGTCGGCATGATGCCCGACCTTGGCGGCGCCTCGGGCCGCGGAGGCCGGGGCATGATGATGTTCGGCGACGAAGGCGGTCCCGGCGGGCGCGGCGCGCAGGCCCAGGCCCCCGCCGCTGGGCGCGGAGGCGCGGGAGTGCAGCCCGCCACGACGGTGAATGGCGCCGATCTCGAGTACCTGGCGGCAATCGCCGCCAAGTACCGCGAACTGACCGGCATTCGCGGCACGGGAGTCGTGCGGACCCCGGCGGGCGCCTTCTTCGAGTACGGCTACTTCCAGTTCGGGGTGCCGTCGTTCTCGACGCCAGGCTGGGGCCTGCCGGCCGCGGGCCGGCCTGCCGGCTCCGCCGCGGGTTCGGGCGCGCCGGGTGAGCCGGGGTCCAGGCCGGTCGGTGCGCCTCCTGGCATGCCCGGGACGGCCGGTCAGCCCGGCGGCTTCGGCCAGCGCGGCGCAGGCCGCGGAGGCTCGGCTGGCGCCGCTACGGGCGTCGAGAGCGATGCGGGCGAGGGCATCGACCTGCGCCTGCTGCAGTGGATGGACAGCGAAAAGGTGGACGGCTTCGTGGCCTGGACACCGTTCAAGCATCCGGCGCTCGGTGAGATCGAGATCGGCGGGTTCAAGCCGTACGCCGCCGTGAACCCGCCTGCCGCGAAGATCGCCGACCTCGGCGCGGCGCACGCGAAGTTCGTGCTGCACCTGACGTCGCTCTTTCCGAGGATCGCGATCGCGAAGTCCGAGGTGACGGCGCTGGGCGGAGGGCTTTACCGCATCAAGGCGGACGTCGAGAACGCGGGCTTCCTGCCAACGGCGCTCGCCCAGGGCGTGATGGCGCGTTCGGTCAAGCCGGTCATGGTCCAGCTCGGCGTGCCGCCGGAGTCCATCGTCACGGGCTCGGAGAAGACGAGCTTCATCCCGACGCTCGCCGGCTCGGGCACCAGGCAGTCTTACGAATGGGTCATCAAGGGGAAACCCGGATCCGCAGTCATTCTGAAGGTCGTGTCCCAGAAGGGCGGGGCCGACAGCGCGACACTGACGCTGAAGTAATCGCCAGCTATTGGAGGCGGATTCATGACCCGTTCCAGCGGCGTGAATCTGCCGCCGTACGCAGGTCATGAAGCCGGTTCTTGAGGGAGCAACGATGATGGTACGGATCTTCAGACGCATCGCGACATCGGCCCTGTTGACCGCGCTGGCGGTGCTCGCGTCGGCCGGCGTGCACGCGCAGGGCAAGCCGCCCGCCCAGGGCGCCGCGTCGGCGCCGCAGGCCGCCCCGGCGCGCCCGGCCCAGGACTGGGCGACCGCCCCGTCCTCCGAACGCGCCTTCAAGGTCAGGCTCGACTTCAACCGCTGGCACGACGTGGCGGAACTTCAGGCCGACATGCGAACGCTCGAGAAGGCCTACCCGAAGTTCCTCAAGTACGTCTCGCTCGGCAAGAGTTATGGCGGGCGCGACATCGCCGCGATGATCATCAACAACCCGGATACCGGGGCAGACACGACGAAGCCCGCGATGTACATCGAGGCCAACATCCACGGGAACGAGATCCAGGGCGGCGAAGTCTGCATATACACGATCTGGTATTTGATGGAGCACTACGGGGAGGTCGATGCTGTCACGCGGCTCGTCGACGAGCGCGCGTTCTACATCGTGCCCACGGTCAATCCCGACGGCCGCGACTTCTTCATGCGGGGCCCCGGCGGTAACGCCCGCACGGGCCACATGCCCGTCGACGACGACAACGACTACGAGTTCGACGAGGACGGTCCCGCGGACCTGAACGGCAACGGCGTCATCGAGCAGATCCGGAAGTACGTGCCCGGCCAGGGGACGCACCGGAAGAGCGCGGCGGATGCGCGCATCCTCGAGCCGGTCAGGCCTGGAGAGACCGGCGACTACGTGCTGCTCGGCCAGGAGGGCGTGGACCACGACGGCGACGGCCGCGTGGGTGAGGATGGCCTGGGCAGCTACGATCCGAACCGGAACTACCCGGCCGACTGGCAGCCCAACTACGTCCAGGGCGGCGCGATGGACTACCCGTTCCAGCTGCCCGAGGCGAAGGCCGTCAACGACTTCCTGCTCGCCCATCCCAACGTCGCCGGCCTGCAGACCTTTCACAACAGCGGCGGCATGATTCTGCGCAGCCCGGGTGCCGAGCAGACGGGCGAGTACCCGCCCGCGGACGTCCGCGTCTACGACACGCTCGGTCGGCAGGGTGAGCGCATGCTGCCCTTCTACCGCTACCTCGTGATCTGGAGCGGTTTGTACACCGTGCACGGCGGAGTCACCGACTGGAGCAACGACACGCTCGGCATCGTGTCGTTCTCGAACGAGCTGTGGAACGGCGGGCAGTACTTCAACAGCCCGGACCTGAAGGAACAGCAGCGGGACCCCGAGAGCCCGATCGCGCCGCGCGTGGCGAACTTCTTCTTCAACGACTACCTCGAGTTCGGCGACCAGCTCACCGAGTGGAAGCCGTTCACGCATCCGCAGTACGGGGAGGTCGAGATCGGCGGCACGTTCAGGAAGACCTTCGGCCGCGTGCCGCCGCGGTTCATGAACGAGGAGCTGTGCCATCGCAACATGGCGTTCACGCTGTTCCAGGCCGAGGAAATGCCCAGGATGTCGATCGGCGACACGAAGGTCGAGCGCCTCGCTGACGGCGTGTTCAGGGTGTGGGTCGACCTCGTGAACGACAGGGTGGCGCCCACGATTCTCGCGAAAGCCGCGCAGAACAACGTGGTGCCGCCGGACCTGCTCACGCTCGACGGCAAGGGCGTCGAGGTGCTGTCGGCCAGCTGGGTGCCGAGCAAGTGGCGGCCCGCGGTGGCGCCGATGATCGACCAGAAGGAACTCAGGCGCATCATGCTCAGGAACGGCCAGCCTGGCCGGACAACGAGGACCGTGCAGTACCTGCTCAAGGGCGCCGGGAGCATCACCGTGAAGTACGCGAGCGTGAAGGGCGGAACGGCGCAGAAGGTGATCGCCCTGCAATAGGGTCGTCATCAGCCCGGGGCTCCGAGCAAGAGGCACCTATGCGGTGGATTGTCGTCGTCCTGATCACCTCCTCGGTCGCGGTAGCCGGTCTCGCGCGTGAACCGGGCCAGCGATCCGTCGGAGTGGCGATGCCGTACTCGGTCGGCCGGGCGCTGCCCGACCGCGCCGGAGAGTGGATTCGCGCCCCGCAGATCCAGATGTTCAACCCCGGCGATCTCTGGGAGCACATCAACGGCGCCGCCGAACAGTACCTCGCCTACGGGTTCCAGGACCTCGCCACGACCCGGTACACTTCCGACAAGACGCGCACGGCCGTCGTGGCCGAGGTCTACCGGATGGGGGACGCCCGGGGCGCGTTCGGCATCTACCGGCAGGAGGTCGGCCCCAAGGCCAGGCCGATCGCGCTCGGCGTCGAGGGCCGGGCCAGCAGCAACACCATCAGGTTCTGGGCCGGCGAATACTACGTCAAGCTGACCACGCCGCCAGGCGGAGGGCGAATGCAGGAACTCGAGGCGCTCGGCGGCGCGATCGCGAAGGGGCTCGGGGCGCCGGGCGCGATGCCTGCGGAAGTCGGCTGGTTCCCGGCCGCCGGCCAGTTGCCGGACTCGGTCAGGTTCATTCCAGCCGACGCCCTCGGCCAGGCGGCGTTCACCAACGCCTTCGAGGCGAAGTACGAGCACGCCGGCGAACCCGCGACGGCGATCGTCGTCCCGTTCGAGAGCGACACGGCCGCGGCCGCCGCCCTGGCCCGCTACGACTCGTTTCTCTCGAAGGCGCCGGGCAGGATGAGGGTGGGCACACCCGGAGACGGCGGGTTCTCGGCGACCGACTCGTTCCAGGGATTCATCCTGGCCGTCAGGGCCGGGTCGCGGCTGGTGATTTCGGTCGGCGCACGGGACGCGTCCGTGGCCGGGTCCCGCCTGGCGGACATCATCACACGGCTGCCGAAGGGCGCCGGAGAGCCGCGCAAGGAAGGTCACTCATGACGCGCCTGGGCAGGCGCGGGTTCGTGCGGGCATCGGCCGCCGCGGCGGCCGCCGCGATGGCCCGTCCGGCGCTGGCCGCACCATTGCAGGACGCGCCCGGCAGCGCGCGCGTGCGGCGCCTCAAGCCGCTGGGGAAGACCGGCTGGAAGGTGGGAGACATCTCGGCCGGGTCGGGACAGCGTGATCCCGCGGTGCTCAACTACATCTTCGAGAGCGGCATCAACCTCATCGACACCGGCTTCCAGTACGCCGGCCACGAGGAACTCGTCGGCAAGGTGCTGCCGAAGTGGCGCGACAAGGTGTTCGTGCTCGACAAGTGGGACCCTCCGCTCATCACGGCCACGGTGACCAAGTCCGCGCTGCTCGAAGCGCTCGACGTCTCGCTGCAGCGGCTGAACACCACCTACGTCGACTGCATGATGCTCCACTCGATCGGCCATCCTCGCTACGGCGGCCTCGAGCGCATCCAGAACCCGGCGATCTACGAGGCCTGGGACGAGGCGAAGCGCCTCGGCAAGGTGCGGTTCACGGGCGCCTCGAGCCACGGCGTCCGCATGATCGAGGACATGACGTGGGGCCTCGACAACGATCGGTTCGACGTCATCCTCATCGGCGCGAACTTCCTGACGCGCGGCGTCGAGCCGCTGCTGAAGAAAGCGCGCGCCAAGGGGGTCGGCACGATCGCCATGAAGACCATGACGACATACAAGCTGGATCTGAACATCCAGGCGCTGCAGAACGAGCAGACCAACGCGAGGCAGGCGTGCCTCAAGTGGATTCTCGCCTCGGATCTGTTCGACACGCTCGTCGTCAGCATGCCGAACTATGACCGGGCGGCCGAGTACCTGGCGGTGTCGGGCACGACGAGCCTCACGGCACGTGACGAGCGGTACCTCGACACGGTGGCGGCCGAGGTCGGGCCCCGGTACTGCCGGCCCGGATGCGGCGCCTGTCACGGGGCGTGCCCGAACGGCGTCCCGGTGGCCGACATCCTCCGCTACAAGATGTACTTCGAGGACTACGGCGAGGAGAAGTTCGCGATGGGACGCTACGGGCTGGTGCCTGCTTCGGCGAGGCCCTCGCGCTGCACGGGCTGCGAGGCGCCCTGCGAGGCCGCGTGTCCGTACGGCTTGCGCGTGCGCGAGCGCCTGGCGGAAGCCGACCGGCAGCTTCGGTTTGCCTAGGGCCGGTTGTATGACCAGCGGACGGCGTGCAGGTGGAGGAGCCGTGATGACCCCGCGAGTAGCAGCGTGCCTGGCGGCAGCGATCGTATTCCTGGCCGTCTCCCAGGCCGCAGCCCAGCCCACGGCGGCCGAGATCGTCGGGCGATCTTTACAGGCCCACGGCGGCGACGCGCTCACGTCCTGGCAGACGCTGAAGATCACCGGCACCGTCGTCATGCAGGACGGCATCGCCTACACCGGCGCGTACACGCTCCTGGCCAGGGCGCCGGATCGGCTCCGCGTCGAGCACGACGCCACCGTGGACCGCGGGCGCGCGTTCTACGAGTACTTTCTTAACGGTGGCGTGGCGTGGAGCCGGCGCAATCTCGTGCCCGGCACGCTCGAGGTGGACCGCATCCAGCGCTGGATGGATCAGTGTTTCGGGATCGCCTTCTATGCCAGGCCGGGCGTCACGCTCGAACGATTGCCGGACGCCGGCCTGGCCTGGCCTCCGCAGATGGGTCCGGGTGCGGCGCCAGCGGCCGCCGCACCGGGCGAGACGCGCAGAGTATGGGTGGTGGCCGCAATTGTCGGGACCGAGCGCCGCGAACTGCACATCGACCAGGAGACCGGGCGTCTTCTCCAGGAAGTGACGCCGCAGGCGACGAGGGTGTACTGGGACTTCAACGTATTCGACGGGATGCTCATGCCGACGCGGATTCTGGAGATCACGAAGACGCGGCAGGGCCAGACGCAGACGCCTTACACCTGGACCGGCGTGAAGCGGAACGTGCCTGTCGAGGACTGGCGGTTTACCGAGGACATGCCGCGGAAGTAGGGGCTAGGGACTAGGGGCTAGGGGCTGGGACGCTCCTGTGCCTTCGTGATCACCTCGACGATCTGGTCAGCCGGCGTGGCGGCCGCATCCCACACGACCGTCTCTGCCGATCCCCAGCGCCGCTTGACCGCGTCCACGATGGACGCCCTCACCACGACCAGCACCGGTCCCTCACGTACCCCGACCAGCCCGTCAAGCGCCGGCGCCCACCCCCCTCCAGCGAGTTCGAACGGCCCGACCTCGTCGACCAGCACGACGTCTGCGCCGCCTGCGTCGGGACCCAACGCCCTGTTGCCGAGCGCGAGTCCCTCGGGCGAAAACGCGAACCGGCTCCATTGGGCATGCGATGCCGATCCGCCCGCGCTGTCCCGCGCAAGCGTCGCCGACTCCCCGCTGGCCAGGTTGAGGACGTCGAACCCGGTGCGCCGCCCGTTCTCGAGCAGGCCCGGCGCGAGGATACCGCCGACGCGGAGGCCGCGGGCCCTCAACTGCTCGACGACCTCGGCCGCGCGCGTCGTTTTGCCCGAACCCGTGTCTCCGCTGAGGATGTACAACCGCCGGCGGCCGGTCCCGCTCTGGGACTCGGCGAGGGCGTTGGCCTGCGCGACGAGCGTCGCCGCCATGGCCACGGGCCGGCGCCATGTCGCGTCGGGCCGCGCGAACGCGGCGGTGAAGGCCGGGAGCGCGCCGAAGGCGATGCCGAGCGCATCCGAGAGGCCTCGCATCCTCCGGCGTTCGACCCACGACAGGATCACCGGGTTGCGCAGCTCCACCGACACGGCGGTGAAGCCGAACAGGACGAGGACGGCCCGGAGAACCATGGCCGATCCCGCGTGCAGGCCCTCCGCGATTCCGGCGGCACCGTGGCGGACCCCGCCGAGCAGCAGGCCGGCCAGCAGCATGACGCCGGCGAGCTCGATCCACAGCGAGAGACGCCGGACGCGCGCCGACGCCCGCGGGTACGTCTTCAGCACGAACGCCGCACACGCCGCCACGTAGAGCGCGCCGATCCAGAGCGGAGCGAAACTCAGGACCGCCATGCCGGCGAGCAGGCCGGCCGACACCAGCCCGAGGCGGCCGATCGACCATGAGCCCTCCGCCACGATCGGGGCGCCCGATGCGACGCCGATGGCGCCGCCTGGCAAGGGGGCACCGGCAGGCATACCGGCGGCCCGGCGGGCAATTGAGAGGCCCAGAGCCGCGGCCGTGACGCCGACCACCCATTCGGCCGCGATGAGCGTGGCGATCAGATCAAAGGGCCCGAAGCGCGTGACGCCCAGCGAGCGCGACGCGAAATTGTAGGCTTCGACATAGAGGCGGACCACATCCGGCCCGAAGGCGATGAGGGCGGTCAGCATGCGCTGGACCATCGACCAGGAGACGGCGAGCGCGCCGCCGACGAGGTACCCCGCGGGATGACCGCCGAGCAGCCGGACACAGGCTTCGAGCAGCACGCCCTCCATCGCGATCCCGACCATCGGCCCCAGGATGACCGCGCTCGGCGAGATGGACTTCATCAGGGCGCAGACAACCGCCGAGCGCCAAATCAGGCCGCGCTCAGGGCAGGACCGGTGGCCCGCCGTCATCACGAGCACTCCGAACGCGGCCAGGAAGCTGCCGGCGAACGGAATCCGCAGGTTGTGCAGGAAGCTGCCGACGACGATCTCGGACGCGGCCCACAGGCTTCCGTAGATCGCCGCACGCTTCCACACCGTCGCAGCCGGGCCGACGCTCATCCGGAGAGCGTACCCCCTGAGGGCGGCGGCGGCCAAGCGGGGGACGCCTCCGACAGGAGCGCCTGGCCGCGGGTCGCGTCGAGCAGCGCGGCGCGCAGGCGGCCGGCGTTCCCGTCGGGCACCCTCAGCGAAACCCGCACCTGTTCCGCGAAGTCCTGCGCCAGGATCTCCGCCTCGTGTTCGGCGCACAGTTGCTGCAGCACGGTCAGCTTCGCGTAGTCGACGGTGACCGCCAGCGACACGTACTCGATGCGCTCTGTGACCGGCAGCGTCGAGAGCGCCGCCTGCACGCCGCCGCCGTAGGCTCGCACGAGGCCTCCGGTGCCGAGTTTCGTGCCGCCGTAGTAGCGCGTGACGACCGCCACCACGTCCCCCACCGGCGCGTGCAGCAGGGCGTTCAGCATCGGCCTGCCCGCCGTGCCGTGCGGCTCGCCGGCGTCGCTCATGCCGATGCGCCCCGTGTCGCCGGGCGGCCCGACAACGTACGCCCAGCAGTGGTGGGTCGCGCCGCGGAATTCCTCCGTGACGGCCCGGATGAAGGCCTGGGCCTCCTCCACCGTCGGCGCCCGGCCGATGGTCGTGATGAATCGGCTCCTGCTAATCTCCTGCTCGACGCGGTGCGCCGCATCCGGCACCGGGTACCGCGAGGAGGCCGTCATCGCCTCTCCTCACCGTTTCGAGGGCTCGGCGGTGATGCCCGGCAACGGAGGCGCCGCGGCCGGCACGCCCGTGCGGAAGTCCTCTCCGAGCAGCGCCGCGATTGTCGCGGCGACTTGCCCCGTCGTCACGGTCACCGCCTCCCGCACGCCAAGCGCGGGTGTCGCGGGGCCCATCACCGCCGTCCACGTCGCCTCCGCGGCCGGCACCTTCTCCCCGTGGCTGGTCCAGTCCGCGTTGGTAGCGCCCCGGCCGTGGTCTGTTGCGAGAACCAGGGCGGTGGCGCCGGCGTACTCCGGCATGCCCTGCGCCATCTCCCACACGCGACGGATGAACCGATCGGCGCGGAACGCGGAATCCAGATACAGATCGTACCGGTTCTCGTGCGCCCACTCGTCGGTTTCTCCCAGCATGACATACAGCACGCGCGGGCGGCGGGTTCGGAGACACTCGATCGCGGCGTGCATGATGGGCGCGTCAAGCGGCGCGCCCTCCCAGATGGGGGGCAGGTCGCCGGCAAGGTCATTGATGGCGCGCTCGCGATCGGTCTGCGGAGCCGGCACCGGCGGGAACCCGTCGCCCGAGGGCAGACCGCTGCGCTTTGCGTTCACGATGAACGGCAGCACGTCCCAGGCGCCGAACGTCGAGACGCGGCCGCGATACGCGGGCAGACCGTTGAGCCATTCCAGAACGGTCACGTTGGGATTGGGGATCTTGTCGTTGCTGTCGACCCTGGGATCCGCCACGCCGGCGAGCATCTCGGCATATCCGGGGTACGAAAACCAGAGGCCGTTGGTGACGTGCGACAGGCTGCCGCGAGAGGGGTCGCCGAACACCTGGCCCTGCTTCGCCACGACGGTCCAGAAATACGGCATGAGCGCGGCCCGCCGGTCCTCCGGGGTCTTCTTCCAGAATCGCCTGTAGGCCAACGAACCGGTGATCGCCTTCTCGTCCTTTCCCAGCAGCGACCGCTCGGCGCCGCCGAACAGCTCCTGCCATCTCATCCCGTCCAGAGTGATGACGATGATATTCGTGACGACGGAGGGAGGAGGAGCGGCGCCCGCTGCAGCGACGAGCACCAGCACCGCGAGCGACACGAGCAACAGCTTCCGCATCGCGAAAGAATACGACATCAGGGCCCGTTTCGGGTTTAAATAGCACGGGAACAGGAGCGCATCATGGACAGGCTGGACGACTTCCGTCTTGGCTCCGATCCGGAGCCGCCGCCGGGACAGGAACCCGACCGGGGTTCGCGCGCGCCGATATGGATGGCCGCACTCCTGCTGGCCATCGCCGCCGTCGTGGCGGGCGTGGTCCTGTTGAGGCGGCCGAGTCCGCCGGCGGCGGCCGAACAGGCCGCCCAGGCTGCAGCCGCGCCGCAAACAGACGTCCGGGAGCCTCTCGGACCGGCTGTCGAGCCCATCGAGTTGCCGCCGCTCGTGTTGACCGATCCGCTCGTCCGCGAATTGCTGGGGAGACTCTCGTCGAGTCCGACGCTGGCGGTGTGGCTGGCCACCGACGGCCTCATCCGGGCGTTCGTGGTGTCGGTCGAGAACGTGGCGGACGGCTCGTCGCCGGCCAGGCACGTCCGGGCGCTCGCTCCCCGATCGCCGTTCCGCACGATTGACGAGGGCGGCGCCATCACGATCGATCCGCGGTCGTTCTCGCGGTATGACGGCATCGCCAACGCGGCGGCGGCGATGGAACCGGCCGATCTGGCGCGCGTGTATTCGATGCTCAAACCTCGTCTGACCGAGGCCTACAAGGAACTCGGGCACCCGGACGGCAGCCTTGACGTCGCCGTCGAACGCGCCATCGCCCACCTTCTCCAGACTCCGGTGGTCGAGGACCCGATTGTTCTTCGGCCGCGCGTGCTCTCATTCAGGTACGACCGGGAGGACCTTGAAGCGCTGTCGCCCGCGCAGAAGCAGTTGCTGCGGATGGGACCGCGCAACGTGCGAATCGTCCAGGACCAACTGCGGGCTGTGGCCCGAGAACTGGGCATCCCGCTGAGGCGCCTCCCTCCGCCGGCCGCGCCGCCCGCCTGAATCCTGCTGCCCCGGCGGGGAGTCCTACGAGGTGACCGGCCAGGTCACCCGATGACGCGATCCCAGCTGACCATCTTCGCCCTGGCGATTCTGGCCGCCGCCGCGTTGCCGGCGGCCCTGACCTGGAAGGCGCACACCATCATGCCCGAGGACCGAACGCGCGCGACCCGAACGTTTTCCGTCGTCAAGACCGACGCGGAGTGGCAGGCATCGCTGACACCGAAGCAGTATTCGGTGCTGCGCAAGCACGACACGGAGTACCCCGGGACCAGCCCGCTGCTCGAGGAGCACCGGGACGGGGCCTTCGTATGCGCGGGCTGCGGGCAGCCCCTGTTCACATCGGAGACGAAATACGAGAGCGGCAGCGGCTGGCCGAGCTTCTATGCGGCCATCGAGGGCGCCATTGGCACCGACGAGGACCGTTTACTCGGAATGCCGAGGGTGGAAATCCACTGCGGCCGCTGCGGCGGGCACCTCGGCCACGTCTTCACCGACGGGCCGCGGCCGACGGGCCGCCGGTACTGCACCAATGGCGCCGCGCTCAGGTTCGAGCCCGGCGCGGTGGCCGGAGTTGATGGGCGGTAGGGCCAAATAAACGACGGGCTTGGCGAGGGGCTGTTCCCCCGCCAAGCCCGCTTCAGATCTGACTAGCGCCTAGCGCCTAGTCCCTAGTCCCTAGTCTAGAACCGGTAGTTCAGCTTCGCGTAGACCACGTTGGCGGTGTACGCCCCGTTGTCGGCCTTCAGGAAGATGTACACCGCCTGCGGCATCAGCAGGTCGGTGCTGTTGAACGCGTCCCTGTAGTCGTACTTCTCGTACAGATACCCCGCCGACATCGTCCAGGCCTTGGCGGGCGCGTATTCGAGCTGC
>Ga0209254_10003679_pt1 | contig 13985 bp, 16 predicted proteins | sample FrelakmetDIP11DI_FD_187148 | JGI IMG/M metagenome (GOLD analysis project Ga0209254, IMG submission 187148) | Freshwater lake sediment microbial communities from the University of Notre Dame, USA, for methane emissions studies - DIP11 DI (SPAdes)... | ecosystem: Environmental > Aquatic >...
GCACGCCGCGTACTTCCGCGCGATCCGCATCGAGAAGACCATGATGAGCCTGATCCTGATGCTGGTCGTGGCGGTGGCGGCCTTCAACATCGTGGCGGCCCTCGTCATGGTGGTGAACGAGAAGCGCTCGGACATCGCGATCCTGCGCACGCTCGGGCTCGCGCGCGGCGGCGTGGTGGGCGCGTTCTTCACTCAGGGGGTCGTCATCGGCGCCATCGGCACGTTGATCGGGGTCGCGCTCGGGGTGCTGGTCGCGCTGAACGTGGGCACCATCGTGCCGGTGCTCGAGCAGCTCTTCGGCTTCCACGTCATGGATCCGACGGTGTACTACATCACCGAGATCCCCTCGGAGGTCCGGGCCGGCCAGGTGGCCGCGATTGGCCTCATCGCGTTCGCGCTCACGGTGCTCGCGACGATCTACCCCGCACTGCGCGGGGCGGCCACCGAGCCTGCCGAGGCGCTGCGGTACGAATGATGAGCGGCGTGCCCTACGAGCTTCGGATCGGCCGGCGCTACCTGCGCTCCACTGGCAACCGCTTCCTTTCGTTCATCTCGCTGATGTCCATGCTGGGCGTGGCCATCGGAGTGGCCGTGCTGATCGTGGTGCTCTCCGTGATGAACGGCTTCGAGCGCGAACTGCGCACGCGCATCCTGAGCGTGACCTCGCACGCCACGGTGACGGGCTTCAACGGCGGCCTCGACGACTGGCCGGCGCTGCGCGAGCGAGCGCTCGCGCACCCGGAGGTGAGGGCGGTGGCGCCCTACCTCGAGGGCGAGGCGCTCGCGATCGGCGAGGGCGCGGACGGTGCCTCGACCGCGCTCGAGGTGCGCGGCGTGGATCCGGCGCTCGAGGCCCAGGTGTCGGCGATCGGCGAGAGCATGCGCAGCGGTGCGCTCGCCGTGCTGAAGCCCGGCGCCTATCGCGTGCTGCTCGGCGCGGAGGTCGCGACACGGCTCGGCGTCGCGGAGGGCGACACCGTGGTGCTCGCGATCGCGCAGGGGAACGTCACGCCGGCGGGCGTCGTGCCACGCATGCGCCGCTTCACGGTGGGCGGGGTCTTCTACTCGGGCATGTACGAGATCGACAACGGTCTCGCGCTGGTGCACCTCGCCGACGCGGCGCGCCTGCTGCGCACGGGCTTCGATGCCAGCGGCCTCAGGCTCGCGGTGCACGACCCGCTGCGCGCGCCCTCGGTCGCGCGGGCGGTGGCCGAGGAGCTCGGGGGCGGCTTCTGGGTGGAGGACTGGACGCAGCGCCATGCGAACTTCTTCCGTTCCATCGAGCTCACCAAGCGGATGATGTTTTTCATCCTGCTGCTGGTGGTGGCCGTCGCGGCCTTCAACATCGTTTCCACGCTGGTGATGGCAGTGAAGGACAAGCAGCCCGACATCGCCATCCTGCGCACCCTCGGCGCGCGGCCGGGCAGCATCCTCGCGGTGTTCGCGACGCAGGGCACCGTAATCGGGCTGCTCGGCACGCTCGGCGGCGTGGGGCTCGGCGTCGCTCTGTCGCTCAATCTCGAGCGGCTGGTGCACGGCCTCGAGCGTCTGGTGGGCACGCGCTTCATGGACGCAAGCGTGTACCTGATGAGCGACCTGCCGGCGGCCGTGCTTCCCGGCGACGTCGCGCTGATCGCAGTCACGGCCTTCGTGCTGTGCTGTCTCTCGACGCTGTATCCCGCGTGGCGGGCGGCGCGCACCCACCCGGCGAGGGCCTTGCGGCATGACTGATCCGGCGACGCTCGCCTGCGAGCACGTGAGCAAGCACTTCGAGGAGGCCGGCCAGCGCCTCGAGGTGCTGCGCGACGTCAACCTCGTCGTCGAGCGCGGCGAAACGCTCGCGATCGTGGGGGCGTCCGGTTCCGGCAAAACCACGCTGCTGCAGATCCTCGGCGGGCTCGACCTGCCCACCGGGGGCACGGTGCGGATCAAGGGACAGTCGTTCGCCGATCTCCCGGACACCGCGCGCGGACGGCTGCGCAACGAGGCGCTCGGGTTCGTGTACCAGTTCCACCACCTGCTGCCCGAGTTCTCGGCGCTCGAGAACGTCGCGATGCCGCTCATGGTGCGGCGCCTGCCGGTCGCCGCGGCCGAGCGCGAGGCGCGCGCCTTCCTCGAGCGCGTCGGCCTCGGCGCGCGGCTCACGCACCGCCCGGCCCAGCTGTCCGGCGGGGAGCGGCAGCGCGCCGCGGTCGCGCGGGCACTCGTCACGCGACCGCAGCTGGTGCTGGCCGACGAGCCCACCGGCAACCTCGACGGCGCCAACGCGCGCGGCGTGCTCGGACTGATGCTCGAGCTCAACCGCGAGCTCGGTACCAGCCTCGTGATCGTCACGCACGCCGCCGAGATCGCGGCGCGCATGCAGCGCGTGCTGGTGCTTGAGGACGGGCAGCTGGTCCGCGGCTGAATCCGGTCTTTCCGGGGAGATAAGCGGCTCGCCGCGGTCATCCGCCGCGCCCACGCTGTCCGTCGTCAGGACGCGTGGGAGTGGCGATGATCTGGACGGCGGTGGCCTGGCTCGCGGGTGCGTGCGCACTACTGCTCCAATCCGAGCTGCCGGCGCTGCGGACGGTCGCGATCGTGTGCGCGGCGACCCTGCTCGCCGCAGCGGTGCTGCGACGCTGGGCCGTGCTCGGACTCGCGTTCGGCTTCACGCTCGCCTGGCAGCAGTGCACCCTGCGCCTCGAGCAGCGGCTCGATCCGGCGCTGGAGGGCGTATCGCTCGGCCTGAGCGGCCACGTCGCCTCCGTTCCGCAGCAGGTCGGTGGGGGGCTGCGGTTCCGCCTCGCGACCGATCCGCTGCCCGGCGTGCCGCCGCTCGTGGAGCTCACCTGGTACGCGCCGCAGTGGCGCCCGCAGGCCGCAGAGCGGCTCGAACTCGAGGTACGGCTGCGCCGGCCGCGCGGCTTCGCCAATCCCGGCGGCAGCGATTTCGAGGCGCGACGCCTGCGCCAGGGTCTCGGCGCCACCGGCTACGTGCGCTCGGCGACGCGGCTCGGTCGCCGCCGCGGCGATGTGGCGCGCTTCCCCGTGCTGGTCGCGCGCGATGCGATTTCCGAGGCGATCCGCGCCGCACTCGGGGAGCGGCCGGCCACCGGCATCGTCGCCGGCCTGTCGGTGGGGCTGCAGGACGCGCTCAGCGCGGCGCAGTGGCGCGAGCTCGCGCGCAGTGGCACCAGTCACCTGATGGCCATCTCGGGCATGCACATCGGCATGTTCGCGCTGCTCGCGGGCTGGCTGACGATGCATGTACAGCGTCTGCGGCAGCGCCGCGGCGCGCGCGGCACGGCGCGCGACGCCGCGGTGGTGGCAGGCAGCCTCGCCGCACTCGCCTACGCCTCGCTGGCCGGCTGGTCGGTGCCTACGCAACGCACCGCGATCATGATCGCCATCGTCGCGATCGCACTGCGCTCGCGGCGCCGCGTCGGGTCCGCCGACGCCCTGGCGGCCGGTGCAATCGCCGTGCTGGCGATCCAGCCGCTGGCACCACTCTCGGTGGGGTTCTGGCTGTCGTTCGGAGCCGTAGCCGCGATCCTGCTCGTGACCAGCGGCCAGCTCGCGCAGCCGGGCGTGGCGCGTGGCTACGCGCAGTCGCAGTGGGCGGTGACCGCCGGGCTGGTGCCGGTGCTGGTCGGCAGCTTCGGCACGGTGTCACTGGTGTCGGCCGGCGTGAATTTCCTCGCGATTCCGCTCTACACGCTGGTGATCGTACCCGCCGTGCTGCTCGCGACCGCATGCGTGCTCGCAGCGCCCGGCCCGGGCGCCGTGGCGCTCGGCGGCGTCGCGTGGCTGATCGAGACCACCTGGCCGCTGATCGCAGTGCCGGCCGCATGGCCGTGGGCCACCTGGGGTGTCGCGGGCCTCGGGCCCTTCGGCTGGGCCACGCTGGTCGTCGGCGCGGTGGCGGCGCTCGCGCCGCTACCGGCGCCAGGACGGGTGGCCGGGTTGCTGCTCGCGGTCGCTGCCTGTGGCTGGCGCGCGCCGGCGCCGGAATGGGGCGCAGCGCGCTTCGCGATGCTCGACGTAGGGCAGGGGCTCGCCGCGGTGGTCGAGACGCGCCACCACGTGCTCGTGTACGACGCGGGGCCGGCGTTCCGCAGCGGCAGCGACACGGGCGCCCTCGTGCTCGAGCCCTACCTTCGCCACCGCGGTCTGCGTCGTGTCGATGCGCTGGTCGTGAGTCACGACGACCTCGACCACGCGGGCGGCGTCGCTTCCCTGGCGCGAGCGATGCCCGTCGCGCGGCGCATCACCAGCGGGCACGCGCTCGAGGGACCCGGATCGATCGAACTCTGCCGGCGGGGCGGTCGATGGAGCTGGGACGGCGTGAGCTTCGAGTGGCTGCATCCGGGTCCGGACCTGCCGCCCGGGGACAACGACCGCTCCTGCGTGCTGCGCGTGCGTGTCGGGCCGCACGTGCTGCTGCTCACGGGCGACATCGAGCACCCGGCGGAGGTCGAGTTGCAGGCGCAGGGGGCGGCCGGCCGGGTGGACGTGCTGACCGTCCCGCACCACGGCAGCCGCACGTCCTCGACGCAGTCCTTCGTCGACGCGACGCAGCCGCGCTGGGCGCTGGTGCCATCCGGCCATCGCAATCGCTGGGGCTTTCCCAAACCCGACGTCGTCGCGCGCTGGGAGGCTGCTGGCGCCACGGTGATCGTCGGGTCGGCGAGCGGCGCGATCGAGTTCGACGTGCATCCGGACCTTCCGCTGGCCGCACCGCGGCTTCATCGGCCCGCGCAGCGACGGCTCTGGCACGATCCCTGAACCGCAGCTCGCACACTCGCGCCGGTCGCGGCGATGCGCCGCCATGCAGTATCATCCGCGAGCGCTGGAGCAAGGGGTACGGGCCAGGACATGTTCGAAATCGTGACGGCCGGCGGCATCGTGATGGTGCCGATCATCCTGTGCTCCATCCTGGCCGTCGCAATTACGCTCGAGCGGCTGTGGACCCTGCGCGACCAGCGAGTGGTGCCCGCCGAGCTCGCCGACAAGGTCTGGCAGTGGGTCGAGAACCGGGCGCTGTCGGACAAGCAGGTCGCAGCCCTGCAGCAGCACTCGCCGCTCGGCAGCGTGCTCGCTGCCGGCCTCGCCAACCGGCACCGGGACCGCTCCGTGATGCTCGAGGCGATCGAGGACGCGGGCCGCCACGTGGTCCACGACCTCGAGCGCTTCCTGAACACCCTCGGTACGATCGCGGCGATCTCGCCGCTGCTCGGCCTGCTCGGCACGGTGACGGGCATGATCCGCACGTTCAAGGCGATTACGGTCGCGGGCGTGGGCAATCCCGCGGCCATGGCCGGCGGCATCTCGGAGGCGTTGATCACCACCGCGGCAGGCCTGCTGGTGGCCATTCCGGCACTGGTCGCCTACCGGTACCTGCGCGGTCGGGTCGACGCGCTCGTGATCCGGATGGAGAAGGAATCCATCAAGCTCGTGCAGGCAATCGACCGCGCCGGCGCGTTGCCTGCGCTCACGCCGCGGGACGCCGCGGCGTGAATTTCCACCCGCGGCGCCCCGAGGAGCCCGACCTCAACCTGACGTCGCTCATCGACGTCGTCTTGCTGCTGCTCATCTTCTTCATGCTCTCGACGCGCTTCATCGACGAGGGGCGGCTGCAGCTGCGCCTGCCCGAGGCCGGCGCCGAGCCCGAGGCGGTGGAGTCCGAGACGGTCGAGATCGAAGTCACCGCGCAGGGCGGCTACCGCGTGAACGGGCGCGCGCTCGCCAACAACAGTCCCGACACGCTCGCGATGGCGATCGGACGCGCAGCGGGCAGCGACCGCACGGTGCCGGTGACCATCCGCGCGGACGCCCGGGCGACGCACCAGAGCGTGGTCACGGCGATGGACGTGGCCGGCCGCGCGGGCTACCGGCAGATCAACATCGCGACGGTCCACGATGCGCAAGAAGGGCGCTAGCACGGGCTCGCTCAAGATGCCGCAAGGCGCCCTGCAGACGTACCGCCGCCTGCTCGGCTACCTGCGCCCGCACCGCGGCATGTTCGCCGTCGGCGTGTTCGGCATGGTGCTGTTCGCGGCCACCGACGTCGGCTGGGCCGCGTTCGTGAAGTTCTTCCTCGACGGCACCTTCGTCGACAAGGATCCGCGCATGGTCTGGCTGGTCCCGGTGGCGCTGGTCGGCCTGTTCATCGTGCGCGGCTTCGCCGACTTCATGCAGACCTACTGCCCGGGGCACGTCGGCCGGCACATCGTGAAGACGCTGCGCGGCCAGGTCTTCGAGCGCTACCTGAACCTGCCGGTGACGTACTTCGACCACAGCTCCTCCGGCATGCTGCTGTCGCGCCTGACGTTCAACACCGAGCAGGTCGCCACGGCCACCACCGATTCGATCACGGTGTTCATCCGCGACACGCTCGCGATCATCGGCCTGATCGGATACCTGCTGTACCTGAACCCGAAGCTCACGTTCATCAGCCTGGTCGTGGCGCCGCTGATCGCCGCGCTGATCCGCCGCATCAACACGCTGTTCCGCCGCTACAGCCGGCGCATCCAGTCCTCGATGGGCGACGTGACCCGGGTGGCGAAGGAGGCCATCGAGGCGCCGCGGGTGGTCAGGGTATTCAACGCCCAGGGCTACGAGGCGGCGCAGTTCGAGCAGGTGATCGAGCACAACCGTCGCTCGTACATGAAGCTCATGTTCACCAAGAGCCTGAGCAATCCCGTCGTGCAGACCATCACGGCCATCGGCCTCGCCGCGGTGCTCTACCTGGCCACCGTGGAGGCGATCCGCGGCGAAATGTCGGTGGGCGAGTTCACCTCATTCATTGCGGCACTGATTTTCGTGACCGGCCCGCTGCGGCGACTGGTCAACGTTGCCGGTCCCCTGCAACAGGGCATCGCCGCGGCGCAGAACATCTTCGCGGTACTCGACCTGCCGCCCGAGCCGGCCGGCGGGTCCGCGCCGATCGAGCGGGCGCGGGGCGACATCGCCTACCGCGACGTGCGCTTCACCTACCCGAGCGCGGCCGACGCGGTCCTGCACGGCATCAGCTTCGAGGTGCACGCGGGAGAGACGCTGGCGATCGTCGGGCGCTCCGGCAGCGGCAAGTCCACGATCATGAACCTGCTGCCGCGCTTCTACGACGTGACCGGTGGCACGGTGATGCTCGACGGCCTGGACGTCCGCGAGTACCCGCTCGAGCGGCTGCGCGCGCAGATGAGCCTCGTGAGCCAGGACGTGGTGCTGTTCAACGATACGATCCGCAGCAACATCGCCTTCGGCCATCCGGCCACAGACGCCGAGATCGAGGCGGCCGCGCGCGCGGCGCGCGTGCTCGAGTTCGCCGAGCAGTTGCCCGAGGGCCTCGACGCGATGGTGGGCGACCGCGGCACGCTGCTCTCCGGCGGGCAGCGCCAGCGCATCGCCATCGCCCGCGCGCTGCTGCGCAATACTCCGATCCTGATCCTCGACGAGGCCACCTCGGCGCTCGACACGGGGCTCGAGCGGCAGATCCAGGAGCAGCTCGAGGCACTCATGCAGGGGCGCACGACGCTCGTGATCGCGCACCGTCTCTCCACGGTCGAGAAGGCGGACCGGATCTTGGTAATGGACGCCGGCCGCATCATCGAGACTGGCACTCACGAGGAGCTGCTGGCACGCAACGGCCAGTACGCAGTGCTGCACCGCCTTCAGTTCAGCGAATGAGCCTGGCGGGCGCCCTGCAGCGGCTTTGGTACGGGCCGCGCTGGGCGAGCCTGCCGCTGTGGCCGCTGTCCTGGCTGTTCCGTGGGGTCGTCGCCGTCCGGCGCGGGCTGTATCGCGCCGGCGTGCTGCAGGCCGAGCGCGTGGCCGTGCCCGTGGTCGTCGTCGGCAACCTGACCGTAGGCGGCACCGGCAAGACGCCGGTCGCGGCCTGGCTCGCACGGCAGCTCGGCCTGCGCGGGCACCACGTGGGCGTCGTGCTGCGCGGCTACGGCGGTCGATCGGTCGACGGGTTGCGGGTGGTGACTCCGGACAGCGATCCCGCCGAGGTTGGCGACGAGGCCGTATTGCACGCACTGCGCGGGCCGAAGGTCGTGGTGGCCGGCGCCGACCGCGTGGCGGCGGTCCGCCGTGCTGCGGAAGCGGGCGCCGAGGTCGTGGTCTGCGACGATGGACTGCAGCACCTGCGCCTCGCGCGCGACGTGGAGATCGCAGTCGTGGATGCCGCGCGCGGGTTCGGCAACGGGCAGCTGCTGCCCGCCGGACCGCTGCGCGAGCCGCGGGCGCGGCTCGAGCAGGTCGACGCCGTGGTGTTCACCGAGCGCCGGACCGGGGGCGCGCCGCGCGTGGCGCCGCGGGGGCCCCTGACTGTCACGGCGCGGCTGCAGCTCGGAGATGCCGTGAATCTCGGCAGCGGCGAGCGGCGGCCACTCGCGGCTTTCCGTGGACGGCCCGTCCAAGCCGTCGCAGGCATCGGGTACCCGGCGGCGTTCTTCGACGGCTTGCGGGCCGCCGGGCTCGCCATCGAGGCGCATGCGCTCGCCGACCACGCGGCGCTCGATCCCGCCGCGCTGCCGTTCCCGGCCGGCGCGACCGTCCTGATGACCGAGAAAGATGCCGTAAAATGCCGCGGGTTTGCCGGTGCCCACTGGTGGTTCGTCGAGCTCGCGGTGGGCCTCGACCGTGCGGCCGCCGGCGAACTGCTGACCCTGATCCTCGAGCGCACCGGCCTCACCCGTGCGGGAGTAAACCTTGGATAGCAAGCTGCTCGACATCCTCGCCTGCCCGCTGTGCAAGGGTCCGCTCACCTGGCACCCGGACGTGCAGCAACTCGTCTGTCGTGCCGAGCGGCTCGCGTATCCCGTGCGCGACGGCGTCCCCGGCATGCTCGAGGAGCAGGCTCGCAAGCTCGACTCCGACGACCCGTTGCTCGCGGACTAGCCGTGGGCTTCCACGTCGTCATCCCGGCCCGGTACGCCTCGACGCGGCTGCCCGGCAAGCCGCTGCTCGACATCGGCGGTAGGACGATGATCCAGCGCGTCGTCGCGCAGGCCTGCGCGAGCGGCGCCGACGAGGTGCTGGTTGCCACCGACGACGCCCGCATCGCCGCCGCCGTGCACGACCCGCGCCGGCCGGGCCGGGCCATCGCCGTGATGACCGACCCGAACCTGCCCTCCGGCACCGATCGCGTGGCCGCCGTCGCCGCGGAGCGCGGCTGGAGCGACGACACACTGGTCGTCAACGTGCAGGGTGACGAGCCGTTCCTGCCACCGTCCCTCGTCGGCCAGGCGGCGCAGCTGCTCGAGCGCGACGCGGCCGCTGGCATCGCCACGCTCGCGGTGCCGATCGCGAGCCTCGAGGAGTTCATGGACCCCAACGTCGTCAAGGTGGTAATGGCGCAGGACGGGGCGGCGCTGTATTTCAGCCGTGCGCCGATCCCCTGGTCGCGCGAGGGCGCGCCCGCGGACCTTGCAAGCCAGCGTGAGTTTGCAGGGACGATGCGCCACGTCGGTTTGTACGCCTACCGTGCCGGCGTGCTGAGGCGCATCACGTGCCTGCCGCCCTCGGCGCTCGAGCTGCTCGAGAAGCTCGAGCAACTGCGCGCGCTGGAACACGGCATCCGCATCGTGGTGGGTACCTGCATCGAGCGGCCCGCGCCCGGCGTGGATACCGCGGCCGACCTCGAGCGGGCGCGACAAGAGGCCAGCGTCACGTCGTGAGCGGCGGCCGGAGCGAGGAACGATGAACGAAGTCTTTCACACGGCGTTCGGGATCACCTTCACCCCGTGGAAGCTGGTCGGTTACCTCGGCGTGGTGCTGTTCGCCGGCCGCTGGTTCGTGCAGATGTACTACTCGCGCAAGTTGCGTCGGCCGGTGGTGCCCACGGTGTTCTGGCTGATGAGCATCTCGGGCAGCCTGCTGCTGCTGTCGTACTTCATCTTCGGCAAGAACGACTCGGTCGGCATCCTCTCGAACCTCTTTCCCGCGGGTATCGCGAGCTACAACCTGTACCTCGACCTCACCAACAAGCGCCGCCGCCGCGAGGCCGACCTCACTTCAGGCTGAGCGTCCGGCGCTGCCCGGGCTGCAGGCCACGCAGTTCGGCGGCCGTCAGCGCGCGCCACTGGCCCACCGGCAGCGCACCGAGGTGCACGTGCATGATGCGCACCCGCTGCAGGCGACGCACCGTGTAGCCGAAGTGCTCGCACATGCGGCGGATCTGGCGGTTGAGGCCCTGCGTCAGCACGATCCGGAAGGTGTTCCGGCCCACCTGCGTGACGCGGCAGGGGTTGGTGACGGTGTCCAGGATCGGCACGCCGGCGGCCATGCCGGCCAGGAACGCCGCGGTGAGCGGGCGGTCCACCGCGACCACGTACTCCTTCTCGTGCTCGTTCTCGGCGCGCAGCACGTTGTTGACGATGTCGCCGTCGTTGGTGAGCAGGATGAGCCCCTCGGAGTCCTTGTCGAGCCGTCCGATGGGAAAGATCCGCTCCGGGTAGCCGACGAAGTCGACGATGTTGCCGGGGACGTCGCGATCCGTAGTGCACTCGATGCCGACGGGCTTGTTGAGAGCGAGATAGATGCGCCTGGGCTTCGCACGGAGCGCTTGCCCGTCGACGCGCACCTCGTCGCCCTCGTTGACCTGCGTGCCGAGCACCGCCCGCGCCCCGTTGACCGCGACGCGGCCGGCCTCGATCCACTGGTCGGCCTCGCGGCGCGAGCACGCGCCCGTCTCGGCGAGAAACTTATTGAGACGCATTGCGCGCAGGCTCAGCCGCCGGAGCGCTTGACCGCGTAGCCGAGCTTGCCGAGCTCGGCCACCAGCGTGTCCCGGTGGTCGCCCTGGATCTCGATCGCGCCCTCGTGCACCGTGCCGCCCGAGCCACAGCGTTTCTTCAAGCGCGTGGCGAGATCGTCGAGCGCGGCGCCCGCGAGCGGCAGTCCCGTGACCACGGTGACGCCCTTGCCCTTGCGGCCCTTGGTCTCGCGGCCGACGCGCACCACGCTGTCGCCCTGCGGCGCCAGCGGCTGCGCGGGCTTGCTGCGCCGGCAGCGACAGTCGGCGAGCGGGCGGGCGCACTCGGGGCAGAGCCTGCCGGGGCCGGTGGAATAGACGAGCCTGCCGTTCGACATCGGAATAAGACCCCGGGATGCGAGGTGCGTAGTCTGGCACCCGGCGTGCGCCGCTCCAACCGCTCGCTGCGGCTGCAATCGAGTATCTTTGCGGCTCGATCGGACGGGCTCGCGGCCCATCGGCCGGGGACGGTTCACATGCACAAGAGCAGGCTTGCCGGATTCATCATCGACTGCCGAACCGACGACCTGGCGGCCGCGGCGGATTTCTGGGGCCGTGCGCTCGGCATGGAGATCCGTGCGCTGCCGGAGGAGGAGGGCGAGAAGTACGTGCGCCTCGTGGACCGGTCGAGCGAGCTGCACATCGAGGTGCAGAAGGTGGATCACCCGAGCCGGGTCCATCTCGATATCGAGACCGACGACATCGAGGCCGAGGTGCGGCGGCTCGAGGCGCTCGGCGCGCGCCGCGTCGCCCGGGTGCACACCTGGTGCGTGATGGAGGCGCCGACCGGCCAGCGCTTCTGCGTGGTGCGCACGGGCTCGCCACGATTCGACGCCGGCGCCAACGAGTGGCGCTGATTCGCGAGGATCGCGTACTTCAAGTGCTGGGTCTTGCGTGACGCGAACCGACCCTGACTCGTCACGCGGGATCGCAGACGACGTCCACCATTTGCGGGAGAGTATTCATGGCGACAACAAAGGCCTTCAATTCCTACGAGATCCAGATAGCGGGCGGGAACGACGGTCGGGTGGCTCTGGTCATGTGTTACCAGGGCACGAGCTTCGTGGGACGCATCGACTTCCATCCCGACGGCGCGGCATTGAACTCGGACTATCTCTGGCACCCTGCGAGCCAGACGGTCACCTATGTGGTGCTGAAGATGCCGATGAGCCGCTTCGCAGATGTCGTTGCGACGCTCCGGCAGGAGAAGCCGCTCCAGCTTTACATCAACGTCGATGCGGAGTCCGGTCCAGCAACGAACGGCAGCGGTTGCCTCAAGACCGGCTCGCGGGAACCCGTCGGTGAGTTCACGGGCTGATGCGGAAAGACCCTAAGAAAATTGCACGGCCGAGGCTGTACGCCGACGAGTGGGCGGACGTCGCCTCGCCGCGAATATCCAATCGATGGCGCAAGGCCCTGTATCACTGGTCAAGCCGCAGGTGACGCTCACGCCTGCTGAGTAGCGCGTCTTACGATCTCAGCGCCGGGTAGTCACTGTAGCCTTCCGCGTCCGCCGTGTAGAGCAGGTCGTCGCGCGGCGCTGCGAGTGCCGCGCCCGACTTCAGTCGCTCGACGAGATCCGGGTTGGCGATGATCGGCCGACCGAACACCGCGAGTTGGATGAGCCCGGAGTCGAGCATCGTGGCGGCGCTCGCGGCAGTGAGGTTGCCGGCGGCGATCAGTGCACCCTTGACGTGCGGACGCAGCGTGGGCAGCACGGTCTGCGCGTCGCCCGCATTGTTGAGCTGCGGGCTGAAGGCGTCCGGCAGCATCACGTGCACGTAGGCCATGTCCGCGGTCGGCAGGTCGTCGAGCAATACGCGGTGCGTTTCGAGCGGATTGGCGTCGACCAGGTCATTGAACATGTGGCCGGGGGAGACGCGGATGGCGGTACGTGCCGGACCAATCGCCGCGGCGACCGCCTTGACGACTTCGACCACGAAGCGGATGCGCCCGTGCAGCGAGGTGCCGTAACCGTCCGTACGCAGATTGGTGTTCGAGGCGAGGAACTGGTTCAGCAGGTAGCCGTTGGCGGCATGCAACTCGACGCCGTCGAAGCCGGCTGCGATTGCGTTGTGTGCCGCTGCGACGAACTCGTCAATGAGCGCCGGCAGTTCCGCAGTCTCGAGCGCGCGCGGGGTGGGAAAATCCTGCAGCTGCTGCTGGTCGGTCCACATCTGGCCGGCAGGCCGCACCGCCGAGGGCGCGACGGGTGCATCCGGAATCTGACGGTTGAGCGGGTGTGCGATGCGGCCGCAGTGCATGAACTGCATGAACATCTTCGCGCCCCGCGCGTGGACCGCGTCCGTGACGCGCTTCCAGGCAGCAACCTGCTCCGAGGTGTGGATCCCGGGCGTGCGGCAGTAACCCTGGCCGGCGAAGCTCGTCTGGGTGCCCTCCGAGATGATGAGTCCGACGCGGGCGCGCTGGGCGTAGTAGTCGCGTACGAAGGGCTTCGGCACGCCCATCACGTCAGCCCGGTTCCGGGTGAGCGGCGCCATGGCGATGCGATTCTGCAGCGCGAGGCCGGCAAGCGTGGTCGGTTCAAAGAGGCTGCTCATCGCAAGTACTCTCCAGCGATGCCCCCGCGATGCGGGCGCGTGCTCGGTCAGTTGGGCATAGATGATCGGACGGAGTTACCGGGTAGCACACGGTAAATTCTTCCTTGTCGGTTCGACCGAAACGTCGGTTGGGATTCGGCGGGCGGCTAGAATGGTGGGATCACGGCTGTCGGCGATCCATCGCGATGCGTATCCTGTTCGTTTGCATGGGCAACATCTGCCGCTCGCCCACCGCCGAGGGCGTCTTCCGGCGGCTGGTCGAGGAGCGCGCACCGCAGTCCGGTCTCGAGATCGACTCGGCCGGCACGCACGACTACCACGTCGGCGAGCCACCGGACGAGCGCGCGATCGCTGCCGCGGCCCGGCGCGGCATCGACCTGCGCCGGTTGCGCGCGCGCCAGGTGAAGGCGGCGGATTTCGAGCGCTTCGACCTGATCGTGGCGATGGATCGCCTGAACCGCGAGACGCTGCTCGGTAACTGCCCCGAGCCGTACCGGCCGCGCATCCGGTTGTTCATGGAGTTCGCTGGCGACAGCGATCTCGAAGACGTGCCCGACCCGTACTACGGCGGGCCGCTCGGCTTCGAGCAGGTGCTCGATCTCGCCGAGGAGGCCTCGGCTGGCCTCCTCGACGAGCTCATGCAGCGGCTGGCGCCCCGGCGCCGTCGTTAGCGACGGCGTCAG
>Ga0209254_10003680_pt1 | contig 13983 bp, 12 predicted proteins | sample FrelakmetDIP11DI_FD_187148 | JGI IMG/M metagenome (GOLD analysis project Ga0209254, IMG submission 187148) | Freshwater lake sediment microbial communities from the University of Notre Dame, USA, for methane emissions studies - DIP11 DI (SPAdes)... | ecosystem: Environmental > Aquatic >...
TTGACCCAAAAGAAGCTCATGATAAAAGACGGACCCTCCTCGATAACCTGAGGGCCCTCGATTCCCTCCTCGTAGCCTTTTCAGGAGGCGTGGACAGCACCTTTCTTCTGGCCATGGCTCGCGAAGCCCTGGGCAAAAAGGTTCTTGCCGTCACCGCCCATTCGATCATTTACCCCCGGAGGGAGGTCGAGGAAGCCGTGGCCTTTGCAAGGCTCCAGGGGATCGAGCACGTGCTTCTCGCCTCCGAAGCCTCTCATCTCCCTGAGTTCGTCGCGAACACAAGTGAGAGATGCTACTTTTGCAAGAAATACCTGTTTGGCCGGCTCAAGGAAATAGCCGCGGAAAGGGGCATTCGTCATATTGCCCATGCGGCCAACATGGATGATTTCGATGACTTTCGTCCGGGGTGGAAAGCTGCCGTGGAAATGGAGGGCATTGCCCCTCTCGTGGATGCTCGTCTGACCAAGGAAGAAATTCGCTTTCTCTCCAGAGAAATGGGACTCTCTACCTGGGACAAGCCTTCCATGGCCTGCCTGGCTTCCAGGATTCCCTATGGAGAACCCATTACCGAGACAACACTCCGGATGATCGGAGAGGCCGAGAAAGAGATCGCCTCTCACGGCTTCACGCAATATCGCGTCAGGGTCCACGGATCTGTTGCGAGGATTGAAGTGCCGGTCTCAGACATGAACAGAATCATTGAACCGGAAATCAGAGAGAGACTTCTGGCAAAGCTCAAGAATCTCGGTTTTCTTTACGTGACCATTGACCTTGAAGGATATGTGACGGGAAGCATGAATCGGCCGCTGAAGAAGTAGGCAGTATGCAGTAAACAGTAGGCAGTCAACCGGAAAGGAAGAATGCCCAAAGCCAAAGCCCAAGAAAATGCAATCACGAAAGCACGAAAATTGGAAAACACGAAAAAAGAGTGTTGGGGTAAAGGAGTGAAGGAGTATTAGTTTTAAACCATTACTCCAGTACTCCAATACTCCATTACTCCAAATCCCTAAGAAGGAGTTTTCGTTTGAGTCACAGGATTGTTCTAAAGGATGCTTACAAAGGCTACACGCTTGACCAGGACAAAATCATCCCTCCGGAGGAGACGGTCCAACGTTTCAGGGCAAAGCTCAAAGAGCTGGACCTGGATATCCTGGAGAGGACCATCCGCATCGACAACGGCAGGCTCGGCATTCCTGTCTATTTCAGCATCTGTGGAAAGGACGCACTCGAAGTCATCGGGACAAAGAAACAGATGGGCAAAGGCTGCACCCCTCAGCAGTCCGAAGCCAGCGCGATCATGGAACTTGCAGAGAGGTTCAGTTTCTTCAGTTTCTGCAAGAACCCGGCGAATTTTTTTGTTGAAACCTACCGCAACCTGAAAGACCGAGCTCTTACCCTGGACATGATCGCGCTCTCTGTGCACGACCAATCGGAGGACGTGGAAAGGGCGCAGGAAATCTTCTCTGGGCTGCCCCTCAAGTGGACCTGGGCCTACAACCTGACCACGCAGGAAGAGGTCCTCGTTCCCTTTAACTGGTTCTACACCATCAACGAATTCAACGGGCCTTCCGCCGGCAATTGCGTGGAAGAAGCCCTTTCCCAGGGGATTTCGGAAGTTGTGGAAAGACATGTGTGTTCCATCGTGAGCCGGAATCGTTTGAAAGTCCCCTCCATTTCCCTGAAATCCATCAGCGATCCCGTGGCCCTTGACCTGGTCCGAAAATACGAAAAGGCCGGCGTGAAGCTCTTTGCGAACGACTTTTCCCTGGATACGGGCATCCCGAGCGTGGGAGCTCTCGCTTACGACCCGGCCACCTTCCCGGGCAAGAGCGAGATCGTGTGGACCGCAGGAACAACTCCCAGTCCTCACAAAGCCCTGATCCGGGGGATCACCGAAGTCGCCCAGCTGGCGGGCGATTTCAACACGAGCTCCAATTACGTGGCCAGCGGTTTGCCCAAATTCACCACCCTGGAGGAAGCCGGCTTTGTGATGCACCCGGGAAGCGAAATCCCGATCCAGTCTCTTCCTGACCTCTCGAACGACAACATCCGGGTGGAAATCGAAAACTGCGTTTCCGCCCTGGCCCGGGCGGGGTTGTCTGTCCTCGTCATCAACGTGACCCATGGGAGGCTTCAAATCCCGAGCTTCTACACCATCATTCCCGGAGCCCACTTCCGCGAACGGGCAGCAGGAACAAGCCTCGGTTTGTTTTCTGCAAAACTAATTGCCGAAAGCGGAAATCCCCTCTGGGCCATCCCGGAGCTGGAAAAAATGGACAAGCTCCTGCCGGGCAAGTACTACATCCAGTTCTTCCTCGGCACCTGCCATCTGGCTCTCGAAGAACCGGGGAAAGCCCTTCCCTTCTTCGAGAAAGCTCTGGCTCTCGATCCCAAGGAGCAGGATATCCCGAGCATCCATTCTTACCTGGGGTTGTGCCTGAAAGATCTCGGACACTATCGGGAAGCGATTGCCGCGGTTCACAAAGCAGAGGCGTTGGACCATGAAAGGACGGATGTCTACAACCTGATGGGCTACTGTTACTACAAGCTCAAGGAGCATGAAAAAGCGATCGACTGCTTCAGACGGGTTCTTGAACTCAACCCTGCTTCCGCGATCGATTATGCGAATATCGGTTCCAATTATCGGGAGATGGGAGACAGGGAAAAAGCCGTCAGCTACTACAGGCTCGCCCTGGAACTGGACCCCACGATCGACTTTGCCAGAGAAAATCTAGAGAAGCTTCAAAGGGACGAGTGAATAGTGAAGAGACAAAAGACAAGAGCTTGTCACTGGTGGCGGCCGTTTGCCGTAACCAAATTCGAATCTCGAAATCCGAAACTCGAAACAAATTCAAAGCACGAATACTCAAATGTTCAAAACAGGAACCGAGCTGCCCACGGTTTTGGTCATTTGAATTTGGGTCATTGGATATTGTTTAGGATTTCGTGCTTCGGATTTCGGATTTTCACCCCTATCGCACCTCGCAGCAAACCTGTAGAGTAAAACCTTGAATTCGACGGACCGGCCTAATCCCTTGTCACTTCCTATTTCTTCTTCCGGAACAGATCGAAGATGGAGGAGGGAGATTCCACGACCTTTTGGATTTTTTCCTTGATCTCTTTCTTTTCTGCGCCATCCTTCTTGTGCCAGGCCCCTTCAATCTTCCCCAGGAGATCGTCGATTTCACAGGGTTTCGTGAGGTAGTCATAGGCCCCGAGCTTGATGGCTTCCAGGGCCGTGTCAATGGACCCGTGGCCTGTGAGGATCAGCGTTTCCGTGAAAAGCCCGAGCTTCTTGATTTCTTTAAGGGTGGTGAGCCCGTCCATGCCCGGCATCTTCAAATCCAGAACCACCACGTCGAAGTTTTCTTTCTCAAGGGCCTGAATGGCCGCATCTCCGCTGTTTGCGGCCGTCACTTTGTATCCCCTGTTGGTGAGGAGCTTGCTCATGTTGGTGGTGAAAACCACTTCGTCATCGACTAACAAGATCTTAGACCCTTTCATGGCTTTTCCCTCCCTTTGAACTTAACCCCTCTCCTGCGCCGCGGCGCCTTCCTGCACCTCCCCAGGCGGATGGTAGGGAACGGTCAGGGTAAATTCCGTTCCTTGCCCAACCTGGCTTTTCACCGAGATGCTCCCACCCAATCGCTGCATGATGCTGTAACAAATGGAAAGACCAAGCCCGGTTCCTTTGCCTACCGCCTTGGTGGTGAAAAAGGGATCGAAGATCTTGTTGACAATCTCTTTCGGGATTCCGGCGCCCGTGTCTGCGAAGTGGATGAACACTTTCCGGTGTTCATCGTCGGCCCGGGTGGCCACGCGGATGGTCCCATAAGGCTTTCCATCGTGAGCGTCAATGGCGTTGGTGATGAGATTCAGAAACACTTGCTGAAGCTGTGAGGGGTCGGTCAGAACAGGTTTGAGGTTCTCATCCAGGTCGGTCTGAAACTTGATCCCGCTCGATCGGGCTTCCCTCTCCATGAGATCTACCACTTCTTCCAGGAATGAATTCAGGTCTATCTTTTCAATGACCGATCGGGTCCGGCGGGAGAATCTCAAGAGGTTGTGGGTGATGCGTTTGCACCGATTGATCTGCACGTCCATCTGGTTCAGGGATTCCGTGAGCTCCTTTCTGAACCCTTCGTCCAGATCCTGGGTCTGTTCCAACATATCGAGAAGAATCTGCCTTTCCGTCAGGATGATGGCCAGAGGATTGTTGATCTCATGGGCCACCCCTGCCGAAAGCTCCCCCAGAGAAGCCATCTTGCCTGCTTCCATGAGTTGCCGGCCCAGTTGGTCCGCCTCCATATCCCGATTCTTGATCACCCCGACCAGGTGCCTCGTGGTCAGGATCGATACGATGAGAATGGTGAGCGCGCTCAAGTGGAGAAAGACCAGAGTTGCATAATTGGCATAGTTCACTTCGTCATAGGCCTCGGAGTATTCCTGCTTCACCACGAGCCTCCACCGTGGCTCGCGAAACCAGGCAGTGGCAACGATCTCCTTTTTCGCCTTCGGGTTTTTCTCATCGGGCTCAACCACTTGGATCTTGATGCCTTCGTGAAAGGGCTCAAGAGGCATGGCCGACTTTTCCATGATTTTCCCGGTGAAACGAGGACTGGTCTGGTAGATTCCCTCTTCATTTAAAAGGTAGACTTCACCGGTCTTTCCTATCCTTACGTTTTCCACCAGGGACCGGAAGACCTCCGTATCCACCGTGGCCCTCAAAATCCACTTCTCTCCTTTTTCCTGGCGGGCAACGGCAATGATGAAATGAGGGACTTTCCGGAACCCCACGAACATATCACTGGTGAAAATGCCGCGCTCCATGACGTTCTTAAACCAAAAAGTTTGGGAGTAGTTCTTATCCATCAGGTCATAAGGGCCGACGTAAGCGAGGTGCCCGCCTTCCTCGCTGATGAGTCCCAGGTCGGAGATGGAGCCATATTCCTGATTCATGACCTCGAAGACATGAGCCAGGTTGCCCATCTCCTTCAGGTATTCTTTGGAGTGGGTTTGCGCGATCAATTGGAGCCTGGCACTGCGTTCTCTCAGGAAGAGTTCGATAATCTTCTTGTGATATTCGACCTCGGTCTGGAAAGAGTCCGTCATCCTGGTCTTGGCAAACCGGGTGTAGTGGATGTTGATCGCCCAGCCTACCAAGAGCAAAGGGACAAGGGAGCAAACCAGGGTGATCCCGATGAACTTGCGGTAGAGTTTGGCGTAATGACGCTTGCGCCACTCTTCCTCGGTTCTCTCGCCGCTGACCCCGTTTTCTTGCTCTGCTTGGTCCATCTTTCCCTCTTGCCCCAAAGCCGGAGGCTTCTTGGTCCCTCCCAGGGATAAAGAACAACCGCACGAACCCCAAGATAATTTGTAAAGATTCAAGATACATGCCAAAAAATCGTCCAAAGAGAGATCTGGTGACAGGAATCCCGATAGCCCTAATCCAAAGAGATCGCTTGGGAAATAGAGGAAGGCCCCTGCCTCCGGAAAGGCATTGGCGAGCCTTGTCACCCCTGAGGTGACGTTTCGTGGAAACAGAAGTTTTCAGTGAAGACCCTTCACCCCCACCTCACCTCCCCCGTCGAGGGGGAGGAAGGCTTGGGGGGAAGGACGCAGGGGAGGGGTAAGCGCATGGGCATAAGTAAGTCTATACGCAGTCATTTCGATTTGATGTTTGCCGACAAAAGACCTATAATGCACCGTCTGACGAAGCAAGGGGGTTTCATGTCCTTTCTCTTTATCGGTTCAACAGGCGATCGCGCCGGCCACACCCTCATAGCCTGGGCCATCGCCCGAAGGCTTTTGGAAAGGGGAATGAGCATTGGCTTTATCAAGCCTTTCGGAACCGACCCTGTCCATGTTCACGGCCAATGGACCGACCAGGATGCTTTTCTTTTCAAGCAGTCGTTGAATCTCTCGGAACCCCTGGAGCGGATCTGTCCCTATTTGGTCTCAGATGAAACCTGGAGGCAAAAAGGAAACGACGAAATTCTTGAAGAACTCAAGGCCCTCGCGAGAGAAGTCTCTGACGGGAAAGACGTCGTTCTGATCCTGGGCTCCAAGCACATCTTTTTCGATGATGCCGCCTGCCCTATTCCTGATGTCGCCTTGATCCCTGAATTGAACGCGGAATTCGTTCTCGTTCATCGTTACCGCAAAGTGTCCAAGGCCATTTACTCCATCCTCTCGGTCAGCTCCCTTTTGCGCGAAAGAATCAGGGGGATTTTTCTCAACCGCGTTCCGCCCGAAGAAATCCGAGAAATCCAGACCCATCTGGTGCCGTCACTTCGGACAAAGGGAATTCCGATCACCGCCGCCCTTCCTGAGGACCCTGTCCTTTCCTTCAGAAGTCTGAGGGAAGTGGGAGAGGTCCTGGAGGGCCAGTGGCTTTGGGGCGAAGAGCTGGGAAGGCCGGTGGGTGGAATGACGGTGGGAGCTACGGATCTGACCGAGGGTCTCCTGCTTTTCAAGCGCGCCTACAACAAAATCATCCTTCTTGAGCCCACGACGAACAGTGCGGACGCAACAGCGCCAAGACCCGTGGTCGGAATCGTTTTGACCGGCGGCAGGAGCCCTGCTCCACAGCTCCTCCAAGCCGCCAAGCGCGCAAACCTTCCTCTCCTCCTCGTCAAGCAGGACACGTTTCCTGCGCTTGAACGCCTTGAGCAAAGCACCTCTCACCTTTCTCCCGGAGACGATGTCAAAGTGAGGCACATCCTGGAACTGATGGCCCATGAAGGAGCACTCGACAGGCTCCTTGAATCGCTCAAACCCCCTCAGGCCTAACGCAGGCCCTCGGCCGCAACGCCATGAGTAAGCAGTATGCAATCATTGCCCATTTCTCATTTGTTCATTGAGTCAAATCCCCCTTACGAGGCTGTCCGACAACTCTTCTCCCCTCCCTCGGCGGGAGGGGACAAAGGGGAGGGGGAAACACATAAGCTGAGAAATATTCACCATCTTTTTCACCCCCACCCTTGCCCTCCCCCATCAAGGGGGAGGGGTTTCTGGGGTTGTCGGACAGGCTCAAAGAGGGGATTTCAAATGCCGGCTGATCGCCCTTCTACCCTGCTCAGGGCCTTGAGGCTCTCGAAAGGCTGACCGCTGTTCCTTAGGAGGTGTCCGCTGTCAGCCGAGGGTGCTGGATACGATCCCTAGGAGTTTGTCCGGCGAGATGGGTTTGGACAAGAACAGGTTGGCTCCTGCTTCAAGACCTCGACCTCTGTCCTCATCCCTGGTTTTGGCCGTGAGGAACACGATCGGGATTTCTCGATACTTCTCCTTCTCTCGAATTTTTTTGCACAATTCGAACCCGTCCATTTCAGGCATGATCACATCCGTCATGATCAAATCATAAGTGCTCTCGTCCAGCTTCTGCAGAGCCTCTTTACCGCTTCCGACGGTCTGCACTTCATAGCCCTCGGGCTTGAGCAGCTCATCCAAGGCCATGAGGACCATCTCATCATCATCCACCACCAGAATCCGTTTTGTCATTCTATGGCTCCTTTCGCGATTCTCTAGCCGGCAGGATCACGGAAACCTCTGTTCCTTCTCCGACTCTGCTCCGAATATCAATCCTCCCTCCGTGTGCCTCGACAATGCCGAAACAGAGGGAAAGGCCCAGCCCTGTGCCCTTTCCCACAGGTTTGGTGCTGAAAAAAGGCTCAAAGATCTTGCTCAAATTCTCAGGCGGGATTCCAATCCCGGTATCCTTCACAGAGACCACCACAAAAGGGGTCCCTCCATCTTCCGAAAAACTCGACCGGATGGTCAACTCTTTTTTGTGCCCCCCCGCATCGTCAATCGCATCTCTGGCATTGGAAATAAGGTTCAGGAAGACCTGTTCCAGCTGGTTGGTATCCCCCATCACTTTCGGCAATGCCCCGGCAAGATGGCGCACCAGGGAGATGCCGTGATTCAACAGCTGCTGCCCTGTGATCATGAGGGCGTTCTCCACGGGCTGATTGACGTCGATCTCCAGGAGCTCGGGTTTTGTCTGCCTGGAAAACTCCCTGAGGTGATCCACGATTTTCTCGATCCGATCATTGCACTTGCGGATCAGCTCCAGCCGTTCTCTCTCGGGCCAGCCCGCAGGAAGGTTTTTCAGTATCACGTGAAGAATGGTCTGCGAAGCCATCAGCGGGTTGTTGAGCTCGTGTGCGACGCCGGCAACCAGTTCTCCCAGCGCTCTCATTTTCGAGGCTTCCACGAGATAGGCCTGGGCATCCTTGAGCTTGGCTTCGAGCGCCTTCTGCTCCGTGATATCCTTGAAGATGCCCGCCGTTCCAATAATCACCTCATCCTGATTTCTAAGAAGAAAGAGGGAAGTCATGATGGTGAGCGCTTTCCCGGACTTCGTTTTCACTTCCATCTCGTAGTTTTCGGCTCTTTCCGCGGCCTTCAAGAGCTCCATGACTTCTCTGGCAAGCAGCATCCCCCGGACATAGAAATTCGAAATGTGGATCCCGAGAATTTCCGCCCTGGAATAACCGAGCATCTCCTCCATGGCCCGGTTGACATAGGTGAGCTTCCCCTTGAGATCCGTGGTCAGAATGCCGTCCACAGAACTCTCCATGATGCGCTCCAGGAACTCCTTGGTTTCCTGGAGCTGGCGTTCAAGGTTCTTCCTCGCCGTGATGTCCCGGATAATCTCCACAAAGCCGCTGGACTTCCCGGAGGGGTCCATGATGGCCGTCACCGTAGTGAGGGCTGGAAAACGCTGCCCGTTTTTTCGAATCCGGTTCATTTCGAGCTCACACATGCCTTCCGTTCGAGTGCGCTTGGACATCCACTCCTGGACCCCGCTTTTATTGTCTTCCGGAAGGATCGTGAGACCGATATTTTCCTTGTTGATCACCTCTTCCTTTTTCCACCCAAAGAGTTTTTCAGCGCCCTTGTTGAATTCCATGATTCTTCCGTAGAAGTCGAGGGCGATGATGGCGTACTCCGTGGCGCTGTCCAGAATGCTGTTCAGAAACCTCGAAAGATCCCGGTACTTCTCCCTGGACTCCTTGAGTTCCTGGGTTCTGGCTCCCACCATCTTTTCAAGATCCGAGGTGTAGTTCTGGATCTGGCTGATCATGCGGTTGAAGGAAGTGCCCAGGACGCCGATCTCATCCGCTCCATGGACTTTGACCCTTTGGGAGAGATCCCCTCCCACCATTTTGGTCGTAATCTCGGTGAGTTCCTGAATCGGCTTGGTCAGCACTTTCGACAGGGTGAGGGTGAGGAAAAAGACGAGGGCCACGGCTGCAAAGACGATCAGAAGGATTAGACGCTCTGTCTCGTGCAGGGAGCTGAACATCTCATCTTCATAGGTGCCCGCGGCTATGACCCAGTCCCAGGGTTTGAAGTAGATGTATTTGAGCATCTTCCACCTGGGTTTCTTTTCGCCAAGCTCGGGGTTCACCCAGGGATAGCGAATCGTTCCGATTTCCCCTTCGGGAAGCGCCAGTGCGTTCTTGATCATGTCCCGGATGTACTCGAACCCTGACGAATCCTGGGAGTCGATGATGTTCCTTCCCTCCTGTGCGGGGTGGACTTTCAGATTCCCCGCGCTGTCCATGATGTAGACGTAGCCCGTATACCCGACCCGAATGCCCTTGATCTCGCCTTTGAAGGAGTGAGCGCTCTGTTCCTTGACGCCCACATAAAGAGCGCCGATCACGGATCCGTCCTTTCCCTTCAGCGGCTCATAGGCCGTGATGTACCAGTCATCCACCACGAACGCTCTTCCCTTATAGGGAAGGCCGTCCAGAATCGCGCGGGTTACCGGGCTGTCCTCGGGAATATAGGTCCCTATCCCTCGCTTGCCTTGTTTCCCGATCACATTGGTGGAAGTGCGGAGCAAACGGTTCCCTTCAATCCTCTGGAAGATCGTGCAGGTCCCCCCCACCAGATTCTGCACCTCGTCCACAAAGCGCATGTCCCCAGTGAGCACCGTTTTCCCCACTTTCCAGAGGGGAACCGACACAGGGGTGACCTCGCCCGTGACCTGGTTGACGGCGGCAAAGCGAACCCGCTCGTTTTCAACGACCGTTATTTCCGAGGCATCCTTGAACAGAAGGTCATAGGCCACGCGAAGGTCCGAGACCACCTTGTTTTGGACCATCTCCTGCTGAACCTTGCACATGGCGTAGATGCTCCGCACCAGGTGCTCCAGGTCTTCTTTAGCCGCGGTTCGCAGCGCCTCTCCGAAAAGATAGAGGGATAGGTACGCGACACAAATCAGAGGGACAAGAACCAGAAAAAGGGTGACGCTCACCAGCTTGGCGCGTATTCTCAAGTTTCTAAAAGCAGGAATGATCATTGCTTCCTCTCAAAGCGCAAAATACAAGAGCCCCCTCCCCTAGCCCCTCCCACCAAGGGAGGGGGGAACTGGGGATCTGTCAACTCTATCCGGGTCCTCCACCGGAGGTGGATGAGTTCGATGCAATTAAACCACAATCCTTTCTCACCGTAAAGAGCCTTTTGCGGGCTCTCCAACAGCCCTGGAGGTTACCCCTCCCCTTTGTCCCCTCCCACATGGGGAGGGGAAAGGAGGTGCCGTAAAGAGCCTTTTGCGGGCTTTGTCCTTGACACCCAAGCGCAATTTCCGCATACTCCGTCCATTCAAAAGCGAGTTGTTCACAGGGCGTGCAGAGGGATTCAAGCCGGAACCTGGGGCTGTGGTCTCTTGAGAGCCGCCGTGGTTTAGTAGGGAGCAGACAGTAAGCAGTAGGCAGTGAAACCTTCTGCATACTCCTTACTGCATACTGCTTACTCATGGCACTGCGGCGCAGTGCCGGCATTGGGTGCGAATATGAAGAAAGCAGACATCCTCCTGGTGGATGACGAGGTCGTTTTCACCACCAACATGTCCAGGCTTCTTACCAGCCGCGGATACCAGGTGACCACCGTTAAGAACGGGGAAGAGGCCATCGCGACTCTCAAGCAGAAGTTTTTTGATGTGATGGTGCTCGACCTGAAGATGCCCGTGATGGACGGAATCACGACCCTTCAGCAGATGAAGGCCCTAAACCTGCTTACCGAAGTCCTGATCCTCACAGGCCATGGGTCCATGGACACCGCTTTTCAGGCTATTGAAATGGGCGCCTACGACTATGTGACCAAACCTTGCGAGATCGCCGAGCTCGTCTCCAAAATTGAAGCGGCTCACGCGCGAAAGAGGGTCAAAGAAAAAAAAACTTGAGCGGCTCCCAACCGGCCATTTTTGCCATTGACACACCTTAGCAAATTCCCTATACCACACCGAGGAGATCGGATTTTTATCCATCAGCCCTAGGGGCTCCCTGCGTCCTGGACCCTTTCGAAATGCGGCTGAATCCATAACAGGAGGAACGAGCATGGCGGAAACCCACCGAGGAAAAGCGACGTTCAAGTTCTGTTTCTGGCTTGTCATCAGCGTGGGCTTGTTCTGGTACATCATTCACAGCTACACTTCCGGCCAGATGATTCAGTGGTACTACTACACGGCCTCGCTCGACGGCTACGCTGTAAATGCGAACCTATTTATGAACGCCACCAAGGAGAAACCTGTCGTACTCAACATCGCGAGGCAGGATGAGGTCAAAGGACTGGTGGCCATTCCTGTGGCCAAGGGCGACCGGCTGCCGAGGAATGCCAACGGCGTGATTTCCCTGGTTGAAATCAAGGCAGGGAAACGGGTTGCGCTCGAGGGGCAAACCATCAAGGTCATGGTACCCTGGCAGATCAAGGAGGCCAAAGGGTTCAAATTCAAGGACACCTTTATGCACAAGGGCATCAGGACCAACCCCTGGTCCGGAGTCTGGAACGTGGCCATGGTGCTCTGCCTCGGCCTTTCACTGGGCCTTGTCGCCGAAGGGTTCACCGATCTCCTGGGCATGAAGATCGAAAAGATCCAGCACGGTCATTAATAAGGAGGAGAAGACTATGTTCGATTTCGCTATCGCAGGGGTACAGGCTCCCATTTTCTTGCTGGTTCTGGTCGGTCTCACGGTCGGGATAGTGGGAGGTTTCATCGGCGTGGGCGGCGGGTACATGGTCACCCCGGCCCTGATCGTTTTCGGATTTCCCGGCTACATGGCCTCCGGCATTGACATGACGCATATCTGTGGTAAAGGCGTCGTCTCCACGGTTCGCCACCGACAACTGGGCAACATTGACTGGACACTGGCCCTCACCATGATTGCCGGGACCATGCTGGGCGTCGAACTGGGCGTTCGGCTCCTGGTTTACTTCAAGCACCTCGGCATCTCAGGGGTGGTGCTTCTCGTCACCTCCGTGGCCCTGATGTTCACCCTCTTCCTCTACACGCAGCTCGAAACCCGGCGGGCACACAAGAAAATGGAAGAAATGGAAAAGGAAGGCCGGGAGATAGGCCGTGAACTTCAAACAAGTAACCTGCCGAAAGTCTTCCAGGGCATTCCTCTCGCCCCCATCGTCCGCTGCCGAACAGCCCGCGTGATCGTTTCCATGTGGGTGATCGTCCTCGTGGGCATGGTCACCGGCGTTCTCGCAGGCTTCCTCGGCGTCGGAGGAGGCTTCATTCGAGTGCCTGCTCTGGTCTACGTAGTTGGAGCCTCGACCCACATCGCGGTCGGGACTGATCTTGTCGAGATCGTGGTCTCCGGAGCCTACGGCGCCCTTCGCCACTCCATCGAGGGCAATGTGGACTTGATGGCCGTGATCTTCATGATCGCCGGAGCCATGTTCGGCGCCCAGGTGGGCAGCATTGCCACGTCCTACGTTCGCGGCCCAGCCATCCGATACATCCTGAGCTACTCCCTGATCCTGGCGACACTGGGCGCAGCGCTCCGATTGATCTACGTGCTGACAGGCCAGAACGTCCATTGGCTGTCCTTGGCGGCAGTGGTGCTGACCTTGGGAGAAATGATTTTCCTGTGCCTCTTCATCAGCTCCCTGGTGTGGTTCGCCGTCAGACGGCGGGGCGGCAAGTGGGTCCCCGACTGGGTCGGACCCCTGGTGATCTAACCGGTGAAGGGAAATCAAAGGAGGAAACATCCATGAAGTGGTTCATCAACTCCATGCTCGGATTCTGGATCTTGCTGCTCGCCATCTCTCTCGGGGCAGCGGCGCTCGTATACGAAATCTGGCTCAAGGGCCGTGTCTAAGGAGGGCAGCTTATGAAGAGAATAGTTTCCATCGGCTCCAACATCATCCTCTATGCCTTCCTGGTGTGGCTGCTCTACGATTCCACGATCAAAGAGTGGGACCCCTGGTTCGCTTTCGTGGTGGGCTTCGTGCTCGTGCTGGCCGTCGCCGTCAGTATGATCCCGGCGCTGCACGCGAAAGGGGTCTCGCCGGGTCATTATCCGGAAGATGAATGAGCAAGCCGTCGAGGGGCTGAGGAAGGACATCGCCGCGCTCTGGGAAAAACGGGCGCGGGGCGATGTATCCGAACGAGCCTTTCAGAAAGAGAGTGAACAGCGCGTGCTGGACCTTTGCCGGGCCCTTGTCCGGCGGCGGACTGGCGAGGGCGAAAGCGTGCTGTTCGAGCATCACGCGGTACGGGCCCACACCAAGATTGCCGGCTCGGTGCTGAGAGAGAGCGAGCAGGAATTCATAAGCCTGCTTGCCACCGAGCGCCGGCTGTTCCGCCTGCGAGCCATCCACACTCCGGACCGACCCCTTCTCTTCCTAGATGGTGATGAAGATGCTGTGGATGAACTAGCCTATGCGTCCGCCTCCGGGGTGACCGTGCGCACGCAGCGGCGCAAAGGCCAGATCCTTGCAGGACTGGTCATCGCGGGTTTTGCCGTCCTCGGATATTCCTGGCTTCAAATCACAGGCACCGCGCTGTTCCTCCTGGGGATCGCCGGAGCCTTGCACGGTCTGTTGCTGCCGACCCGCTGGGCCGAAGTGTTGCAACAGCCGCCCGCCGCCTCGCCGCCGTTCCAGATCTGGGCCTTGCGAAAAAAGAGCGCCCGACTGCTCCTTCGCTACTTGCGCCAACGGATACAACAAAGGTAGAAT
>Ga0209254_10003681_pt1 | contig 13982 bp, 13 predicted proteins | sample FrelakmetDIP11DI_FD_187148 | JGI IMG/M metagenome (GOLD analysis project Ga0209254, IMG submission 187148) | Freshwater lake sediment microbial communities from the University of Notre Dame, USA, for methane emissions studies - DIP11 DI (SPAdes)... | ecosystem: Environmental > Aquatic >...
GTACGCATCACGCTCGTCGCTCCCAGGGCCGAGTTGCTGTATTACCCCAGCCTGATCTGGGTGCCCGCCGGATTGCGGCGCGGCGCCGATCTCAGCATCGATGTGTCGGCCTTTCTGGCCGAGCAGCGGGTTGAATTCCACGCCGGACGTGTCACCGGCTTGCAGGACGGCGGACGCACCGTGCTGACCGACACCGGCACGCTGACCAGCGATGCACTGCTGATCGCCAGCGGCGGCCGCTTTCTCAAAGCCATGCCCGGCATCGAACACGCGTTGACGATCTGCGAAGGCGCTCCCGCCGCAGAAGCGATCCGCGAGCGTCTGCTTAAGCTCGACGGCGGTTCGATCGCATTCGGATTCGGCACCAACCCCAAGGAACAAGGCGCAATGCGCGGTGGCCCGATGTTCGAGCTGCTGTTCGGCATCGACACGCTGCTGCGCAAGCAGGGTCGCCGCGATCGCTTCAAGCTGGTGTTTTTCAACGCCGCCAGGGAGCCGGGCAAGCGCCTGGGCGACAAGGCGGTGGCGGGGCTGTTGCGCGAAATGGCCAGGCGCGACATAGCCACCCACCTCGGCCACAAACTCACTGGTTTTGAAGCCGACAAGGTCAAGACCGAAGGCGGCGACGTGCCCGCCGACCTGATCCTGTTCATGCCCGGCATGAGCGGTCCATCCTGGGCGCCCGATGCCGGACTGCCGCTGTCCGGCGGTGGATTTTTCCAGGCCGACGCGCACTGCCAGGTGGCCGGCTCGGACAAGGTCTACGTCGCCGGCGACTCTGGCAGCTACCCCGGCCCCGACTGGCTGCCCAAGCAGGCGCACATCGCCGATCTGCAGGCCAGTGCCGCTGCGGAAAACCTGCTGCGGGCGCTCGACGGCAAACCACCCGTCGCGCGCTTCAAGCCCGAGTTGATCTGCATCGTCGACACGCTCGATCGCGGCATCCTGGTTTATCGCGACGAGAAGCGCGCGCTGATGTTGCCGCCGTGCCGGCTGCTCCATTGGGCCAAGCGCTTTTTCGAGTGGCAATACCTGCGCCGCTACCGAAAAGCCCGCCACGGATGAGTCGCTGGCTCAACAGCGGCTGGGGGCTTTCGCTGGGCACCGCGATCGCAATGCTGCTGCTGATCACCCGTTGCCGCGCGGCCTCACCACCGCCGACGGCAGCGCCATCAGCCACGGCATCCTCACGCTCGTCATGTGGGGCAGGTCGGCGGGTTTCTGGCAGCCCGGCGCCAAGGTCATCCTGCAGACGTCACAGGATGCAAGCCCGTCCACTAGGAAGAACCCATGACTAGCACCCACGAAAAAGGCGGCGGCAGTTTCCATGGCATCAAGCTGCTGCTATGTGAAAACCCGCTGCCGCCGATTGACGAAGCCATCGCCGCAGCCACGGCGGCGTTGCCTGCCAGCAACTATTACACCGAGCCTTACTCCGAACCGTTGCGGCAACTCATCGCACAGCGGCTGGACGTTCCGGAACGCCTCATCCACATCAACGCCGGCTCGGAACTGATCCTGCGCCAGATCTTCCAGCGCCTCGGCCAGAAGGTTCACCTGCTGACCCCGACCTATGTGCTGTTCCCGGAAATCGCTCAGGTCTACACAGAAACACAGCTGCTGCCCGAGGCCGATTTCGCGTTCGATCTCGGCCAGCTCGTCATCCCTGCCGGCACCACGCTCGCGGTGATCGTCAACCCGAACAACCCCAACGGCGGCACCTTCGACATGACGCCGCTGCCCGCCCTGCTGCAGCGCTACCCCGACACAAGCTTTCTCGTCGACGAGGCCTTCATCGGGATGGCAGGCCAGAGCGTTGCGAACTGGGTGCCGCGCTTTTCCAACCTGATTGTCACGCGCACGCTGTCCAAGGCGCACAGCCTGGCCGGCTTCCGGGTGGGCTACGCCGTTCTGCCAGAAGTGCTGGCAGACGACCTGAACCGCAACAACGACGCCTACCCGCTCGCACGGGCAAGCCAGGCCGCCGCAATTGCAACCCTGATGTACGAGGACAAGATCGTTGAACGTGCCAACCAACTCAGGGGATGGGCCGCAGCGCTCGCCAAAGAACTGGAGCAACAGGGTGTAAAAATCTTCCCCTCTGAAACCTATTTCTTCCTGGCCGATTTCGCACCGCACGATGCATCGATGATCGCCGCAGGGCTGAAGGCACGTGGCATCCTGATCAAGCCGCTGAATGAACCCCGACTCGGGCCAGGCTACATGCGCGTGACCACTGCATTGCCCGAGGACAATGCACGTTTCATCGTAGCGCTGCGGGAGTTGCTACAAGCCCTCCATAGTTCACACCCGTTCTAGGCCGGGTTGCTCCATGCCGCCAGCGCTCCCCCTCACTCTCGAAGCGCGGCATGATGCACCGGCAATCAGACGTTTGAAACCAACACCCGGTCAAAGCTGAAGGTCTGCGCGAACAGTTCGCTCACCTTGTCCGGCGGCAAGGGCTTGGCGACCACATAGCCCTGGATTTCATCGCACCCCTGCTCCTTCAGAAACGCCACCTGCTCGGGCGTCTCCACCCCCTCGGCCACTACCCGCAAATTCAGGGCGTGCGACAGGCGAATGATGGCGTTGGCAATCTCGGCGTCGTCGCTGTCCGACAACACGTCGTCGATAAAGCTCTTGTCGATTTTCAGTGCGTCGATCGGCATCCGCTTCAACTGCGCCAGATTGGAGTGTCCGGTGCCGAAGTCGTCGATATACACGTGCAGTCCCCGCTGGCGCAGGGCGTCGAGCATGTTGAAGGTGCGTTCCGGGTTCTCCATGGCCGCACTCTCGGTCACTTCCAGCTGCAGATAAGCGGGTTCCATGCCGGTGTCGGTCAGGACGGAGTCGATGTCCTCGATCAGGCGCGCATCGGAAAACTGGCGCGGCGACAGGTTGATGGCCACCGGCGGGGGGGCAAGGCCGGCATCGCGCCAGGCAATCCACTGCTCGCAGGCTGCCCGCACTACCCAGCGTCCCAGCGGCAGGATCAGGCCGGTTTCCTCGGCTACCGGGATGAACTGGGCAGGGCTGATCATGCCGCTCGAGCGTGAAAGCCAACGTGCCAGGGCTTCCAGCCCCACGACCTTGCCGCTGAGCAGATCGACCTTGGGCTGGTACACCAGGGCCAGCTCGTTCCTTTCCAGCGCATGACGCAGTCCGGTTTCCAGGGTCAGCTGCTGCTGCGCCACGTTGTTCAACTCGACACTGAAATATTCAAACCCGCTGCGGCGCTGCTTGGCCTGATACATCGCAAGATCGGCCTGGCGCAACAGGGTATGGGCATCGAGGCCATCGTCCGGGTAGACGCTGATGCCGATGCTGGCAGAAATGGCATAACGCCGCTGATCGAGCTTGAACGATTCGGACAGCGCATTCAGCAGCTTGCCTGCCACCCGGCTGGCAGCGCGCGAGGCCGGCGGATGGGTCAGGATGACGGCGAATTCGTCTCCCCCCAGGCGCGCGACAAAGTCATCGGCCCGCAAATGTTCACGCAGCCTGTCGGCCACGACGCGCAGCACCTGATCGCCCACCACGTGTCCCTGCGAATCGTTGATGTGCTTGAAGCGGTCGAGGTCGATGAACAGCAGCGATACCTGCGAATGCCCGCGCTGCGCATGTGCCAGCGCGTGGCCGAGAAAATCCTGAAAATACGAGCGGTTGGGCAGGCCGGTCAACGGATCGTGATTGGCCAGCATGTCGAGCCGCATTTCGGAATAGCGCCGCTCGGCCAGGGCCGCCGACACGAACAGCCCGCCCAGCGCCATGGTCATCATGCTGATCTGCAGCGCATACACGTCGCGCGGCGTAGTGGCGCCGCTCAGCCCGCCGAAGGACACAACGCCGACGCCCAACACGATCAGCGCCGACAGGAAAATGGCCACACTCGCGCCGATGACGGAAAACCGCAGGGCCGCCCACAACACTCCCGGCAGCAGGACGAACAGGACAATTTCGGCTGGCCGCAGCAGATTGACATACTGCATCATCAGCCGGGTCAGCAGCAGCATGCCCAGCACCAGCACCAGCGCTTCGAGACGGGCGCCCCGGTTGGTCGGCAGCAAATCCCAGCGCGACGCCGTCAGCAACAGCGGAGCGACCAGGTAGACGCCCAGCAAGTCGCCCAGTCCCCATACCCACAAGCCCTGCATCACCATGCCGTCGGGCAGGCCGCCATAGAAATGCAGGTTGGCGACCCCCGCCAGCGCACTCACCGCGCAAGCCAGCGGGGCAGCGACCAGCGTGAACTTGGCGACGCTGGACACATAATCGAGGGTGGGGCTGAAAGGCTGAAGGTAGCGCGGCAGATAGCCCATGATCGCTGCCCCGGCAGCGGCGCCGAGCGCCAGACGGAAGGCGTCGTCCAGCGGCAGGAACAGGCTGTGGACAGCGAACGACCCCAGCAGCACGCCCGCCACGCCCGCCACGCCGAAACGCAGGCTTGCCACCGCACCGACCCCCGCAGCCAGCCAGACGACAGAGACCACCGTGGCCATATACGCTGCAAGCTTGATGCTGACCCAGCCTGCCAGCGCGTAGAACAGTGCCGTCAGGCCGGCAATCAGCACAAATCGCCTGACCTCGGACAGGGTCGGCATTGCCAGACGGGGCAAGGCGCGCACGCTGGCTAGGCGGCAGGATCCATTTCGGCGCGCACCGACTCCAGTGCGTCCTTGAGGGTCTCTTCGGACAGGCCGTTGAGCTGCTCTGCCAGCATTTCTGCCGCGTCGATGGTATCGGCTTCATCCGGCAGGCTGTCGGTGTCGAGGTTGGCGACGAACACCGCCGCCGCGCCCGTCACCTGCAACAACTGGCGACGTTCATTCATCAGCATTTCGACTTCATCGCGCAACAAGCGGATTTCGTCTTCCTTCATGGCGTGCGGGCTCATGGTTGTCTCCGTGTCTTTTATCTGCTCAGCCAAACAGGGTTAGAACGCCCGTGTAGCCATACAAGCGGTTGTGGGAAATTTCACCGTTGGCGAAGAACCCGACCAGCGGGAATTCTCCCAGGGCGTCGCGAATCAGTTCCAGTTCCCGGTTCGGTGCGCCGAACATGTGCTGGCCGCGCCCCAGGCAAGAATAATACACGCCGCCCCGGATCGGCGCATTCAGATGCGTCCCGATGGCAGAGAGCATCCGCAGCAGGTCTTCTTCGGCGGTTTGCTGGTCACGGCGGCAGAACAGCACTTCGTCCCCCGGCTCGACATACTCGCCAACCGCCACCAGATTGTTTTGCGGATCGACGCCCAAAATATTGCGCACCAGATAGTCGCCGGTATCCGACCCCTGCACCGGCAGGCCGATGAAAATATAGCCTGCCGCGCGCCGCAGATCGCTCGCCAGCGCTTCGCCGATCTCATCCTTCATGACCTCCAGTGCCGGTCGATGATCCAGGCCGCCGATAACGTTCTTGTTGGCGGCGGTAATGCGGTGGCGCGGCCCCAGCGGCGAGACGCCTTGCGTCAGCCGCGTCGCCAGCCTGACCCGCTTGCTGAACAGCACGCCGGACAATCCACCATTCAGCACGCCATCACATATCTGCGCATTCTCGCTGCCAGAACTCGACAAGCCGCCGACGATAAAACCACTCGTCACGCGCGCGCCCAGTCCTTCGATCAGTTCCTGCATGCGGCTATTCGCCGGATCGCCATGCACCAGTGCGAAGTAGCCCTCCAGCGGCTGTGCATCAATGTCCTGAGGGGTGCGTAACAGCGGCAGCATGCTGAAATCGTCAGGGGCAAACTCACCCAGCATCACGGCCATCGCCGGCTGTTCGAGATATTCGACTCCGGTGGCACAGATGCCCACGCCCACACTGCCTGTCCAGTGCGACACGCCGGTCGTGCTTTTGAAAAAAGCCAGAATCGCCCCGAGTTCGCCCACCCAGGCATCCGACACATACAGGAAACCCAGTGTCGCTCCAGAGGGAATCGCACCCAGCTGGTGCATGCAGGCTTGAGCGGCCTGCGTCCACTCGGCATGCGCGGCATGAGCGAATTTGAACGAAGAGGTCATTGCAGTGGATAAGCAGCGACTCGCCCGCTTGCGGGCTTAGTCGAATGCTTAATAGTTCTATCAGTGTCCATGAATGTCCACGATATTATGCGAAACCCAATCGCTTGGTACTGCCCACATGCCAGAAATTTCCGCGCTTCACCCGCAAGGACTAGGCCGTGGTTGTAAAGCCGACATGTCGGCAACAACCACGCTCTATCCCCCGATCATGCCTTACGCCAGCGGCATGCTGGAAACCGCAGGCGTTCACCGCATCTACTGGGAAACCTCCGGCAACCCCGAGGGCATCCCGGTCGTGTTTGTGCACGGCGGACCGGGTTCGGGCACCTCTCCTATACAGCGTCGGTTTTTCGATCCGGCACGCTACCGGATCATACTGTTCGACCAGCGCGGCAGCGGACGCTCCACACCACACGGGGAGCTCTCCGACAACACCACACCACACCTGATTGCCGACATGGAAACGCTGCGGCGCGAGCTCGGCATCGAAACCTGGCTGGTTTTCGGTGGTTCGTGGGGCTCGACCCTGGCGCTTGCCTACGCCGAGGCACACCCTGAACGCTGCCGCGGACTGGTGCTGCGCGGGATCTTCCTGTGCCGCAAAAGCGAGATCGACTGGTTTCTCGACGGCATCCGGGCTTTCTTTCCCGAGGCGCAGCGGCAACTGGCCGAATTCATCCCGGCCAGCGAGCGCCATGACCTGCTCGCCGCCTACCATCGCCGCCTGATCGACCCCGACCCGGCCGTGCACCAGTCCGCCGCATTCCAGTGGGCCACGTTCGAGGCGTCCTGCTCCACCCTGCTGCCCAACCCCGATCTCGTCTCGGCGTTCGGCAGCGAGAAAACCGCGTTGTCCCTTGCACGGATCGAGGCGCATTACTTCGTGAACAATATTTTCCTGCCCGACAACAGCCTGCTCGCCCAGGTCGACCGCGTTCGCAACATCCCGGCCGTGATCGTGCAGGGGCGTTACGACGCTGTCTGTCCCATCGTGTCGGCCGACGAACTGGCTCGCGCCTGGCCCGAAGCCCGCTATGTCGTCGTCGCGGATGCCGGGCACTCGGCGTTCGAGCCGGGCATCGCGCGCGAACTGGTCGCCGCCTGCGACCGCTTCGCCGCAACCGGAGGCTTCGACCGATGACGCTGTCGCCCTACGTCTTCGATGCCAGCGCGGAGAACTTTAATCGTCTGGTGCTGGAGAACTCGCACAAGGGTCCGGTACTGGTGCATTTCTGGACCCCCAAGGCGGGCCCCTGTTTCATCCTGATGCCGCGGCTGGTCAAGCTCGCCGCGGAATACGGCGGCAAGTTTCTGCTCGTCATGCTGAACGCCGACGAACTGCCGGAACTAGCGAGGCGCTTCAGCGTGAATTCGGTGCCCACGGTGAAATTCTTCTGGCGCGGCGAAGTGGCCCACACCATCCACGGCGCTGACCCCGACAGCAGTTTCCGTGAAGCCCTCGACCGCTTCATTGCCGGTGACGCCCAGCGTGCCCACGCGCTCGGGGTGGCGGCCTGGAAAACGGGCAACGTCCAGCAGGCGCGCATGCTGCTTGCCAACGCGGCCATGGCCGAACCCGACAATCTCGCCATCCCGCGCGACCTCGCCAAACTGCTATGGAGCGAGGGCGACAGCGAACAGGCGTTGAAACTCCTCGACAGCCTGCCGCCGGAGGCGCGGACGCAACCCGAAATTGCCCACCTGCACGCGCACCTCGACCTTGTCGAAGCCGCGCGCCAGGCGCCGCCGCTGGATGAACTCGAAGTGCATCTCGCGCAGCACGCCGACGACCTCGCTGCCCACTACCAGCGTGCTGCGGTGCTGTTGGCGGCGGACGATTTTGCCGGCGCGATGGACGCCCTGCTGCTGATCGCCCGCAACGATCGCAGCTTTCGCCACGATATCGGGCGCACCAGCCTGCTGGCGCTGTTCGACCTGCTGGGCAGCGCGCACCCGCTGACACGGCAGTACCGTCAGGCCTTGTCCGAATCGCTGCATTGAAATTCAACCATCCTGCCTTTGCGCCCTACCAGGCATTGATCGATGTGCTGGGACTGGCGCACGAGATGCCCAGGCCCAACCCGGACGGCCTCGAAGCGCTCAACGCGCTGGCCGCAGCACTCGGCACGACGCAGGCGCGCGGGCTGCCGCTGCGATTTTTCGTACCCGACGGCCGCTTGTCCGCACGCGATTACGAGTCCCATATCCTGCAGACCGGGCAGGTCCCCACCCGCGCCGACACCTGGCACGACGTGCTGAACGCACTGGTATGGCTGCGCTTCCCGCGCTTCAAGTCTGCGCTGAATGCGGCCCACGGCGAAGCTATCGCTCTGGAGGTCGATACCCGGCGCGGACGCCGCCGCGACGCGCTGACGGTACTGGACGAATCAGGTGTATGGGTGATCAGCCGCGATGCAACCTGGCCTCGATTGCTGGCCGAACGCGCCTGGCGGGCACTCTTCTGGCAGCATCGCCATGAAGTCGCGTCGGCAATGTGTTTTGTGGTGGTCGGCCATGCGCTGCTGGAAAAGGCGCTCGCGCCCTACCCCGCGATGACGGGAAAATGCCTGATGCTGATTTCGGACACGCTGGATCCCGACGCCGCCGATGCGCAGGCCGTCATCGCACTCGATGCGATCGAGACGCCGCGCCAGCTCGCGCCTTTGCCCATACAGGGCATTCCCGGCTGGGACGCAGCCAATGCGCACTCCGCTTATTACGACAATGAGGCGGTCTTCAGGCCGGCGCGCAATACGCCTTCATGAATGCCCGCACACCAGCACGTACACGGGATCATCCTGCTTGATCGGCTGCCACCGGGCAAGACGGGGCTCTACCGCCTGATAGCTGATCATCGCATCGTCAGTGGAAAACACCGCGCGAGACAACTGGGCGACACGACGCCCCTTGCAATCCAGCCTCTGTCTGATCAGCACTTCACGCATCGGGCGCAGACTGCCGGGGTCGATCTGCCCTGCCAGCAGCGTATGCCGTTCTCGAAAGCTGACATGCCCCTTGCCGGTTTCGATGCTGGAAAGATCAATCTCGACCCGTATCTCCGGGGTCTCCCTGACCACCCGCACTGACCCATTCGCCCATGCCGGCAGGGCCATCATGCATGCAATCAGGCCGCACAGGACGTTCCTCACTCCGCACTTGCCGGCAACTCGCCCCCTGCCACCCAGTCCTGCGCCATGTTGAGATCATCGAACAGGTGGATATCCGCCGACATGAACAGGCGGTTGACCCACATGCTCCAGGCCACCCATTGATCGCCGGTCAGGATCGCGATGCGGTCGAAATCGTTCTTGTGTTCGCGTGAAAACTTGAGCTCTTCCCATGCCACATCGACGCTGTATGACAGCATGTCACGCAAATCGAACAGAACGTTGACCGCGCCCTGAAACTGGACGCCGTAGCCTACTGCCTGCTCGAACTCACGGTAATCATCGAGCGTGAACTGACCCATGACGGTCACCGCAATCTGGTTGTCATTGGTGTCGAGTTTGATCATGGAACTCTCCTTTTATTTACGTTTTCACTATAGCGGATCGGCGCCTGCTGGCACCGATGACCGCACCGCCAGAATACCCGCCAGCGTCACCACGGCCATGCCGATCCAGGCCATCAGTGGCAGGTGTTCGCCGAACAGCACGATGCCATACACCGCCGAAAATCCCACCGTAGTGTAGGCCAGTGCCCCCACGATGAGGGTGTGTCCGCGATGGTAGGCGCGTGTCAGCGCCAGTTGCGCCAGTGTGGCGGTCACCCCGATGCCGATCAGCCAGGGCCAGTCCCCGGCTTGCGGGCGATGGTATCCGGCCACTGCCATCCATGCGCCCCCGCCCACGGTCGCGAGCAGGGTGAAATAAAACACCACGCGCCATTCGGGTTCGCCCAGTTTGCCCAGTTGCTTGACGTTGACGTAGGCCATCGCCGCCAGCATGCCCGACACCAGTCCGGCCAGCATGGGCAGCCAGGCCTGCTGCTGCACCTGCGGGCGCAGCAGCAGCACGATCCCGGCGAACCCCAGCAACACGGCAGCGACCAGCCCGCGACCATAGCGCTCGCGCAGCCACCATGCAGAAAGCGCGGCAAGGAAAAGCGGCGCTGTGTAGTTGAGGGTCACCGCTGTCGCCAGCGGCAATCGCGCAATCGCGTAGAAAAACAGCACCAGCGCGGTAAAGCCCGACAGCCCCCGCAGAAAGTGCGCACGCAAATGATGGGTGGCAAGGGGCGCCCATAGCTGGCGATGGTGGGCGGCGATCACCCCCCAGATGGCGATGAGGCCGAATATCGAACGGTAGAACACCAGCTCGGCGGGGGAAAAGATGCTGGACGCATGCTTCACCAGCACGCCCATCAGTGCGAACAATGCCGCCGCCACCAGCATCCAGCTTGATTTCATTGAAGACAGTTCATTGAATGCAGCTCACTGCAGGCACGCGAAAAAACGGGCGGTGTGCACCGCCCGTTGGGGAGCTTGAACAGACTCATTACAGATACGGCTCGAATTCGCGCCGCAGAAAGGCGTGAAAATGCATCATGCCGTCTTCCAGCGGCGACTGGTACGGTCCGGTTTCAGATATCCCTTGCTGATACAGTGCGCGCCGCCCCCTGTGCATGCGCTCGCAGATATCCTCGTCCTCCGCCGCTGTTTCGTCATACGCCGCCTGCCCGGCCTCGACGAAGGCGCGTTCGAACAACGTGATGTCCTCAGGGTAATAGAACTCGACCACGTTGCTGCAAGATTCGACGCCGGTCGGAACGACCGACGACACCACCAGCACGTGCGGATACCACTCGACCATCAGGCCGGGATAATAGGTCAACCATATCGATCCATGTGCGGGTGCCTTGCCCTGCTGGTACGCCAGCACCTGCTCGTGCCATTTCTGGTACACCGGCGAGCCCGCTTTCAACAGCCCGCGATTCACCCCCACCGTCTGCACCGACCACCAGTCGCCGTATTCCCATTTCAGATCGTCGCAGGTGACGAAATGGCCGAGACCGGGGTGATACGGCGCGACGTGGTAGTCCTCCAGATACACCTCGATGAATGTCTTCCAGTTACAGGCGTACTGCGACACCTGCACGCGGTCGAGCATGAAGCCGGAAAAATCCAGTTCGCGCGCCGCCTGCATGCCGGCCAGATCGGCCTGCACATTGCGCTCGCTGGCAAACAGCAACCCCTGCCAGTTCTGCAGACCGGTGCGCTTGAGATTGAGGCAGGGATTGCCAGGAAATTCCGGCGCCCCCAGCAGGGCGCCCTGGCTGTCGTAGGTCCAGCGGTGGATCGGACAGACGATGTTGTTGGACGGCAACTTGCCACGCCCCTGCAGCATCAGCGCCTGGCGGTGCCGGCAGACGTTGGACAGCAGTTCGATGCCCGAACCGCTGTTGACCAGCATTTTCGCACCGTCGAATTTTTCCAGCGCGTGATAATCGCCCGGCTCGGGCACCATCAACTGATGGCCAGCGTAAGCGGGGCCGTGCTTGAATAGAAGGTTCAACTCCAGTTCGTGAATGACTGGATCGAAGTACCAGGAAACTGGCAACTGAGGCGAAGTTAGCGACAAGGCGCTGGATTCGGCGAGATCGCTCATGGCGTACCCTACTCAAAACCAAGCCCCCTTCCGGCCTGAACCGGAAGCGGCAAGCGTGACCGGGAAACGATCACAATAAAAACAGCATCGGGGCGATACGATGATCGCCCCGATGCCCACCGGATATACAGTTGATCCCCTGTCTGCCGACAGACAGGAATAAGCATAAATTTTAGCATAGGCCGCCACCCCGGTGAGGCGCCCCCGCGTTGAATTTGTTAAAGTAGAGTGCTTTGTTTCTGCCGGCTTCGATTTATGGCCAAATCCCGCGCCACCTCCCCACCCAAAGATTACGAATCCGCACTGGCTGAACTGGAAGCCATTGTGGGTGAAATGGAATCCGGCCAGATGCCGCTGGAAGCTTCGTTGACCTCCTACAAGCGTGGCGCCGAGTTGCTGCAATACTGCCGCCAGCAGCTGGCTGGTGCCGAGCAACAGGTGAAGATTCTGGAAAACGGCGCCCTGGTTGATTACAAGGCCAGGCAGCCCATCAAGGCCGAAGAGACAGATGACTGATTTTGCTGCCTGGACCCAGAAGTGTCAGGCTCGCATGGAAAGCGTGCTGGCCGAGAGGCTCCCGCCTGCCGACATTGCGCCGCAGCGCCTGCATGAAGCGATGCGCTACGCCGTGCTGGGTGGCGGAAAACGGGTGCGCCCGCTGTTGGCATTTGCAGCGGGCGAGGTCACGGGTGCCGACGTCGAACACGTACAGCACGCGGCGGCGGCGGTCGAACTGATCCATGCCTATTCGCTGGTGCATGACGACATGCCGGCCATGGACGACGATGCGCTGCGGCGCGGCAAGCCGACCGTGCATGTCGAATTCGACGACGCCACAGCGCTGCTGGTGGGGGATGCGCTGCAATCTCTGGCATTCGACATCCTTGCCGCACAGCCGCTGGCCGCCGATGCTGCCGCGCAGCTGAGGATGGTGCAGTTGCTGGCGCAGGCTGCCGGTTCGCGCGGCATGGCCGGCGGCCAGGCGATCGATCTGGCCAGCGTGGGCAAGCCACTCGACCTGACCGAACTTGAATTCATGCACATCCACAAGACCGGTGCGCTGATCCGCGCCTCGGTGCTACTGGGTGCGCAGTGCGGCACGCTGGACGAAACGACCGAAGCTGCGCTCGACCACTACGCCAAGTGCATCGGCCTCGCTTTCCAGGTGGTGGACGACGTGCTCGACGCTGAAGCGCCCACCGCTACACTGGGCAAGACTGCTGGCAAGGATGCTGCCGGCAACAAGCCCACCTATGTGAGCCTGCTCGGTACGGCACGCGCCCGTGAACTGGCCCAGGAACTGCGTGCCGATGCTCACAAGTCGCTGACGAGACTCGGCGCACCTGCCGAACGGCTGCGCCAACTGGCTGATTTTGTAGTCGAGCGGACCTTCTGAAATGACCACCCCCCTGCTCGACACCATTCTTACCCCGACCGACTTGCGCGCACTGTCGCCCGATGACTTGCCGAAACTCGCGGCTGAGTTGCGCGAATTCCTGGTTGATTCGGTCGCCCGGACCGGCGGCCACCTGGCGTCCAATCTCGGCGCCGTGGAACTCACCATCGCCCTGCATTACGTGTTCAATACGCCAGACGACCGCATTGTTTGGGACGTTGGCCACCAGACCTATGTCCACAAAGTCCTGACCGGCCGCCGCGAGGCCATGGCGCACCTGCGCCAGCCGGGTGGTATCGCCGGATTCCCGCGTCGCGCGGAAAGCAAATTCGATGCTTTTGGCGTCGGCCACTCCAGCACCTCGATTTCGGCAGCGCTCGGCATGGCCGAAGCCTTTCACCAGACTGGCTCGATGCAGCGAGCGGTGGCGATCATCGGCGATGGCGCGATGACCGCCGGGATGGCGTTCGAAGCGCTGAACAATGCTGGCGCCACCCACCTGCCCTTGCTGGTGGTGCTGAATGACAACGACATGTCGATTTCGCCCAACGTCGGCGCGCTCAACAATTATCTGGCCCGGCTGATGTCGGGACGCTTTTACGCCGCAGCGCGGCGTGCCGGTGAAAAGGTGCTGTCCGCGGTGCCGCCGATCAAGGAACTGGCGAAGCGCGCCGAAGAGCACATGAAAGGCATGGTGACGCCCGGCACGCTGTTCGAGGAGTTCGGATTCAACTATATCGGCCCGGTCGACGGCCACGACATCGACGTGCTGCTGGATACACTGGGCAACATCAGGCAATTGAGCGGTCCGCAGTTTCTGCATGTGGTCACCCGCAAAGGCAAGGGCTACGCACCCGCCGAGGCCAATCCCTGCCTGTATCACGGCGTATCGCGCTTCGACCCGGCGAAAGGCATCAGCGAAAAGTCCGGCGGCAAGCCCACGTACACACAGATTTTCGG
>Ga0209254_10003682_pt1 | contig 13981 bp, 10 predicted proteins | sample FrelakmetDIP11DI_FD_187148 | JGI IMG/M metagenome (GOLD analysis project Ga0209254, IMG submission 187148) | Freshwater lake sediment microbial communities from the University of Notre Dame, USA, for methane emissions studies - DIP11 DI (SPAdes)... | ecosystem: Environmental > Aquatic >...
ATAAACTGCAAATGTCTTTAATTTTTTATCATCAGGTTTTTTAGAAAACTTAAAAAGAAAATCTCGACTAATTGTTGTAGCACTCAAAAATAAAAAGCTGTTCAGCGTTGACATTATCGTCGCAAATAATGCCGCATAAAATATTCCCTTAATTCCAGAAGGTAATATGGCTTCTGCTAGTAATGGATAAGACAAAGATGGATTTGAAAGGTCGGGAAAAAATGCCCGTGCATACAAACCGGTTGTGGTTGTTAATGCATCGAACAATAACCAGAATAAGATTGAAATGATTATACCTTTAACTGCGACGCTTCCACTTTTTGCTGCATAACATCTTTGATGAAATCCTGGGTCTGCAAAAGTCCACAGCGCAATTAAAAACCACACTAGAATAAAAGTAGGAGAAGCATTGCCTGTTAAGTTAAGATGTTCTGGGGGTAAATTGCTTTGGAGATATGAAAATCCCCCAAGTGATGTGAACGAAAAAACGATTATCAGGATAAATCCAATAAACATCACAAAAAATTGTATCACATCAGTGTAAAGATCTGATCGAAAACCACCTTTGAATAAATAAATTATAGAAAGTGCTAATCCTAATAATAATCCGATAAAAATATTCGTGTCGAAGATCAACGAAATGAGACTGCCAGTCATAAGCAAATAAGGAGCAGGTGAAACTAGAGCGAAAACTAAAACAGCTGAAGCCATTCCAACTTTTTTCCCATAAACTAGATTCAACTTATCTGGAATTGTAAATAGAGATGCTTCTCTAATCTTTTTTGCAAAGAAAATCGCAAAAAGAAATGCAAAAATATAATACGGAAATCCTTGAGTGAACCAAGATACAATTCCATAACGGTAGACGAATTCGCCTACACCTAAAATTCCGCCATACCATGTAGCAACATTGGTTAGTATGAAAAGAAATAAACCGACTTTTCTTCCGGAGAGCAAATAATCTTCAGCATCATTCTTAGATTTTCTCCCGGTAATGAATCCGACTGAAATAACAGAAACAAAAAAAAGAATTATTATTATGAGATCAGCGCTGCTAAAGGAGACCATGTTTTCTCATAATTTGAAAATCTCGAATTACAAAAATAATTCCATCTTGCACTTTCAATATTATTTCACTGCCTAGTGCAATGTTGCTAGTGCTCTCCTTTCGACCAAAAGGTAAAGTTATTTTATTTAGCTGATATTTCAGTCCCCTAGAGACAATTTTTGTCTTGTCATCAATTCCATAAATGGAAATGGTTTCTCCTGGAAATGTTTTTATCTTATGACTACCTTTTATAGCTGTAAGAAGTGAATTTTCAGCAATGATCTTAATCCTAATCTTACTAAAATATTTAATGACAATTCCAAGATTGCAAAACGTATGATCCAGTCTATCCCCCGTAACTCCTAATAGAATTGCTTCATCAAATCTCTTCTTAAGAGCCGACTTAAGACACTTCTCGACATCAGTATCATTTTGTCTATTCAGCTTAACAATTTCAGTTTTCCCAAAATAATAATTGACTGTTTCACTGCGGATAGAATCTAAATCTCCAATTATATAGTGGGGTAATAAGCCCATTTTCATTGCAGCATTTGCTCCCCCATCGGCACAAAACAAAGTTGAATAATCGTGTTTCATTAAATATTTAATAACATCCTTCGTTGGAGGTTTTCCGTTAGCAAGTATTAGACATTTTTTCACAAAGCTATTTCCTTCCAATTCTTTTATTAAATGTTTTATAAACCAATCTGAATCCCAATTAAATAATTTCTTTCTGCAGCAGGAAAAAATTCTTTGCCAATTGCATAAGCTGAATATAACTGATCGAAGACATTATTTGCTTGAAAGAAAATTTTTGATAATCCCAATGATTCTGCGATATAAAAATCATAACTGAAGAAAATATCAGTGGTGAAGTATGCTTCATTTTTGTTGTCATTATAATCGACAAAGTCCGGCTTAATATTTAAATATTTATTCAAATTTTCATCAAAATTATCAGAGTAGAAATCTCCAACATACCTACCACTTAATTTTAAATAGAAACCGGACTTCTTATAGCTGATAATAAAGTTTGCAAGGAAATCCGGAAATCCACCAATCCTATTCTGATCAAGATCGATTGAGTTATTCGAGTCGATAAAATATTTTCCGTGCTTAATAATATTTTTACTTATCGTTGCATTGCCATAGATTTCAAAACCATTAAACGGATTATACGATGCATTCAGCTCAACTCCCTGGTGAATTGTACTTTCCATATTCCCGGTTATTGGCTGGCCAAAGCGGTCTAATTTTCCATTCTTAACAATTTCATCATCAAACATCATGTAGAAAAGATTCAGAGCGAATGTAAGTCTATTATATTTAATAAAACCGCCAAGCTCAAAATCGTCCATTGTTTCGGGTTTCACATACGGATTTTCAAAATCATAAGAACCATCTTGTTTCTTTTCGAACTGAGGAACTTCTCCCCCGCTTGATTCTGCGGCATCATAATAATTTTTCAATCTTGGTTCTCTCGACACTCTGGCATAAGAAAAATGAATAATTTGTTCTTCAGAGAATCTATAATTAAATGCTAATCTTGAGTTAAGGAAAAGATTCCGAACTTTAAAATCTGTTCCAACATACTTCTCGTTGTATAACCGGTATTGATGATAAGCTAATTGTAATTCGCCGAGCAGCTTAATTTGGTCATTAAGCTCGTAGGTTTCGTTTATGAAAGTATTTATTATGTCTTTACCGCCATTGTAAAAGTAGTATCGGTAATCTTTTGTTATCCCGGCAGGAAGATTCTCTCCATAATTAATACTACCCCAATGAGTTGATTTATGTTTTCGATACTCTGCCCCAATAATTAGATTTCCTTTTTGATGATCTAAACTCAATCGCGGGATCCAGCCAAATTGTATATTTTCAACTTGAGCTCGGATTAAAACATTTTGCGGATTATCTTGAGGATAGAATCCATTTGCAGCGGTGAGTCTTAAATAAGAAGTATCAGCCCAAGAACCATCATAGTCAAAAAATCCCTCGCCTATTATAAGAAATAAAGCTGAGTTGAGATTGAGTTTATCATTTATTTTATACTCATTTAATAGTTCAAAATGAGGTTGAAAAAAATTTTCAATTTCATCCGATCGCCTTTCAAGCTGGTATGTAATTTTATTCTGATTATAATCCGCTTCCCAATAAGAATAATTTTTTCTTCTTTGATTTTTATCTTTTACTGCAAATTTGGGTAGCCCGTAATAAGCCAGTCCATCAGAAATTGGTCCGCCATAAAAATTCAATTGAGTCGTTAAGTTATCATCATACCTAACAGCAGAAAAATGATAGGAGTTAAATTTCGCCCAAGATTTATCGCGGTAACCGCTGCTTAAAGTCTGTGATAACTTTGCATAAAACGAATATTTTTGATGAATGAGTCCGCTTGAAAACGATATACCATATTTTCGGGTGTTGTAGCTTCCGATTGCGCCGTTAATATTTAATTTAGCTTCATCAGCAAAGGATGATGTAATTATATTTATAGATCCGCCAATTGCAGGATACCCAATAATTCCTGAACTGGAACCTCGCTGAACTTGAATTAATTCAGAACTTGAAATGAGATCAGGAAAATCTAACCAATAAACATTGTGATCTTCCGGATCGTTTTGTGGAATTCCATTTATTGAAACTGAAATTCGCCTTTGATCGAATCCACGAATACTTAGATAATTGTATCCTATTCCATTTCCTGATTCGGAATAAAAAGTTGTCGAAGGCTGCGAGCTTAAAAATTCTGGTATATCCTGAAGTGTATAATTTTCTTTAATTTCAGTTTTAGTGATGCTGGAGGAACTTATTGGTGCTATTTCCTCTTTATCTCTCATTGCTTCAATCAAAATAGATTGAGATGAAACCATGGAAGGAATTAGCTTTATGATATTGACGCTTGGTGGTGCAGAGAAGCCCGATACAGCTTGTGAATATTTCTTATATCCAATATAACTTACTTCGATAATATCATCTGAGTTGAAGTCACCTGATAGAATAAACACTCCTTCCGAATCAGAAAATGCTCCAAATCTTTCGTTCCCTTTTATTATGATGTTAGCATTCTCAAGCGGATGTTCAGTTTCAGAATCGATAATCTTTCCTTTTATAGAAATGACCTGTGCGAAAGGATTCATCAAAGAAATAAGAAACAGAATAATTAAAAATTTCATTTCATACCCTCGAAATAAAAAAAGCCGTCTTGGAAACGGCTTTAAATATTATTAATTATTCTAGGCACCGTTTCCCTACGCTGGTATTATCCAGATCAGGTTTAAGGGTTTTTTCTCAGTTATCCCGGAATTGAATTGGGACAACACCCCTAACGGCAAAAAAAAAAATTTTAAGAACTAAATACTAATTTCAACTTAAAACTGGTTCAAATCCAGACTTTATTCAAGTCGAATTTTTTGACCTACAACGATTTTATTATCTGAAATTCGATTTATTGATTTAAGCTTATCTACCGATAAACTATAATTGGTTGCTATGGAAAAAAGAGTTTCACCTTTTCTTACCGTGTGGAGTTTGGAAGAATTTTTTGATGAATTTCTACTTGTCTTAGTTTGTAAATCGTTAACACTATAATCAGAATAGATTTTCAGCTTTTGACCGACAAGTATCTTATTATCCCTAATGTTATTCCATTTTATAATGCTAGAAGGTGAAACTTTATAAAGTCCGGCAATCTTTCCAATTGTGTCTCCGCTTTTCACTTTATAGTAATTAACGGTTGCAGGAGTTTTTGTAGTGATATCACCCAAGGAAGATGCATTATCTCCTGAATAAATTTTCAGAGTTTTACCTGCTAAAAGTTGATTTGATGATAAACCATTCCACTTTCTAATCTGAGTTGAAGTGACTCCGAATTTTTGTGCAATTTCACCAATAGTATCACCGCTTTTAATTTTGTACTTGAACAGACTGGATTTCTTTTGTGTTTTTACATCTTCATTAGAAACAAGATAATTTGATGTTTTGCTCGAATATATCTTTAATCTGCTCCCCAATAAAATTTTATTGCTCTGCAAATTGTTCCATTCCTTTATGTCGGTGATTGAAACTGCGTATTTTGCAGCGATCGAATTTAAATTTTCACCTTTTTTTATACGATGATAAACCCAAACATTTGATGTATTTTTAGAGTATGTATTTTTAATTATCGTCTTTTCAACGGGCGTTTGATTATCAAGGCTTGCATAGAACTCCTTTTTTTCTTCAGGAACGTACACTGTAAGACTCTGACCAACCGAAATGGCAGTTGTGTAAGGAATATTGTTCCAGTTCCTGATATCAGTTACCCTAGTATTGAACAATTCAGCTATTCCAAGTAAACTATCATTCTTTTTTACCCTATAAGTCACGGCAGCACTTCCGGTAGGAATCATTGGAGTTGAAAGCAAAGGTACTTCGTTGTCTGCTTCATTGATGTTTTCTTCAGTAGAATTAGTTTCAACGTTTTCTGAGATATCAGTACTATTTTGGTTATTGTTCAGTGAAGCATAAGGTGAAACATACTCATCGCTCTGGTTTTGATTTTCATCATCTGCAGTTTCCACATTTGAATTATAGGCAACTTCACTGCTCGAAAGACTAGTGACTGGAATTTTTAACTTAACACCACGTGATAACTTGGTTTTGGTGGATATATTATTTGCATCAGCTAAATCAGTTTTGGAGACACCATAACGCGATGCAATTTTTAAAAGTGTTTCGCCTTTTTTAACTGTGTGCACTAAATAATTTCTTTTTGCGTATTCAGGAACTTCTTTCAAGTTTTCGGCGAAAGCAGTATAGCTGTTCTTAGGAATTTTGAGAGGATAACCACCTGAAAAATTAACTGGAGTTGAAAACTGTGTGAGTTCAGGATTCATATCCTGTAGTGTTTCTACAGAGACATTTGCAGATTGAGCTAGAAAGTTAAAATCAACCGCGCCTTCAACATTGAAAGTTTCGTAATCATAAGGTTTTTGATAGTCTATGTGAGAAATACCATATTTTTCAGGATTCATAGCAATCAGACATACAGCGATGTACTGAGGAACATAATTCCTTGTTTCTTTTGGTATATAATTCATGATATCCCAAAAATTAGTATTCCCTGATCTTCGAATGGCCCTCGTAATTCTTCCTTCACCTGCATTGTATGAAGCTAGAGCCAAATACCAGTCGCCAAGATTGGTATATAGATCTTTCAAATGCTTAGCAGCCGCTTTTGTAGATTTAACTGGATCACGTCGTTCGTCAAAATAGAAATCCGACTCCAAACCATACATTCTGCCAGTTGATTTAATAAACTGCCATAACCCAACAGCACTAGCCCAGGATCTTGCTGTAGGATTTAAGCCGCTTTCAATCATGCTGAGATAAACTAACTGCTGGGGTAGTTTCTCCTCTGCAAAAATCTTAGTCATCATAGGGAAATATTTACCAGAACGAGACAACCATACTCGTATATGCTTGCTTCCTCTTCCTGAATAATAATCAATCCACTGTTCGACAATTGGATTGATTTCCAAAGGAATATCAGCTGGAATGATGATAGGTGCTTTGTTCTTACCTTCAGTCCAATTTGTTTGAAGTTCTGGTAAAGTTTTGCCTAACCATTCTTCCAAAGCTGAAAATGATACTTCATCCGGTAAATCGGTTAATCCATCTACATAACGACGATAATCGTCAATAATGGATTTTTCAAGCTCAACATAAGCTTCATTCTCGTCAATGCCTGGATAGTAGCTTAAATTATTTATAATCCTAAGTGCAGATTCATAGTTAGCTACAGCTTCAGAAGGATTATTTTGATTTTGGAAGGAAATTGCTGTCACATAAAACTCCCTAGCCTGTTCCAACATCTCAGAAACGATTCCACCATGTTGCAGGGTCTTCTGAGAGTCGTCGGTATTCTCATACCTTGTTATTTCTTTGTTCGCTCCGCATGAAGCTGCTAGCAGGGAAAGCAAAGAAATAACAACGAATTTTAGTACGGTCTCTTTCATTACACCACCATTGTTATTTTGGGTTAAAATATAAGCTATATTATTAGATTTTTCAAGTAAAAAATCAGATTAATTTCTTATTTATAAATAAATCAATGAGTTAAGAAAAACTCTATTCAATAAATTAAAGAGGAATGTTTCCATGTTTTTTCCTCGGATTCTTGTCAACCTTAGTTTTTAAAAGGTTAAATGCACTTACTAATTTTATTTTTGTTTCATTTGGTAAAATCACATCATCAATAAATCCTCTTTCAGCCGCTGCATATGGATTAGCAAATTTTTCGATATATTCAGTCAACTTATTGGATAGTTCTTCTTCAGGATTTTCCGCTTTAGAAATTTCTTTCTTGAAGATTATCTCAACAGCGCCTTTTGGCCCCATTACAGCGATTTCTGCAGTAGGCCAAGCAAAATTGAAATCACCGCGAATATGCTTTGAATTCATTACATCGTAAGCACCGCCATAAGCCTTTCGTGTAATCACGGTTACTTTTGGAACAGTTGCTTCGCAAAAAGCATAAAGTAATTTAGAGCCATGCCGAATGATTCCATTCCATTCTTGCTCAGTTCCTGGAAGAAATCCTGGTACATCGACAAGAACAAGCAATGGAATGTTAAAAGCATCACAAAATCTAACAAACCTTGCACCTTTAACCGAAGCATTTATATCCAGAACTCCTGCTAAAACTTGCGGTTGATTTGCAACTAAACCTACAGACATTCCTCCGATCCTGCCAAATCCCACAATAATGTTTTCGGCAAATTCGCTATGGACTTCCATGAAATCTCCATCATCAACCAAAAGATCGATAATTTCCTTCATGTTATAAGGCTTGTTAGGATTATCAGGAACTATATTATCTAACCTGGTATCCTGTTTAAGCAATTCCTGATCAAAATTCTTTTCAACAGGCCTATCCATAAAGTTCAGAGGAAAATAACCTACCAATCTGCGCACATTATTCAAAGTTTCAATTTCATTGTCATAAATAAAATGAGCAACTCCGCTTTTGCTAGCGTGGGTTTCCGCACCACCTAAATCTTCAAATGACACATCTTCATGTGTAACTGTTTTAACCACATTTGGTCCTGTAACAAACATATAGCTCGAATTTCTAACCATAAAAATAAAATCTGTGATTGCAGGAGAATATACTGCTCCACCTGCGCATGGACCTAAAATCACAGAAATCTGCGGAATAACTCCAGAAGCTAAAGTATTGAGCAGAAAAATATCAGCATATCCGCCGAGACTAACTACTCCTTCCTGAATTCTTGCTCCGCCTGAATCATTCAAGCCAATAACCGGTATTCCTAATTTCATCGCCATGTTTAAAACTTTTACAATCTTTTCTGCATGAGTTTCTGAGAGAGAACCACCAAATACTGTAAAATCTTGACTAAAAAGAGCAACAGATCTGCCGTCAATTTTTGCAAAACCGGTTACAACACCATCACCTAAATATTTCTCTTTTTCTAATCCAAAATCCTTAGCACGATGTTTAACCAGCATATCAATTTCTTCGAAGCTGCCTTCATCAACCAGTAATTCAATTCTTTCGCGAGCGGTTAACTTGCCTTTTTCATGCTGAAACTTAACTTTTTGAGCACCACCGCCAAGCTTTGCAGTTTCTTTAAACCGCGATAATTCTTCAAATTTAATATGCGCCATCTCTTTATCTTTCAATATTTTACAATAATTATACCACTAAAGTTAAAATGCTAGATATTAAAGCGAAACTAAAACGGAGTGAAACATCCCTCGCGATTTCAATTCGTTCTCAATCTCATTTTTATACTTAGTAATTATTTCCGAATTACTAGAAGTACCAGACTTAGGAATGTCTAATTCTTTTATGATTTGACCTGGGTTTTTTCGCATCAAAAAAACCTTTTGAGATAGGAGAATTGCTTCGGAAATGTTGGTAGTTACCAATAAAAACGAGGTATTTTTCTCTGCAGTAATGCGTTTGAGTAGTTCAATAAATTCAACATGGGTTTCAGCATCAAAATTCTTGAGAACATCATCAAATAAAATAAATTTAGGATTGAATGATAAAGCTCTGGCAATTGCAATCCTTTGCCTAAAACCTGAGGCAGAAGATGAAGTATAAAAATCCTCATATCCTCTCAGTCCCACTAAATTAATAAGCTCCTCCGAGTTGACATGGAGATTTTTATCATTCCTCTTATAAAGCTTCGAGGGTAATTCGATATTCTCTTTGACATTAAGCCATGGAAATGAACAAGCTTTCTCTGGAATATAGATTATTTCACCAGTTGGTTTATCAATTCTTTTTCCATTTAAAGTAACTTCTCCATCATAACTCTCTAATCCAGCGAGAATCTTCAGCAATGTTGTTTTACCCGAACCGAATGGTGCGAGTATCGAAGTGAATGAACCACCATTTTTATTTGACTTTATTCGAAGATTTACATCTTCAAGTACAATCTGCCTTGCACCGGAATCGTTGAAATAGGATTTACTTAAGCTCTTTATGTCTAAGATATTTTCTTCCAATCGCTATGCTTTCCAGAAATAAACTTTATTCTTGATTAATTTGAGCAATTGCGTGCTTATGAAAATTGATGTACCGATTATTACAAAAATCATAACAAGAGCAGATAAGTCTCTAAACTGAAGAATTTTCCTCAGTATTGTTCCCATTCCATAGCCAAGGTTTACATATTCAAAAATTACTATAGAAGCCCATAGATAAATGTTTTGTCGAATGATGTGTGCTGTTAAGTCAGGTTGAATAGCTTTCCAAATCACTTTTCGCGAAATGGAATTTGCCTCAATTCCAAATGACTTGAGTGCAAGAGAATACTCCGAGCCCAGATTTTCTGCTAAGTTTTTAGATCTAAACATGAAGGATGTGAACGAGATCAAGAATACAAAAATAAACTTGGTGATCTCAGATTGTGGAAACCAATAGATTAGAATCATGGCTAGTATTATTCCTGGAATATATCGTGAGAACCATTCAACTGATAAGATAATGTCGGAAATAAGAGTTTTATTCAAAATAATTGGAAAAATGATTTGAACTAAATAGTAAGCTAAAATCAAAGGGAAATAAATTGCAGATACTGTTGATAAGTAGTTCCATCCAAGCTGATAAGTTTTCACCAGATCAAATAATGATTGAAAAACTATGCTCGGTTTCGGAGAAATATTGCTCACAGGTAAAATCAGTTCAAACAATAAAATCCACAGAAGGAAGTACAAAGCCACCAAATATGGGACAGCATATTTTCTCGATTTTATCAAGGTTCACTAATTATTAATTGATGACACAATTAAAATTTATTACGTGCGAATATAAGGATTGACGGTTTGGGATTCAATAAGTTTCTTAGGTAGCGTTCAAGTGAGATTCACCTTAAAGGTGAGTCTCACTTGCAGTTTAGTAAAACATTTGTGAACTATTCAACCCAGTTTTCTACTTTAAGATCTGGGATTCTTGAAAACTCCTTAACATTATTAGTAACTACCGCAAGTTCTTTACTTATTGCAATAGAGGCAATCAGCAAATCCATTGCACCAATCGGCTTACTCTTCTTTTCCAAATCTGCTCTAATTTTTCCATAAAATAATGCATCCTGATCTGTAAAATCTAATACTATAAGCGGAGAAATAAACTCTTGTAAAGCGATCATATTCTCATTTGGTTTAGAACTTTTAACCACGCCATAGTACAATTCTGAGAGCGTAATTGAAGAAATGGCAACGCTGCCTGGTCGAAGTTTTGTGAATTTTTTTATGACTGCTTCGGGTTTTTTCTTAATAATGTAAATGCAGATGTTAGTGTCAAGTAAATATTTCATCAGAAAATCTCATCTCTTTTGTCGAACGCCGGCTGATTCCTTTTAACTAAAAAATCATCAGAAAATTTATCAAGACTTCCGATAAACAAATTCCATTTTTGCTTCATGGGAATAATTACAATCGCATCTCCAACCTTTGTAATAAAAGCTTCTTTACCTTTGATTTGATATTTTTTGGGCAATCTGATGGCCTGACTATTCCCACTATCGAATAATTTTGCTGTTTCCATAATTCCTCCTAATGTATATATATAATGTATATACTTAAATTATAAAAAGCAAAAAGACAAACCCAGTTCCTTCGAGTAGTTGTTTATATCGTTAGGAACTGGGTTTGTGCAATAAGATATGCCAGATTTATCGTCCGTTCATCCAATACAGAAATCTGGCAAATTTAGTCTCTAAGAAAAGGATTGTTTTTTTTCTCGTCGCCGATAGTTGTTTCCTCCCCATGACCAGGATAGGCTTTAACATCATTCGGAAGAGTTAACAATTTTGTATTTATCGAGTTTATTAAAGTATCGTAATTCCCACCCCACAGGTCAGTTCTGCCTATGCTTTCCTTAAAAAGGACATCACCGGAAATTAAGATTTTTTCCTTTTCTAGATATAAACAGAATTCACCTGGTGTGTGTCCCGGTGTGAAGAAGAATTTAATTTCGGACTGATTCAAGGTCAGGACTAAGTCCTCAGAAAGATACTGATCTGGTTTCGGGGGAGATTTAATTTCTACTCCAAACATTTCTGCCTGCTTACCGGCATTTTGCAATAAGGGTAAATCCTCTTCTGGAATCAAAAAATACGGATTATATTTTTCTTTGATGAATGCGCAGCCAAAAATATGATCAATATGACAATGTGTGTTGATGAGGTATTTTATCGTCAATTCATTTGCGGAAATAAATTCTGTCAGAATATTTTCTTCATTTTCATCAAAACAGCCAGGATCAACAATAATCGTTTCTTTAGTTTCATCATCCCAAATAACATAAGTGTTTTCTGAAAATGGACTAAAAACAAATTTTTCTACTTTAATCATGAGTTTCTTTAGTTATAACGACAAAATCAATAGAACGCAGAGGACGCAGATTAGGCAGATCAACTCAGATTAAATCAGCAAAAATCAGCTGAATCAGAGTAACCAGCGTTCTATTGACTTTTGTCCAATGGGCTAAAAATTCTTTCTAATTCGGTTGTATAATTGCTTCGTGTAGCTGTTAAAATTATCTTTTGTTTCTTCAATTGAATCACCGCCAAATTTTTCGAGGAAGAATGAGGCAATCGTCCATGCAAGCATCGATTCGCTGATTACTGCACATGCTGGAACTGCAACAAAATCACTTCTCTCACGTCTGGCTTCCACTTTTTTCATGGTTTTCAAATCTACACTTTGCAATGGTTTCATAAGCGTAGAAATTGGTTTCATAGATGAACGAACAATGATTGGTAAACCGGTAGAAATTCCGCCTTCGATACCGCCGGCATTGTTTGTCTTGCGACTAAAAATATTATCCTTTAAAATAATTTCATCATGAACTTCAGAACCAAATTTTTCTGCTGCCTCAAAGCCATTTCCGATTTCGACTCCTTTAACTGCCTGAATGGACATTACTGAATGACTGATTGCTGCATCAAGCTTTCTATCGTAGTGCATAAAACTTCCTAAACCAACTGGGACTCCCGTTGCAATTGTGATGAAAGTTCCGCCAAGTGTATCCCCCATCTTTTTTGCTGATTTAATTTTTCTGATTATGCGTTCTTCCTGATCATTATCTAAAACCCGGACAGCACTTTTATCTGCTTTCTCTGTAATGTACTCAGCAGAAAAGTTTTTCGCTGTTTTATTCATCAGTAAATCAGTTAAGAAATTTTTCTTTGGATATATACCTCCAATACTTTCAACATAACTGCCAATGGTGATCCCAAAATCCTCTAATAGTTTTCGGGCAACAGTTCCCACAGCAACACGAGCAGCTGTTTCTCTTGCACTAGATCTTTCTATCGAATTGCGGATATCATCATAATTATATTTTGAGATGCCCACCAAATCAGCATGGCCTGGTCGGGGAATACTAATTTTATCATGTATAAAATTTGAAGCAGGAATATTCGAAGACATTAACTCAGTCCAATTTTCCCAATCACTATTGTTGATGAGCATACAAATTGGTGACCCAAGTGTCTTTCCAAAACGAATTCCAGAGATTATTTCTGCAGAATCAGATTCAATTTTCATTCGTTGACCGCGGCCATAACCCGCTTGTCTTCTCTTTAAATGGAAATCGATATAGTCTTTGTGCAGTTTAATATTTGAAGGGAATCCTTCAACAATTGTTGTAAGTGATTTACCATGAGACTCACCTGCGGTAAGAAATCTTATCATAATATTACTTTATTGTTTTCGTAAATATAAAAAAACGCCCGACTAATCGGGCGTTCTGAAAATGTTTTATAAAACTAAGACTATTCTGGAATTTCAATTCCTCTAAAGAAGTTATTGCCTCGACCATCTTGAAGTTTTAACAATACTGCAGAACCTTTTTTGTCTTTCATAATACTGCGAAGGTCGCTAACCGAATTAATTTTTTTCTTATCTGCTTCAAGAATAATAAATCCTTTTGCCAATTGTCTATCCTCAGCCTTGCTGAATGGTTTTACTTCGGTTATAATAACACCGTGATCTACTTTAAAGTCAGATTTTTCTTTTGATGAAAGATTTTGGACTGAAAATCCCACATCTTCAAACTGCGCAGTCGAAGATTTTGATTCGCTATTACTCTCATTATCTTTTTTATTAACCACCGGCTCACTCTTAGCGTCTTCATCTCTTGCCTTCAAAGTTACTTCGCGCTCAATTTCTCTTCCATCTCGGAATAAAGTCAATTTAATTGCAGTCCCCGCTGATTTAGATGCAATATATCCTTGCAATTGATTTGGTTGGTTTACTTCTTTGCCATCAACTTTTAGAATAACATCGCCCTCTTTAATATCCGCTTTAGAGGCTGCTCCTCCTTCGACAATACCTTGTACTATAATTCCCTTCGGCTTATCTAGCCCTAATGATTTAGCCATGGCATCATCAACTTCACCGATATTCACTCCA
>Ga0209254_10003683_pt1 | contig 13981 bp, 12 predicted proteins | sample FrelakmetDIP11DI_FD_187148 | JGI IMG/M metagenome (GOLD analysis project Ga0209254, IMG submission 187148) | Freshwater lake sediment microbial communities from the University of Notre Dame, USA, for methane emissions studies - DIP11 DI (SPAdes)... | ecosystem: Environmental > Aquatic >...
CTCTCGATTTTTCTTGCCCTTTGTACTATTGTCTTATCTTCCTCAGAAAGCTCATCGATGCCAAGAATTGCTATGATATCCTGGAGTTCTTTATTCCTTTGAAGTATCTCCTGGACCCGCCTTGCAACCTGGTAGTGTTCCTCGCCTACATATTGTATATCAAGTATGCGGGATGAAGAATCAAGAGGATCGACTGCAGGATAAATGCCCCGTTCCGAAATCTGTCTTGAAAGTACTACTGTCGAATCCAGATGGGTAAAAGTTGTGGCAGGGGCAGGGTCCGTAAGGTCATCTGCAGGTACATAAATAGCCTGGACAGATGTTATCGAGCCCTTTTTAGTGGAAGTTATCCTCTCCTGGAGCTCACCCATCTCAGTGGAAAGTGTGGGCTGGTACCCCACAGCGGAAGGCATTCTTCCAAGCAGGGTAGATACCTCCTGCCCCGCCTGTACAAACCTGAATATATTATCTATGAATAAAAGCAGGTCTTTACCCTCGAAATCCCTGAAGTACTCAGCCATTGTAAGTCCTGAAAGGCCGACCCTAAGCCTTGCACCCGGAGGTTCATTCATTTGTCCAAATACAAGCGCAGTTTTATCGATTACTCCCGATTCCTTCATGGAAAGCCAAAGGTCATTTCCTTCCCTTGTCCTCTCTCCCACACCTGAAAAAACAGAAAAACCGCCATGTTCCGTTGCTATATTATGTATCAATTCCATTATTATGACTGTCTTGCCGACCCCTGCGCCTCCAAACATCCCGATTTTGCCGCCTTTTACAAACGGGCATAAAAGGTCTATTACCTTTACTCCAGTTTCAAAAAGCTCTGTTGTCGGCTCTATATCGGAAATATCCGGCGCTTCCCTGTGTATGGGCATCTTCATCGAAGTGTTGACTTCTTTATCGAGCCTGTCGATGGGTTCACCAAGTACATTAAAAAGCCTCCCCAGGGTTTCCCTGCCGACCGGTACCTCGATAGGCCTGCCTGTATCAAAAACATCCATGCCCCGCTCCAAGCCATCGGTTGATGACATCGCAACTGCCCTTACCTGGTTGCCTCCTATTGACTGCTGGACCTCGGCAACTACTTTTTGTGAATAGTTGCTTTTCTTTTCTTCAGACCTGTGGATCTCAACAGCAGTATATATGTCAGGCAGATTTCCCGGAGAAAATTCTATATCAAGAACCGGGCCCCTTATACTAACTATCCTGCCCCTATTCATATTTAAATTGATATTGCCTTTTGTATTTTCAACCATATCTCTTCCACCCTTTATTCTTATATTAAAAATTTAGAGTATTAATCGCCGCTTAGAGCATAGGCCCCGGATACTATTTCTGCAATCTCCAGGGTTATCTGCTGCTGCCTTGCCCTGTGATACATCAATACCAGGTCCTTTATCATATCTTCGGCATTCTCGCTTGCGCTCTTCATTGCAGTCATCCTGGCTCCTGTTTCGCTTGCGGTAGATTCAAGAAGCGTACCATAAACAGTTGTATAAATATATTCCGGCAGTATAGATCCCAGCACTTCCTTTGGTGACGGGTCGTACATAAATTCTATAGCAACCCCCTGCCGGGAGCCTTCTTCTGCAATGGGTTGCGGTGTATCTGGCACATCCTGCATATCATCTGCCTGATGTATACCGGCATCAATTGCAATTGGCAATAATTGAAGTCCGGAAGGGATCTGTTCTGCAGGATTTTTGAATTTCGTATAGCATATGATTACCTTATCAACTTCCCCGGAAATATATTTAGAAATTATATCCCTGGATATTTCCCTGGCATCTAAAAATTTCGGGTAATCAGACAGGTTTTCATAAACCTTATCTATTTCATAACCCATATACCTGAAATAGTTCCGTCCCCTGGTGCCAATTATAAATAGCTTTACAGTCCGGCTTTTTGCCCTTTGTTTTTTTATTGTCTTTTCTATAAGCCGTACGATATTGGAATTATATCCGCCGCACAGCCCCCTGTCGGCAGTTACCCCCAGCACAAGGACAGATCCAGTTTTTTCATGAGAAACCAGCAATGGATCCTCAAGCAATGCAGAATGACTTGCAATATCAGTTATAACATCTTCTATGCCGGCCATGAATACCCTTGCTTCAAGTATCCTGTTCTGGGCTTTCCTGATTTTGGAAGAAGCGATCATTTCCATCGCCTTGGTGATTTTCCTGGTACCGCTGACACTTTTAATCCTGCTTCTTATTTCCTGGGATTTTTCCATTCTTTAGGCCCCTGAAATAACAAAAGACTTCTTGAATTGCCCGATTGCAGCAACAATTTTTTCTTCAAGAGTCTCGCTTATATTTTTTGTATTTTTGATTTCTTCGATTATTGCTGAATGTACGCTGTGCAAAAATTCAAGATACTCCTTCTCAAACTTTCCAAGCTTTTTTATCTCAATATCATCAAGGAACCCCTTTATAAGAGCATAAAGTATAAGAACCTGGTCCTCGACATCCATGGGCATATACTGTCCCTGTTTTAATATTTCAACGGTCCTTTCTCCCCTGGCAAGCTGCTTGCGCGTTTCTTTGTCAAGCTCGGTCCCAAACTTGGCAAAAGTCTCAAGTTCCCTGTACTGCGCCAGGTCCAGCCTCAGCATTCCTGCAACTTTTTTCATGGCGTTTATCTGCGCATTGCCTCCGACCCTTGAAACAGATATCCCGGGATTTATCGCGGGTCTTACGCCTGCATTAAAAAGGTCCGTTTCAAGGTATATCTGCCCGTCTGTAATAGAGACTACATTTGTTGGTATATATGCCGAGATATCCCCGGCTTTTGTTTCGATTACCGGTATGGCAGTAAGTGAGCCCCCGCCTTTTTCTTCAGATAATTTTGCAGCTCTTTCAAGCAACCTTGAGTGCAGGTAAAATATGTCTCCCGGGTAAGCTTCCCTTCCCGGCGGCCTTTTTAAAAGCAAAGAGATCTGCCTATATGCTACTGCGTGCTTTGAAAGGTCATCATACATTACCAGGGCATGTTTGCCCCTGTGCATAAAATATTCTCCTATTGCACAACCTGCATATGGCGCAAGGTACTGGAGTGACGCAGGAGTCCTTGCAGTTGCGCTTACAATTATCGTATACTCCATAGCACCGGCTTCTTCCAGTTTTTGCACCAGTCTTGCAATTGTCGATGTTTTCTGGCCAATTGCTACATATATGCAATACTCATCCTTCCCTTTCTGGTTTATTATTGTGTCCGTAAGTATTGCAGATTTTCCAATGCTCCTGTCACCTATGACAAGCTCTCTCTGTCCCCTTCCGATAGGTATCATGGAGTCGATAGCCTTAATGCCTGTCTGTAGGGGTTCCTTGACAGGTTGCCTGTCAACAACCCCGGGTGCTGCAAACTCTACAGGCCAGAACTGGCTGTTCTTTATAGAGCCTTTGCCGTCCAGGGGATTTCCCAGGGGGTTTATTATCCTTCCCAGGAGCTCTTCGCCTGCGGGCACCTGTAGAATATTTCCGGTACATTTTACAGAGTCGCCTTCCTGTATCTTTTCGAAATCTCCAAGTATGATTGCGCCGATTTCATTCCTGTCAAGGTTTAACGCCACACCATAGACATTATCACCAAATTGGAGCATCTCGCCTGACATTGCCCTTGTAAGGCCCCCGACTCGTGCTATTCCATCCCCTGCTTCAAGTACCTGGCCGACTTCCTCTGCTATTATCTCTCTTTTATATTTGTCTATTTCAGAGCTTATTAACCGTGCAATTTCTTCTGATTTAATTCTCAAAGCCAAAGTCTTCACCTCTAAGTTCCAAAGCTTTTAATTTTGATTTTAAGTCCCTTATCTTATTCTTGACGCTCAGATCTATGACACGTTCTCCTATCTTAATGACCATGCCGCCGATAATAGCGCTGTCTATTGTATTTTTCACTCTGACATCAAGTCCGGTCTTTGAATCAACATCTTTTTTTATCTCTTCAAGCAGCGCATCATCCAGTTCGATTGCGCTTATAACTTCAACTGATACCTGCTTCCTGAAACGGTTCGTAATTTCAACATAATCCCTGTAGATCCGGTCGATCGATTCAAGCGCATCCATTATTATTGCTATCGAAGCAAACGCCTTTATGGACCTGGTGGATTCTTCCCCGAGTATTATAAGCAGTGACTTTATTTTATCCGGTTTTTGTATTGCAGGATCAGTAAGATATTTTTTAAGGTCCAGGTTGCGCATTACCTCACCTGAAAGCTGGGCAAGTTCGTTCTCTGCCCTGTCAATTTCGCCTTCAGCCCTTGCAATGTTAAATAATGCGCTGGCATAATAGTTTGATTTAAATTCAGTTTTACTATCTGTTTTTTCCATCTTTTATCCTATATGCGGACTTATGGATATTTTATATCTTTTAAATCCCTGATGAATTTTATATTATCCGGTCTTATATCTTCTGGACTTCTTTTAAACTTTCCTCTATGAGCCTTTTATGCTCTTCTTCCGAAAGGCTTTTCCCGATGATCTTTTCAGTTGCATCCATTGCTATATCGACTATCTGATTTTTTACTGAAGCAACGGACCTTTCCCTTTCAGCCTTTATTTCTTCAAGAGCTGAGTCAAGGATGACTCTTGATTTTTCACTGGCTTTTTCTTCTATCTCATCCTTAATCTTCCTGGCTGCAGTCTTGCTTTCCTCTATTATCTGTCTTGCCTCTGTCCTTGCCGCGTCAAGTCCTCTTTTCTGGTCATCAAGGTATTTCTGGGCTTCATCCTTCTGCCTCTCGGCACTATCAATTGCATCCCTGATCTCGTCCTGCCTCCTGGTAATCATCTTATTGACAGGCTTTAATGCAAATTTCCAGAGCACGACAATAAGGATTGCAAATGTTACAATCAACCAGAAGATAGTACTGGTCATGGGACTTATGATTTTAGATACTTCTTCCAAATTTTTTACACCTCTTGATAAATACTAAAAAATTATTAGTTTTACTTTCAAAAAAATCCTGCAGGCATTTTATGCAACAAAAATCAACAGAAATGCAACGACAAGCGCGTATAGCGAAATTGCTTCTGCAAAAGCTATGCCGATAAACATTGCAGTATTGATCTGCCCCCCGGCTTCCGGCTGCCTTGCAATGCTTTCAACAGCTTTGCCGACAAGGTTGCCTATAGCAAGTCCCGGCCCTATTGCTCCAACGCCCATACAAAACCCCGCTGCTATCAATGCCGCCGTTTTTGGATCCATGTACTTCCTCCTGACTTTTAATTAACCCCTATGTTTTTGATAATATTAATGCCTTGGGTTTACAACTTCCCCAATATATAAGGCCGTAAGTATTGCAAAGACATATGCCTGTATGGCCGAGATAAATAATTCCAGCATCATCATCACTACTGCAAATGGCACTGCTGCAATCGCTATGAAATAAGTCTTGAAATATATAATAAGACCAAGTATTACATATATAATCGTGTGGCCCGCAAGCATGTTTGCCATTAGTCGGATAAAGAGCGAAAATGGTTTTGCTATGGCGCTTATGACTTCTATCGGCACCACTATGACAAGCATCCATTTCGGGACTGAAGAAGGCGCATAAGTCTTGAAATACCCCTTAAAGCCATTTTTTTTAAAATTAGTGATATGTACTGTAAAAAAGACAATTAATGCCATCGTGAGAGTAAAAACAGGGTTTGATGTAGGCGTATATGCCCCGGGCACCAGGCCGATAAGGTTGTTTGCCAGGATGAAAATAAATACTGCTGAAACAAAAGGTACCCATTTGTCGCCTTCACCGGTACCTATCATATTGTAGCACATCCCTCTTTTTATGAAGTTTAGAAGCAGCTCGGCTATTACCTGTCTTCTACGCGGTATTATCCTGGGTTTTGATGAAATCACTAAGAGCAATATAAGAAATAACCCCACTCCGGCAAACATTGAAAGAGTAAGATTGGTAATTGAGATATCTACAGGACCGATGTGGATAGGAATAATGATCTCAAGATAAAAATGTTCAAGTACTTCCAATTGCCTCCCCGGATCGACAACTAAATTTTATAAGTAAAAAAATTTTTAAAATTTTAAAAATTTATCCAGAGCCTTAAATTAAGATCTTCATAAAAACCAGCTGCTAAACCAGCTTGTTTAAATAAAAAATTTATTTTTTATAGTACAGCACTCTCTTATATATAAGAAATATTTCCAGGTTAAAAAATATAGTAAAAAAAATCAAAAAAGAAAATAGGAAATACATATAATCTATATAATTAAACCGGTAAACCAGGTAAAATGCAACGGCTGAGAATGCGATTTTGGCAAACAGCACTATCATCAAATATTTAAGCCTGTCCTGGACGCTGCTGCCCGCTGCTCTAAGGTAAACAATAAGTGTTGCAATGAAAAACAAAAATGTCAAAAGCCCGCTTGTAAGTATTCCAAGGAATTCCCCCATATCAAATAAGAAAAAGCATGCGACCTCTATTGCTATAAGCGCTGCAAGAGATATCAATGCGATGTTTCTTATTCTTAAATTATCCCTGTTGCTATCTTTGCTGCTCATTTCAAATTCCTTTTCACTTAAATATCCCGCTTTTATTCATGAATTCTGCAGTAAATTCCGGCGTGGTTATGCAGATATCTATTCCGGTGGCAATTTCAAAACCTGCTTTTATGCTGAATTTGGGTATAAGTTCAAAATGCCAGTGATAGTGGGAGCCGACATTGTCCTGCAATGGTCCTGTATGGATATAATAATTAAAAGCAGGTTCACTTAATTCCTCATAGAAGAAATCAACAACCATGCCAAGGCAATGCGCAAAAGAATCTTTTTCAGCAGAAGATATATTTTCAATATTTGAGCAGTGCCTTTTAGGGACTATCCATGTTTCAAAAGGGTTCCTTGATGCATAAGGCTGTACTATTATAAATTCGCTGCACTCAAATATCAGTCTTTTCTTCTCTGAAAGCTCAAAATTTATTATATCGCACATAGCGCACCTTTTGGTCTGGTCAAAATATCTTTTTGTCCCATAGATTTCCTTCATCAGCGCCGGGGGGTTTAAAGGGAGGGCGAATATCTGGGAGTGCGAGTGCTCCAGTGATGCTCCAGCCTCCTTGCCCTGGTTAAGCATAATGATTACACTCTCAATCCTTGTATCTTTTTTTATCTCTAGAAGTCTTTTTATGTATACTTCTACCAGCAGCCTGATCTGTAAGGCACTCAATTCGCTTATATTAGTTATATGCTCCGGGGAGTGTATAATGACTTCATGAATACCAAAGCCATCCATGAACATATATATTCCATACTGCATTGATAAATGAGCAGCATTTGGAATTAGTGCAGGAAATTTATTTGGCACTACCCTTATCTGCCATGGGGAGCCTTCATTAACGTCATTTCCGTCTTTATCGACCCTTAAAACCTCCGGCGGGGTCATCTGTTCGTTTCCGCTGTCAAACGGGCAGACTGCATCCGGTTTTTTCTCAACCTTTATTTTTTCTTCCCTGAAATTTTCCGGTCTTTTAGCCCTCTCAGTCGCAACTATTACCCATTCGTCAAGTATTATGTCTTTTCTGTACTCCGGCAATGCCTGCTCCTTCTAATGTCTGGAGTTTTTATAAGATTTATTGGGATACTATTTCTTGAAGAGAAGTTCCCTGACTTTATTTTTGAATTCAGTCAGGTCTGAAGATTTCACAAGATATTCATCTGCCGCCCATGTCGAGAAATTCTGCGTAAATTCTCCGTATGCAGAGTAAATGATAATCGGGATATCTTTATCTTCCTTTCTTATCTTATCAAGAAGTTCAAGCCCGTTCATATTAGGCATTTTTATATCAATTGTTATCAGGTCGGGCATTTCTTTCCTGTAAAGCTCATATCCCGCCACTCCGTCTGGAGCAGTAACAACATCGTACCCTTCATCGATCAGTTCTTCCTTATAAAGATTCCTTATCGGCATATCATCTTCTACTACAAGTATCTTTTTCATTTTAGACTCCTGCAAAAAATTAAAATCGTATCAATGGTAATTTTATTGTAAAAGTGGTTCCAATTTCAATATTGCTGACAACATATATTACTCCGGAATGCTGTTCTATTATCCTCTTGGTAATTGTCAATCCAAGCCCGGACCCACGGGACTTTGTAGTATAAAAAGGAAGGAATATGCTATGTATGTCCTCTTCGCTGCCAAGGTAGGCTCTGTTGTTTACTTTGACAATAATGTACTTTCCATCGCCATCCTCTTCAAATTGGACGCAGATACTAACAGTATCCCTTGTCTCGCTTGCTTCAATCGCATTATTGAATACATTAATAAATGCCTGTTTCAGTTTATCTGCTGAACCGTTTATTATAATCTTACGGTTTTCAATAAAAATACCTCCGCATTCAATCGAAATATTTATTTTTTTCTGCTCTGCGGCTGTATCGGCAAGAGATATGCATTCCTGGAGGACTTTGCCTATATCTATCTCTTTGTATTCAACTTTTCTTTCGGCTGCATAATCCAGTATTTCGTTTACGATCTTTTCAAGCCGTGCTACCTCCCCAATGATAATATCAAGGTCTTCGGAATTTACCCTGCCATTTTCAGTGTATTTTTTCTTTGTCCTGTTGGCATATCCGCCGATTGCAATCAGGGGATTCCTTATCTCATGGGCAACAGTTGCTGAAAGCCTTCCAAGCTCAGAAAGCCTTTTTGCTTCCATAAGTGATTGCTCAAGCGTTACTGTCTTTGTAACATCCTCGATAATTATTACTACTCCTTCCGGGGTATCCTCTGAAAATTTGAAAGGTACAAGCGTGATATCAAATATATCGCTTCTTTCATGATTCCCCATAATGATATTAGCCTTATAGAACCCTTCAGCCCGTTTTTCCTCCATTACTCTTGCAGCTTCATCAAACAAGTCAAGCTCATCTATGAATATAAGGCCTTTTTTTATTTGCTTGCCAACAATATTTTCTTTAGCGCTCCCCATAAGCTTTTCACCGTTACTGTTGCAGAGAGTCACTCTGAAATCATGGTCCATGACTATGATGCTGACCGGTATGCTTTCGATAATCTTTTCATTATATTCCTTGAGGAATTCGAGTTTATTATTGAGTTTTCCAAGCGCCGCAAGACTGTCCTTTAAGTCATTGTAGATTATTGTATTTCTTATGGAGGAAGCTGCAAACTGGCTGAGCATCAGTAAAAAATTTATATCATCCGGGGTTATCTCGCGCTGGTTGAACTTGTTATCCACTACCAATACCCCGACCTTTTTGGCACGGCTTATAAGCGGTATCACACAGAATTTCGGGTAATCAAGGTATGTAAGCAGTTCAGTTTCCAGGATGGAAGAATCTGAGATTTTTTCTGGATCTGCATTATCATAATTTCCGCTGATGTCGACATTCCTAGGAATTCCGTCTTCCAGGCAGGATGAAAGTATTTTTCCTGGTATGATGGGGATATGTATATTCTTTATCTGTTCGTCAAGAGCTGAGGTTTTATGCTGGATATCAAATTTATCCGAATTAAGATACTCCTCAAGGGAATAATTACTTTGCTGGATCTCACTCCAGACAGTCCATGCTTCCTCACCCGAAGAAGGGCCTATAGCCATCCTTCCGCTAAGTGTTTTTGCTCCGCGGTCCAGGAGAAATAAAAGAGCCCTGTTAAAACCAAACCCGTCGCCGAAAGTCACGCCGGTAAGTATAATCCTCAATATCCTATTAAGGTCCAGTGTTGTAGCCACCGTCCTTGATATCTGGTTGATTATATTATATTGCCTCAATATATGCTCATAGTTTTTTATCTGTTCTTCAATAGTCATCTTGTCTCCAGCACGCTTTCATATAGCTGCATATATTTATGCGCAGAATAGTCCCATGAAAAATCACAATTCATACCATTGGACACTATATTTTTCCAAAGTTTCTTCTTATTGTAAAAATCAAGCGATCTTTTTAATGCACTTAAGAATTTATCCTGGTTGTAATCAGCGAATTTGAAGCCCTGCCCTCCACCAGCTATGTCCTGCTCAGATTGAATGTCTATAATTGTATCTGCAAGACCGCCGGTATCACGCACAACCGGGACGGTGCCGTATTTTAAGCTTATAAGCTGGCCGAGACCGCATGGCTCATAATATGACGGCATAAGGAAGATATCAGAACCTGAATAAATCTGGCGGGACATTTTATCAGAATAACCGATGGTGAGGCTGAACCTGTCTTTATATTTTTTCTGCAGCTTCTGCAGGATATCCTGATATTTCTCGTCACCTGTGCCGAGTATCACCAAATAGACTTTGTTTTTCATTATCTTATCCATTGAACCGGCAATGAGGTCCACCCCTTTTTGTTCAGAAAGCCTGGAAACCATTCCCAGGACAGGAAAGTCGCCATATTCAATATTTTTGCTGCTTGGACCAAAAAGTGATGCTATCAGGTCCTTTTTGCATTGTTTTTTCCCCTGCATGCTTGAAGTATTATAATTTTTAAAAATCGCAGGGTCAGTGGCAGGATCCCATACAGTATAATCTATTCCATTTATAATGCCTGAGAGATCCTGTTGCCTGCTCTTTAGAACACCATCAAGTTTGAATCCATATTCATCCGTAAGTATTTCACGGGAATATGTGGGGCTGACAGTGGTTATCTTGCTGGAATATACTATTCCGGCTTTCATAAAATTGATATCACCGTAAAATTCCAGCCCTTCCAGTGTAAAATATTTTGGATCGATACCGCATAAACCCAGTGTTTCCTGACTGTAAATTCCCTGGTATGCAATATTATGTATCGTAAAAACTGCTTTTGTGCGGGAAAAAGGCGTTTCTTTTAAATTGTCCCTGATTTCTTTTAAAAACAATGATGCAAGCGCAAAATGGTAATCATGAAGGTGGATAATATCAGGGATATAACCGATCCTGCTCAGTACTTCAAAAATTGCTTTTGAAAAAAACCCGAACCTTATATTATTGTCTGTATAATCTCCCTGGGGAGTCCCGTAAAGGTTATCCCTGCCAAAAAAAGCATCGTTTCTGATAAAATAAAAATCTATATTTTCATGGGTCGTCTTATAAAGATCAAAAGAAATGGCATTATACCAGGTTATATGTACTTCCAGGCCATCTGCAATCTTTTCCAGTTTAAAATCCTTCTCAAAGATAGATTTATATGCCGGCATCAATACAATTGAATCTGCACCCTGATTCATCAATGCTTTCGGGAGCGCGCCCGCCACATCAGCAAGACCTCCAGTTTTTGCAAAAGGCACCGCTTCTGAAACACAGATTGCTACTTTCAAAAATATCCTCCATTATAATGTAATTTGCCAATAACATGCGCCTGGCTGCAAAACGGTGCCGTCCATCCGCCTATCCTGTCTGGAACCTTTTTGCAGGGGTTAAATCATGACTGCTTAAATGGCTGTTATTAAAATAATCTTTGTCTGAATATACTATAGACTTGCTGGGCTGTAAAGCACCATTATTTCATTATTTTATAAGTCTTATCCCATTTTTTCCTTTACATCCAGGCTTCCCCTTTCTGTGCAGAATAGCAATATACAAAAAAATACCGTTATTGTATTATCTATAAATATGAAACAGGATAATTATATTCCGGATTATGATCCGGATCATTTCGGTGAGTTTGACATATATCTTTTTAAGAGCGGCATGCATTTCAGGCTCTATGAAAAGCTGGGCGCTCATATAAAAACATTAAAAGGCATAGATGGCGCATACTTTTGTCTATGGGCACCTAACGCGGCGCAAGTTTCAGTTACCGGGGATTTTAACGGCTGGAACAGGGGCTCTAACCCTATGAACCAGAGGTGGGATGGCTCGGGTATATGGGAAATTTTTATACCCGGGGTGCAAAAAGGTTCGCTCTATAAATTCCATATCAGATCTAAGGTCTCAAGGTTTGAAACTGACAAAAGCGACCCCTACGCATTTTATTGCGAAACACCACCCAGGACTGCTTCGATTGTATGGGAAATAGACGGCTACGCCTGGAACGATTCAGAATGGATGACGCAAAGGAATGTAAAAAACTGCCTTTTGGCGCCTGCAGCTATTTATGAGGTCCATCTTGGCTCCTGGCAGAGAAATCAGGAAAACGGCGGATTTTTAAGTTACAGGCAGATAGCGCCTCTTCTTGCAGATTATGTTAAAAAAATGGGGTTTACGCATGTTGAGTTTATGCCGGTCATGGAGCACCCTTTCTATGGTTCATGGGGATATCAGGTTACCGGCTATTTTGCCCCAACATCCCGCTATGGGGAGCCGCAGGATTTCATGTATCTGGTAGATTTTCTTCACCAGAATAACATAGGAGTTATACTTGACTGGGTACCATCACATTTCCCGGACGACCCGCATGGTCTTTACAGATTTGACGGTACATTCCTTTATGAGCATGAAGACCCCAGGAAAGGTTTTCACCCGGACTGGAAGAGCATGATATTTAATTATGGCAGGGCTGAGATAAAGGAGTTCCTTATCAGCAGCGCGGTTTTCTGGCTTGATAAATACCATGCAGACGGACTCAGGATAGACGGCGTAGCGTCAATGCTTTATCTTGACTATTCACGAAAAAAGGGGGAATGGATACCTAATAAATACGGGGGCAGGGAAAACCTCGAAGCAACCGAATTTATAAAGCAATTAAATATTGCCATATACCGTGAGTTTCCTGATGTCCAGACAATAGCGGAAGAGTCTACTGCATGGCCTTCAGTGACAAAACCAGTTGATTGCGGGGGGCTTGGATTCGGGATGAAATGGAATATGGGATGGATGCATGATACCCTGGAATATTTTTCTAAAGACTCTGTCTACAGGAAATACCACCAGAATGAATTTACATTTTCCTTCTGGTATGCTTTCCATGAGAATTTTGTACTTGCCCTGTCCCATGACGAGGTAGTGTATGGCAAGAGATCCCTGCTGGAAAAAATGCCCGGTGATGACTGGCAGAAATTTGCAAACTTGAGGCTATTATTTACCTATATGTACAGTTTTCCAGGGAAAAAACTTATTTTCATGGGAAGCGAGTTTTCACAACGCCATGAATGGAACCATGAGGGGTCACTGGACTGGCATGAACTTGAATATGAATATCACTCAAATATATCCAGGCTGGTGAGTGACCTAAATCATATTTATACTAACGAACCTGCGATCAGCCGCAATGATTTTTCGCCGGAAAGTTTCGAATGGATAGATTACCACGACATGCAGCAAAGCGCAATGTTCTTTTTGCGAAAGTACTACGATAGCATATTCCTTATCGCCTGTAATTTTACCCCTACACCCCACTATAACTACAAAGTGGGGGTACCTTACGGGGGAAAATGGATAGAGGTATTAAACAGTGACTCCATTCAATATGGCGGCAGCGGGCATGGGAATTTCGGTGTTGTGCTCGCAAATAAAGCGAGCCGCCACGGGAGGAAATTCTCAATATCAATAACTTTGCCGCCGCTTGGCATCATTTATTTCAAGAAGGAAATTTCTCAGGAAGTATAGTCATCAATATGGAAAGATATGTTTGTATTCACGGTCATTTTTACCAGCCTGCAAGGGAAAACCCCTGGCTTGGATCGATAGATATGCAGAGCGAAGCTTTTCCATATCACGACTGGAATGAAAAGATAAATGCAGAATGCTATATGGTAAATACCGGCTCCCATATCCTCGATTCAAAAGGCAGGATAACCGATATTTTTAATAATTATTCCCGAATGAGTTTCAATTTTGGCACTTCCCTGCTTTCATGGATAAAAAATAATGACAGATGCACATATGAATCGATTATTGAAGCAGACTCTCTTGGCATAAGCAGGTTCTCGGGCCATGGATGTTCAATAGCCCAGATCTACAATCATATAATAATGCCTCTTTCAATAAAAACTGAAAGGCTTATCCAGGTTAAATGGGCAATCAGTGATTTTGAAGCAAATTTTAAAAGAAAACCGGAGGGTATGTGGCTTTCCGAGACTGCAGT
>Ga0209254_10003684_pt1 | contig 13978 bp, 13 predicted proteins | sample FrelakmetDIP11DI_FD_187148 | JGI IMG/M metagenome (GOLD analysis project Ga0209254, IMG submission 187148) | Freshwater lake sediment microbial communities from the University of Notre Dame, USA, for methane emissions studies - DIP11 DI (SPAdes)... | ecosystem: Environmental > Aquatic >...
CGGTGCGCCGCGGGTCGAGCGAGCCGTACGGGTCCTGGAACACCATCTGCAGCTGCGCGCGCGCGCGGCGCAGCGCGGCGGCGTCCAGCGCGTGCAGGTCCCGGCCGTCGAGCAGCACGCGGCCCGCGCTCGGCCTCTCCAGCGCCATCACCAGCCGCGCGAGCGTGCTCTTGCCCGAGCCCGACTCACCGACCAGCCCCAAGCTCCTGCCGGCCTGCAGCGTGAAACTCACGCCGTCGAGCGCACGCACCTCGGGCGCCGGCGACAGCAGGCGCTGACGGGGCAGGCGGTAGCGCTTGCCCAGGTCCTCCACGGCGAGCAGCGGCGTCGTCACGGCTCGATCCTGATGCAGCGTGCGTCATGCCTGGGGCCCACGGTCACAGCCGGGGGCGGCGTGGTGCGGCAGGCGTCGACGACCCGATCGCAGCGGTCGGCAAACGGGCAGCCGGCGGGCATGTCGGCCAGCTCCGGCACGCGGCCGGCTATGGTGGCCAGTCGCGTGCCGCGCGGCAGGCCCAGTCGCGGCCGCGCCGCGAACAGGCCGCGCGTATAGGGGTGCGCCAGGCGCTCGAAGACGGCCGCCGTGGGCCCGCTTTCGACGACGGTGCCGCCGTACATCACCAGCAGGCGCTGCACGGTGTCGGCCATCACGCCGAGGTCGTGGCTGATCAGCAGCAGCCCCATGCCGTCCTCGCGCACCAGTTCCAGGATGAGCTCGAGGACCTCGCGCTGGACCGTCACGTCCAGCGCCGTCGTCGGCTCGTCGGCCACCAGCAGGTCGGGGCCGCAGGCCAGCGCGATGGCGATCACCACGCGCTGGCGCTGGCCGCCGCTGAGCTGGTGCGGGTAGGCGTCGAGCCGCTCTCTGGCCTGCGGCAGTTGCACGCGTTGCAGCAGGCGCAGCGCCTCGGCGCGCGCCGCGGCTGCCGACAGGTCCTTGTGCAGGCGCAGCGATTCGGCGATCTGCCGGCCCACCGTGTGCAGCGGATTGAGCGCCGTCATCGGCTCCTGGAACACCATGCCGATGCGGTCGCCTCGCAACCGGCACAGCTGCGCCTCGTCGAGCGTGGTCAGTTCCTGGCTATCGAAGCGGATCGAGCCGGCAACCTGTGCACCTTCGGGCAGCAACCCCATCAGGGCCAGCGCCGTGATGCTCTTGCCGCAGCCCGACTCGCCGATCAAGCCCAGCGTCTGGCCGCGGTCGAGCGAAAAGGAAACCCCCCGCAGCGCATCGGCGGCGCCGCGGGACGTCTGCAGGGTGACGCGGAGGTGGTCGACTTCGAGCAAGGCCACCGGGCAACGATAGCGCTGTTTCGTGGCCTCATTGGGCCGCCTGCGCCCAGCACTGGTCGGCCAGCAGCGCGACGCGATCGCCGAAGCAGGCGTCTATCGTGCCTCGCAGGGACCCCCACGGCAGCACTCGACGCCGGCAGCGATGAGTTGGCGCCAGTCTTCGCACGTCGCCGCTGGCACGGCTGCGCGCAGCCGTTGCGGGGTCGGCGCCCGACCCATCGCCGAGAAGGGCCTTCAGCCTTCGGCCGCGATCTGGCGCAGCGCCTGCTCGAAGACCTCGGGCGGTTGGCCGCCCTGGATCAGGTGACGCTGGTTCACGATCACCGCGGGTACCGAAGAGATGCCCGCGCGCTGCCAGAAGCGCTCGCGCTCGCGCACTTCGTCGGCATAGGCGTCGCTGGCCAGGATCTCGCGCGCCGCCTCGACGTCCAGGCCGACTTCGGCGGCGAGGTCCAGCAGCACGTCGTGCGCGCCCGGGTTGCGGCCGTCGGCGTGATAGGCCTTGAGCAGCGCATGCTTGAGCTCGCGCTGGTGGCCGGCGGTTTCGGCCCAGCACAGCAGCCGGTGCGCGTCGAAGGTGTTCCAGACCCGGGCGCGGGTGCCGAAGGTGAAGCCGACCGCGGCGCCGCGGTCGCGAATCGCGGCCTGGTTGACCGCGATCTGCTCGGCCGAGATGCCGTACTTGCGCGACAGGTAGGCCACCGTGTCTTCACCCTCGGCGGCCAGCGTCGGGTTCAGTTCGAAGGGCTGGAAATGCAGTTCGACGTCGATGTCGCCACCGATGCGCTCGAGCGCCCGTTCCAGCGCATTCAGGCCCACCGCGCACCAGGGGCAGGCGACGTCGGAGACGAAATCGATCTTCATGGGGCACCTTCAGGGTCAACGCTTGCGCGCCAGTTTGGGGTCCATCAGGTCGCGCAGCCCGTCGCCCATGAGGTTGAGGCCGAGCACGCTGAGCACGATGGCGACGCCGGGGTACACGGCCAGCAACGGGGCCTGGAACATCTGGGTCTGCGCCTCGTTGAGCATGCGGCCCCAGCTGGGCTGCGGCGGCTGCGTGCCCAGGCCCAGGTAGCTCAGTGCCGCCTCGGCCAGGATGGCGGTGGCGAACGAGATCGTCGCCTGCACGATCAGCTGGCTGGCGATATTGGGCAACACGTGGTCGAGCGTGATCGCCAGCGGCCCCTTGCCCGCCGCGCGCGCCGCGGTGACGTAGTCGCGGGCCCACACCGCGTTGGCCGCGCCGCGCGTGATGCGCGCGAAGACCGGGATGTTGAAGATGCCGATGGCCACGATGCTCATCACGAGCCCCGGCCCGTAGATGGCGGTGAGCATGATCGCCGACAGCAGCGCCGGGAAAGCGAACGTGAAGTCGCTGGCGCGCATGATCAGCTCCTCGACCCAGCCGCGTCGCGCCGAGGCCAGGCAACCCAGCGCCACGCCCACGCCGAGGCCGATGCCGACCGCGATCACGCCCACCACGATGCTGTTCTGCGCCCCCACCAGCAACTGAGAGGTGATGTCGCGCCCCAGGCTGTCGGTGCCCAGCCAGTGCGCGGCGCCGGGGCCCTGCAACTTGTTCGGGATGTCGATCTCGGCCGGTGGGTAGGGCGCCCAGAACAGCGACAGCAGTGCGGCCGCGGCCAGCAGTGCCGACAGCACGCCGCCGACGACGAAGCTGGGGTGGCGCTGCGCGCGTTGCCAGAAGCCCATCACGACACGCGCAGGCGCGGGTCGATCAGCGCGTACAGCAGGTCGACCACGAAATTCACCAGCACCACCACGCCGGCCAGGAGCATCACCACGTCGCGCACCACCACCAGGTCGCGGTTGCTGATGGCCTGGAACACCAGCCGCCCCACGCCCGGCAGCACGAAGACGTTCTCGACCACGATGGTGCCGGTGACGAGGTTGGCGAACTGCAACCCCATCACCGTGAGCACCGGGATCATGGCATTGCGGAGCACGTGCCGCCACAAGGCCTGGCGCCGCGTCAGGCCCTTGGCCCGAGCGGTGCGAACGAAGTCTTCGCGCATCACTTCCAGCACCGCCGAGCGCGTGACCCGCGCCAGGATCGCCGCCTGGACGAGGGCCAGCGATACGGCCGGCAGCACCAGTGCCTTCAGGCCCTCGGCCACGCTCAGCGCCGTGAGGCCGCCGGTGTCTCCGTCGGTCCAGCCCGGAAAGCCGCCGGCGCTGACCCACTGCAGGTGCACGGCAAAGAGCAGGATGAGCAGGATCGCAAACCAGAAATTGGGGATCGCGATGCCGATCTGGCTGGCTGCCATGACACCCACGTCGCCGAGCCGGTTGTGGTGCGACGCGGCGTACAGGCCCAATGACAGCGCCAGCGCCACCGTCAGGCCCATCGCCAGCAGCGCCAGCGGCAGCGTCACCTGGAGCCGCTCGGCGATCAGTTCCGCGGTGGGGGTGTCGTAGCTGATGCTTTGTGCCGTCCGGCCGCTCAGCAGCCCGCCGACCCAATCCATGTAACGCGCCTGCGGCGGCCGGTCCAGGCCCAGCTTGGCCTGCAGCGCCGCCAGTGATTCGGGCGTGGCGGTGTCGCCCAGGATGACCTCGGCGGCGTTGCCCGGCAGCAACTCCAGCACCACGAACACCACCACCGAGGCCACCGCCAGCGTGGCGAGGAAGGTGGCGAGTCGCTTGACGAGGAACGGGCCCATCGCGGCCGATGATGCCTCATCGAGGCCCGGCCGCGCCGGCCGCTGCGTTCAGCGGCAGGCGAAGAAGGTCACGTAGCGGGCCGTGGCGGCAATGCCCATGCGCGACACGGCCGGATCCAGCAGGTTGTCGTGATGGCGCGGTGAATGCCGCCAGCCGTCGAGGAGGGTCTCCGCGGTCGGGAAACCCCGGCCCACGTTCTCGACGCAGACCTTGCTGCTGGCCCGATGGAAGCGGGCCATGAAACCTTCGTGGGACAGCCGGCGCTGTTCGGACATGCTCTCGCTGTGCTCGCCGGCCAAAGTTGAGAGTTCGCCGACGAAGGCCAACGGCCCCAGGCCGTGGCGCTCGCGGTAGTCGTTGATCAGACCGGCGAGTTGACGCACATAACCGTCGGATGTCGATCCCGCAGGCGACGACTCGGCGGCCGCGCAGGGGCCCGCCAGTATGGCGATCAGGACGGCGCACGATGCACCCATCCGGGCAGGCACTTTCACGGGGGCTCCTCCGACACGGTCGACTCAAAGGTTTATCGGCCGGGGCGTGCGGAAGTTTAGGGCCGGCGGGCCAGGGCGGCAAGGTGGCTCGCGCCGGTTGGCTCGCGCCGGCGGCTCGCGCCGGGCGGCGGACTATGATGTTTCGCCTCTGGGGGAGTTGCCGTGAGATCCATTCCATTCGACACCACGCGGGTCTTCATCGGCGGCCGTTGGCAAGGCGCCGTCGGTGGACTGACGCTGCCGTTGCTCGACCCATCCAGCGGCGCGTTGCTGGCTGAGATCGCACGCGGCGGCGCCGACGATGTCGATGCCGCGGTCGCTGCGGCACAGGCAGCGCTGGACGGCCCCTGGGGCGCGCTGACCGCTGCCGAACGGGGTCGCGTGCTGCTGAAGATGAGCGCGCTGGTGTTGGCGCAGGCCGACGAACTAGCGCGGCTGGAGGCACTGGACGTCGGCAAGCCCCTGAAACAGGGCCGCGCCGACGCCGTGGCGCTGGCGCGCTACCTCGAGTTCTACGGCGGCGCGGCCGACAAGGTGCACGGCGAGACCATTCCCTTCGCCAACGGCTACACCGCGTTCACGCTGCGCGAGCCGCACGGCGTCACGGCGCACATCGTGCCGTGGAACTACCCGATGCAGATCATCGGCCGCAGCGTCGGCGCGGCGCTGGCCATGGGCAATGCCTGCGTGCTGAAGCCGGCCGAGGAAGCCTGCGTCACGGCACTGGCATTCGCGCGCATCGCCGAGGCCGCCGGCATCCCTGCGGGGGCGTTGAACGTCGTGCCGGGCCTGGGCGAAGAAGCCGGTGCCGCGCTGGCTTCACACCCCGGCGTCCGCCACATCTCGTTCACCGGTTCGGTGGCCGTGGGCAGGCTGATCCAGGCCGCTGCGGCGAACAACGCGGTGCCGGTGACGCTGGAACTCGGCGGCAAGAGCCCGCAACTCGTCTTTGCCGACGCAGACCTCGACGCCGCGCTGCCCTTCCTCGTCAATGCCGGCATCCAGAACGCCGGTCAGACCTGCTCGGCGGCGTCGCGCATCCTGGTGCAGCGGCCGGTGTTCGAGACCGTCGTGCAGCGCATGGCCGAACGCTATCGCGCGCTGCGCGTGGGCCCGGCGCTCGACGACCCCGACGTGGGGCCGGTGATCTCGCGCCGGCAGCAGGGGATCATCGAAGGCTACCTGGCGCTCGTGCGCGACAGTGGCTTGCCCATCGCCGCGCAGGCGACTCTTCCAGCCGGTCTGCCGGCCGGTGGCTGCTGGGTCGCCCCGACGCTGGTGGCCGACGTGAATCCCGCGCATCGCCTGGCGCAGGAGGAGATCTTCGGTCCCGTGCAGGCGCTGATCCCCTTCGACGACGAAGCCGATGCGCTGGCCATCGCCAACGGCACGCCCTACGGGCTGGTGGCGGGCGTTTGGACACGCGACGGCAGCCGCGCGTTGCGGTTGGCGCGGCGGCTGCAATGCGGGCAGGTCTTCATCAACAACTACGGCGCCGGCGGCGGCATCGAACTGCCCTTCGGCGGCGTCAAGCATTCGGGGCACGGGCGCGAGAAGGGCTTCGAGGCGCTGTATGGGTTCTCGGTGCTCAAGACCGTGGCCATCAAGCACGATTGATCAACCTACTGGAGCAAGACACATGAGACTCGCCAACAAGGTTGCCATCGTCACCGGCGGTGGCTCGGGATTTGGCGCCGGCATCGTGAAGAAGTTCGTCGCCGAGGGGGCGCAGGTCATCGTCGCCGACCTCAACCTCGAGGCTGCGCTCGACGTCGCCGCGGCCGCCGGGGCGGCGGCGCGCGCGTTGCGCGTGGACGTGGCCAACGCCACCGACGTGCGGCTGATGATGGAAGCCGCCGAACTTCACTTCGGTCGGCTGGACATCCTCGTCAACAACGCCGGCGTCACGCACCTGCCGCAGGCGCTGGAAGAGGTCAGCGAGGCCGACTTCGACCGCATCGTGGCGGTGAATATGAAGGCCATCTACCTGGCCATGCGCGAGGTCGTGCCGCGCATGAAGGCCAACGCGCCGGGTGCAAAAGGCATCCGCGGCGTGGTGCTCAACATGGCCAGCACGGCGGGCGTGAGCCCGCGGCCGCGCCTGGGCTGGTACAACGCCAGCAAGGGATGGGTCATCACGGCCACGCGCGCCAATGCGGTGGAACTGGCGCCGGCGGGCATCCGCGTCGTGGCGCTCAACCCGGTGGCGGGCGAAACGCCGCTGCTGAAGTCCTTCATGGGCCAGGACACGCCCGAGATGCGCGCCAAGTTCCTGGGCACCATCCCCCTCGGCCGCTTCTCCACACCCGAGGACCTGGGCAACGCCGCTTGCTTCCTGTGCAGCGACGAGGCCAGCATGATCACCGGCGTGTGCATGGAGGTCGACGGCGGCCGCTGCATCTGAGCGGGGATCGTCCCCCACCGGCTGCCGGTCTGGTCGCGCCCGCTGCTGCACAGCGGGCACCGCAGGCGCCAAGCCCGAAGACCGGCGCTGGATTGCCGTCTTCGACGCTGCTTACTCGGCCCAGTCGTGGCGGTCGGCGGCGGCCAGCAAGTCGGCCGCAAAGCGGGGGTCGCGCTCGATCCACTGCTGCGCATAGCGACGCGTCTCCGCGGCTTCGGCGATGCGCGTGGCCTGGTCGCGGCGGGCGTGGGAGGCCGCGCGCGCGTTGCCTGCGGCCTCCAGCCACGCCAGGACACGTGCCATCAGGTTGGCGGCCAGGGCGGCACCACGCGGTGCAAGTACGGGGCTCGGGGTATGAACGGTAACGGTGGTCATGGGGTTTCTCTGTTGTGCCACCTGCATCGAGGCGTTGCAGTGAGATTAGGGTTTATACGGGTGTTGTGCAAGTGAATAATGCGCAGCTCAGAAATGCATGAATCGCATATCGCTTGATCCAGGATGTCACTCAACTTCCGCACCCTCGACCTCAACCTGCTGCGCGTCTTCGACGCCGTCATGGCGGAAGGCAGCCTCACGCGGGCCGCGGCGACGCTGGCGATGACGCAGCCGGCCGTCAGCCATGCGCTGCGCCGGTTGCGAATGGCGGTGGGCGAGGAACTGCTCGTGCGCGTCGCCCATGGCGTGCGGCCCACGCCGCGCGCCGAGGCGCTGTGGCCACAGGTGCGCGCGGCCCTCGCCACGCTGCGGCAGGCGCTGGCGCCCGGCGCCTTCGACCCCCAGCTTGATGCCGTCCAGTTGCGCATCGCCATGGCCGACGCCACCGCGGCGACGCTGGCGCCGGGCCTGGTGCGTGGCATTGACAGCGGCGGTGCCCTCGTCAATCTGCGTGTGCTGCCGCTGACCACGCGCGACCCGCGCGGCCTGCTCGACGCCGGCGAAGCCGATCTCGCCGTGGGCTTCTTCCCCGAAGTGATCACCGCCATCGTGGCGCAGGGGCAGGAGAGCCACCTGCGTCATGCTCGGCTGTATGACACGCGCTATGTCTGCGCCATGCGTCGTGGACATCCACTACAGAAGCGGGTGCTCACTTTAGATGCCTTCTGCGAGGCTCATCACCTGCTGGTCAGCTTTTCCGGCCGGGCGCACGGCTTCACCGATGAGGCACTGGCGGGGCTGGGCCGCCAGCGGCGGATCGTGCTCACTGTCAACCAGTTCTTCACCGCCGGCCGCGTGGTGGCGCGCTCGGACCTGCTGACCGTGCTGCCCGAAGGCTTTGCCGAAGCCGCGGGCTTTGGCCGGGAACTGGTGACCTGCGAGCTGCCGCTGGCTCTGGCGCCGGTGCACGTGGAGATGATCTGGCACCTGCGCCACGACGCCGACCCGGCGCACCGCTGGTTGCGAGAACAGATGCACGCGGCGGTCGCTTCGCCTGCGTCCAAGCTGAAGCTGACGTAACGGCCTGCCGAAACCCGTAGGAGCCCCGCACCCGGGCGTGGCGACGAAAGGCAACGATGAAGGTCGCGACCGTCAACTACGCCGCCCCGCGTGGCTGGAACGCCACACTGCCAGTGACGCTGGACAGCCCGCAGACGCTGGTTCTGGCCTTTGCCGCACCCGAATTCGACCAACGGCCCGCACCTTTCGACGAACTCGTGGCGGCCTTTCCGCGGTCGCTGCTCGTGGGCTGCTCCACGTCGGGCGAGATCGCCGGTGCGCAGGTCAACGATGCCACCGTCAGCGTGGCCATCGCACGCTTCGAGCACACGCAACTGCGTCGCGCGTTCACCTTCGTCACGAACGCGGCCGACTCCTACGATGCCGGTGCGCGCCTGGCCAAGCAGTTGGCCGGGCCCGACCTGTGCGCCGTGTTTGTGCTCTGTGACGGCCTGTCGGTCAACGGCACGCCGTTGGTCGACAGCCTGGCGCGGCACCTGCCGCCGGGCGTGCCGGTCACCGGCGGCCTGGCCGGCGACGGCAGCCGCTTCGGCCACACCTGGGTGCTCGATCGCCAGCAGCCCGAGGCGCAACGCATCTGTGCCGTGGGCTTCTATGGGCGCCGGCTGCAGGTGGGCAGCGGTTGCGACGGCGGCTGGTCGGACTTCGGTCCGGAGCGGCGCATCACGCGCTCCGAGGGCAACGTGCTGTTCGAGCTCGACGGCAAACCGGCGCTCGACCTGTACAAGAGCTATCTCGGCGAGCGCGCGGACGGCTTGCCGGGCTCGGCGCTGCTGTTCCCGCTGTCGGTGCGTCGCAGTGGCGGCGCGGGCGAGACGCTGGTGCGGACGATCCTGGGCATCGACGAAGCCGCGCGCTCGCTGACCTTTGCTGGCGACATGCCGCAGGGTGGCGTGGCGCGCCTCATGCGCACGAGCAACGACCACCTGATCGAGAGCGCCAGCCGTGCCATGGCGAATGCCGTGGCCGGAGTGGCGACCGATGCACCATCGCTGGTGGTATCGGTCAGCTGCGTTGGCCGCCGCCTGGTGCTGGGCGAGCGAACCGAGGAGGAGATCGAGACCGTCTTCGACGGCGTCCCGCCGGGCAGCGGGCATGTCGGCTTCTACTCCTACGGCGAGATCTCGCCGGCACTGGCCGGCGGCGCGAGCCAGCTGCACAACCAGACCATGACCATCACGGTCTTCAGCGAGTGCTGAAAGTGCCTGGGCTGCACCGCCTGCTGCTGCGACAGTTGCGGCGACTCGGCCTCGACGCGGCGACGCTGCCCAGTGCCGATGCCTGGTCGGCGCTGCTTGAACGTGTCAGCCGCGCCTACAACGAGGGCGAGCAGGATCGCTACCTGATGGAGCGCTCGCAGGAGCTGGCTTCGCAGGAGATGAACGGGCTGTCGGAAGCGCTGCGTCGCGAGCGCGACGGGCTCGAGGCGCGCGTGCTCGAGCGCACCGAGGCATTGCGCCTGAGCGAAGCGCGGCTGGCCAGCCTGGTGTCGCTGTCGGCAGACTGGATCTGGGAACAGGACGCCGAGATGCGCATGACCTACATCACCGACGGCGTGCGCAGCGCCACCGGGCTGGAGCCGGCCGACCTGCTGGGCCGCCGCCGCCAGGACTTCAGCGCCTTCGACGCCGAGCCGCAGGTACTGGCCGAATATGAAGCGCGCCTGGCCGCGCGCCAGCCCTTCCGCGACTTCGTCTATGCCACCCAGCGCCAGGACGGCAGTACGCGCCACCTCCGCATCAGCGGCGAACCCATGTTCGACGCCGAGGGTCGCTTTCTCGGTTACCGCGGCGTCGGCAGCGATATCACTGCGGCCACGATGGCGGCGCGCCAGGTCGAACAGCTGGCGCGCTTCGACGGCTTGACCGGATTACCCAACCGCACCATGTTCATCGACGAGCTTGACCGTGCCATCGCCCGCGCGCGCCGCACCGACGGCGTGTTCGCGTTGTGCTTCATCGACCTCGACCGTTTCAAGAACATCAACGACAGCCTCGGTCACGCCGCCGGTGACGAGCTGCTCAAGCTGATGGCGAGGCGGCTGCGCGGCCTGCTGCGCGAGACCGACCTGGTGGCGCGCCTGGGCGGCGACGAGTTCGTGGTGCTGCTCGAAGGCAGCGTGGAGCCGCTGATGCTGGCGCAGGTTGGACACAAGATGCTGGCCGTCATCGCCGAGCCGCTGATGCTGCACGATCGCAGCTACCAGGTCAGCGGCAGCATCGGCATCGCTCTGTTCCCCGCTGACGGCGGCGACGCCGCGACGCTGCTGAAGCACGCCGATGCCGCGATGTACCTGGCCAAGCAGCAGGGCAAGAACAACGTGCAGTTCTACACCGGCGAACTGGCCGACGCGGTGGCACGCCAGTTTGCGCTGGAGTCCGAATTGCGCGGCGCCATCGAGCGCGACGAACTGGTGCTGCACTACCAGCCCAAGACCGACATTGCCAGCGGCGCCATGCTCGGCGTCGAGGCGCTGGTGCGCTGGCAGCACCCGGTGCGCGGGCTGGTGCCGCCGGGCGACTTCATCCCGCTGGCCGAGGAACGGGGTCTCATCGTGCCGATCGGACGCTGGGTCATCGACGCCGCTTGCCGCCAGTTGCGCGAGTGGCTGGATGCCGGGCTGAACGCGCCGCGTTGCGCCGTCAACCTGTCGGCGCACCAGTTGGCCAGCCTGGCGCTCATCGACGACATCCGCAGCGCACTGGCACGCCACCGACTGCCGCCCGATGCGCTGGAGGTGGAACTGACCGAGAGCGTGCTGATGGCCGACCCCGAGCGCGCCAACGGCATGCTGCAGCAACTGCACGCGATGGGGGTGCGCATCTCGATCGACGACTTCGGTACCGGCTATTCGTCGCTGTCGTACCTGAAGCGGTTCCCGGCACAGGCGCTGAAGATCGATCGCTCCTTTATCCGCGGCCTCCCGGCCGACGTCGACGATGTCGCCATCACGCAGGCGGTGATCGCCATGGCGCACAGCCTTGGCTTGCAGGTGGTGGCAGAAGGCGTCGAGACGGCCGAGCAACTGGCCATGCTGAGGGGCCTGGGCTGCGACGAAGCGCAGGGCTTCCACTTGCACCGGCCGCTGCCGGCCGAGAAGCTGTCAGCGCTTCTGCAACAGGTGCCCCTGCTGCTGACGCAGGCGGCCAGAGCGCGGTCTCAGTCGCCCAGCACGGCCGCCATCGCCACGGCCGTGCGCTCGACATTGCCGGTGTTGAGACCAGCCACGCAGATGCGTCCGGAGCGAACGAGGTAGACACCGAATTCCTCGCGCAGCCGATCCACCTGCGCAGCCGTGAGACCGGTGTAGCTGAACATGCCACGCTGGGTGAGGAAGTAGCCGAAGTCGCGCCCGGGCCGCTTGGCCTGCAGCACGCCGTGCAGGCTGCGCCGCATGGTTGCAATGCGCTCGCGCATGGCGTTCACGTCGGCCTCCCAGGCCGCGCGCAACGCGGGGTCGGTGAGCACGCGGCTGACGATGCCCGCGGCGTGGATCGGCGGGCTCGAATAGTTGCGCCGTACCGTCGCCTTGAGCTGGCCGAGCACGAGGTCGGCTTCGGCGGCGCTGGCGCACACGACGCTCAGCGCGCCGGCCCGCTCGCCATACACGCTCATGCTCTTGGAAAAAGAATTCGCGATGAAGAACGTCAGGCCCGATGTGGCCAGGGCGCGCACCGCGTAGGCGTCCTCGGCGATGCCTTCGCCGTAACCCTGGTAGGCCAGGTCGAGGTAGGGCAGCAGCTCACGCTCGCGCAGGACCGGGATCAGCGCCTGCCACTGGGCGCGACTCAGGTCCACGCCCGTGGGGTTGTGGCAGCATGCGTGCAGCAACACCACGCTGCGCGGCGGCAGCACGCGCAGCGTGTCGAGCATGGCGTCGAGCCTGAGCCCGCCGCTGGCCGCGTCGTAGTACGGGTAGGTGTGGACAGCGACGCCGGCGCCTTCGAACATGGCGCGGTGGTTGTCCCAGGTCGGGTCGCTCACCCAGACCTCGCTGGCCGGCAGCCAGCGCTTGATGAAATCGGCACCGACCTTCAGGCCGCCGCTGGAGCCCACGGTCTGCAGCGTGGCGACGCGGCCGCTCGTCAGCGCTTCGTGCCCGGCGCCGAAGAGCAGTTGCTGCACCGCCGTGCGCACGGCGGCCGAGCCTTCGATCGGCAGGTAGGGCTTGGGCGCGCTCTCCGCCAGCATCTGCGCCTCGGCCTGGCGCACGCAGCCCAGCACCGGGATGCGCCCGGCGTCGTCGAAGTAGATGCCGATCGAGAGATTGACCTTGTCGGCGCGCGGATCCTTCTGGAAGGCGTCGTTGAGGCTGAGGATGGGGTCGCCGGCGTACGGCTCGATGTGCTTGAAAGTCATGCTGCGAGCACCTTTTCGATGTCCTTGCGCAGCGCCTCGGGCGCGTCGTTGGGGGCGTAGCGCTTGAGCACCTTGCCGTCGCGGCCGACGAGGAATTTGGTGAAGTTCCACTTCACGCCTTCGGTGCCCAGCAAGCCCGGCGCTTGTGCCTTGAGCCACTGCCAGAGCGGGTGGGCGTCGGCGCCGTTGACCTTGACCTTGGCCATCATCGGAAAGCTCACGCCGTAGTTCAGCTGGCAGAAGGATGCGATCTCCTCGTTGCTGCCCGGATCCTGGCCGCCGAACTCGTTGCTGGGGAAACCAACGATCACGAGGCCGCGGTCGCGGTAGTCCTTCCAGAGTTTCTCGAGGCCGGCGAACTGCGGCGTGAAGCCGCAGGCGCTGGCGGTATTGACAATCAGCAACACCTTGCCTCGCTGGGTGGACAGCTGGGCCGGTTCGCCGGTGATCGACACGGCCTCGAAATCGTAGATGCTGGCGGCGGCCATGGGGGTTCCTGCGCAAAGCAAAACAATGATGTTAGCGCCCCGCCCGGGCAAGCGCGCAGTGTCGCGCGCAGTGTCGTTGACAGGTCGCCGGCAGGGCCGCACCATCGGCCGCAAGATGTCCAGGACCTACCGTGTCGCCCTGCTGGGGTTCAGCGAATTCGAGCGCAAGGCGCTCGCATCGTGCTTGCACCCGGCCGCTGCCGGCAACGCGGTCTACGAGTGGTCATCGTTGCTGGACGAGAGCGACTTCCTGCTCGCCGACGCCGACCACGCGCCCTCGGTGCAACTGGTGGCTGCTACCGAGCGGCTGGGCGAGACGGTATTCATCGGCAGCCGGGCGCCGGCCGACGCCGTGGCCTGGACAGCGCGTCCGATCGACCCGCTGAAGGTGATGCGCGAACTGGATGCGCTGGTGTCACCGGCGGCACGAGGCGCGTCCACGCGCGCGTGCAGATCGGCCGCGGGCGCCGAGGTGCCACCCTCTGTACCTCCCGCTCCCCCCGCACCGCCTGGCCCGCCCAGTGCCTTGCTGGTGGACGACAGCGCGGCCGCGTTGGATCTCCTGTCTTCGCGTCTTCGGCCCTGGGGCCTGGCGGTCGATTGCGTGGTCAACAGCAGCCAGGCCATCGAACGGTTGGCAGGACGCAGCTACGACTTCGTCTTCATCGATGTCGAACTGGCCGACGACAGCGATCTCGACGGCCTCGCGTTGTGCCAGCACATCAAGCGCAGCCATCCACGGCCCGCGTCGTTGGTGGTGATGGTGTCCACGCACCAAAGCGAACTCGGCCGCGTGCGCG
>Ga0209254_10003685_pt1 | contig 13976 bp, 16 predicted proteins | sample FrelakmetDIP11DI_FD_187148 | JGI IMG/M metagenome (GOLD analysis project Ga0209254, IMG submission 187148) | Freshwater lake sediment microbial communities from the University of Notre Dame, USA, for methane emissions studies - DIP11 DI (SPAdes)... | ecosystem: Environmental > Aquatic >...
GCAGAGTCGAGCCCGCCTAGGCGGCCACGCGCTCGTAATAGCGCGCGCGGTAAAGCAGGCGGCGCTGTTGCGCGGTTTCGGTAAAACCACTGCGGTCGTGCAACACGTTGTTGCAGACCAGGCCCATGCCGGGCTCGAGGCGGCCGTGCAGGGTCCACGGCGTCGGCTGCGCCAGGATGCGCTCCAGTGCCGCCACCGCCGCTTTGGTTGCCGCGTCGGCCTTCCACAGGATGCTCTTGGTGCGCGCGGTGTAGCGCATGTGGAGGAAGCCGTCGGCATCGACGGAGAACACGGGCCCCGCCTGGTCGGGACGGGCGATGCCATCATCGTCGGTGCGGGACGGGATGGTCATGACGTCGGGCTGCGACAGGGCGCGGATGTGATCGGAGTTCTCGTCACGCAGCAGCATGTAGGCGAGCTCGTGGTCGAGCAGCTGGTTGTCGCCGCCGCTCGCTGCGCTCTGCACGCAGTGCAGGATCAGGCCGCGGATGGTGCGTTCCGGCACGTTGTAGTAGCCGTCGGTGTGCCAGCGGATCGGCTTGTCGGTGTAGGGTATGAATTCCTTGCGCTCGCCGCGTTCCTCGGCGCCACGCACCGACAGCGGCGAGATGCCGTCGTTGTCGGTGAGCCAATGGCCGTCGAGCGTCTTCAGGCCGAGCTGCAGGCCGAGCTTGCGGGGGATTTCCTTGTCGGGATCGCTGCCACTCTTGCTGACATAGATCGCCATGTTGGCGTTGGCGCAAAGCGCGACGATGCGCGCGCGTTCGGCGTCTGTCAGCGCCCGCGGATCATTGATCTCGACGACGATGTCCTCGAGCCGCCGTGGCGCCAGCGCCGACTTTTTCTCGCGCCACGCGGCGTAGGCGATGGCGTTGTCGAGATCGAAGGGGGAAGTATTCTGGGTACCCATGGCCATCACTCTCCGCCCATGCCGCTGCTGGTCTGGGCCTTGGCTCGCTCCGGCGCGCCGACCGGTCCGGCCGCCTCGCCGCCGAAGAGGCCGGCCATGGCTTTTTCCAGCGCCTTGATGGCGTCGGGCGCCTCGATGTCCATGGCCTGATCGATGACCCAGAGTTTGTCCTTCTCCGGCAGGATCTCGCGCAGCGCAGAGGCGAACATGCGTTTGAAGCCGAAGTCGGGCCCGGTCGGACCGTAGTCGTACTCGCCGTAGTCGGCGCCGCGGCGGTTGAACAAATCGATGAAAGCTCGCTGGGCGACGCCGGGTTCGGCGCTGCCGAGCAGGGCTTCGTGGCTCTCCTCGACCATCTCGGCCAGACGGATCGCCAGCGCCGTGGTGAATTCGGCGCGCTGCCCGGTGTCGAGCGAGCGATAGGCGATGCGGTCTGCCGCGTGGGCGAGGAACACCAGGAATTCGCAAACGAAATCGAAGTAGGGCTTGCCGGCGTCGATGTCGTAATAGGCCTTGCGCATCCGCTTGATCGACTCGATCGCCAGCTTCCAGGCGAGCATCGCCACGACCGAGGCGAGCATCTTGGACGAGCGGGCACCCTTGGTGTGGAACTGGTTGAAAACGCGGACGGCCATGGTGGGAGACTATTCTGTGCGAGTGAGATGCAGCTTTTCCGCCGGGCCGCCCCAAGGCAAGGCGGCACGCGCCGAAGGCGCAAACCGCTCCACCGCTTGCCACCGGAACCCGTAACAACCGAGCGCAGCGAGCAAGCAGGCTCCCCCTCTCGTGAAAGGGGGCCGGGGGGATTTAATCAATAGCCGCCCTTGCCAAAAGGCTTCGTCAGGCCGGCAACCTTGACACCCTGCTTGGCGGCACCGCCGTCCGGGAAGAGGTCGAACAGTTTGGCGCTGGACACTTCGCTCAGCACGCCATCGTCCTCCAAACCCTTCATCAGGTTGCGCAGGTTCGGCGTGTGACCGTCTTCCGTGAACTTCTGGCGCAGATAGTTGATAACGGCGCGGTGCTCGTCGGTAAGCGTAAGGCCCTGAGCGGCGGCGATGGCGTCCATCGCCTCATCACTCAGGTCGGCTTCGAGCAGGAAGCCGTCAGCATCGGTTTCTTTTTCGACTCCGTTGATCACGTAAGGCATCGAGATTCTCCTTTGATGGGTTGTTGATGAATGAAAACGAATTGCAGTGAGTAACAGCCGTTGCCGGAAGAGCCATCACGGCAGTGGTGCCGGTCACGGCGCATATTCTACTTGTCGCAAGCCTTTGCCTGAGCTATCAAGCGTCATCCACTGCGGCAATCGATTTGTGCGGAACAAAAATGCCACAACCGCTCTGGCGCAAACCACCGAGGCCACTCGACTGCAATCGCAGCGACTCCGCCGCCGACAGGCCATGCACCATCAGGCTGAAGCCGAACACCTCGGCGCTGTCGCCAGCCGATCGCCGCGCCTTGCCACAGATAAGGCGCACATGCCGAAAACCCAAGCCCTCGACTTCGCGATGGCACTCGGTCATGAACACGGCTTCGTCCGCCATGCCGTACGACACGAACGACGAATACAGCACCGCCGCCGGCGAGAGTTCGCGCAGGGATAGGTGCCCCACCTCGGCAGTCCCGCCAAGATCGAGTCGCTGACCACTGAGTGCCTGCGCCTGTTCGACCCGCTCGCGCGGCACGCGCAGCGTCAGTTTCGAGCGCCCGGAAAGATAATGCTCGCCCACGCCCTCCGACAGTCCGCCCAGCGGGTGTACACCGGCCCGCACCTCCTCGGCCAGCCACGGCAGGCAACGCACCAGTTCGCCGCGCAGGCGGTCGGCATAATCGGCCATGACGGCACGACCACGCAAGGCGAAGACCAGGTCGATCGCGTCGGCCTTTAGTTCGTCACCGGGATTAGCCATCGTCTTGTTCCCCTTGGTAATTAGCGCGGCTGGGCGGCGGCCCACTCCGCCATGCCCTTTGCCCAGTGTTCGGCAGTAACCGGGTCGATATCGAAGATGGTGAAACGGGTACGTTCCCGGATGCGGATGCGCAGCATCGGCATGCCGCCGGCTTCATACTCCATCTGCTGCAATTCGATTTCCTGATTGCCGATCGGCACCCGGAACTTGTCAAGGCTGATAATTTTGTCCACAATAACTCTCTCGGTTGGGTGTTCTGCTGGCGCGCACTATCTCACTGCTCGCGTCCGCCCGGCCATCACCGGATGGGCGTGGAAGGATATACTCCTTTCGGGTAGGTAACACTACTCCCTTTAAGGTGCATAATTTACCTTCGTGGAGTATGGCACCCTAGCTAACCTTTTCGTAATATCGCTGCACCCTGCATCGCCGAACCTGAGTAAGGGCGTTGAGTAGTGTATTCTTCGCCGTTACTTTAATAGTCCAAACAGAGGAGACAACTCGAATGGCCAAGAAAATGCATCCCACCCCCAACCTGGACGAGCTTGAGAAGGGCCCGTGGCCGAGCTTCGTCACCGGCCTCAAGCGCCTTGCCAAGGATAAGGATTACATGGTCGACGTGCTCGGGCACCTCGAGCACTCCTACAAGACCCGCAAGGGCTATTGGAAGGGCGGCACCGTCGGCGTCATCGGCTACGGCGGTGGCGTGATCCCCCGCTTCACCGAAATCAAGGACGAGAAAGGCGAGGCCGTCTTCAAGGACGCCGCCGAGTTCCACACCCTGCGTATCATGCCGCCCCCCGGCATGCACTACGATACCGGCACCCTGCGCAAGTTCTGCGACATCTGGGACAAATACGGCTCGGGCCTCATCGCGCTGCACGGCCAGTCCGGCGACATCATGTTGCAGGGCTGCACCACCGAAAACGTCCAGCCGGCCTTCGACGCCATCAACGAAATGGGCTTCGACATGGGTGGCGCCGGCCCGGCCGTGCGCACCTCGATGTCCTGCGTCGGCGCGGCGCGCTGCGAGCAGTCCTGCTACGACGAAGCCAAGGCGCAGAAGATGGTGGTCAACACCTTCCTCGACGACATCCATCGTCCGGCCCTGCCCTACAAGTTCAAGTTCAAGTTCTCCGGCTGCGGCAACGACTGCATGAACGCCATTCACCGCGCCGACATGGCCGTGATCGGCACCTGGCGTGACAACATGCGCACCGACAACGAGCTGGGCAAGAAGTGGTTCGCCAAGCACGGCATGAACGAGCTGGTCAACGACGTCGTCTCGCGCTGCCCGACCAAGGCCCTGCAGATCAAGGATGCCAAGGACGTCAACAAGGCCGCCCACATCTCCTCCGTCGCGCTCAATGATGCCCAGTGCCTCGAGATCGACAACAAGGACTGCGTGCGCTGCATGCACTGCGTCAACGTCATGACCGGCGCCCTGGCTCCGGGCAAGGACAAGGGCGCCTCGATCCTGGTCGGCGGCAAGAGCCACCTGAAGATCGGCAGCCTGATGGGCACCATGATCATCCCCTTCATGAAGCTCGAGAAGGACGAGGATTACGAAGGCCTGGTTGAACTGGCCCAGTCCATCATCGACTTCTTCGCCGAAAACGCGCTGGAGCACGAGCGTACCGGCGAGATGATCGAGCGTATCGGCCTGGTGAACTTCCTGGAGGGCATCGGTCTCGATATCGACGCCAACATGGTCAACAACCCGCGCATGAACCCCTACGTCAACACGGGCGACTGGGACGAGGAAGTGGCCAAGATCAAGGCCAAGAAGGCTGCTGCGTAAATATTCGGATGCTACCCCTGGCGGGGTCAAACCCGCCAGGCGTAGTGGCGTATAAATACCCCTAATTCCAATACCGACATTTTCGGAGACAAAAATGGCTCAAGCTCAGCGTCGAGCAGTCGAGTGTGGCGTACCCGATGCCACCCCTTTCATGCACCCGACCCTTGTCAAGAACAAGGGTAACTGGAAATATCACGACCGTCCGCGTCCCGGCGTTCTGCACCACGTTTCGCACTCCGGTGATCAGGTTTGGTCCGTCCGCGCCGGCACCCAGCGCCAGATGGACACTTACACCATCCGCACGCTGTGCGACATCGCCGACAAACTCGGCGAAGGCTATGTCCGCTTCACCATCCGCTCCAACATCGAATACATCGTCGCCGACCAGAAGAAGGTCGATCCGCTGATCGCCGAACTGGAGAAGAACGGTTTCCCCGTTGGCGGCACCGGCAACTCCATGTCGATGGTCGCCCACACCCAGGGCTGGTTGCACTGCGACATCCCCGGCACCGACGCCTCCGGCGTGGTCAAGTCGATGATGGACGAGCTCTACCATGAGTTCAAGCACGAAGAGATGCCGAACCGCCTGCACCTCTCGACCTCCTGCTGCGAAATCAACTGCGGCGGCCAGGCCGACATCGCCGTGATCATCCAGCACACCAAGCCGCCGAAGATCAACCACGATCTCGTCGCCAACGTCTGCGAACGTCCGGCCGTCGTGGCCCGCTGCCCGGTCGCGGCCATCCGCCCCGCCCTGGTCAACGGCAAGCCCTCGCTGGAAGTCGATGAGAAGAAGTGCATCTGCTGCGGCGCCTGCTATCCCCCCTGCCCGCCCATGCAGATCAACGATCCCGAGCACTCCAAGCTGGCGATCTGGGTCGGCGGCAAGAACGCCAATGCCCGCGGCAAGCCGCAAATCATGAAAATGGTTGCCTCCGGCCTGCCCAACAACGCTCCGCGCTGGCCCGAAGTGAACAAGGTCGTCGGCGACATCATCAAGGCCTACAAGGCCGATGCCCGCCCGTGGGAGCGTCTGTCCGACTGGATCGACCGCATCGGCTGGCCGCGCTTCTTCGAGAAGACCGGACTGACCTTCACCAAGTACCTGATCGACGACTGGCGCGGTTCGCGTGCCAACCTCAACGCGTCGGCCCACGTCCGCTTCTAAGGATTAGAGAGGGTATTGCGCGATGAAATTTTCGATTGTGGTCAACGAGGGGCCTTACACCCATCAGGCCTCCGACAGCGCCTATCATTTCACCAAGGCGGTGCTGGCGAAGGGTCACGAGGTGTTTCGCGTGTTCTTCTATCACGATGGTGTCAACAATGCGACTCGTCTGACGACGCCGCCGCAGGACGACCGCAACATCGTCAGTCGCTGGTCGAAGCTGGCCCAGAATAGCGAGCTTGACATGGTGGTCTGCGTTGCCGCCGCCCAGCGTCGCGGCATCGTTGACGAAGGCGAGGCGAAGCGCAACGGCAAGGATGCCACCAATCTGGCGCCCGGCTTCCGCATCTCCGGTCTTGGTCAGCTGATCGAGGCCGGCATTCAGGCCGATCGCATCGTCGTGTTCGGCGATTAAGGGGGATGACCATGAGCGATATCAAGAAATTCATGTTCGTCAACCGCAAGGCGCCCTACGGCACGATCTACGCCCTGGAGTCGCTTGAAGTGGTGCTGATTGCCGCCGCCTTCGACCAGGATTGCTCGATGGCATTCCTCGACGACGGCGTCTATCAACTCAAGAAGGGTCACCAGACCAAGGGCATCGAGGTCAAGGGTTTCGAGAAGACCTACGGTGCGCTTGACGACTACGACATCAACAAACTCTATGTCGATCAGGAGTCCATGGCGGCCCGCGGCTTCACCGCCGAGGACCTGTGCGTACCGGTGCAAGTCGTGAGTCGCGCCGAACTTGGCAAACTGATGGAGGAGCAGGACGTCCTCCTGTCGTTCTAAGGGAAATAGCATGCTGCACATCATCAACAAGTCCCCGCTGGACCGCAATTCTCTGGACACCGTGCTGACCACTGCCGACGGTGGTGCCATCCTCCTGATCGAGGACGGCGTCTATGCCGCCACCAAGGGCAACGCCTTTGAACCCAAGCTCAAGGCCGCCATGGCCAAGTTCAAGGTCTACGCCCTGCAGGCCGATCTCGAAGCCCGCGGCATCGCCGACCGCGTCACCGAAGGCGTCGCCACCGTCGATTACGCCGGTTTCGTTGATCTCGTTGCTGACAACAAGACCAACCAGTCCTGGCTGTAATCCCAGCCCACCAAGTTACATAAATCAATCAAGGAGACACTGTAATGGCTATGATCGAAGTGAATGGCAAGTCCTACGAAGTGGACGAAGAAGGTTACCTGGTCAACCTCGCCGAGTGGAATGAAGACGTCGCGGTCTATCTGGCCCAGACGGAGAACGTCACTCTGACCGAGCAGCACTGGGAAGTCCTCAACTTCCTGCGCGACTACTACAACGAGTTCCAGATCGCACCGGCAGTTCGCGTGCTGACCAAGGCCATTGGCAAGAAACTCGGCGCGGAAAAGGGCAACAGCCAGTATCTGTACGAGCTGTTCCCCTACGGCCCGGCCAAGCAGGCTTGCAAGATCGCCGGCCTGGCGAAGCCCACCGGCTGCGTCTGACCGCTGCCTGTTGTCCGTCTCAGGCGGACCGACAGCCGAAGCTGCCTCTTCCGCGCATTGGCGCCGGAGTACGAATTCGGGTGACGGCCCGCTGCTAGCCCCGGAATGCCGCAAGGCATTCCGGTGTGCAAGCCGAAGTCGAAAAGTTGAGCGTTTTTTGCCGACGTAAATTGCCAAGCCAGGGCCGACCATGACTGCCGCGACCTACTTTTTCGCGATACTCTTTTACGCCGCGAGCGCATTGCTCGTCGTCGGTCTGATCTACAAGATCGCCGATTTCGCGCGCACGCCGGCGCCGCTGCTGATTCCCACGACGCCCGCGCCGACGACGACAGGCGGCATGGTTTTCCGCATGTTCCGTGAAGTGGCCCTCTTCGAAAGCCTGTTCAAAGCCAATCTGTGGATCTGGGTCTTCGGCTGGATGTTCCACATGGGCCTGTTCCTGGTTCTCGCCCGCCATCTGCGCTATTTCACCGAGCCGGTGTGGACCTGGGTCGCGCTGATCCAGCCTTTCGGCCTCTATGCCGGTTTCGCCATGGCTGCCGGTCTTGGCGGCCTCTGGGCGCGCCGTTTCCTGGTCGAACGCATCCGCTACATCTCGACCCCCTCCGATCACCTGATGCTGGCCCTGCTGCTCGGCATCGCCGTCACCGGCCTGCTGATGAAGTTCGTCATGCATACCGACATCGTCGCCGTGAAGGCTTTCTTCCTCGGCCTGATGCGCCTGGAAATCCAGCCGCTACCCGAGCATCCCGGCCTCTACATTCACTTGGCGCTGGTGGCGCTGCTGATGATCGTTTTCCCGATCAGCAAGCTACTGCACGCACCGGGCATCTTCTTCAGCCCGACCCGAAACCAGGTGGATAACCCGCGCGAAGCACGTCACATCGCGGCCTGGGCGACTGAGTTAGACGGAAAATAAGAAGGCCCACCAGGAGGAGATCAGAACGTGGCCGGCCCAGAAATCAAAGCACCTGCGTACCGCGAGTTCCCGACCATCCCGGCTCTGCAGCCGGAGTCGATGGCCGGTTCCAAGTCCTACGTCGCCAGCGAGAAGATCCAGGAGGCCATCGGCTTTCAGGGCAAGCTCGACGATGACTGGCAGGTCACGCACGACAAGGCAATCGCCAAGATGGGCGACCTGCTCGGCAAGTATCGCGGGCTCAAGGTGTTCATGGACTCCTGCGTCCATTGCGGCGCCTGCACCGACAAGTGCCACTACTTCATCGGCACCGCGGATCCCAAGAACATGCCGGTGGCGCGCCAGGAGCTGATGCGCAGCGTCTATCGCCGCTATTTCACCCTGCCGGGCAAGCTGTTCCCCAGCCTGGTCGGCGCCAAGGATCTGACCAAGGAAATCCTCGACGACTGGTTCAACTACTACTGGCAGTGCTCGGAGTGCCGGCGTTGCTCTCTGTTCTGCCCCTACGGCATCGATACCGCCGAAGTCACCATGGCCGGTCGTGAAATTCTCGATCACGTCGGCTACGGTCAGAAGTACTCGAACGAGATCATCGGCAAGGTCCACAAGATCGGCAACAACCTCGGCCTGCCCGGCCCGGCGCTGGAAAACACGCTGGAAGGACTCGAGGAGGATGTCAAGGACGCAACCGGCGTCGACGTCAAGTATCCGCTCGACGTGCATGGTGCCGAAGTTCTGCTGGTCACCCCCTCGGCCGACTTCTTCGCCGAACCGCACATCGAGAGCCTGATCGGCTACGGCAAGGTCTTCCATGCCGCCGGTATCTCTTGGACACTGTCCTCGAAAGCTTCCGAGGCCGGCAACTTCGGCATGTTCATCGGCAACTACGACCAACTGCGCAAGATCGCGCTGCGTGTCCGCGAAGCGGCACTTGAACTCGGCGTCAAGCGCATTGTCGTCGGCGAGTGCGGCCACGCCTGGCGGGCAGCCTACGCCTTCTGGAACACGCTGACCGGCATTGGCGCCGGCGGCACCGACCCCTTCGCCATCGAACTGCAAAAGCAGCTGGATCCGAACTACAAGCAGCCCTCGCATATCTGCGAGGTGACCTGGGACCTGATCCAGCAGGGCCGCCTCAAGTTCGACAAGTCGCTCAACGACGACCGCATCATCACCTTCCACGATTCCTGCAACGTGGCCCGCGCCTCACGCATGGGCGACTATGCCGGCGGCCAGTTCGACATCCCGCGCAACATCATCAAGGCGGTGGCGAACAACTACGTCGAGATGGAAGCCTCGACCATCCGCGACAAGACCTTCTGCTGCGGCGGCGGCGGCGGCGTCCTCACCGACGAACTGATGGACCTGCGCATCAAGGGTGCGTTGCCCCGGATGGAAGCACTCAAGCAGATTGCCGATCACGACGGCGTGAATTTCATGGCGACGATCTGCGCCATCTGCAAGGCGCAGTTCACCAAGGTCCTGCCTTACTACGGTTTCAACATGCGCCTGGTTGGCGGCGTGCATCAGCTGGTCAGCACGGCCATCAAGCTCGGCGACGAGCAGTAAAAGAAGTACCGGATATATACAACGATTATTACGGAGACGATGATGTCAGCCACGACCGATACCCAAACCGAGAAGTTGACCTTCCGCAAGTACAAGGACGGCGATACCAAGTTCAAGCGTTGGCAGGATCAGATTTTCAGCGCCGGCTGGACGCACAAGTGCCCGACCTATGTCCAGTCGACCCCGCCGTGCCAGGGTTCCTGCCCGTCCGGCGAGGACATCCGCGGCTACCTCAACATCGTCCGTGGTGTCGAAAAGCCGCCGATGGGTGCCGACGGCAAGCCCGTCATGCCCTGGCAGGAATATGCCTGGCGTCGCCTGACCGAGGCCAACCCGCTGCCGGCCGTCATGGGCCGCGTCTGCCCGGCGCCGTGCGAGACTGGCTGCAACCGCAACATGGTCGAAGACCACGTCGGCATCAACTCAGTCGAGCACTTCCTCGGTGAGTACGCCATCACCAACAACCTCCAGTTCAAGAAGCCGGAGAAGCTCACGGGCAAGAAAATCGCCGTCCTCGGCGGTGGTCCGGCCGGCCTGTCGGTTGCCTACCAACTCAGCCTCAAGGGCCATTCGGTCACCATCTTCGACGACCACGAATTCCTCGGCGGCATGATGCGCTACGGCATTCCCGGTTATCGCACGCCGCGCGACGTTCTCGACGCCGAAATCCAGCGCATCCTCAATCTGGGTGTCGAAGTCAAGCTGAAGTGCCGCGTCGGCACCGACATCTCGATGGACCAGATCAACAAGGACTTCGATGCCGTGTTCCTAGGTTTGGGCGCCCAGGGCGGTCGTCCGCTGCCTGTCGAAGGCACCGAGAACGTCAGCAACATCGTGACCGCAACTTCATTCCTCAAGGCTTTCAACGACGGCCGTCTCAAGCATGTCGGCAAGCGCGTCGTGGTTGTCGGCGGTGGCGATACCTCGATCGACGTCGCGACCGTCGCCCGCCGCCTTGGCCACATCACTACTTCCAAGCCGACCGACTGGGAAGGTGCGATCGCCGGCCAGATGGCCCAGGACGTCGCCGACATTTCCATGCGTCAGGGCGCCGAAGTCGTGCTGACTTCGGTCTTCCCGGTCGACAAGATGATGGCCAGCAAGCCGGAAATCGAGCACGCCCAGGCTGAAGGCATCGACATCATGGGCGGTTGGATGCCGGTCGCCGTGGTGAAGGACGCCAACAACCGCGCCACGGCCCTGCGCGTCTGCCAGTGCGAGGCCAAGATGGTTGGTGGCCGCCTCGAGATCAAGAAGATCGAGGGCAGCGAGAAGGATCTGCCGGCTGACCTGATCGTTTCCGCCATCGGCCAGGCCATCGACTTCACCGGCCTGGAAGTGTTCAACAACGGCAAGGGCACCATCACCACCGACAAGGCCTACGCGGTACAGGGCAAGCCGGGCGTCTATGCCGGCGGCGACGTCATCCGTCCGCACCTGCTGACCACTGCCATCGGCCACGGCGCCATTGCCGCCGACGGCATCGACCAGTTCCTCCTGGGTATCGAAGCAGGCCGGCGTCCGAAGATTGACGTGCATGTTTTCGACCTGATGCGCAAGCTGGTCGAAAAGGGCCAGACCATCGAGGAGACGCACGAGCCGCTGCGAGGCACCGACAGCAGCAAGGTCGCGGTGCACAACTACGAGAACCGTTCCGACCGCTACGTCATTCCGCACGACGAGTTGTTCCTCGGCCACTTCCAATACACGGCTCGCAACAAACGCCATATCACGCATCTCAACAAGGAATCAGCGCTCGGCAACTTCGAAGAGCGCCTCGACCCCCTCGACGAGAAGCAGGCCATTGGCGAGGCCAAGCGCTGCATGAGCTGCGGCATGTGCTTCGAGTGCGACAACTGCGTCGTGTATTGCCCGCAAACCGCCGTCTATCGGGTCAAGAAGACCGAAGCCACTACGGGTCGCTATGTCGCCACCGACTACGACAAGTGCATTGGCTGCCACATCTGCCACGATGTCTGCCCAACCGGCTACATCCAGATGGGTCTGGGCGAGTAACCAACAATAGAGCGAGCCATGCTGCGCACCTTCCGTCTTGCTGTTGGCGTGCTCACCGCCGTCGCAGCCCTTGTCACCACAGGGGCTGTCGCCGGCGAGAGCCGCGTTCCGAAGCCCACGATCACCATCGAGAATCCGGGCAAGTGTGTGGCGCCCGTCGATGAGATGCGGCGCAATCACATGGATATGCTGAAGCACACGCGCGACAAGACGATGCGCGACGGCGTGCGCGGCATGAAGACCAGTCTCAATGGCTGCATCGAGTGCCACGCCAGCAAGAAGACGGGTTCGGTGCTCGGCTCCAATGAGAACTTCTGCCAAAGCTGTCACACCTATGCGGCGGTGAAGCTCGACTGCTGGGACTGCCACCAGCCCAAGGCCAACTACAAGGCCAAGGGGACAGCCCCGGCGGATCACGCCAGCACTGCGGGAGCGAAGCAATGAGCGAGCGCAATCACACCGAGAAAGTTACGCCCCCCGAGGGCGCTTCCCGGCGCAACTTCATCGGTGCCGTCGCCGCGGCTGGCGGCCTTGCCGCCATCGCTCCGGGCATCCATCTCGTCCAGGTCTCCCAGGCCAACACCCCGCCGCGCCCCGCCGGCGAGGCTGCCAGCAAAACCGTGCGCTGGGGCATGCTGATCGACACCACCAAATGTACCTCCGGCTGCAATGACTGCGTCAAGGCTTGCGCCACCGAGAACGGCATCAACGAGACCGTCAAGGATGCGCGTCAGGGAGCGCAGTGGATCCGCAAGATCGACATCAAGGAAGTCAAGACCGGCCGCAGCCATTCGTTGCCGATGCTCTGTCAGCACTGCGCCAACCCGCCCTGCGTCGATGTCTGCCCCACCGGCGCCTCGATGAAGCGTGCCGACGGCATCGTGCTGGTCGACCGCCACATCTGCATCGGCTGTCGCTACTGCATGCTGGCCTGCCCCTACAAGGCACGCTCCTTCGTGCACCAGCCGCTGACCGAACAGAATCCGGAAGTTCCGCGCGGCCAGGGTTGCGTCGAATCCTGCACCTTCTGCGTCCATCGCGTGGACAAGGGCCAGATCCCGGCCTGCGTCGAAACCTGCACCAAGCAAGGCCACAACGCCATGCTCTTCGGCGATCTCAACGACCCGAACAGCGAAATTTCACGGCGTGTCGCGCAAGTCACCACCACCCAGGTCCGCGCCGATCTCAAGCTCGATCTCGGCGTGCGCTACCAAGGAATCTGACGGCCATGAACCTCGAGCAACATTCCCCTGCGGAAGAACGTCTGTTCTACATCCTGCTGGCACTCGGTGGCCTGGTCAGCGCCCTCGGCCTTGCTGCTGCCTATTACATGGAACATTCCGGCCACGTCGTCACCGGCATGACCAACCAGGTGTTCTGGGGCCTGCCCCACGTCTTCGGCATCTTCCTGATCGTCGCTGCCTCGGGCGTGCTCAACGTCGCGTCCATCGGCACGGTCTTCGGCAAGAAGGTCTACAAGCCGCGCGGACCGCTGTCCGCCATGCTGGCGATCATCATGCTGGCTGCCGGCCTCGCCATCATCATGCTCGACCTGGGACGTGCCGACCGCGTCCTCATCGCCGCGACGCACGTCAACCTGACCTCGGTCTTCGGTTGGAACATGATTCTCTATCCCGTGTTCTTCGGTCTGGTCGGACTGTACATTTGGACCCTGATGGACCGTCGCATGCACGACTATTCCAAGGCAGCCGGCGTCTCCGCCTTCGTCTGGCGTCTGGTGATGACTACCGGCACGGGTTCGATCTTCGGCTTCATCGTCGCCCGCCAGGCCTACCAGTCGGCGATTCTCGCGCCGATGTTCATCATCATGTCCTTCGCCTGGGGCCTGGCTGTCTTCCTGCTGGTGCAGCGGTCGATGTACGCCTGGAACAACATGGAACTGCACCCGGCGGTGCGCCAGCGACTGAAGAACCTGCTCGCCACCTTCATCGCCGCCGTGCTCTATTTCGTCATCGTCTATCACCTGACCAACATCTACTACGCCAAGGAAGTCGCCTTCGAGCACTTCATCCTGGTCAGCGGCGGGATCTACCCGCTGTTGTTCTGGGGCGGCTACGTGGTGCTCGGCACGCTGTTGCCGTTGTTCCTGCTCTACCATCCAGGAATCTGGCCGAAGGCCAATGCGGTCAGCGCCGCTGCCGTGCTGACCATCATCGGCGGCCTCTGCCAGCTCTATG
>Ga0209254_10003686_pt1 | contig 13976 bp, 12 predicted proteins | sample FrelakmetDIP11DI_FD_187148 | JGI IMG/M metagenome (GOLD analysis project Ga0209254, IMG submission 187148) | Freshwater lake sediment microbial communities from the University of Notre Dame, USA, for methane emissions studies - DIP11 DI (SPAdes)... | ecosystem: Environmental > Aquatic >...
ACCGTGTGATTCTGGTCGGCATTAGGGCCGAAATTGAATGGTTCTCCATTTAAGGTTTGTTTGTCTTCGTCCATCACCTGGGCCACGCGAAGGTAGCCACTCAGCGGCTCGAGCACATGCTGCCATGGCCTTGTTGAATTTGGGTTCCTGATCTTCACAGCCTGCTGGTTGTCCCACGCGCGAACACAGTCTGGCACGATCCTGTTAAGTGCCCAATCGCCACCGCCTATTACATTTCCTGCCCTCACCGAAACCAGTTTGACAAGTGAATCCGGCTTACTAAAGTATGAATGATAATATGTTTTAATGACCAGTTCCGCGGCTCCTTTGGAGGCACTGTAAGGATCCTTACCTCCCAATGCATCATTTTCCCGATAGCCCCATATCCATTCCACGTTATCATAACATTTATCACTGGTGATCATCACTGCTTTACAGGGATGGTCCATAAATCGAAGCGCTTCAAGAATATTGGCAGTGCCCAGCACATTTGTCCGGAATGTATCAACAGGATCCTCATAAGAAACTGAAACAATGGGTTGTGCCGCAAGGTGAAAAACAAAATCAGGCTTCACCTCATTGAAGATATTTTTCATTGCCTCCGGATCACAGATGTTTAAAAAATGATGATCCATTTTATTGGCCAGCTTCAACGCTTCAAATAAGGAAGGCTCTGTTGGTATATCTTTTGAAATGCCGGTAACCTTTGCCCCCAGCTGTGTCAGCCAGATCGATAACCAGGAGCCTTTAAATCCTGTATTACCTGTTATGATTACTTTCCTGTCATTGAAAACATTATTGAATGACATTATTTTTAATAGGTATGAGTAGGTTAAAAAAGTAAAAAACGTATTCCGTAAAAGGGTGAAAAATTAATTACCAGGATTTCCACTGTGCCTCTCCGTTATCCCACAATTCATTTAATCTGACCTTATCGCGAAGGGTATCCATGCATTTCCAAAAGCCCGTATGCCTGTAAGTAAATAATTCTCCTTCTGTAGCCAGTTGTTCAAGGGGCTTTTGTTCAAATACGGTATTATCATCCTGGATATAGTCCAGCACTTTGGGTTCGCAAACAAAAAAACCGCCATTGATCCAGCTTCCATCGCCTTTGGGCTTTTCCATAAAAGAAAGCACCTTGTCATTTGCATCAGTTTGTAATGCCCCAAAACGACCTTCCGGTTGAACGGCAGTCATCGTTACTGCCTTACCATGTTGCTTATGAAATGAAATCAAGGCATGTATGTCAACATTGCTTACACCGTCGCCATAGGTGAGGAGAAAAGGTTCATTTCCTATAAAGTCCTTAGCTTTTTTTATCCGGCCACCTGTCATAGTATGCAGGCCGGTTTCCAGCAGGGTTACTTTCCATGGTTCCGATGTGTTGTTATGCACTTCAAGTTGGTTATTTTTTAAATCAATGGTAATATCGCTCTGGTGCAGGAAATAATTGGCAAAATATTCTTTGATGTAGTAACCTTTATACCCCAGCAGGATCACAAACTCATTGAAGCCAAATTGCGCATAGCCTTTCATGATATGCCATAAAATGGGTTTGCCGCCAATTTCAGCCATGGGCTTAGGCCTGATGTCTGTTTCTTCACTCAGGCGAGTCCCAAATCCACCTGCTAATAAAACTACTTTCATTAAAAAAAGTTAGGTAAACAATTTTATTGGGTCACTTATCAGAACATTAATCATTCTTTGTAAGGTATGGCATTTTGAAAAGTTACTTTACCCAGGCGTCCAATTCTTCTTTTGTCATTACACCCTGTAAGCGTTTCGTTTCTTTGCCGTTATTGTAGAGGATGAATGTTGGGAGGGCCTCTACTTTCAGTGACTGCATGAGTGCAATTTCATTGCCTCCGTCCAATTTTAGCAGTTTGACCTTTGAGCCTTGTTCCAGCATGAAAGCATTTAGAACAGGTTCCATTTTTTTACAGGGCGGGCACCATTCTGCGCCAAAATCAACTAAAACAAGACTTGCTGTTTTGGTTAAGGCGTCAAACTCCTGGTATGAAGTTTGTTTTTTAGCAGGATCATTAGCTACAGCAGGCTTGCCTGCTCTGCGCCATGCCGACATTCCTCCTTTCAAATTCACCACTTCTTTAAAGCCTTTTTCACGCAGGTAATTAGCTGCTTCTGCAGCACGTGCACCGCTTTGGCAGTAAACATATACCGGTTTGCTTTTATCGAGGTGAGCCGTGCGTGATGCGAACTCTTCCACATTTAGCCAGTCGGCCTGCAGGGCACCTTCGATGTGGCTGGCACGGTATTCACCTGCAGTCCTGGTATCCAGCAATTGTACCTTATTTTGCTTCAAGGCAATTTCATACTCTTCAGGACCTACAGACCCTTTTGTTTGCGCCGTATTGTTACAGGAAATGGTAAGAGAAAGGAAAACAAGGAAAACAGACTGATATAATAATCTCATATGAATTTTTTCTGTAGCAAAAATAGCGAGAAAACCGTTAATGCCGGCTATGGACAGGCTAAAAGAAGCGACCTGAATTGATGGCCATATAGAACATCACCGCAATCGGGATGACTAAACCTCCCAGCCAGAGCAACAGCAGTATCGATTTTTGTGCAACATTCATCACTTCTTCTTTATATTCATCAGGATTGGATACAGTTACAGCCTTAAAGGTACCATCGTCTTGTGGTTCTGTTTCATCCTTTTTTACACTTTGTAGTGCATCATTTTGCCTTTTTTCACCAAACAGGATACTGAGCCTGTAAAACAGGAAAACATCCAGTAAAAGGAGGAGGTAATTACGCGTCCGGAAAGCCAGCCAGGTGATCACAAGGATCAGGACAAGTGTGAAAACTGTCTGGAGTATTTTGTTGGAAGAGGGATAGAGCACCTGCAGGAACTGGCCGCCGTCAAGCGGACTAACCGGCAGCAGGTTGATTGCATTGAGAAACATAAAGAGGAGGGCGGGCTGTATAAGAAGTTCAATCCCTGTAAAAATGGATACTGTAAAAAGGATGAGGCCAATTAATATACCTGGCAGCGGGCCGGCAAGGATCATAATGGCGCGTTGCAGGGGAGAAGCAAATCCCGATTGACCAGAGACAAAGGCGCCGAAAAAAGGTATGAAAAACATTTTCAGATCGCGGTAACCAAATTTTTTCATGGCCAGAAAATGTCCTGATTCATGAATGATGATCACAATAACTAAAAAAAGGATACTGCGCAGATCACGGAACAGGGCATAATAGACAAGTATATAAATCAGCAGGCTGGCCAATGTGCGCCAGACTGCTGATAAAGGATATGATTGTGTTGACTCTTCCTCCATACCTTATAAAAATACAGTTTTTGCCACTATGGAGTTATCTATGAGTAGACTATAATGACATAGGTACTTCCATAACAAGGATTTCGGCTTCAGTGTCTGTGCTGAAATTAACTTCATCTGCTTCACTGATCCCCTGTCCGTCCCTGCTTTGCAATGATTCACCAGCTACCCGTGCATCGCCTTTTAAGATAAAGACATAGACGCCGTTTCCTTTTTTATGTATAGGATAATTGAGCGATTTTCCTTTTTCCAGCCTGGTGAGTGAGAACCATGCATCCTGGTTGATCCAGATGGACTCTTCCGATTTTTCAGGAGAAACGATAAGTTGCCAGTTGTTTACCCTTTGAGCCGCATCAAATGTTTTTTGGTCGTAACGGGGCTTGATATTTCTTTCTTTAGGGAACACCCATATCTGCAGGAATTTGACTTCTTCGGTGCGTGAATTATTCATTTCAGAGTGTTGCAGGCCGCTGCCTGCACTCATGATTTGTACATCTCCGGTTTTAATGACGGCCTCGGTGCCTGTAGTATCGCGGTGTTTCAATTCACCTGATAGGGGTATGGAAATGATCTCCATATTGTCGTGCGGATGCTGGCCGAAACCCATTCCGGGTGCAACGGTATCATCATTTAAAACACGCAATGCGCCAAAGTGAACCCGATCAGGATTATGGTAACTGCTGAAACTGAAAGTATGGAAACTGTTGAGCCAGCCATGATTTGCATGGCCTCTGGTTGCAGCGTTGTGTATGACTTTTTTCATTGTTTTAGATTTATACAAAGGTATTTTGCGGTGAATGCAAAGTCAATGAACTTATACAGGTGCGCACTGTATTTTTTACGGTACGCATTTACTAAAAAAAATGCCGCCAATGGCAGCATTTAATCATAGGAATATTATTACAGCTTATGCGTCAACGCGATCGAGCTGAATGTTGCAATGAATGCGGATATCATTGCTAACAACTGCACCACCTGCTTCGGTAAGTACATCCCAGGTAAGACCGAAATCTTTACGCTGGATCTTTCCGTTTATTTCAAAACCCGCTTTTGTTTTACCATAAAACGGATCCTTGTGTATACCTGCATATTCCACTTCGAGCGTGATGGGTTTGGTTACATCTTTCAGTGTGAGGTTGCCCGTTAGTGTGTAAGTATCGTCAGATACTTTTACGAGGTCGGTACCTTCAAACTTGATTTCCGGAAATGCGGCTGCATCAAAGAACTCCGGTGATTTCAGGTGGCCGTCCCTGCCTTCTGATCCTGTATCGATACTATCTATTTTAGCAGTAAAGCTGATTTTTGAACCACGGAAGTCATCATTTGATGTTTCTACTTCGCCGGCAAAGTCTTTGAATTTGCCGGTAACGGTTGTAATTACAAGGTGCTTAGCCTTGAAACTGATCTCGCTGTGGTGGTTGTCGATCATCCACTTAGTGGTTGTGCTTGTTAAGGTATCCATGTTTTATTTATTTTAATGTTTAAACATCAAAATTAGTTGATTGTTCGGGCATGGGAAGGTATAAATGTCGGGTTTAACTGTATTTTTTACGGATGGAGGCCCGAAACTCAGAAAAACCCTGACCTTCCTGGTTTTTAAACAGCTTACTGAAATGGGCAGGGTCTTCAAAGCCAAGGTTATAGGCAACTTCTTTGACACTGGTTTCGGAATAGGTGGCAAAGCGCTTTGCTTCCAGCATAATCCGGTTAAGGATCATGTCTTTGGCAGATTTACCGGTTTCCTGTGAAACCAGTTCGTTGAGGTAGTTAGGTGTTATGTGCAGCGACTTTGCGTATTCAGCCACTTTATGCCATTGGGTAAAGTGATTATCAAGGAGGTCTTTGAATTGTTTTACCAGGGTGCCACCGGCGTGAGTGCGTGGCTGTCTTTGAGCTGGGATTGTATCTGAAATGCGCCTGCATTCCAGTAGAAAGAGTTTGAGCAGGGAGCCTATGGCTTCCTGTTGATATTTCAATTGATGCTGAGATTCCGTTCTAATATTATCGATAATATTTAAAAGCCGGCTTGTATCACATGTATCGGGTAAAAACAGGGGAGCAACATCATCACACCTGAAAAAGAATCCGCTATTCTGCAACCAGCTTTGTGAAATCCCGTATTGTTCGATGAAATCTGTTGTGAAAAGCATTACATATCCTGCATGGCCTGGTTTCATTTGAAGGTCGTGTACCTGTTCCGGGCTGATAAAAAAAAGGGTTCCGGGTTTGGCATCATAAATTTTAAAATCAATGTGATGAACGCCGCTTCCTTTAGTTACCCAAATGATCGTATAGTAATTATGGCGATGGGGTATATGTGTTTCATCAGCATGCTCCATTTCCACTTCCTCCATTGTTTTGAAGAGGAAATTAGCTGGTTGTCCATTAACCTTCAGGTCAAGTGCAGCGAACTTATTTATTTTTTGTGATTGCTTTTGTTGCATTAATGCTAAAAAGATAAAAATGTACGTTATTATTGGGCTGTTACTGTATTTCCCGGATAATATTTTTTAATCATCATTTCATAGGGTTTAAAAGCATGATGCATGAATGTTTTTTTGGGATCATCCGGGAAGATGGATTTGTATTCTTCATCCGGCTGCAGCACAATGGGAATTCCAGCCCGCATATAGTTTGACGTTTCCGCATAATCAGGTTCCCTGAATTGAGGTAACACTTTTTTCACCTGGCCGTAAACTTTATGGCCAAGGTATTTGTCGAGCCGCTGTTGTGCTTTCAATGTGCCTTTGTCCATTTTATTATACATGCTTTTCAGGTACCATTTTACAATGCCTTTTTGGGATCCCAGCAGGGATGAGATATCTGAAAATGGATTGCCCGAATTAAAATCATTTACGATCTGCACACTGAATGGAGATTCGGGTACCCAGTCTGCCGTATTTACCACTGTGAATGCTTTTCCATTCCTGGTGATAAAATCAAAATCATAGGCATAATACATATTCCCCGGTTTGGGTGCAGCACTACAGTAGGTTTTAAAATTAAGCCCTGCAGGCAATTCATTTGACTGCGACAAATAATGCAGGTAAGATGTCACCAGGAAAGCCAGCGCGCCACCCTGGCTATGGCCCATGATGATAAACTGGGTCGTATTTTTTTCCTTGTTCATAGACGTGATCATCGTTTTAATATCAGGCCCGAGGTGTGCCAGTCCCAGTGTCCATCCCACATGTACAGCCGCTTTTTCATCATTGGAAAGTTTATACTTGAAATTTGTACTGTCATTTATTTGCAGGTTACCCGTTGCCGGTATCTGCGCCGCGTAAAAGTTTTCCAGCCAGCTGGATGCATGCTGCACTGTTCCGCGTAAGCTGATTACACCAATGCCATCTTCCCTCAACCAAAATTCCCAACGGTTCTTTAATCCCATTTCCGGTGACCTGTATAGAAGTTCATGTTTCAAAGTCAATCCTTTTCTTGTTCCAGGCTGGATACTGTCTTTATGCGTGGTTTCAATTACCTGTAAAAGATCAAGGAATTCTATAGCATCAAAGCCGGGCTTCAGGACCTGGTTCTGTGCCGTTATTTCAGTGGATAACAGTATTAAAGCGTAAGCGAATAGAAAATTTTTGAGTGACATCCCTGCTGGAATTTTGTTTATGAAGTAATGGTTAAATCGAATAATGGTATTTGTAAAAATACGGATTAAGAATACTTCCGGCTGAAACAGTTTATTGACTTTGATATTAAATAACATCTTGTGCCATTAAATTGACAATTAATGGGTATTCTACTTAAACAAATTATAATGTGCCCCGCCGATGATATTTTGTCGGATCAAACCTGAGCTTGCATTATCCAGATTGGGTTGTATTTACTTTAGGTATAGATACAGAGGATACATTGATTTGGAAGTATATTTGAATGAGCGAAAAGGATGAAACCAAAAATTCAAGGCCACAGAGAGCCACGGAGTGAAAAGGAGAACCACAGAGCTTTGTAGTTCTCTGTGGTCCTCTGTTTTTTCTCTGCGGTACTCTGTGGGCTTAAAATTTTCATAAGCCAGGATCAGGCCTGGATATTTTTTTGATTTGGAATTATAATTGAAAGAGCGAAAAGTATGAATTCTAAAATGCAGGCCCCAGAGAGCCACGGAGTTAAGAGAGGGCCACTGAGCAATACAGAGTATACTCTGTGCCCCTCCATTTTTTCTCTGAGGCTCTCTGTGGGCTAAAATATTTTCATGAACCAGGATCAGGTTCGGATATTATTCCTTGCAGCGCTGATTTCGGTTAGCTTAAAAATAAAAGCACATCACATTATTAAATAATGATTTCTCTCATTATTTAGTCTAAGTGGAATGCTGTTTCATTTTTAATTTCTGTCATGATAAATGAACTCTGTACCGTGCCTATATTGGCCAGCCGGGATAATTTATTGATGATGAATTCCTGGTATTCCTGCATGTCGCGCACGCCAATTTTTAACAGGTAATCGTAGGATCCGGTCATATGGTTACATTCCATCACCTCGTCCAGTTTGACCACAGCCTTTTCAAAAGCTTTTAACATGTTGAAAGAGTGTTCTTTCAATTGCACATTGGTATAGGCCAGCAACATAATGCCAACCTTATGCCGGTCGAGCAAGGCCACATACCCTTTAATATAACCTTCTCTTTCGAGGCGCCGGATTCGTTCATAAATTGGCGTTACAGACTTCCCCAGTTTGTCGGCCAACTCTTTATTGGTCAGCCTGGCATCGTGCTGAAGCAAAAGCAGAATCTTCCGGTCAGTGGAATCGAGTAAGCTCATAAGTTAAATATTCTGTTTATGAGTATAAAAATAGAATAAAAAACTAAAATGGCTCCATATTACCATCAATTTAGTTTTATTTTCCAGCGTGACTTAAGTCATGGTAATTGCCGGTTTTTGTGATGAGATTTGCTTAAAATCTTACAATATGTCAACAAAAAATATTTCTCCGGAAACACAAATGCTGGGTTACGGGTATAAGCCCGAACTGAGTGAGGGGTCTGTAAAGTGTCCCATCTTTCAAACCTCCACTTTTGTATTTAAGTCGGCAGAAGATGGAAAAGCATTTTTTGAGATGGCCCATGGCAAACCGGGTCATGAGGGTAAAGAGATGGGGCTGATCTACAGCCGCATCAATAATCCTGATATGGAGATTTTGGAGGAACGGTTGAAATTATGGGACGGGGGAGAAGCGGCTGCTGTTTTTTCGAGTGGAATGAGTGCGATTGCCACGAGCCTGTTGACTTATTTACGTCCCGGCGATCTTTTATTATACAGTAATCCTATTTACGGTGGTACGCATAAATTCATTCATCATGTATTAACTTCTTTTGGCATAGAAATATTGGCTTTCAAGGCAGGACAGGAAAAAGAAGAGATCGAGCAAATCCTTACAGACAGCGGGATGAGTGATAAGCTGAAAATGATCTATATGGAAACACCCGCAAATCCAACCAATGACCTTATTGATATTGAGATGTGTGTTCAAATAGCTAAAGCACATTCCACTTCGCAAAAGCACGTAATGGTAGCTGTGGACAATACCTATATGGGGCCGTTATGGCAACATCCGTTGAAACATGGTGCGGATATTGTACTTTATTCAGCCACCAAATATATCGGCGGACATAGTGATGTAATCGCTGGTGCAGCTGTGGGTAATAAGACGGTGATCAAAGCAATTAAAAAAATGCGTACCGTAATGGGTACCATGACGGATCCGCATACCTGCTGGTTACTCATGCGCAGCCTGGAAACCCTGAAGATAAGAATGGAAGAGGCAGCACGCAATGCAGAAAAGGTGGCTACATTTTTATCGAATCATGCAAAAGTGGAAAAGGTATATTACCTGGGTTATACTGCCGCACAGCATCCGGGTCAGTTTGCCATATTTCAACGGCAGTATTTAAGCAATGGCGCCATGCTTAGTTTTGATGTCATAGGGGGAGAAAAAGAAGCCTTTGTATTTCTCAATAACCTGAAGCATATTAAACTGGCTGTAAGCCTCGGTGGTACAGAAAGCCTGGCGGAGCATCCGGCAACCATGACGCATGCCGATGTGCCTTTTGAAGAAAAAGAGTCTTATCATATATCCGGTAAAATGGTAAGACTTAGTATTGGTATTGAAAATGCCCATGATATTATTCATGACATTGAACAGGCGCTGGAGAAAGTATCCATACCTAATCAAAAGAAACAACATAGGGAATTAGTGATGTAATGAGTCGCTAGTCGCCAGTCACCAGTCGCCAATCACCAGTCTACAGTCGGTAATCAAAAGGCGAAAGTGGGAGATATATGATATTTGAAATTGAATAGTTTATATCTAAGCGATGAAACAAAAAATATTTCTTTTTGGGGCAGTTCTTTTGAGTATGATCGTAGTCTTTTCCTGCAGCAGTGATAAGCCTTTGCTTGCAGAGCAGGAGCAGCAGGTGTATATCAAAAGAGGTGATAGTTTAGCAAAGCTGACATTTGATACACTTCGTAATACTTTAATGCGGAAAATACTTACAGACGGGGTACCGGGTGCTGTAAGGTTTTGCCAGGTTTCTGCCGGTGATCTTACGGCTACTTATACAAATGAAGCTGTGGAAATAAACCGTACGAGTATGCGTTACCGAAATACTCTAAACAAGCCCGACAGCCTTTCCTTAAACATTCTTAAAAAGATGCAGGCCGAAAAGGACAATGGAGCAGTGCCCGCATCACTGGTATTAAAAGACAATAATGGAGTGGTACATTTTTATAAGCCAATCCTTATGCAGCCCATGTGCCTGAATTGCCATGGTTCCGTACCTGGCCAGGTTCAGGCTGATGTTTTAGGTGTAATTGATTCACTGTATACCGGGGACCTTGCCCGGCAATATAAGGAAGGTGAACTTAGAGGGGCATGGCATATCAGGTTTAGTGAAAAGCAGTAATGATATTTAAAAGTTTAAAACCCTTTGCGGCTCCAATGGATAAAAACTAAATTCAAGGTTTTTAAAAGGGGCCATGGTTCGTGTCCTCACGAACCATCAGTGTAAAAATTTCATTTCCCGGTTCGTGAAGACACGAACCGGGGAGCCTTAAGAATAAAGTACTTAACCTAAAATCTTTTCAGTTAATTTCCCTGCTTTGATTTTCTTTGTTTCCATTTATAGAGCTCAAACCACATAACCGATAATATACCGATCCCAACGGCCTCACCAAACAGGCTCCAGTTGCTCCATTCAAAACGGAAGAAGTTGCGCAATGCGGGTATGCTTAATAATAAGCCTATCATTAAAATGGTAAAGACTATTATACCACGGAGCAGCCAGTTCTTGTAGCTGAATGTTTTAAGGAAAGAATAATAAAATGAACGATTGACCAGGGTAAGGAAAATGTTTGCGGTCACCAGGCATACAAATACCAATGCCCTTGTCTGGTCTTCATTATTACCCGCCGAAACGGCCAGCCGGTATGTTGCCAGTGTGCCGGCTGATATTATAAGTCCCTGCAAGATACTTATCCAAAGTTCATCCCAGGAAAGAAATGTATGGGTCATTTTCCGTGGCGGTTGATCCATGCTGTTTGCTTCCAGTGGTTCGTTTTCATAAATGATGGAGCAGGTGGGCCCCATGATCAATTCAAGGAAAATGACATGAACCGGGGTGAAAATATTAGGGAAAACCCAGCCCAGTATCAGGGGTATAAAAACAGTGAGGATGATCGGAATATGGATAGAGATGATATACTGAATGGCTTTTTTCAGGTTTGTGTATATGCGACGACCCATGGCAATGGCATCAACCATTTTACTGAAATCATCATCCGTTAAGATAAGGGAAGCCGTACTTCTGGCCAATGCGGAACCTCTTTCACCCATTGCTATACCGATATGGGCAGCTTTGAGTGCCGGGGCATCATTGACCCCATCTCCGGTCATTGCCACTACTTCCCCTTTTTTCTTTAACGAATTGATTATTCGGAGTTTTGCTTCTGGAAACATCCGGGTAAATATAGTGGTACGACTTACTGTTTCTTCCAGTTCCTTTTCTGATAAATCAGTCAGGGAATCTGCCTGTGTACTGGCTTCCGGGTTCTTAAATCCTGCCTGTCGCGCTATGGCTGCTGTGGTTATGGCGTTATCGCCGGTAATAATTTTTACCTGTATGCCGGCCCTATAGAACTTTTCAAAAACAGCTGCGATATTAGGTTTGGGCGGGTCGTAAAATGCCAGCAACCCGAGGAATCGCAATTTGAACTCCTGCTGTTTTTTCGGGTATACGTCTCCTGTATAATCAGATTCTCCCACTGCCAGGATGCGAAAACCGTCTTTTGCGAGTATTTCAGCTTCCGCTAAAATTTTTTCCTTTGCTTCATTTGTGAGTAAAGATGAAGCCAGGATAGCTTCGGGCGCACCTTTGGCGGCTATTATCTTTCCAGTGGTATCTGAAAAAAATATATGGGTCATCATGGGCGGCTTTCCGTCCAGCGGATATTCATGTATCATGCGATGGGAGGGACGTTCATCAGTTGTATGGGTTGAAGCATAGGCCTCATGAATGGCCACTTCCATCGGGTCAAAGGGCACTGATTCGCTGGCAAACATACTTATGCGCAACAGGTAAGCGGCCCTGGGGTCGGTTTTCATGGCTTGCTTGTCGAGTACAATGCAATCTTCGGTTACGGCTAATCGTGCGAGCTCCATCCTGTTTTCGGTAATGGTGCCTGTTTTATCAGTACAAATAACGGTTGCGGCTCCCAGTGTTTCCACCGTCCGGGTATTTTTAACTATGATGCCTAACCGCATCAACCTCCATGCACCCAATGCCATAAAAGTGCTGAAAGCTACGGGTATCTCTTCCGGAAGGACAGACATGGCCAGTGTAAGGCCTTTTAACAGGCTGTCGAAAATATTACCGGATTTAACATAATTGATTACCCATACAATAACAAATACCAATACACCCCAGGCTGCCATCTTACGCACAAAATTTCCAATCTGTTTTTGAAGGGGCGTTTTCTCTTCGCCAATTTCCTGCAAGGATTCGCTGATTTCCCCCAGCCTGGTCATTTTACCGGTGGTTGTAACTTCCAGCACGGCCTGGCCGCTTACCACCTGTGTACCCTGGTAGGCAACAGGGTTTTCATCTAACGTGGATTTATACACGCTAAACGATTCACCGGTGAGCATAGATTCATTTACGGAAAAATCGGCAGACTGTATGATCCTTCCGTCTGCAGGTACCAATTGACCCTCTTTCGCCACCACAAGGTCGCCGGGCACAATTTCTGCCGTATCCAGGGAAACAATTTTGCCATTGCGGATTACACTCGCCTTGGGTGCCGTCATATCCTGCAGGGCTTTAAGCGCATTTCTGCTGCGTGTATCCTGGTAAAAAGAAATGGCCGATACCAGCAGGATGGCGGCAGTCATGAATAATGCTTCCGGAATTTCACCCACAATAAAATAAATGGCTGCAGTTGCCAGCAGTAAAAGGAACATGGGCTCCAGAACGATGTCACGGAGGCTCTTGAGGAGGGTATTTTCTTTTTTCCGTTGGTTTATGTTAGTTCCATGTTTTTGCCTGGACAGTTCTGCTTCAGCATCTGTCAATCCTTTCAGGCCAAATGAATTTTCAATCATTTGCTAAATTTCTGTCATTAATATATACAAACAAAGATTGAATCCTGAAAGTGGGATAAATCTCTTTTGATTTAATAATTTGCGGCCATGAAAGAAGCGAAGGATCTAAGGATAGTATTTATGGGCACACCTGATTTTGCCGTAGCATCCCTTGATGCTATTTGTAAAGCGGGCTTTCAGGTGGTTGGAGTGATCACCGCCCCGGACAGGCCTGCGGGCCGTGGAATGAAGTTGACAGAAAGCGCCGTTAAGAAATATGCAACAGAAAATTCCCTGAATATATTACAACCTGTAAAATTAAAGGACCCTGATTTTCTCCATACGCTTCGCGCATTAGAAGCTGACCTGCAGATAGTGGTAGCATTCCGTATGCTGCCGGAAGTGGTTTGGAATATGCCGCCCATGGGCACCGTTAACCTGCATGGGTCCCTGCTGCCCCAATATCGCGGTGCCGCACCCATAAACTGGTCGATCATTAATGGTGAAAAAGAAACCGGCGTAACAACGTTTAAATTGAAACAGGACATTGATACAGGGGATATTTTACTGCAGGAAAAATTCCCTGTCAGTGATACTGATAATTTTGGGGATGTACACGACCGGATGAAAGAGATTGGTGCAGCCGTATTGGTGAAGACAATTCGCGGACTTGCCGAAGGTTCATTAAAAGAGATACCACAGTCAATGGTTGATTCAGGCACGCTGAAATCAGCTCCTAAAATATTTACGGATCACTGCCGTATCGACTGGACAAAACCGGTACAGGAGATTCACAACCTAATCCGCGGATTATCGCCATATCCCGGCGCATTTACCTCTTTCCAGGGGAAGATGCTTAAGATTTACCGGAGTTCAATTGAATACCAGGTGCCTGCAGGTGAACCTGGCGCTTTCTCCAGTGACGGGAAAACTTTTTTAAAGTTTGCCTGCAGGGATGGATATATTCTCGTAAAAGAATTACAGCTTGAAGGCAAGAAGAAAATGGGTACAGAAGATTTTCTCCGGGGGTATAAAATGTGAAATCGAAAGTGAAAAATCGAAAATCGAAAATAAATACATTAA
>Ga0209254_10003687_pt1 | contig 13971 bp, 14 predicted proteins | sample FrelakmetDIP11DI_FD_187148 | JGI IMG/M metagenome (GOLD analysis project Ga0209254, IMG submission 187148) | Freshwater lake sediment microbial communities from the University of Notre Dame, USA, for methane emissions studies - DIP11 DI (SPAdes)... | ecosystem: Environmental > Aquatic >...
CATCCATGGCGCAAGACGGTCCGGCGCGCCAGACATCCAAACGTCCGGGACACGGCAGCGACCTATCCTGTCCGGCGCGCGGGGCATCCAAGCTCTCTGGGCATAGGAGCAACCCATTCGGTCCGGCGCGGCACGCAAACAATTTGCCGCGCCACAACACTAAATGATTCCGTCGCGGACCAGGCCGGCGCGCGTTGCCGCGTCAAGCCCCAACAGCGTTCCATAAACCTCATCGTTGTGCGCGCCGAGCGGCGGCCCCGGCCAGCGCACGGTGCCCTGCGTTGCCGACATCCGCGGAAACACGTTCTGCATTTTGAGATTTTTGAATTGCGAATGCGGGACGTCGACGATCGATTCCCGCGCAACGAAATGCGGATCCGACAACATGTCCGGGGCGCGATAGATCCGCCCGGCCGGCACGCCGAATTCGGTGAGCGTTGCGAGCAGCGGTTCTGCATCGAGTGTGACGGTCCACGCCGAGATCAAGTGATCCAGCTCCGCCTGGTGTTCCCCACGTGCGACGTGATCGACGAATCGCGCATCGCGCGCGAACTCCGGGCGTTGCATCGCTTCGCACAGCCGGCTGAATACCGAATCCTGATTCGCGCCCATCACGATCATCTCGCCGCTCTTCGTCGGATAAACATTCGACGGCGCCGTTTTAGGTAGAATCGCGCCACTGCGCTCGCGAACCAATCCCCCTTCGGAAAATTCCGGCACAGTGGATTCCATCATCGCGAGCACCGCTTCGTAGATTGCGGAATCAACCACCTGACCGACGCCGGTATTGGCCCGATGATGTAGCGCCGCCAGCGCGCCGACGCACGCAAACGTCGCGGCGAGCGAATCACCAATCGACAACCCGACACGCACCGGCGGCCGATCCGGATCACCCGCCACATAGCGGATGCCGCCCATCGCTTCACCCACCGAACCGTAGCCCGCGCGCTGCGCATACGGACCGGTCTGACCGAATCCGGACACCCGCACCATGATCAGCCCCGGATTGATCGCCGCCAGCGCGTCGTAGCCGAGATTCCACTTTTCCATCGTGCCGGGTCGAAAATTTTCGATCAGGATGTCGGCGTGGCCGACGAGATCGCGCAGCAGCTGCTGGCCGCGCGGTTCGCGCAGATTCAGCGTCGCACTTTTTTTGTTGCGCGCGATGACGCTCCACCACACCGGCAGACCGCGTCCCCAATCGCGCATTGCATCGCCGACGCCGGGTGGTTCGAGCTTGATGATCTCGGCGCCCATGTCGCCGAGCAGCTGGCCGCAGAATGGCCCCGCGATCAGTTGGCCCAGTTCGAGCACACGGATGTCGGCAAGCGGTCCGGTGTTGCCAACGTCAGTCACTGCCCAGGCCCTCGATCTGGCGCTTCAGTTCGAACTTGTTGTCGGTGACGATCGCCTCGAGTGCATTCAATCGTTGCACGATGTCGCGCTTCAGCAACACATTTTCGAGTTTTTCGAGTCGACCGCGGATATCGGCGATCTCCGCCTCGACCCGACTGCCGACATCGTTTTTATACGTCAGCATCCGTTTGTAGATGTCGCCGATGAACGACGCGAGGATCGCCACGATCGCGATGATTGCCCAGGATTCCATGCTCAACCTCCGTGGCGTAAATCGGGAGGCCTATGCTAACCCGAGGCTACCGCAATCAAGGAACCCAGTTCGGGGAGTGCTACATGCGCACGAAGTACGGCAGCGCGATGAACGCCGCACACAATGCAACCATCGCGCCGGCGCCGTCGACGAAGTACGGCACGACCATTAATGCGATGCCGGAAATGAACGGCACCAAGCGGCTCTGTCTTTTGCCGTAGATGAAGAACCCGACACCGATCGCGCCGAAGAACATCGACCAGACCAGCGATGACTCACTGCCCATCTATATGAACTCCCATGCACTCGAGGATCGGTTCCAGCTGCGCGACGCGCATCGGCCGGATCGAGCGGCAGCGGATCGTCCACGTCAGTTCGTTGCACCATTCGGAAAGCCCCCGGCGCGACTGACCATCGCCGGCAGCTCCTTGCCCAATACACTACCCAGCCAGTGCGACGTTTCGATCACCGCATCGAGGGCGCCGTCGTGGCCGATTCGCATCCGGTCGAGCATGTAGATCAGGTCTTCGGTAGCGATGTTGCCCGTTGCTTTGGGTGCAAACGGACAGCCACCGATCCCGCCGATGCTGGCGTCGAGCGTTTCGACGCCGACCTGCAACGCGGCAAACGCATTCGCGATTCCGGTATTACGCGTGTTGTGAAAATGGGCTCGCAGCGGCAGCGCGCCCAACGAATTCCTCAAGGCGCCGAACAGTTCGAGCACCTGACCGGGCACGCCGACGCCAATCGTATCGGCCAGCGCAAGTTCAACTGGTCCCGCATCGGCGAGACGCTTGGCGATGTCGAGCACCCGCGCTGCGGCGACTTCACCTTCGAATGGGCAACCAAACGCGACCGCGATTGTCGCCGTCGCACGCAAGCCGCGACGCGCCGCGTCGCGCAGGATTTCGCAGCCGACGGCAACGCTTTCATCGACGCTTTGGCCCTGATTGCGCGTCCCGAACGTATCCGATGCCGGCACCACCATGCCGACTTCCTGCAATCGCCCGGTCGCACGTGCCCGATCGTATCCGCGGCGGTTCAGAATCAATCCGGCGTACGTGACGTCGCCGCGTTGGGGCAACCCCTGGCATACCGCCTCCGCATCGGCCATCTGCGGCACGCGGGTCGGATGTACAAAACTGGTGACTTCAATGCGGCGGAAGCCCGCGGCCAGCGCGCGATGGATCAGCGTGAGCTTGTCGTCGGTCGACAGAATCACCGACTCATTCTGCAATCCGTCGCGCGGGCTGACTTCCATCACCGTGACCGATCGTGCCATCGTCATAGCCATTCAGCCCGCAAAACTGTCGCGCAAGGCGACGGTGCGATTGAATACCGGCCGTTCGGCACGAAACGCGTCGTCCTTGCAGAAGTAGCCCTGGCGCTCGAACTGAAAGCGCGATGCGGCGGACTCGACAATCGCACGTTCGACGAATCCGTTGTGCACCGTCAGTGATGTTGGGTTTATCGCCTGCGCAAAATCGAGCTTCGCCGGATTCGGGTCCGTGAACAGGGGTTCGTACAGACGAAATTCCGCCGGCACTGCATTGCCCGCAGATACCCAGTGGATGACGCCCTTGGGCTTCAGGCCGCTCGTATCCGCACCACTCTTCGACTCGGGTAAATAACTGCAGCGCAATTCGACGACGTGACCGTTGGTGTCCTCAATTACATCCTCGCAGCGGATGATGTAGCCGTTGCGCAAACGCACCATGCCATCCGGCACGAGGCGTTTGTATTTCGGCGGCGGAATACGCGCGAAATCGTCGCGTTCGATGTAAATTTCGCGACCGAAGCTCAACGACCGCACCCCCATATCGGCCTGTTGGGGATGCCAGGATGCCGACAGCGTCTCATCCGTCGCCTTAGGGTAGTTCGTGATCGTGACCTTCAGCGGATCGATCACGGCCATCGCGCGCGGCGCGATCGCTTCCAGATCCTTGCGGATACAGAACTCGAGCAGGCTGAGTTCGATGACGTTGTCCTGTTTGGTGACGCCGACGCGACTGCAGAAATCGCGGATCGCGGCGGGTGTCACGCCGCGCCGACGCAGGCCGGCGATCGTCGGCATGCGCGGATCATCCCAACCCGCGACGTGCCGTTCGTCTACCAACCGGTGCAGCAGCCGTTTGCTCATTACCGTGTATTCGAGCCCAAGACGGGAGAACTCGATCTGCGGCGGATGAAAATTCACGTTGATGTTGTCGAGCACCCAGTCGTACAGCGGTCGATGATCCTCAAATTCGAGGGTGCACAACGAGTGGGTAATGCCTTCGAGCGCGTCGCAGATGCAGTGCGTGAAGTCGTAGGTCGGATAAATGCACCAGGCGTCACCGGTGCGTTGATGGTGTGCGTGCCGGATTCGGTAGAGCACCGGATCGCGCAGATTCAGGTTGGGTGAGCTCATGTCGATGCGCGCACGCAGCACGTGGGTGCCATCCGGAAACTCGCCTGAGCGCATTGCGCGCAGCAGAGCGAGATTCTCCTCGACGCTGCGATTGCGGTACGGACTGTCGCGACCGGGTTCGGTCAACGTGCCGCGCGTGCTGCGAATCTGCTCCGCCGAGAGACTGCACACGAAGGCTTTGCCGTCGGTGACGAGCTGCAGCGCGAAGTTGTAGAGCTGCTCGAAATAGTCGCTCGCATGAGTCAGTCGGTCACCCCAATCGAATCCGAGCCAACGGACATCCTGCTGAATCGACCGGACGTACTCAGCGTCTTCTTTCAGCGGATTGGTGTCGTCGAATCGCAGATAACAGACACCGCCGAACTCGGCCGCGACGCCAAAATTCAGGCAGATGCTCTTCGCGTGGCCAATATGCAGATAACCGTTCGGTTCCGGTGGGAAACGCGTGATCACGCGGTCCGTGACAATTCCCGCAGCCAGATCGTGGCGGATACGGCTGCGAATAAAATCGTTGGATTCGGTGGACTTGGACAGATCGGCCGTCATCCTGAGCCCTAAGCTTGCTGAAACGGGCGGCATTGTAGCGGAATTTCCCACGCGGCCGCGGTCCCGCGCCCGCCTCACATGCCACATCTGCACGGGAAAATATCTCGACTAGACTCAGCTAGAGGCCCTTTGCGGAAACAGCATGCGCAGCGAGCTGCAAGACCGGAGCTTGAATGAGCTTATCGAGATCGCGAAACGCGCTCAGAGCATCCTTGGCCATCTCGATCTCGAAGCCATTGCGAGCCACGACCCCGAGGCCGTCGCGAAACTGGCGTCGGTCGCGAACGCAATTCAAGCCCTCGACGACGGCGAAGATGTCGCCTTCGTGCCCGGTATCGACGAGAACGTCGAAGGACCGCCGGTGCTCGATCCCCGCCAGGTTCACAAATCCGAACTGATGGTGGTGCTCGACAAGGCGGGCTACGCCGAACGTCTGGGCCGCGTGTACGTCGAACCGTCGGATCCACCGGAGAAACCACTCGATTTCGTCGCCCATCAGGACGGGCTGCCGCTATTCGATGTCTGCCTCGCCCCCGATTACAGTCCCGCTGACGGCGCGCACGGAATTTTTATCTCCAACCGCGGCGTGTTTTCGGTAATGGTGCCAAAACCAATCGTCGAAAATCGCTGGCGCGTGTTGCGCAGCGTGCCGTACGAGAACGAAACCGAGATGCTCGATACCATTCGGCGCTACATCGCACGACCGGCCGCCGGCGACGGCTGATTGCTCGCGCGCAGCTGCGGCCAATCGTCCGGCGCGTGGAGCGCATCGCGCACCCTCACAGACTCGCTCTGCCGCTGTTTTCGCTTCTCACGCCAACGTTCAATGTGCCGACCTCAGCGACGGTGTTGTACCCATCGTGGTGCTCGAGCTGCATGAATGTCCGACTACGCTGACACGCTACTGCAAGGCATTGCGTTCGCTCGGTCTCGAGTCACAAACGCGGTCCGTCTTGTGCTGCGCGGCGGACGGAGGCGAGTTCGAACGTTTTCAGCTGATCCTGCTGGTGCCTGAGCCGCGGGGCGCGGTGCCATCGACGACGCTGCGCCGAGTCCTGTCGCGCTTCGGCGCTGTTCCGGTGCTCGCGTTACTCAACACGGCACAGCGCGCGCGGCCCACCGACTGGTTCGACTGCGGCGTCCACGTGCTCACTACGTCGACGATCACCCACTACACGCTCGCGCAGCAGATCCGGGTGCTGCTCGAGCTTTCCGCGAACCCATCCGAATACGCTCAACGTCAACCGAACCTCACGCGGATCGAGCGGCGAATTCTGCAACTGATTGCGTCGCAACCGGGACGCCTCTTTTCGCGCAGCGCAATTCTCGAGCATATCTACGATGATCATCGCGTCGTCTGCGACCGCACCGTCGATGCGCACATCAAAAATCTACGTCGAAAATTGAAAACGGCGCCAGGGGGCGCCGCGGTTCGATCGGTTTATGGTGAGGGGTATCTGTTCGAGCCCGGCGCCCGAATCATTTGAAACGTTGAATCGCCATATAGCACAGGTAGGTCAACGCAACGCTGCCGACCAACCCGAAGACCATCACGAGCCCGTCATCGAGCGACTGCGGCGGCTTCAGCACCGCCAGTCCCAGACTGAACACCGTGAAGGTGCCAAAGAGCACGCCCAACGCGGCATAAACCACCTTGTTTACAGAGAGCCGCCCCTGCGTATCCATGTGGCCTGTCAACGCACCGGCCCAGCGAAACATCAATATCGTCAGACCGATGCAGACTGAAACCAGGACCAATCCGAGTACGGTCACTTTATGGGCCAGTCCCCAGATACCGAACAGACTCAGTGCGGCCATGGCCACGGCGATCACGCCGCAGACATGGCCAACAACGCTCGCAATTGAACTTGGAACCTCGTCGTTCGTCACAGGGTCGCCCGCTACCAGCTGTGCGTAGCCTGGTAGACGTCGGTACCCAGCGAGTCGCCGGAGACGGTCTCCCAGCCCGCGTTGAATCCGGTACCCACCGCGTACCCAAATCCGTACGCGACGGCACCCGCACCCATGGCGTTTCGCAACGCCAGCCCCGCCTCGATTCCCGTGATACTGGCTCCGCCGAGGTTGATGGAATCCACTCCGCCGCTGACCTGTTCGATTTCCACTCGAGATAGTGTTCGCATGTTCTCGTCCTCTTGACTGATGAAGAATCGGGTTTCGTCAACCCGAGCTCGAAGCTACTCGCTCGTCGCGCTGATGAAAATCGTTCCACCTGCGAATTCACTGTCTTTTCACACTGCGCTACCGAGTTGATATCACGTCGACATCACCGCGATGGCGAGTCGGTTTCAACACCAGCTCATGGATCAGCAGCCAATGCGCCCACTGACTCGGATGGCGCCGAATGTGTTGTTCCGCGAGCGTGACGAGCCGTTGGGTGATTGCGAGGATCCGGTGGTGGCGCCGTTCGTGCGGTACCGATTCCGCGGCCAGCACCGGCATTGCCTCCACCCGCGACACGCCGATTGTGTGATCGTAGTGGGTGAATATCGGCAGGATGTCGGCCTCACCCAACACCGCGATCTCCGCAGGACCACGGACGAACCTTGCGCGCCGAGCAAAAAACTCTACCTCCACCGTTCCGCCAAATCGTAGCGGCAGATCGTAGAGCACCACCACGACGCTGCCGCGTTTGAGCTCTCGGATCGCAATCGCTGCGGCGCGCCGGCCGGTGCGCAACACGGTCAGCGCCAGATCGCCGGATGCAACCCGGGCAAATGCGCGCGCCTCGACGTCACTCCATTGGGTACGACGCACGACGAAGACCGGTCTGCGCGACGGCAGCGCGAACCTCAGCTGACGCAGGCCTTCCAGGTAATTACCGAGGTGAATCGTCGCAACGAGCACACCGCGGGTGCACGACGTGAGGTATTCGCCGATGCGCTGCGCGTCCATCAGCATACCGCCGCCATCGCGACCGCTCGAATCCACCCAGCTGCGAGCCTCCAATTGCCTATAAAAGAACCAGTCATAGAGCAGTCGATGTGCAGACGCTGTCGGCTCCCCCAACAGTTCTTCGAAGGCGTAGCGTAACGGTCCGAGGTCTGCCGGCAGCAATGCGCGCGCAAGGCCTCGCGCCAGCAGGCGGCGGCCGCGCAGGGTCGGATCGAGCGTCGCGATCCGCTGTAGCGCCGCAACGGCGGAACTGTACGTGACGATCGAATCTTCCCGGGTGGGGCTTTGCATGCGACTACCTCGACAAATACAACCAACGGCCATTCAGGGTTCGGACAACGCGCTGTTTCGAAACGACGCAGTGACCTTTCACGCCGCTGCGAAGCTCGGTTCGGCGCGGATCGTCAACAGCCTGTCGATCGGCGCAATGACGCTCGTGCTGACTGCGATCGTCGCGGCGCTCGCCATGTTCGTCGTGTACGGCCAGTACGCGCGCAAGGAGTCCGTCGAAGGCTTCCTCGAGCCGGATCACGGTGTGATTCGAGTTTTTCCACAGCGCGGCGGTGTCATCAGCGACATGCGTGTTGCCGCCGGTCAAAGCGTTCAACGCGACGAAGTGCTGTTCAAGGTCGTGGATCTGCAAACACTGGCGGACGGCGCCGATGCCGACGGCGAGTTGCTGCAGCAATTCGCCAACGATGGCGTCACGCTAGCCGCGGCACGCGAGCGGCAAGCTCGACGATTCACCGCCCAGCGCAACGGCCTGATCGCGCAGCGCGGAACCGTCGTGGAGCAGATCGCGCACATCGACCAACTGGCAGGCGTGCAGATCGAGCAAGCCGCGCTTGCAGATCAGCAGCTCGACGCGCTGCGGCGTCTGCACGAACGCGGAATACTCGCAACCGTCGAATGGCTCGCACGGCGCGAACACCATTTGCAGCTCGGCGAAAAGCTGCGCACAACGCGGCAGCAGCGCAGCCGCTTGAATGGCGAGAAGACTTCGTTCGAGGTTCAGCTGCGCCAGCTGCCGATCGAGCACGCGGAACGCCTCGCCGACATCGATACACGCTTGTCGGCCCTGGAACGCTCCGTAGTCCAGGTCCGCGCGCGGCGCAATTTCGATGTACGCTCGCCAGTCGCCGGTCGGATCGTTTCAGTGCAGCGTAAAGTCGGCGAGACGGCGGCGCCTGGCGATTCGGCGCTGACGATCATCCCCAACGACTCGACGCTGGTTGGGCGGTTGTTGATCCCGACCAGCGCGATAGGCTTCGTCGCCCCCGGGCAAACCGTGCGGATCCGCTTCGACGCGTTTCCATATCAACACTTCGGCGTGTTTCCCGGCGTGATCCGGGAAGTGGCCCGCGGTGTGCTGTTCAGCGGCGATGGTTACGGACCGCTGCAGGTGACACATCCGACGTATCCGGCCACCATCGCGTTGACCCGCCAGACCATCGAGACTGCCGACGCGTCGGTTCCGCTGCGCTCGGGCATGCTGTTCTCCGCGGACATCATTCTCGAGCGCCGCAGCATTCTCGAGTGGGTGTTCGAACCGCTGCTCGCGATGCGAGGACGCAGCTGATGACGGCGGCGATTGTGCAGCGTTTAGGGGGTTTTCGGCGACTGCCGGTGATGGTGCAGGCCGAAGCCGCCGAATGTGGGCTGATCTGTCTCGCGATGATTGCCGCGTACCACGGCGGTCGTGGTGATACCCACGAATTGCGCCGCCGCTACGGCGCTTCGACACGCGGCTGGTCGCTGCAACGACTGATCGGCGCCGCGGAGGCGACAGGATTTTCGGCACGACCGCTGCGCGTGGAGATCGGTGAACTCCGCCGCATCAGTTGCCCCGCGGTGCTGCACTGGGATTTTGATCACTTCGTCGTGCTGAAGCGCGTCGGCGCCCGATTCGCCGAAATCCACAATCCCGCCGTCGGTGAGCGCCGCTATCCGATCGAAGAACTCTCGAGACACTTCACCGGCATCGCACTCGAGTTGACGCCGACGGCCGCGTTCGAGCGCGGCGGGAACACCGCGCGGCTGCACCTGTCGGTATTCTGGAACGGCATTCGCGGCATCGGTCGCCCCATTGTCCAGCTGTTTGTGCTGTCGACATTGATTCAGCTGTTCGCGCTGGCTACGCCGTCGTATATGCAATTGGTCGTCGACGATGTGCTCGTCAAACAGGACGTCGATGTGTTGAACATCCTCGCGGCGGGTTTTGCGCTGCTCGCGCTGACCAACGTCGCGACGAAGACGCTGCGCGGCTACGCGGGTCTGCACCTGGTCAACCAACTCAATTATGCAATCGGCGTGAGGCTGTTCTTTCACCTGGTGCGGTTGCCGCTCGAATACTTTCAGCGGCGGCACATCGGCGATGTCGTGTCGCGCTTTCGATCGCTGAAGCCGATTCAGGACTTCATCGCCGGCGGCGTCGTCGCGGCCGTCATCGACGGAATGATGGCAGTCACCACGCTGATTATGCTGTTCGTATATTCGCCGCTGCTGGCCTCTATTGCGCTGACCGCGTTCGTCGCCTACGCCGTGTTGCGTCTGTTGTTGTTCCAACCGCTGCGACGGCGCAGCCAGGAAGGCATCGGCGCGGACGCACGACTCGACTCCCACTTCCTCGAAACGATTCGCGCGTTGCAGGGAATCAAGCTGTTCGGCAAAGAAGCCGAGCGCGAACGTTCCTGGCAGGACCTGTTCGTCGAGTCGCTCAATGCCGGCACCCGCGTCGGCCGCGCGAACCTGGGGTACGAGGCACTGAGCGGCACGTTGCTCGGCATCGAAGGCGTTCTCATCGTGTTCGTCGGGGCGCAGCAGGTCTTGAGCGGCGCGCTGACCATCGGCATGTTGTACGCGTTCATTGCGTATCGGACGCACTTCGTAAGCGCAATGAGTTCATTGATCACCCAAGCGGTGCAGTACCTGATGCTCGGGCTACATCTGGAGCGGCTGGCCGACATCGCGCTGGCAGAGCAGGAGGATGGCCTGCTCACCGCTACGTCGTTTGTCGCACCGGTGCGCGGGCCGCTCACCCTCGAGCGGGTCTGCTTCATGCACGCCGGCGATACCGTTGCGTTGATCGCCAATCTCGACCTGCGTATCGAGCCGGGGCAACTCGTCGCAATCGTCGGTCCTTCCGGCGTAGGCAAATCGACACTGCTGCGGGTGATGCTCGCGCTGCTGCGACCGACGTCCGGTCGCGTGACGCTTGACGGAGTTGCCCTCGAACGATTCGGGATTCGCGCCTATCGCGCCGGGGTTGCCGCGGTGTTGCAGGACGATGTGCTGCTGTCCGGCTCGATTCGCGACAACATCAGCTTCTTCGATCTGGCGGTAGATCAGGACCGGCTCGAACGGGCAACGCGGCTGGCGCAGATCCACGACGACATCACGGGGCTGCCGATGGGTTTCGACAGCCGGATCGGCGACATGGGCTCCGCATTGTCCGCCGGCCAGCAGCAACGCCTGCTGCTGGCGCGCGCGTTGTATCACGAGCCGCGGATGTTGTTTCTCGACGAAGGCACCGGACACCTCGATGCCGAAAGCGAGCGATCGATCATGGCGTCGATCGCCTCGCTCGGCATCACCTGTGTCTACACGACCCACCGCGAGGCAATCGCCCGACTGGCCGACACGGTGCTGGTACTGACGCACGCAGGTTGGGAAGCGCGTGCCGGCGAACGCCACGCCGCCTCAGCCTGAGGCGATCGGGCGGATCAGTCCTTCCTGCGACGCCGACGCGACCAGCCGACCGTCGAGATCGAAGAAATCGGCGTGATTCATGCCTCGCGCGCCGGACGCGCTGCTGGTGCGTTTGACGATCAGCAGCCAGTCGTCCATGCGGAACTCGCGATGAAACCACAGCGCGTGATCGAGGCTCGCCATCTGAATCTCAGCGCGGCGCAGCGAGTCCGCATGCGGCAGCATCGCCGTCGATACCATGCCCATGTCCGACGCGTAGGCGAGCAGGCAAAACCGCAATGCCGCGTCGGCATCGGGCAACGACACCCGAAAACGTACCCACACCGGATTCCAGAACTGCTCCCGCAGCGCGCGCGGCTGCTCCAGCGGAAACACTGAACGCGTCTCGAACGGTCGCGGACGCTGCGCCCATGTACTGACCGACGGGTTGGTCTGCGCCTCACGGCGCGCACGGATCACATCGTCCTCGAGCGCGTTGGGCCGGGGCACGTTCGGCATTGCAATTTCGTGACTGAGCCCCGGTTCATCGATCTGAAACGAAACGTCCATGTTGAAGATCGCATTGCCGTTCTGCACCGCGACGACGCGCCGTGTCGTAAAGCTCGTGCCGTCACGGATGCGCTCGACTTCGTACAGCACCGGCCGGGCCGGATCGCCTGCTTGCATAAAATAGCCGTGCAGCGAGTGCGGTCGTCGGTCATCGACGGTGTTGGCCGCCGCGCGGAGCGCCTGCGCCAGTACTTGTCCGCCGAACAGGCGGCCCTCGCGATCCTCGTTGGCGCCGCGAAACAAGTTCAACTCGACCGCTTCGAGATCGAGGATACGCAACAGCTGCGTGGCCGATTGATTGGCTGCGGATTCGGTCATCGTAGGGTTACCTCGCGTGCGACGATAAGAGGGTCAGAGTGCCTTCCGCGTCAGGCGCGGAAGGCACTCTGACCCTCTTATCGGTCCCTCGCATCGTGTCTTCGCGCATCGCGGTGTAGTCTTCGCGCCAGCCAATCACATTCGGATCAAGGAACACGATGATGACGCGCAGCCGAGAAGTCCAGTTGAAGCGCCGCCCGTCTGGGCTGCCTCAGCCCGATGATTTTCAGATCGCCGAAGTCGACGTTGGCACGCCCGGCGAGGGCTTCGTACTCGTGAAGAACATCTGCATGAGCGTCGATCCGTATATGCGCGGACGTATGGTCGATCGCAAGTCGTATGCCCCGCCATTCAAAATTGGCGCGGCGATGAACGGCGGCGCCATCGGTCGCGTACTCGAATCCAAACATCCGGAATTTCGCGAGGGAGACTACGTCGAGAGCAATTTTGGCTGGCGCGAGGGGTTCTGCGCAAAGGGTGATGTGCTGTCGCCGCTCGGCAAACTGGTGGCACCGCCATCGGCCTATCTCGGTGTGCTCGGCATGCCCGGCATGACCGCCTATGTCGGGCTGCTCGAAGTCGGCCAGCTCAAAGACGGTGAAACGGTATTCGTCTCGGGCGCTGCCGGCGCGGTCGGCAGCATCGTCGGGCAGATCGCGAAGATTCACGGTTGCCAGGTGATCGGCAGCGCCGGCGGACCCGCAAAAATCCGTTTCCTGACGGAGGAGCTGAAGTTCGACCATGCGTTCGACTATCACGGTGCGGACCTGCTTGAAGAACTGCGCGCCGCGGCGCCGAACGGGCTCGATGTGTATTTCGACAACGTCGGCGGCGACCATCTGCAGGCGGCGCTCAGCCACATGCGCCCGTTCGGGCGTATCCCGTTGTGCGGCGCCATCGCCCAGTACAACGCCACCGAACCGCCGCCGGGGCCTAATAATCTGACACTGGCGATTGGTCTGGGGCTGACGCTGCGCGGTTTTATCGTGTCGCACTTCAACAATCTGCGTGGCGAGTTTCGGCAGCAGATGGAGGCCTGGATCGTCGATGGCCAGATCCGCTATCGGGAAACGACGATGTACGGTATCGAACGCGCCGCGGAGGCATTCATCGGCCTGTTCACCGGTGAAAATACCGGCAAAATGATTGTGCAATTCGAGGCGTAACGAGCATGCGTATTTCCGTCGTAACCCTGTTGCTGGTCGCACTGCTGGCGGCGCCGGCAGCAACCGTGTACGCGGCGGTAGCAGCCGACCCGGTCGCCGCCGCGGTCAGTTCACCCGACCGTTCGCCGGCCGACCGCGAGCGGGACACACGCGATCATCCGGTCGATGTGCTGCGGTTCTTCGGCGTCACGCCGGGCATGACAGTGGTGGATCTATTTGCCGGCGGCGGTTACTACAGCGAGCTGATCGGCCGCATCGTCGGCGACGGTGGCAAGGTGTACATGTACAACAACGCGGCGTTCCAGGCATTCGCCGGCGACGCGCTGAAGGAGCGTATCGCCAGCGGTCGCCTCGCCAACGTCACGCCGTTGAATACCGAAGTCGGCGCGCTCGGCATACCTGACGCATCCGTGGACATGGTGACTATGGTGACGACCTACCACGATCTGTACTTCAAGTCCGACAATTGGGCGGTCGCCTGGGCGGTCGCCCCCGTTGCGTTGTTCGCGGACATCAACGCGATGCTGAAACCCGGCGGTGTACTGGCGATCGTCGATCACGCCGCCGCCGTGAGCTCCGGTTCGACCGCGGCGCAAAAACTGCACCGTATCGACGAAGCATTCGCGCGTGCCGACATCGAATCGCGCGGCTTCAAATTCACCGGCAGCATCGATGTGTTGCATAACCCCGTCGACGATCATACGAAGACGGTTTTCGATCCGGCGATTCAAGGCCACACCGATCGATTCGTC
>Ga0209254_10003688_pt1 | contig 13971 bp, 13 predicted proteins | sample FrelakmetDIP11DI_FD_187148 | JGI IMG/M metagenome (GOLD analysis project Ga0209254, IMG submission 187148) | Freshwater lake sediment microbial communities from the University of Notre Dame, USA, for methane emissions studies - DIP11 DI (SPAdes)... | ecosystem: Environmental > Aquatic >...
ACTGGCTACTGGCTACATATTCTTCACCGCTTCCGGCAACACATAAAATGTAGGATGCCGGTATACTTTGTCATTCGCAGGTTCATACAGGCTCTCAGATTCTTCTGGGTTTGAGGCATGGATATAACGGCTTTCCACTACCCATATGCTAACACCTTCCATCCTTCGTGTATACACATCACGGGCGTTTTCAATTGCCATCTGTGCATCAGCCGCGTGAAGGCTGCCCGCGTGTTTATGGTCCAGGCCCTGCTTACTGCGAATAAAGACTTCCCACAAAGGCCAGTTATTTTCGTTTATAGATGGCTGTGAGGATACATTTTGTCCGCCTGCAACTTCAGGAATATCTCCGTAGAAGAATTTCCTTGTTTGAAATGACATAGTTTTATTTTTAAAATTTATGCGGCCGCTTTTTTACCAGCTTTTTTTTGCGCGTATGCCATTGCAGCTTCGCGCACCCACCGCCCTTCTTCATGAGCCTTATTCCGGGCTTCCAGTCTTTCACGATTGCAGGGACCGTTTCCTTTAACGACCTGCCAGAATTCATCCCAATTAATTTCGCCGAAATCGTAATGCCCGCGAATATCATTCCATTTCAGTTCAGGATCGGGCAGGGTCATGTTTAACACTTTTACCTGCTCGGCAATCATATCTATAAACCGCTGACGAAGTTCATCGTTACTCATCCGCTTGATCTTCCATTTCATACTTTGATCTGAATGTGTCGATTCGCTGTCTTTTGGTCCAAACATCATTAGTGATGGCCACCACCAGCGGTTGATTGCATCCTGGCACATGACTTTTTGTTCTTTTGACCCACGGCTAAGGACTAAAAGTGCTTCAAAACCCTGGCGCTGATGAAAGCTTTCTTCCTTGCAGATGCGTACCATAGCTCTTGCGTACGGGCCATAAGAAGTACGGCAAAGCATCACCTGGTTCATGATGGCGGCACCATCCACAAGCCAGCCAATGGCTCCAATATCTGCCCAGCTAATCGTTGGATAGTTGAATATGGAAGAATATTTGGCCTTCCCGCTGTTCAGATCATCAATCGTAGACTCGCGGGTTACACCCAGTGTTTCAGTAGCGGCATAAAGGTATAGCCCATGGCCCGCTTCATCCTGTATCTTGGCCAGTAGCACCGCTTTGCGTTTCAGGCTGGGCGCGCGCGTGATCCAGTTGCCTTCCGGAAGCATACCAACGATTTCACTATGTGCGTGCTGACTGATCTGCCGGATCAGTGTTTTACGATAAGCTTCCGGCATCCAATCCTTTGGCTCAATTTTTATTTCAGTATCTATTTTATCCTGAAAAAGCTTTTCCAGATCCTGCATGGCAATAATTTTAAAATCGATATAAAGATACGAAAACCTGCAAAATACTAACAGCTGTTAGTATAAAAACGTTGAATATATCCGATTGTTATACATTAAACTTTTACCGTTTCTTGCTTGCCTTCATCGGAAAGCGTATCTTAATAGTCATCAAAACTAACAGTAATGTCTATTATTGACAGAATCAGGAATATAATCCTGACACCAAAAACAGAATGGCCGGTTATTAACGGGGAAAGTGAAACCCCAACCAGCCTGCTCCCAAAGTATATAGTCCCCCTGCTGATTTTAGGTTCTTTGGCCGTGTTTATCGGGTATGGTTTTATTGGTATTGATGCTTTCTTTTTCAAGATCAAGGGTGTGAAATGGGGGGCATATTTTGCGATCAGGCAATTTCTTTCCGGCATCGTGGGATATTTTGTAGCCACTTATGTGATAGATGCGCTGGCTCCCAGCTTTTCATCTGAAAAGAATCTTGGAAAATCCGCACAACTGGTAGCGTATGCCTCTACGGCTTCCTGGCTGGCTGCTATGTTTTTGATCATTCCCACCTTAAGTGTTTTTGGCCTTCTGGGCTTATATGGTATTTATCTTTTTTATACAGGACTGCCTGTTTTGAAGAAAACACCAGAAGATAAGCTTATCGTTTACATGATTGTGGCTGCACTTGTCATTATTGTTGTAACATGGGCGGCACAATGGGTAATTGGTTTGATACTAAATCCAATCCTCGGCGATCCATATGCGAACACAGTGAATGATATAAAGAATCTGTTTAATAAATGAGTTGGGAAAAGAGAGCCAAGAGTCAATAGTCAGGAGCCGAGAGTCAACAGCCAGATACATTAGATGGAAGTAGTCATATAAAACAGAAACATTCTATTTAATTCACGAAATGTGAAATGCATTTTTCACTTTGGCTGTTGACTACCGACTACAGACTCCTGACTATTGCCTCCTCCCTATCTCACATCAAAATTTACGTATAATTTTTCTGTCCTTGGATGACTCTGACAGGTGAGTATAAAACCCGCATCCACTTCTTCATGTTCAAGTGCATAGTTATGGTCCATATCCACTTCGCCTGATTCGAGTTTGGCGCGGCATGTACAACACATACCACCTTTGCATGCAAATGGCAGGTCGATGCCCTGCTTCATGGCGGCGTTCAAAATTGTCTCGCCGTTAAAGTCCAGTTCAAATTGCGATACAATACCATCCAACTGGATGCTTACCTGTGCCCGGGCGTTTTTGTACTGTTGCTTTTCCAAATGTTCTTCCGCATTCTTTTCTTCTTTTTTTTGAGGCGCATTGAAAAGTTCAAAATGAATTTTTCTCTGATCGATGCCTTTACTTTTCAGGTATTCTTTTACGGTATCAATCATCATTGCCGGACCGCAAAGAAAGAATTCGTCGATGGCTGACAGGCTGACTATTTTTTCATGTATCAACTCGCATTTTGCCGCATCAATCCGGCCAGCGTTTAGTTGTGATTCGGTTCTTTCGCGACTTAAAACATGTATGACCTGGAATCGATCCAGGTAAGTATTCTTAATTCCTTCAAGTTCCTCGCGAAAAAGAATGCTTGACCGCTGCTTATTCCCGTAAACAAGTAAAAAACTGCTACCAGGTTCAGTTTGCAGGGTTGTTTTGATGATCGAAATAACCGGCGTTATGCCGCTGCCGGCAGCAAAAGCCATATAGTTTTTCTTCTGTCCCTGTAACAGGGGAGTAAAGAATTTACCTGTTGGCGGCAGAATTTCCAATACTTCACCTTTCTTCAGTGTTTGGTTTGCATAAGTTGAGAACTTTCCACCAGGAACTTTCCTGATGGCTATTCGCAGTTCATTATCAGTTGGGCAACTGCATATGGAATAATTGCGACGAATCTCTTCATTCTCCAGAGTAGCCCTGACTGTTATGTTCTGGCCTTGAGTAAACCGGAAAATATCTTTCAATGATTCCGGGATGTCAAAAACGACGGAAACGGTATCAGGCGTTTCACGCTTTACTTCGCTTACCCTGAGCAGATGGAAATGAATGGACATGAAAATAGAATTTCAGAATATACTAGATTACACTTTAAGCCCGCTGACCAAATTGGCTACCATACTTTCCTCCAGCTGTGCAGATGAAATGTTTTTTTTGGTTCGGTGCCAGAATTCAATACCCCGAACAGCACTTAATAATGTCAACACCACCACATAAGGTTCAATTTTACGGATCTGGCCTTCTCTTATTCCTTCTTCAATGATCATTTCCAGTCTTCTCACATATATCCTCCGTTCGTTCATGAAGGTGGAATGATAAGGTTCTTCAAGGTATTTGCTTTCATTATTGGCCACCAGCACTTCATCCAGCCTGTCTATCCACATGCGGATATGAAACCTTACAACGGCCTCAATTTTTTGTAGACTGTTTGTTTGATGTTCTGTGTCCAATTCATTAAGCTGAGCTGTAAAAGCATTGGCAATACGAAAACAGATCTCCTGCAGCAATTCTGATTTAGAACGGATATGATTATACAAACTGGCGGCTTCCACACCCACATCACCCGCCAGGTCACGCATACCCGTAGCCGAAAAACCTCTTTCCCGAAAGAGGCGTGCTGCAGCCAGGGTAATGACTTCTTTACGGGTACTGTTTTTGGTGTTGCTGATCCGGGCCATTGTAGGTGGAAATATGACCTCAAAAATAGTAAAAAAAACTAACAGTTGTTAGCACGCTTCCTGCGACTTTGCGCTTTTGCGGTTAATGTATTTACTTTCTACTATAGTGCGTTTGGGGGGTATTCATTACAGGCCGACGTCGACGAGTAACTTAACAAGAAATATTTCACGCAGAGGCGCAAAGTTGAGAAAGAAAATACAAAGAAAAGGCCGTACTGAAAAGTGAGGCATTTTATCAAACCTTTCCTCACTATATATTACTTTGCGGTGGATTTTACTACCGGTCTTCCTGTGAAGGGAGAAACAGTCCTTTCTCCAAGAGGCCGCTGCGGCTTTGCGTTTCTGCGGTTAATGTATTTACTTTCGATTTTCCACTTTCGATTTTCCACTTTCATCAATACCCCCTCACATCCTTGCCTTCCATATAATTCAGGAAAGCCTTATTAACCACCCTGTTACCTCCCGGTGTGGGATAGTTACCCGTGAAATACCAGTCGCCATTATTTGTAGGGCATGATTCATGAAGGTCTTCGATAGTTTGGTAAATCAGTTCAACCGGGATATTCACTTCGGGTGGCGTGATCAGTTCAGCAATTTTGGCGGAAATCTGTTCCGGAGTAAACGGTTTATATACCTGCTTCACAAGGTTTTCTGTTTGCAAGTGATTATTGCGTAGCATTTCCTTACATCGGGCATAGATTTCGTCCAGCAGGCTTTCCCTGCCACTTTCTTTCAGGAGGGCAATGGCGGCACGAAAGGCAATGAAATCACCCAGTTTACTCATATCAATTCCATAGCAATCAGGGTAACGAATCTGTGGTGCGGAAGAAACAATGAGAATTTTTTTGGGAGAAAGGCGTGATAACATCCGCACAATGCTTTCTTTCAAAGTAGTACCCCGTACAATAGAATCGTCTATCACAACAAGGGTATCTTCGCCATTACGTACTGTGCCGTAAGTTACGTCATATACGTGCTGCACCATTTCTGTGCGGTTGGAATCCTCTGTAATAAAAGTGCGCATTTTCACATCTTTGATTGCCACTTTTTCCACCCGAATCCGGCGGTTGATCATTTCTGATAGTTTCTCTTCATCAAAGTCTTTTCCCCAGGACATGATCCGCTGAACCTTGATCATATTGAGGTAGTCCTCCATTCCCTTAAGCAGGCCATAGAAAGCCACTTCAGCGGTATTTGGAATAAAGGAGAAGATTGTATTTTTCAGATCGTTGTTTATCGATCTAAGTACCGGCCTGCTAAGGTGGTGGCCCAACGCAATCCTTTCCCGGTAAATTTTTTCATCGCTGCCCCGGGAAAAATAAATCCGTTCAAAACTGCAGGCCCGGCGTTCGAGTGGTTCCAGTATCTGTTCGATGGTATAACTGCCATCGTTTTTTACGATCAAGGCCTGACCGGGCATGAGTTCAAGCACTTCGTTCTCACCAACATTAAAACTGGTACGTATAGCTGATCTTTCGGAAGCGGCCACAATTACTTCTTCATCAATATAATAATAGGAAGGTCGGATGCCATGCGGATCACGAATGACGAACGAATCTCCGTTTCCAAGTAAAGCGCCAACATGATAACCCCCATCAAAAAGCTTAAATGATTTCTTGAGTACAGATGATACAGAAATGTTGCCTGGGCTTGCTTCATCCTCTTTAACCTGGAAATGGTGTACTACCTCCATCATTGCTGCCAGGTCACTTTGGCGTTGAAATTCTCCCGGGTCTATATTGACCAGTGAAAAGAGTTCCTCCGTGTTTACCAGGTTAAAATTTCCAGCCATGGCAAGATTGCGGGCGGGAATGGTATCTCTCTTTATGAATGGATGACAGAATTCTGCATTATTTTTCCCCTGTGTTCCATAACGGAGATGACCCAGTAGCAGTTCACCCATAAATGACAAATGTCCCTTCATCAGTCCTGGATGTTTGCGAATTTCGGGTTGATATTTCTCGAGCTCTTTGATTTCCTTGCCCACCGTAGCAAAAAGATCGGCAATAGACTGAGTGGCTACGCTGCGCAACCGATGTAAAAATGGGTACCCGGGTTCTGTATTGAGTTTGATGGTAGCAATACCTGCGCCATCCTGGCCACGGTTATGCTGTTTTTCCATGAGCAGATAGAGCTTGTTAAGGCCGTAAAGAGCCGACCCTCGTTTTTGCTGGTAATATGAAAAAGGCTTACGTAAGCGAATAAAGGCTAGTCCGCATTCGTGCTTGATGGCATCACTCATGGCTATTAAATGAGAAATGCAAAGGTAATGTTTAATGACTAGACAAAAGGGTAGAAATGCAGTATTATACAGTAGAATTTAACACAATGACAGGCGTTCCTTATTAATTATGAACCATATTGGTAAAGGCCTTCTTCACACCTTCGCAGTCCTGGAATTCCTTGTCAACCATTATATAATAAGTGGGTAATTTAGTCATGAACCATTTTTCAACGGCCTTTTCCTTTTTTTCTTCCAGCGCCTTTATTGCGATTTTATTATAATCATCTTTCAGGTTCTGCCTGTGTGGCTCTGTTTTGCTGCGCAGGTTTACGATTCTCACTCCTTTTTTCTCCCGATCGTCTTTAAAAAGAAGAGGTATTGAATACTCGCCAATTTTTAGCTTATTTAAGTCGTTCACCAGGTCCTTGTCAAGTTCATCGATGGTAACGAAACCGCCACCTGCACCATTGATTATACCAGCTGTAAATTTGCTGCTTTCATCTTCGCTATACTTATCCACTGCCGCACCAAAGGAAATGGTTCCGGTAATAAGTTTGGAGCGGATACTGTCAAGCTTGGTCTTCGCCAGGTCGATATCTTCATTAGTTATTTCCGGTATGCGCAGTATATGCCTGATAACCGCATCATCGCCATTACGGCTCACCATTTGGATAATATGATAGCCAAACTTGGATTTGATAATCGGTGATACCTGACCTTCTTTAAGCCGGAATGCAGCATTCTTAAAATCCGCGTCCCATTGTTTCTCTGTCTTATTGATCTCATACCTTCCGCCATTCTGTTTACTTCCCGGATCTTCCGAATAAAGCCGGGCCATTGTTTCAAATGATTTCTGCCCGGATTCAATTTGTTTTTTATAATCTACCAGTTCGTCCTGCGCAAATTTTTCCAACTCCCTTCCAGCTTTGGGGTATAAAACGATCTGACCAACCACAAGCTCCATTTCATAGAACTTGAGACTGTCGGTTGGAATTCTTTCGAAATAGTTTTTTACTTCAGTAGGAGTAATCTTGACATTTTCAACAATACTCTTTCGCATTGAAGATGCCAGTCGGCCATCGCGAATTGACTGGCGCATGTCTTCTTTCAACTGGTAGATGGTCCTTCCGGCGATCTGTTCAAACACTTCTTTACCGCCGTATTGCATGATAAAATACCGGATACGCTGGTCAAGTTCTGCATCAATTTCTTCTTCTGAGATCGGCAGCGAGTCTTTTTCAGCCTGAAGGATAAGGGCTTTGTCAGCCATCATCCTTTGCAGTAAGAAACATTCTGCGTCAGGCGGCACTTCGCCACCCTGGCGTTTGATATCATCTATATAATTGATAATTTCAGAGCGTAATACGATTTTGTCGCCAACGATGCCTGCAATCTTATCGGCCAGAACACGTGGGGTCTGAGCTTTTACAAAAACCAGTCCCAACATCATGATGGAAAACAATAACCCTTTTTTCATACTCAAATTTGCACCTAATTATTTCCCTGTTCTAATACAGAGACCTAAATATTTCTTAATTCTTATTGCCGGTTCAGTTCTTAAAGTGTCCGCTTAACTTCCTCTTCCTCAAAAGCTTCAATGACGTCACCCACACGGATGTCATTGTAGTTTTTAATGGTAAGTCCACATTCCATATTCGATGCCACATCTTTCACATCGTCCTTAAAGCGTTTCAGGCTGCCGAGTTCAGCCGCTTGTCCTTCACCTTTAGGATATTCCACGATACCATCCCGGATGATCCTGATTTTATTGTTGCGGGCAATCTTGCCATCGAGTACATAACAACCTGCGACAGTGGCTTTGTCAAATTTGTATACTTCCCTGACTTCCACATTGGCCACGATTTTCTCCTGGATCTTAGGTTCAAGCATTCCTTCCATCGCGCTTTTGATTTCCTCAATAGCATTATAGATGATGGAGTATAGCTTAATTTGTACACCTTCCGCTTCAGCAAGCTTGTTGGCCTGCAGTGAAGGACGTACATTAAAGCCGAGGATGATCGCATCTGATGCTGTCGCAAGGAGAACATCGCTTTCCGTGATCTGTCCTACAGCCTTATGAACAACGTTAACTGCGATTTCTTCAGTTGATAATTTCTGTAATGAGTCACTTAAAGCCTCAACAGATCCGTCCACATCACCTTTGATGATAATATTCAATTCTTTAAAGTTACCCAATGCAAGGCGACGGCCAATTTCATCGAGTGTGATATGTTTTTTGGTACGGATGCCCTGCTCGCGAAGGATCTGTGCCCTGCGGTTTGCTATCTCTTTTGCTTCAGATTCGTCTTCATAGACATGAAACTTTTCGCCCGCCTGTGGAGCGCCATTCAAACCAAGGATCAAAACCGGGGTCGTTGGTGGCGCAATTTCTTTTTTCTTATTACGCTCGTTCACCATTGCCTTGATACGGCCAAAATGTTGCCCGCTCACTACGAGGTCGCCTATACGAAGCGTACCATTCTGAACTAGTACGGTTGCCACATAGCCGCGGCCTTTGTCAAGTGTAGCTTCCACAACAGTACCACTGGCTTCCCTGTCTGGATTTGCTTTTAATTCAAGCAGTTCTGATTCAAGTACTATCTTTTCCAGTAATTTATCTACGTTCAGTCCTTGCTTAGCCGAAATTTCCTGGCTCTGGAATTTACCACCCCATTCTTCGACGAGTATGTTCATTCCGGCCAGTTGCTCGTAAATCTTCTGAGGATTGGCGCCGTCTTTATCAATCTTGTTCACCGCAAAGATCATGGGTACTCCCGCAGCCTGGGCGTGGCTGATGGCCTCCCGGGTTTGTGGCATAACCGCATCATCAGCTGCCACAACGATCACCGCAATATCAGTCACCTTTGCTCCACGGGCACGCATAGCTGTAAACGCTTCGTGACCAGGAGTATCGAGGAAAGTGATTGACTTATTGTTGGGCATATCTACCTGGTATGCACCAATGTGCTGGGTTATTCCTCCGGCTTCTCCGGCTACAACATTCGCATTACGTATATAGTCAAGAAGAGAAGTTTTGCCATGGTCAACATGGCCCATGATGGTAACAATAGGAGACCTTGGCTTAAGGTCAGCTTCATCATCTTCATCATCTGTTTCTTCCATTTCCATCTGCTTCTCCATATCAATGAACTCCACTTCATAGCCAAATTCACCTGCCACGAGTTCAATGACTTCGGCATCCAGGCGCTGGTTTATAGACACCATGATGCCAAGGTTCATACACTTGCTGATAACATCCGCAAAACTCACATCCATCAGGTTGGCGAGTTCGCTTACACTGATAAATTCTGTCAGTTGCAATTTGTTGTCTTCGAGTCCTTCGCCCGTTCCATCAGTCATCTCATCACGCTTGGCTCTTCTATATTTAGCCTTAAGGCTTTTTCCCCTTCCGCCTGAACCTGCCAGCTTAGCCTGGGTTTCACGGATTTTATTCTGGATTTCTTTTTCGTCAATCTCTTTTACTTCCCTGCGGCCACCACTTGAAGCACCTCCACGGGTAGGCGTAAATCTTCCACCGCCACCCTGGCGACCAGGCTGTGCGGGGCGGGAAGGACGGGTTGCGTTACCGGCACCAGTGCCAGCGCCTGCGCCTGCCGGATTCTTCTGGATGGTTGCGCGTTGCTTTCCTTGCTGCTCTTTCTTTTCAATAGGGATACGCTTGCGTTTGCGTTTTTCATCTCCGCCACGGGCACGACCTTCAGTTTCAACCGGAAGATCAATACGGCCAATGATTTTAGGCCCTTCAAGTTCAGGTGCCTCAATTTTCATTGTTTCCAATTCTATTTCCTCAATCTCTTCAGGAACCTCCGGTATTTCTGCAACTACTTCTTCTTCAACAGTTTCAACTACTGGCTCCTTTGGTTTTTTAGTTTTTTCTTTAGAAACAGGCGGTTCAACGGGTGCTTCTTCTTTTGCTTTTTTGGGAGCGCCTTTTTTAGGTCGTGTTGATGAATCTATTGTGCTGAGGTCAATTTTATCGAGGATCTTAGGTCCCTCCAATTCAGGCGCATCTATTTTCACTTTTTCGGCCACTACTTCTTCAACTGGTGGAGCAGCAATAACTACTTCAACAACCGGAACTTCAACAGGAGCTTCAACCACTGCTTCTTTTTTCTTCACCTCCTTATGGAAAGTGATCTCTTCCTCGTCTTTCTTTTTCTTTGCTTCAGTAGAACTGCCCTTTGGTATTTCAATAGCATCACTCTTCGCCTTCGCTGCTTTGTCGGAAGAAAATTCCAACTGCAGAGAGCGATACATATCTTCAGAAAGTTTAGAAGTTGGTTTTAATTCATCCTTACTAAACCCTTTGCTAACCAGGAAGTCTACCAGTGTATCTTTACCGATATTGAACTCCTTGGCCGCGGCCATTAAACGTGGTGTGTTTGCGTCTGACATTTATCCTCCTACAGCTTTGTCGCTAGGTTTAATTCAATGATTTATATTTCGAAACAAGCATGTTGATTCCATGCAAATTTTATTACCCTTTTTGAAATTCTTCTTCTAATACTTTTCTTAGTTCGTTAATTGTTTCTTTTTCCAGGTCTGTTCTGCGCTCAAGTTCTTCAGAAGAAAGTACCAGGACGCTGCGGGCAGTATCACAACCAATCCTCTTCAGTTCCTCAATTACCCATGGTTCAATCTCATCGCTGAATTCATCCAGGTCGATATCGTACTCTTCCATTTCCCCTTCATTATCCCTGTAAACATCAATATCAAAACCAGTAAGGTCTTCAGCCAACTTGATATTCACTCCTCTTTTACCAATTGCAAGCGACACTTGTTCGGGCGAAACAAAAACCTCGGCGGTTTTATTTTCATTATCGATATTCATACGACTAATCTTTGCCGGCGTTAACGAGCGCTGAATCAATAACTGGATATTGTTGGTCCAGTTAATAACATCGATATTTTCATTTTTCAGTTCCCGAACGATACCATGGATCCTGCTTCCTTTCATACCAACGCAGGCACCCACCGGATCTATTCTGTCGTCATAACTTTCCACTGCCACTTTAGCCCTTTCCCCAGGTTCCCGAACGATCTTACGAATCACTATCAGGCCATCAAAGATCTCTGGTACTTCAATTTCCAGGAGTTTGGCCAGGAAAGATGGATGTGTACGGGATAGTACAATGACCGGACTATTATTCTTCATTTCCACTTTCTTCACAACCGCCCGGATATTTTCTCCCTTTTTGAAATAATCTGAAGGAATCTGTTCAGATTTTGGCAAAATGATTTCATTTCCGTCTTCATCTAAAAGCAACACTTCTTTTTTCCAGACCTGGTATACTTCTGCACTAATGATTTCTCCAACCCTGTCGCCATATTTTTTCACAAGGCTGTTCTTTTTCAAATCGCCAATGCGGCTGGCCAGGGTTTGCTTGGCGGCCAGGATAGCCCTGCGGCCAAAGTCCTGAATATCAACTTCTTCATAAAGGTCTTCGCCAACCTCAAAATCAGGTTCCAGTTTCACTGCATCGCTATAGGCGATTTCCGCCAGGGGGTCCTGAACGGCGCCATCTTCTACGATGATGCGATGACGGACAATTTCAAGGTCACCTTTCTCGGTATTTACGATCACGTCGAAATTATCATCGGATCCATATTTTTTACGCAACAGGGTTTTAAAAACGTCTTCCAACACTTTCATCAGCGTTGGCCTGTCGATATTCTCCGCATCTTTGAAATCCTGGAAGGATTCGATTAAGTTGATACTTGCCATAACACATTCTTTTGACCCCATCCACAGCCTGTTATACAGGTTTTTGCAGATTCGGGAAATTTAGAAAACGATCTGAATTTTTGTTGTTTTTATGTTATCAAATGGAATGATATGTTCCACAATTTCTTTCTTTTTGTTCTTGCCCTTTTCCTCCAGCAGGATGATTTTGTTCTCATCCACCTCTTTCAACACACCTGTTAATACCTGGCCAACCAAAGGGGTAACCTCAATCAACCTGCCAACATTTTTCACATATTGCCGATGAAGTTTCAGGGGTTCTTCCAGGCCCGGTGAAGAAACTTCCAGGGAAAAATCCCCGGCAGGGTAGAGTTCGCTTTCCTCTATCTGCTTATATAACTGGCGGTTGAAGGCCACACATTTTTCAATCACCACACCTGTGTCAGCATCCAGATAAACCTTAATATTATTCACAGGCTTAATGGTTATACTTACCAGGAAATAAGAAGGCTCCTGCTCCAGCAGCCGGTTCATCATTTGTGCTATCGCCTCGTTTTGCTGATCTTTATTCATGATCTTTAATAAAAGAAGGGAACGGCTCCGTTCCCTTCTTTTATCTCTGTTTCCGGGACAAATTTAACGCTTAATGACATGTAAAAAAAATTTATTCCTGTCGAAGGTCATTGAATTAGTTCAGCCTTCATTAGTACCTTGGGGGTAATAAATGATTTATGTCTTCAAAAGAAACCTTTTTTAGCTTTTTCAGTGAGAATAAAGCTCTATTGAAAGATTACCTGGATACCAGGCTCGATCTGATCAAATTACAGGGTGTCAGAACCCTTTCCCGCACCATCAGTGTTGTAATGGTGACATTTATTATATCATTATTATCACTTTCAATCCTGTTATTATTGAATATCACCTTTGCATTTTGGATAGCCTCCATCACGGGAAGTAATATCATTGGTTTTGCCAGTGCAGCTGGTCTCTTAATTCTTATTTTAATTGGATTTATCGCTTTTGGCCGCGGCATGGTTCAGAATCAGATTATCCGTTGGATAATCCAGGATTCCCTAGATGAGCCTGACGATATTGATAATTAAACTAATATAAATATGAAAAAGAATAATATAAAATCCGTTGATGCGCTTGAAAAGGAGATTTATAAAAGAAGGCTTCGGCTGAGGGATATTGAAAAAACCCTGGGTCAAAATGTAGATTATATGAGGGACAATTTTGGATCAATGGCTTTTCAGTCAATCCTTGGCCCGGGGAAAAGTAATGAAATGGGTTTAACCGGAAACCTGATGTTAAAGGCTATTAATAATGAAAAACTGCAAAACAGCCTGGCTGAATTTGTAGAGCGACTGGCTGAAAAGATTGGCGATGGGATCTATAAGGTAACGGACAAAATATTCCATAAATAAATATCCAGCCGGCTATTTATCTTAACATTTTTATACAATTTCAAAGCAGTAATTTTATTTTATTATGATACTTCGTTTTTTGGTTTATGGCCTCCTATTTTACCTGGCATTCAGGCTGGTTTTTAATTTTATCATTCCGTTGTTTAAAACCACCAGGCATATTCGGCAACAATTTAAAGATGTTAACAGCAGGATGCAGGATCAAATGAATAATCCCCTCAACCAGCAAGCTCCGCGCGATACGCCGCGTCCACAAAAAGTAGATAAGGAAGACTACATCGAATTTGAAGAAATAAAGGAGAAGTAAATAAGAGTCAAAAAAATTACCGCTGAGTTTATAAGGCGCTGAGATTAATTAAAGTAAATAAGAAAGCACCTTTTCCACTCTTTTTGCCAATGGTGTCCGTCCGCGAACTATTTCCACCAAATGCATCTTTCGGCGTCGCCAAAACTTTGCTTGCACGCACTCTTCAATTACAGGCCCGATACCAACCATGGCAAACTCTCGCCATAATGCTGTTGCACACGCAGGTTGTTTAAAAATCGAACTGTGTTTTTTGCGCGCACCAACAACTTCTCAAGTTGTAGCAAAATTTTTTGTCTGAACCGGGAT
>Ga0209254_10003689_pt1 | contig 13966 bp, 13 predicted proteins | sample FrelakmetDIP11DI_FD_187148 | JGI IMG/M metagenome (GOLD analysis project Ga0209254, IMG submission 187148) | Freshwater lake sediment microbial communities from the University of Notre Dame, USA, for methane emissions studies - DIP11 DI (SPAdes)... | ecosystem: Environmental > Aquatic >...
ATGTAGTTTTGTATATACATTAAAATATTTATTGCGATCTGTCAACAGCAAATTTGTAAGGAGTTATTTTATATCAATTGTGGGTTCCGTTTGTTACAGGAAGCAACTGACAGTATGGCAAACACTTTCTGAACGTGTAATGCCATTAAAAAGTATCTATCGGAAATTAATCTGCTGGAAGTATATTTTGCAGGTGTTTAAATAATGAAGGCTGATTTAGCGCATTAATCTCTTCATAAAACTGGACACCCAAAAAATGAGTCTGGCCGATCTTCGTGTTACTTACAACTCGTCCTTCAATCGAATCTGTTTTTAATCCGCCATCGAAAGATATGAAATTGGTGGAAATTGAAACACTTGTCTCAGCTTTTATTGAACTGTAGGAATACAATCCGATTCCTCGTAAAGAGATATTGGCTATTAAGGTTTGAATTGATGAAATCTCACCCCTTTTTTTAAAGTCAAGTGTCGCACTTCCGGCTATTGTTATTCGCTTATGCTTGCGTTTGGTTATCATAATTCCTGCCTAAATATAATATCCCAGAGCACTCATAAAAAATCAATCCCCCCAGTAAGCGGTGTCGGTCCTGCGGCACACGCCGAGAATAGATTATTCTATGCGGGATTTCGCTGTTTTGAGAGCGAGTTCTTTGTCTTTTGTAAAGAACCTCCACTCCATTCCTGAAGAATGAATCCCGGCTTTTTTGTCCTGGCCCCGGCAAAGATACCAATGCCCAAAACGCTCGACAACAGAGAACGGGTGATTGCCCTGGCAGAGGAAGCCGCACGGGTTAATCTCTTTAAAAAAAAGCGTGCCATCGGGGTCTTCGTCGTACTGCAGGTCATCAGGCAATACTATTTGAGATACATCAATGCCTTCCGCTTCTTTTTCATCTAACCATTCCGAAATGGTCATTTTAAAGGTCCCCACACAAGAGAGAAATAAAAAAAGCCCTACGCATTTTTCATGGCTATTGATTCCAGCACGTCGGCAACATCCTCGCACTTATCAGATGCGTTTTCGAGATGCTCGTATATTTCCTTCCATTTGATCACAAGGACCGGATCTTCCGTTTTATCGAACAGATGTCCGAGTGCGTCTCTGAAAATTCTGTCCATCTTATTTTCGAGCTTATTGATTTCAACACAGCATTCCTGTATCTGGGCGTATTTTTTTTCTTTCAGATTATTTATTGCCTTCTCTACTAATTCAACGGTGGCAAGAAGTTCTTTGGACATTACGACCGCTTCCTTCGTGGATTCCTGCATCTTGAATACGGCAAGCCTTTCAGCGGTTCCCCAAATAAAATCGAGGATATCGTCCAATCTCGATGCCAATGCATGGATATCTTCCCTGTCGATAGGGGCGACAAAGGATTTATTCAGTTTCTTGATGATATCGTGCGTCAACAAATCCCCACCCTCCTCCAACTCATGCACTTCTCGCGCCCAGTTCTCCAGATTCGTGAAATGCTCCATAATGGCGACCAGCATCGAGGCTGCGTGCGAGATATTCGCCGCTACTTTATCAAATAATGCAAAATAGTCCTCCCCCTTCGAAAATACTCCCATGAAGTCCTCCTTAAAGGTTTTCTCTTCTTCGGATTCAATGTCTCTGGTCCGAACCTGGTTTTTTGTCAATACTTAGAATATACAACATCCCGCCCCTTTTATTCCGTTGAAGATATCCTCAGCCCGCCCGAAGCGCTTCGACGATATTCATGCGCGATGCTCTGATGGCAGGCAGGACGCCGCCAACAAAGCCCATCACCAGCCCGAACGCCATAGACCGGCAGACGATTTCGAAGGTCAATGCGAAGGAAAAGGCGAGCTCTGAGAATGTCTGAAAATTCATTGTTGATATCGTGAAGAGCTGCAGAAATGACGCGAAGAACAATCCTACAAAACCGCCGACAGAGCCGAGGAGAAGGGATTCAAGGATAAAGGCCATGAGAATGCTTCCCCGCTGAAAACCGATCGCCCGCAGCGTGCCGATTTCAGCTGTCCTGTTGGAGACCGATGCATACATGGTGATCATCGCGCCGATCACCGCGCCAAGGGAAAAAATCACCGTGAGCGTCAATCCGAGGATCCTGAGAAATTTAGCCATCATCTCCGACTGTTTCCTGTAGTATTCAGGTTCACGCATCGCTTCCTGCGTGAGACGCGGATCGTTCTCTATCCGCGTCTTGACCTTTTCAAATGCGGACGACTCCCGCAGACGGAATATGAGGGATGAATATCCCGTCCTCCTGAAGGCCTGCATGAACTGGTCTGCATCTCCCCATATCTCTGAATCAAACCCTGTGTTCCCTGCTTCGAAGATACCGACCACTGTCCATTCCCTCATGCCGAAGCGGAGCGTTTCGCCGATACCTCCTCCTTTGAAGCGTTCCGCAATACTCCGGCCGGCGATGATCTCGGATGAGCCCGGTCTCGGGATGCGGCCCTGCGCGAGCCTGACCTGCGGACGGAGCAGCAGGGAATGCTCTCCAATCCCCCGGACAACGATATTCGACGGCTTGTCCGTCCCGCGCTTCGGCAATGCAATGAGCACCACCATTTCTTTGGCAACGAGGCGTTTTCCGTCCGCACCGAGTGCGATCTCAGGCTGGGTTTCGATTATCGACGCCTGCAGCCTGGCAACGCCGCTTTGCACTTCCGATCCCGCGGCCTTCCGGATTACCACTATATTTTCATGGGTACCTGTCTCAACGAGCGTCTTCTGGAGCCCCTCGGCGAGCATGAGGACCGCCGCGAACACAAAGACCACCAATGCCATACCGGCAGCAGTGAGGAATGTCGTCAGCCTGCGCGTCCAGAGGTTGCGCAGGCTGTATAAAAACGGAATCTTCATCTAAGAATCCCTTTCACTGTACAATTATCCTTTCTTCCTATCATGGTTCGACAAGCTCACCATGACAGGTTCACCATGAAACGTTGCCTTCCGAAATGTCATCCTGAGCCTGTCGAAGGATCATCTCTATACTTCACCCTATTCTCCTCAGCCCGTCGGCTATCCGGATATGGACAGCCCGCCACGCCGGGAAGAGAGCGGCAACTGATGCCACAATAAGGGCCGCGACGATATCCATATAGATTGTTTCACGGTCCACATTGAATATCGGGAAAAACTGACTCAGTTCCTTTCCGAATATCCCAGCCGCGGGGAACGTAAAAATTATACCCAGGGCAGCCCCCAGCATGGTAATGCACATGGACTCACCGAATATCAGCCCTGAGATATGCATACCGCTGAAGCCCAATGTTTTGAAGATCGCATATTCACCGATACGCTCGCGCGCGGTCATTGCCATGGTGTTCGCAACAACAGCCATAATGATGAATATAATCACGAACGAGACAAGCTGTATCGCGACGACAATAGCCTCCGACATCGATATAAAGCTCAACTGGAATGCCTTTTCGGTCTCCGTGAGCGTTTCTGCGAGAGAATTTTTAAACGTCCTGTCGATCCTGAGGGATACGTCTGCGGCTATATGCGGGTCTTTGATCTCAATCAGATACCATCCGACCTGGTCGATCCAGGATCGGCCGGCTTTTTTCAAGGCCTCATTAAGGTAGTGCCAGTGGAAGAAAAACGCGGTCTCATCTACGGTGTTATCCCTGCCCCGGTATATGCCCCGGAGAACAAAGTCCCAGTTGCCCGGAAAAATCGTCCCTTTCAACGTGATGATATCCCCGATTTTCCAGCCGAAGCGTTCGACGAGCTTCCGGCCGGCGACCGCGCCTTTCCGGTCCCGGAGAAACGCCGCCATCTGCTCGGGCGGGGTGATGATCTCCGGGAACATTGCGAGGTATGTTTTCGGCTCCATTGCGTAGTTAGCGAAAAAATTCTTTTCATCGATATAAATACCGCCGAACCATGTGCCGTAGGAGACCCCCTTCACGCCTTCGATCTGCCTGATCTTTTCCTTATACGAGAGAGGCAGCGGAAAGACCAGAGAGACCGCATTCCTCGCAACGAGACGGCTTGCAGAGGATGCTGCTACGCCCGCGTACCAGGCGTCTATAACAGTCCTCAGGAGTCCGAAGGCGAGAATCGCGATGGCAACGCCGAGGACAGTGAGAAAGGTTCTTAGCTTGTGCCGGAATGAGTTTTTAAAAATGAGTTTGAGGATGTGCATTCAATACACCTTTATCAAGATGCTTGATGACGTGGGCCTTGTTCGCGGCACGCGGGTCATGCGTGACCATAATGATCGTCTTGCCGAGTTCATGAACAAGCTGCTCCATCAGTTCAAGGATCTCTTCTGCCGACTGGCGGTCGAGATCGCCTGTCGGCTCATCTGCAACAAGTATCGCGGGATCGGTAACAACAGCACGCGCAATGGCGACACGCTGCTGTTGCCCGCCTGAAAGCTGGCCGGGATAATGCTCCATCCGGTCGGCAAGGTTAACCACACGCAGCGCTACCTCTACATGGGCCCGGCGTTCCCGCTTGGAGAGTCCTGACAAAAGCAGCGGCAGTTCAACATTTTCATACGCGCTGAGAACCGGGATGAGGTTGTAAAACTGAAAGATAAAACCCACATTATGGGCCCGCCATCGGGCGAGTTCTGTTTCGGATAGGGTAGTAATCTCTATCCCCCCAACCCTGATAGAGCCGCTGTCCGCCTTATCGATACCGGCGATCAGGTTCAGCAGCGTAGTTTTTCCCGATCCCGACGGCCCCATCAGGGCCATAAATTCTCCCGCGTCGATATCCAGGGACAGGCCGTTTAAAACAGTGATAATCTGGCTGCCGCGGCGATACGATTTGGAGAGATTTTTTATCTCGACGATCAGGGGTTTATTGCTCATTACTTTTCGACAATTCGTATCCTCTGGCCGTTCCGCACCCGTTCCAGCGGTTTGAGCACTATGCGGTCCCCTGTTTTCACACCGCTCAACACCTCAACCATATCCCCAAGTTTTTCTCCCAGGGTAACCTGCGTCTCAGTGACCCTGTTATCCGTTATCAGAAAGACCGCTTTCTTGTCCTTACGGTCAACAATAGCAGCGGGATAAACAACAGTGCGCGGCTTCCCTTCACCGCTCATCACCTCCCGCGAGAGGAACGCCACCTTCGCGCTCATTTCGGGCAGGATGCGGTTGTCGCTATCGATGAAACGGATTTTCACCATCACCGTAGCCTTTGTTCTGTCCGCAGTCGGCACGATCATATGGACTGCTCCCCGGAAACGGTATTCGGGGAAGGCATCGAGCAGTATCTCACAGGGCTGGCCTGTCTTCACCTGCTGGAGGTTCGACTCGGAAACATCGACCTCAACCTGGAGGGAATTCATATCAGCGATCGAGACAACAGCGGCCTTTGCGTCCGCTGCGGCGCCGATCGGGGTGACGATGTCCCCGATGTCGGCATTCTTGGTCAGAACAACAGCGTCGAAAGGTGCGCGGATTAAGGTATATTCGTAAGCAACGCCGGCGCCCTGGAGCGCGGCGACACTCGCCTGAACCGCGGCCTCTGCTGCCGATACTCCGGCCTTGGCCTTCCTGAAACGGGCTTCGGAAGCGTCATATTCCGCCTGTGCGACATATCCCTGTCCGATTAACTCCTTATTGCGGTTGAACGTGATCGTGGCGTCATTGAACTCGGCCTTTGCCTGTTCGATGGCGTATCGGGCAGCGTCCAGATTGGCCTTAGCCTGGTCCCGCGCAGCGGCAACGTCATCGCTTTCGAGCCTGGCGATCACCTGCCCTTTTTTTACCGTGCTCCCTTCTTCAACAAGGAGAGATATGAGCCGTCCTGTTACCTTTGAAGCAACAGCAGCCTTACGCTGGGCCACTACGTATCCGCTTGCGTTTAAAAGGGTGAAGGTCTGGGATGGATACATCTGCGTGACACTCGCAGCCTCAACCTGGACTGCGGGGGCAAAAACCCCCTGCATATAGAGAATTCCAGCCAGTATCAGCACAATCGCCGCACCGATCAGATACAGTAGTTTGCGCCGTTTGCGCGGCTGATAGATCCCGGCAGTCTTGTCTATCTTCAACTGCGAAAGTTCTTCATTCGCCATGGATATACACTCCTTGCGTAAAGCAGAGATGGTTTATGAGCTTATTAATTATAGCAGATCACCTCCATGCACTCTCAGATTTTTATCTCCTCAGCACCTATTTATTGGTTATACTATTTTGTCCGGCTCTGACGATGGACGGTTTCTGAAATGAATAAGCTGACTGCCATAGGTATATATCTGATCGGCCTGGGTATGACACTCCTCACTGCGCGTGTCGATGCCAGAGTGCCGGACACTATCATCCAGCAGAAAAGTGCTGTCGTGACCGTCCATGTGGACGACAGGAACGGAAAGCACGTTTTTTCCGGAAGTGGCTTCATTCTTGACAAGGACGGGATTATCGTTACCAATTGCCGGGTCGTGGCAAAATGGTTCGCGAAAGCCGAAAACAGAATCCGCATAGAGACAGAAGAAGGCACTCAGTATCCCTTTGCCGATTTACTCTCTCCACGCTGCGAGAATGACCTCGTCCTCATCAAGACAGAAGCCGAAGGACTTCCGGCAGTCAGACTGAATGCTGATTACAGCCCGAAGCAGGGAGAGAAAATCGTTATTGTGCGCAACGCGGGAGCTGGCGCCGCCATCTCGGAAGGCACTGTCAGGAATATTCTAAAAAAGGGCACGCTCATCCAGACCTCAATCCCCGTCACACAGCAAAGCAGCGGAAGCCCTCTCTTCAACATGAAAGGCGAGGTAATAGGCGCTGCCGTATTTATGAAACAAAATAATACCGCCGTCCTGCTGAAGAATCTGATGCTCCGCCTGGAAAAATATAAAAAGCGCAAAGCCCTCGCCGCGCCTGTTCCAAAGAGCACAAAATTACCTGTGCATGAGAAAACGGATACGAATGATTATTTCACCCTTGCATGCAGCTATGAAAACTCAAACAGGTATCACGAAGCAATCGAAGCATACAAACAGTCCTTACAAATGGATCCGGACCGTATGGAAGCGTATTTAAATCTCGGTGTGGTCTATTACAAGGTTGGAAAGTATAGCGATGCCATCGAGATTCTGAAACAGGCCCTCTCAGTAAACCCTTATGTGTTGCCTGCATATAATAAACTCGGGACTGCGTACATCATTCGCGGGGCCTATTCGATGGCCATCGATACGTTCAGAAAAGCCGCTGAGATCGACCCGAACGACCCGACAGCGCACTTCAACCTCGGCATTGCTTATTTTCTTTCCGGTGATAAATCTGCGGCGTTTGAAGAGTATGTGACGCTGAAAGACATCGACAAAGAGCGGGCTGATATTCTGCGGGATATTATTATTAATTAACGAAATAAAGCTTTTTACGGTTTGATTTCTATCGGGACCCCGTCCGGAACGAGCCGCCAGATCTCTTCGATCTCCTGGTTGGTGACCGCGATACAGCCGTCAGTCCAGTCGGAAAATCTGTGCTGCTTTCCTATTTTTTTAAAATTTTCGGCTAAACCATGAATCATGATGTCGCCGCCCGGGGGTACCCCGAGCTTTTGTGCAACCTGGACATCCGAATCGTTCGGATATGAAATGTGAATCGCCCGATGAAATCTGCTGTCCGGATTTCTTGAATCGAGGACATAGGTTCCCTCGGGTGTCCTTTTGTCTCCTGCCTTTATCTTACGCCCCTGCGGGCTTTTCCCCAGGGCGACCTTATACGCCTTCAGGATTTCCCCATCCTTCATGAGCATTAAAATCCTCTTGCTTTTGATGACGATGACTTTGTCGGCTTTCTCAAACGATGCAAGGGCTTCTTTGGAAGGCGGCAGAACAACACAGAAGCTTCCGATCAATATCCCAACGATAACTGCCAGCGCACATTCCCAAAAGGCCGTGATCGTATGGGGCACGGTTTTTATAGTAAACATACTGTTTATTATTATAACAATAATTGTTTCTGAAAATTAAGCAGAAAATGCATAAGACAAAAAAGCGGAGTGCAGAATCTGCACCCCGCCTGTGGTATTGGTAAAAAGTTGTCATTCTCCCGAATGCGGGAATCCAGTCTTTTATCCGTTCTGGATCCCCCGGTCAAGCCGGAGGATGACCTATACTCCGTTTACAAACAGGGCTACTTCAGCCGCGCCTCGACAGCTGCCCAGTTAATGTTTTTGAAAAACGACCCGATATAATCAGCCCTTTTCAGCCCATAGTCGAGCATAAAGGCGTGTTCGAATACATCCATAATCAGCAGCAGGTTACACCCTGCAGGATGCGCCACATCATGCTCATTGATCCAGAAGTTCATCAGCTTTCCGTTCGTTGTATCCTGATAGAGCGCCACCCAGCCAATTCCCCTCATCGCGCCTGTCGCCCGGAAATCCTTCTCCCACAGATCATACCCCCCGAATTCCTCCGCCAGCTTCCCGCTGAGTTTCCCGCTCTTGTCAAGAGGATTCTTCCCCCCGAGGTTCTCAAAATAATATTCGTGAAGCCGCATCCCGTTAAACTCCCACCCCAGCCGCCTCTTCAGCTCGGCATACTCCGGGGTCCCGGCCTTTTCCTCCTTTAGCATCTGCCCGAGTGTATCAAGCAGTTTGTTCGTGTTCATCACATACCCCTGATACAGCGTGAAATGGTTTTTCAGCAGCGTCTCGCTGAACCCTTCCATCCCTATGAGTTTTGCATAATCCTTCGCAGTATACGCCATCTTTCCCTCCTTTTTGATTTCTGCTGTTGACGGAAGCTCCCCCATAATAGCCAGAGCTGCTCCGCCCATTCCTGCAATTAAAAATGTTCTCCTGTTCATCATGGGACAACTCCCTGCATCATCGCACGCCACCCTCCGTCTTTAAGAACTGAGTTTTTTCGCGACCTCAATAGGACTGACAAGGTCCGGGGGATTGGCAACCTCAGGAACGATTTCCTTATAACGGATGATATCCTCTTTATCCAACACAAATATTGACCGTGCGAGGAGGCGCAATTCCAGGATCAGAACGCCATAGGAAGTGCCGAAAGAGGCATCTCTGTGATCGGACACTATGATGACCTTATCGATCCCCGCGAGTCCGCAAAAACGTTCGATCGCAAAAGGCAGATCCATACTGATGTTGAATACGACGATATCCTTCCCCAGCTTTACCGCTTCCTCATTGAATTTTCTCGCCTGCATGTCGCAGACAGCGGTGTCCAGCGAGGGGGTGACACTGATAATTTTTACTTTTCCCGCATAATCTTTCAGCGCAATCTGATTAAGGTTTTTGTCGGGCAGGACAAATTCAGGCGCCCGGTCTCCGACCTTGATGTCACGGCCGATTAATGTGAGGGGGTTCCCTTTTATGCTGACAATATTTTTTCTCTCTGCAAATTCTTCCTCTTCTTTTCCCATTTGTTCTCCTTTCTCGTTAATGAGATGATGCTCTTGCAAAAGTCTTGCAATTATGATGTAGCCGCAAACTTTAGTTTGCGCGTATTCTTTATTTTGAGTGCCTTACAAACGCAGGCTAAAGCCTGCGGCTACCAAGAATGGGACTTTTGCAAAAGCCTAAAATGTCTATACAAAATCTTTTGCAAAAGGGATGCCAGAATATAACTGTTTGATTTAATGAATATTTAGAGATGAAAGGCATGAACCTATCAGACAAGATGCCTTATTGCATGGCATCTTGTCTGATAGGTTGCGACTTTTTATTTTTATGTCATTCGCAATAAAGTTGAAATGGTCATCAGCCTGAATGGATTCCCGCTTAAGACGCGCGGGAATGACAAACAAAACAAATACTTTAGATTGTCATCCTCGGGCTTGACCCGGGGATCCAGGTTGTTTTCAACATAAATACGAAAGACATTTATTTCCTGGCCCAGTTGCCGTTCGCGTCCTGTATCCACCAGCCTTTTTTGGCAGAATCGCGTCTGATCGCGGCGAACTGATCAACAGCCTGGGGCCCGACCTGTTTCAGGTTCGCTTCATTCTCAGGGACCCTGTTGATCCGTATGATCGCCTTTGTCATGCCGTTCATGACGGTTTTCCGGTTCTCATTTTCCATGGAAACGAGTTTTTGGTCTGCAGGGGTCAACGTCCCCTCACGCACTACCAATAAGCCCTTATTGCCCTCACCGACTACCCCGCTCTCACGCAGTCTGTCGATATCGGCAATCCTGGCCCCCATCTCTTTGTAGGCGTTCACCACATCAGGCATCTTTTTCACCGCATCTGCAATCTTTTCCGAAAGCCCCGATTCCTGGGCATAGGCAGCGCCGAGGAAATCGAACCGTATCGAACTTTCAGGCTTGCCTTCCGGTTTCTCTTCCCCGGGTTTTGCATCAGTGCCCATGAGTTCCTTTTCCAGTGCCTTGTACGCCTCCTTGACATCTTTCTCAGGGAAATAGATGTTCACGGTAATGACTGCGCACGAGACCAAGGCGAACAAAAATGCTGCTGCGAGAAACTTCATCTTTCCTTTCATATCATCCTCCTTATAAAATTATGCAGGATATTAAAGGCAGGACATGGTATTTGCACGGCTTTAGCCGCCGCAGGCGTGTACCTCGGAGGGCCCGAACGCTTTCGGGACCGAGAATGAGCGCAAATGCCATGTCCTGCCTTTATCCATCATTTTTCTTTTCCCCTGCTTGCCGCCTCTGTGATCGACCACATCAGATGATCGATTGCAATCCTGTTGTTAAATGGCGCTACCTTTATTGAAAGGTCTCTCATACCGATGAGGTTTTTATTCGAGATTTCAAGCTCATTAAAGATCATGAAGCCGTTCTGAAGATAAAGACTCATGGTTCCCTTATCAAAGTTCCTGTCTCCAAGATATGCCTTGAGCGAAGGCCCGCCCATCTTTTTGAGAAATTCCTTGCTGATCTTTGTGCTCTCGTTCGGGCTCGCATAGCTCCAGAAGGCTGCCTTGCCGCTAAGCTGCGAAATCCCCGGCCCCGATCCTTTCAGGGTAGCAATCCCGTTCACCTTGCCGGAAATATACCCCTTAATCGGCTCAATACTGTTACAGAGATTGGTAAGGCTGAGCCCCTCCAGATGAATCCCTGCCCTGTAATGAAGGCCGTCTGAGAGATCAACTGTTGCGGCCCCATTCAGCCTTCCTCCAAATATACTACCATTAAATCTGCCGATGTTCAAAATGCTCCCGTCCTGTTTTATCCACACACGAATGTCATCGAGAAGCCGGAACCCGTAACTCACGGAACCGATGGTGACCTTGCGAAACCCTTCTCCTGCAAATTCCCCGGAATATGTCCTGCTCAGATTGCCGAATTCAGGCTGTGCAAACGATGGCAGTTGCATCTCCTTTTTTTCACCGGAGTCCTTCTGTACCGGGCTTAAGCCAGACAAGGTAGGCGTTGTGTTACTGTACCCTATCGGAATCACGCCGTTGACAGGGCCTATCGCGTATTCTCCATTTTCACCCCTGAGACTCAAATCCTTCAGGCTCAGGTCACCGTTCACTTTTATCTCCCCGTTTCCATACTGGATGAGCACGTCGGTAGAGAGTGCGCCGTCCAGTCCTGCATAGAGGAGGCTGTCGGGGAATATATCCCAGAATATCTCACGAAGGTCTGTTACCATTACCTGCGGTTGGGTTATCTTCGCCTCTGCTGATCTGTCCTGATGCAGAAATCTTTTTGCCGTCCCTAAAATCCTCGTCGCAATCTTTCCGACAGCGGCATTGGCATTGAATTCCAGGTCGCTCCCCGTAAAGGTGATGCCGCCATTCAGCGAGGCCGCCTGGACAATATTCTTTTTGTCCGTCCTGATAACAGCAATCTTATCTGCCTGCACTTCCGCATTCCCTTGCACGGACTCTTGGGAATCGAGCGTCCCCTGAAAGGTAAAGCTTTTGCAATTGCCTGACAGCGCATAAGGCATACCTGTCATTTTCAATATCTCTCCCGAGAGATTTCCGATGTCTATATCCCTTGCTTTCGCAATGATCGTGAGAGGGAAAGGGCCTCCTGATGCTTTTCCCTTCACCGAAAGTTCTGCGTTTCCATCGGCAATTGCAGCTTCAGGAACGCTGAGAGAAAACGTGCTGTTATCAAACCTCCCGCTCCCCTTTATGAAACCAATACGAATTCCGTAGATCGCGCCCTCAGCCACTGAGAACGCAGCATCTCCTGAAAGTTGGGGGCCAGTGCCCAGACGCAAAGACAAGGAAGCTTTTTTCAGCTCTGCTTTTTTCTGAGGATACGAGGCATTGAGGTCCTTTATTTCTATCGTCGCCTTCTCCGCCTTATTTTTCGCCGGTAGCCTGACCGTGACCTGTTCAGCAGCCACCTTAAAGTTTTGCCCCTCAATGTCCTGCTTTTTCAGCGTGATGACATTGCCCTGATACGTGACAACAGAACTGGATCGAAGCCATGGGACTTCATAGGTATCGTACGTTATGCCGCTTATATCGATCCGGTTTTTCATTTCCATCCTCTTATCCCTTACGCTGCCGTCAATAGCGAGTGAAATATTGTTCAGGGACATTTTCTTGTCGCCCGTAAGATGAATTCCAATGGAAGAAAGTTTGGCGGAAGCAACCAGGGCAATGTTTTCAGGACTTCCGTGGGCAGTCAGAGAAAGCACTGCATCTGCGGGTTTACTGAGGAGATACCCATACACCTTTACGATTTTCGCTGTTATATCGGCACCGATAGTCGTTCCCTTTTCCGGAGATAATTTCACCTGTGCGCTTACCCCATCGATATCCTCAGTGTTTGACTTAAACCCTCCATCACGCAATTGAACAACTCCCGAAAGGTCCGCCAGTAGTTTTTTCAGGCTCCCCCGAATACGCACATTGTCAGATGTGAGAATCCCCTTCACCTGTGCGTTTTGCATGAAATTGAACGCGGAGAGATCAAGCCTGCGTACATTCAGCCATGCAGTATAGACAAAGTCCTCCTGGATCTTCTTTATATCCCCTTTCATGATAGCAGCAGTACTTCCGCCGGCATTCAGCGAAACATCTTCAACGGTAAGGGAATTCTCCCGCAGATTGAGAAAAGCACGCATTGTCAACAGAATGTCCTTTACCTCGCTCTTAAAGAAGGCAAACCCTGCTTCTTTCATCCCTATCTCTGATGCAAGACGAATTCCCTGCTCCATGTCTCCTTCAGCGCTGATACGAACAGTGACCTTCATCTTTTCCGCTGCTATGCCGTATCTGTCAAAATATTCTTTCAGGGGCGAGAGACCGGGGTTGTTTGATGAAATGACGATGCTGAATTTTTTCGAATCGTCTTTGAGATATGCCCAGCCGTCAACCGCGATTTTGTTGTCTTCAGCATATACTGTATCTCCCTGAATCAGAGTTTTATGCCCTGCCTCTGAAGAAAGGTCCTTGAGGTGTATATTGAGGGCATCACTCCTTAGGGAGCGGTTCTGATTGAAGTCGAAGGAGCCTGACCGGATATGGAATTCCTTGACATAGTAATTGAGCGTGGATTTCCTCTTAAAAAAGTCTTCCAGCTTTTCCGAAATATTCATCCTGCCTTCTTTATCTCTTTGAACAGTCAGCGCAGGCGAATATACCGTGATATCGTCAAAAGAGAATACCCCGCTTGCAAGACGTATATAGTTCATCCCCAGGAATATCCTCTTAATAGTGAGAAGATCCCCGGAGCCAAAGCCCTCCGGATTCTTTATTCGGATGTTATAAAGGTTTATTCCGGCAGTAGGGCTGACAGAAACATCTTCAATCTCAACATCCTGCCCGATAAAGGAAGTTGCCTTGGCAGATATTCTTATTGCAAACGTCTTTTTGAGTTCACGGTACTGAACATAGCCGAGAGACAATAAGAAGACAAGGCAAAGGAGCACGATAAGTGCAGCTATTTTTATAATTCTCTTAATCCCGGGCCGCATACATACATGATATCATTTCAAGGGCCCATCGCAAAAAGCCGATAGATACATTTTTATCAGAACTACAAAAATGATAGCTTGTCATTCCGGTCGGAGCGATTCCTCCCGCAGATCC
>Ga0209254_10003690_pt1 | contig 13966 bp, 12 predicted proteins | sample FrelakmetDIP11DI_FD_187148 | JGI IMG/M metagenome (GOLD analysis project Ga0209254, IMG submission 187148) | Freshwater lake sediment microbial communities from the University of Notre Dame, USA, for methane emissions studies - DIP11 DI (SPAdes)... | ecosystem: Environmental > Aquatic >...
GGAACCCAGCTGCGCGTGGATGTCGCGCAAGCCGTTGTGTCCGGCATGGCTGCCACCCAGCTTCAGCTTGACCTGACCCGGCACGATATCGAGCTCGTCATGCGCCACCAGGATTTCCTCGGGAAGGATCTTGAAGAAACGGGCGAGCGCCGCGACGGACTTGCCGGAAAGATTCATGAAGGTCTGGGGCTGCAGCAGCCAGACGGTATGCCCGTGAACCACGGCACGCGCAACGCGTCCATGGTAGGCCTTGTCAGGGATCAGCGCGACCTTGAATTCACGGGCGAGCGCGTCAATCCACCAGAAACCTGCGTTGTGGCGCGTGGCTTCATATTCCGGACCCGGATTGCCGAGCCCCACAAACAGTTTGATCATGGGTGTAATTATCCGGGCTCCAAAACAGAATGGCCCACCGAGGTGGGCCATTCTCCTTGACGGGTTGAGCTGCGCTTACTTCTTCGCAGGCTTCTTGGCGGCGGGCGCTGCCACAGCAGGCGCTGCCGCAGCGGCATCCGCAGCCGGTGCTTCAGCGGCCGCCGAGACCACCACGACGGACACCAGAACCGGGTTGTTCTTGCCGTGGGTGACTGCTGTCACGCCCTTGGGCATGGTGATGTCGGCCAGATGCAGCGAAGTGCCTTTCTTCAGGCCACTGAGGTCAACGGCGATGAATTCCGGCAGATCGGCCGGCAGGCACAGCACTTCAATCTCGGTCACCACGTGGTTGGCGATGCAACCTTCGGTCTTGACGGCCGGGGAATTCTCGTCGCCGCTGTAGTGCAGCGGCACTTTCATGTGCAGTTTGGTGGTGGCATCCACACGCTGGAAATCGACGTGCAGGATCATTTGCTTGAAGGGGTGCATCTGCACGTCGCGCAGCAAGACCTTGTTGTCCTTGCCATTCAGTTCCATATCAAGAACGGTGGAATGGAAGACTTCCTTTTTAAGGGCATGCCACAGGGCGTTGTGATCGAGCTCGATCAGCTGGGGCTCGCCGGCGCCCCCGTAGACGATACCGGGCGTACGACCGGTGATGCGGAGACGGCGGCTCGCACCCGTACCCTGCTTGGCGCGCTCAAAAGCGACGAATTTCATAATCAACTCCAAAAAAGAGTCCACCGCGACCAGTGTGACTCCGTCTAAAAAAGGGCCGCAGCACCATGACGGTGCGCTGGCCCGCTCTTTGCCCTGATCAGAACAGATTGTCCTGATCCGAGAACAAACTCATGACTGACTCGCCCTTGGCAATGCGCTGAATGGTTTCGGCAATCAACGGAGCCACCGAGAGCTGGCGGATTTTCGTGCAGTTGCGCGCGGAGTCGGTCAGCGGAATGGTGTCGGTGACGACCACTCCGTCCAGCGCCGAGCCGTTGGCGATACGATCGACGGCAGGGCCCGAAAAGATCGGATGCGTGCAATAGGCGTAGACTTTTTTCGCGCCCCGCGCCTTGAGCACTTCGGCCGCCTTGACCAGCGTGCCGGCGGTGTCAATCATGTCGTCCATGATGACGCAATTGCGGCCGTCGATTTCTCCGATCACGTGCATGACTTCGCTGACATTGGCTTTCGGGCGGCGCTTGTCGATGATCGCCAGGTCGCAGCCGAGCTGCTTGGCCAGCGCGCGAGCACGTACCACGCCGCCGACATCAGGCGACACGACGATCAGGTTTTCGTAGTCCTTCTGGCGCAGATCTCCGAGCAACAAGGGCGAGGCGTAAATGTTATCGACAGGGATGTCAAAAAATCCCTGGATCTGGTCGGCGTGCAGATCCATGGTCAGGACCCTGGCCACGCCCACGGTTTGCAGCAGGTTGGCCACGACCTTGGCCGAAATCGGCACGCGGGTCGAGCGCGGACGGCGGTCCTGCCGCGCGTAGCCAAAATAGGGAATCACGGCGCTGATCCGCTCGGCCGAGGCGCGTTTGAGCGCGTCAACCATGATCAGCAGTTCCATCAGGTTTTCGTTGGTTGGCGCGCAGGTGGACTGCACCACGAAGACATCGCGGGCACGCACGTTCTGCTTGATTTCCACCGTCACTTCGCCATCGGAGAAGCGGCCTACGTCTGCCGCACCCAGGGAGGTGCCCAGATGCCGGGCAATCTCCGAGGCGAGAGCCGGGTTGGCGTTGCCGGTGAAAACCATGAAGTCGGGTTGGTTGGCTTGCATGAGCATCCCAGCGATCAAAAAAATATGCCTCTACGTACGACGTATTTGGCAGGGGAGGAAGGACTCGAACCCTCGCATGCTGGAATCAAAATCCAGTGCCTTTACCAACTTGGCGACTCCCCTACACTGGTTGACAGCGCATTGCTGCCCACCATTCAACTGTCGCTGGACGCCCAACCCCGCAGGGGATGAGCAGCCAAATTGCTGCATGATCTGACTAGCCATGTGCCCGGCGCACTGCGGAGGTCCATATCATCCAGCGTTTGCGCAAACACCGCGCTACCCGAGCCGGTCATCCGGCCATTCAGGCCGAGTGACCCAAGCCAACCAAGGGCTTGGGCAATCTGGGGACATTGCCTCAGTGCGACAGGCTGCAAGTCGTTACGGCCGAAGCCGTAAGGGTGTTCTGCAAAGCCTAAGATTGTAGCAGGATTTGTATCCCTTTTCAGGTCAGGACTTGCGAAAATCGACGCGGTTTCCACGCCCATCGGGGGTTTTGCAACGACAAAACGTGCTGGCGGCAGCTTCAGCGGCGCGAGGCTGTCGCCGATGCCTTCAACCCAGGCGTTGTCGCCACCAAGGAAGAACGGCACATCCGCGCCGAGCTGAACGCCCACTTTCGCGAGTTGACTCAGCGGGAGATTCAGCTTCCACAGGCGGTTCAGCGCCAGCAGGCTGGAGGCCGCGTCCGAGGAGCCCCCGCCCATTCCGGCCTGGGCGGGAATTCGCTTTTCGACACTGATATCGGCACCCAGACGGCATTGGGTCAGCGTCTGCAGGGCGTGTGCCGCCCGGACGATGAGATCGTCTTGCGGCAAGTTCTCGGTCAGATCCTGGCGGCTGATCCGGCCGTCAGGGCGGACTTCAAAATGCAGCGTGTCGCACCAGTCGATCAGCATGAAGACAGACTGGAGAAGGTGGTATCCATCGGCCCTTCGTCCCGTAATGTGCAGGAACAGGTTGAGCTTGGCCGGTGCCGGCACGTCATACAGCGACTTCATTTCCGCATTATCGCCACCGGTATATCGGCAGGCAGGCTTACCGGTCAAGAATCAGTTTCAGTTCGGCAGCGGGTGCGGGTTCGGTCCGCGTGGCCACGAGGCGCCCCTGGTCCAAAAGAGACAGATCAGCCTGCCACCCGGCGCCGCTGGTATTCACGCCGACAAGCCAGTCAAACAGTGCGCGAACCGGCAGCGATGCGCCGGTCACGTGGCCAGTCAGGGACTCCATGGAGTCAAACATTTGCGTCTCCTGCCCGATGCGCAGACTCGCTTCCCCGGGGGCCCAACGCATGGCGGCCAGGACACTGCCCAGAGGGCTAGTCAGGGTCAGTTCACCATCGCTGGCGTTTCCCTTGAGCTCAAATGTCGCAAAGAAGGACCGGGGGGGCTCGGACGCCAGGTTCAGTGACAACCGACCGCTCCAGATCTGAATATCTTGCTGTCTTTGTCCTTTGCCTGCCTTCGGCGCCGCACATCCAGATATCAAATAAGTCGCAAATGGCAGCAAGCTGCAGGCCACCCAGGCCCGCCGTCTCACGGCTTCACCTGTAGCCGCTTCAGTGTTTCGTTGAGAGTGTCGTTGTCGGAACTCAACAGCAGGCCCTGTCGCCAGACGCTCAAGGCTTGCTCCCGCTGTCCGGCAATCCACAGCACCTCGCCCAGGTGCGCGGCAATTTCGGCATCCGGGCGCGCCCCGAACGCGCCATGCAGAAGCCGCAGGGCCTCCGCTGTGTTGCCACTTCGAAATTCGACCCAACCCAGGCTGTCCTTGATCATCGGATCGTCGGGGGCGAACTCAAGGGCCTTGTTGATCAGTTGCCGGGCTTCGACCAGGCGCACATTGCGTTCGGCAAAAGAATACCCCAGCGCGTTGTAGGCATGGTGATAGTCTGGCTTGGCAGCAATCAACTGGCGCAACAGGCGCTCCATCGCTTCGTAGTTGCCCAACTTTTCAGCAATCAGGGCCTGGTCGTAAAGTAGGTCGACGTCGCCCGGTTGCCGCTGGATGGCGTCAGTGAGCAATTCGTAGGCCGCGCCAAGCTGGCCGTTTTCCCGGAGCAACTGCACCTCGGTGACAAGTTTGGTTCGTGCATCCGCCGGTGTCTGCTCCGGCCACGCGCGAATCAGCGCCCGAGCCTGATCAATTTGACCCTGCCGCGCCAGGATGGAGGCACGCCGCGCCGTCACCGTGATCCGGTCCTGCTGGTCTTCAATGCGGTCGATCCAGCCGTTGGCGGCGACGAAGTCTTTGCGTCGCTCTGCCACCGCGGCCAATGCGAGGAGGGCTTCTGTCCTGCCGCGCCGGCCGGCCTCGTCCTGCGCGGCAGGCGCAAGCTCCAGGAAGCGACGAAGGGACTTGTCCGCGGCCTCCAGCTGGTTATCCTGCATTTGTAGCAACCCAAGGGTCAGCCATGCGGGCGCATAAGCAGGACGTTCGACGGTCACCAATTGAAGCTGTTTGAGGGCGTCAGCAAGGCGTTGGGTGTCCAGCAAGGCACGTGCATAAGCCATCCGGACTTCCGGCTCCGGATTTCTTTCAAGGTACTTGCGCACGAGGGGTTCGGCCAGCGGCTGCCCGGGCCCGATCATTTCGATTGCCAGCAGTACAGCGCCCGTAGCGCGGGGATCAAAGACCATTGCCCGACGGGCGGCGTCCAAAGCACCTTCCGGGTCGCCTGCGAGCATCCTCATCCGCCCCGAAGCAATCCACGCTGCTGCACCGGTTTCCGGTCGAACCAGATGTTCTGCCAGGGCTTTTTCGACGACGCGCGCGGCCTCCTTCTTGTCGGAAGCCCGGGAAAATCCGCGTGGGATCGCCGAAATTGCGGTGGAGCGTTCGTTCATAGGCAAAGCGGCGAGCTCTGCCGCCAGAAGATCGCCAGTTTCGCCAATGCGGTTCAAGGCAATCAGGATTTGCAGCGTGATTTGCCGGGCCTCGCGCGATGACGGCTGGGCTTGACTCCAGCTGCGCGCCGCCTGAAGTGCGGCCTCACCCGCACGGGATTGCAGGGCAACGTCGATCGCGCGTTGGAAAAGGCTGGCATCGTTCGTTTTGCGGGCTGCATCGAGCAGCAGGGAATAGCCGGTGCCGGGTTCGCCTTCCTGCACGTTGAGTTCACCAAGCAGGAGTTGGTAGAAGAGCGCTGCATCCATCGGCGAGGAGGATGGCGGGGAATCTTGGGCGGCGGTCGGCGTCGACGACTGCGCAATCACCCCCATCGGCAGACAAAGTGCCGCTACAAGACAGAATACAAGCTTCATCGACCCATAATAATCCAAGGCCGCCAGCCCTATATCCGATGCCGGAATTGCCCGAAGTTGAAGTGACCCGCCTGAGCTTCGCGCACCGCATCGCGGGCGCACGCATTCTGAGCGTACACACGGGAAAACCACTGCGCTGGCCAATTGGCGCTGACGCTGGCGCTTTGCCAGGAATGAGCGTTGTCGCTGTGCGCCGAAGGGGGAAATATCTGCTTCTGGACCTGAGCGAAGGCTGGTTGCTGCTGATCCACCTCGGGATGTCTGGCAGCCTGCTGTTCGCTGCATCCATGCCTCCTGCTGGCGCGCACGACCATTTCGACCTAGTTACCACCGAGGGGACACTGCGTTTGCACGATCCGCGCCGGTTCGGTGCCGTGGTGCTTTCCCCGGGCGAGACGTCTGACGTGGCGGTCAAACTTCTGGGGCGGCTGGGTGTGGAGCCCCTCGGTGAGGGGTTTGGCCTGGCGGCGTTCCATGCGGGCCTGAAAAGGCGCGATTCGCCCATCAAGCAGGTACTCCTGGCGGGCGAAGTCGTGGTGGGCGTGGGCAATATCTATGCATCCGAGGCTCTTTTCAGAGCGGGTATCCGGCCCACGACGCGGGCCTCGCGAATCAGCGCGCGACGCGCCGAGCGGCTATGGTCGGCAATACGCGACGTACTTGCCCGCGCGGTTGAACGCGGAGGGAGCACGTTGCGCGATTTTTCCAGCGCGCAAGGCCAAGCCGGGCATTTTCAGCTCGAGGCCATGGTCTATGCGAGGGCCGGTGAGCCATGCCGGCAATGCGGCAGTCCGATCCGGGTGCTCAGACAGGGGCAGAGGTCCACCTTCTACTGCCGCGTGTGCCAGACCTGAGGGGCTGTCCGGCGACGAAGTTTGCGGTGTTATATTGATTCGTTGCCGGAGGAAAAGTGGCTGCTTCATTCAATCAACAGTTCGACCAACATGGTGCCTGGCGACGGGAGTTCACCCAGCGCCTGAAATTATTGGGCGACTGGATGAAAGACCACGAATTGCTCGACGCCGCACTTCAGGAGCGCCTCCACCGGCTTGAAGTCCAGGTTCGAGCCGACAAGGTCATGGTCGCCTTCGTGGCCGAGTTTTCCCGTGGCAAGTCAGAGCTGATCAACGCGATTTTCTTTGCCGACTATGGGCGGCGCATCATGCCCGCGAGTGCGGGCCGTACCACGATGTGCCCAACCGAACTGGGCTATGACGCTGGTGTCCCCGCCTGCTTGCGGCTCCTGCCGATTCAAACACGCCTGCAGCCCCAGGCGTTGATGGAGTGGCGCCTTGTGCCCGAAAAGTGGACACGGGTCGATCTGGATGTCAATGATGGCGCCCAACTGGCAGGTGCCATGGAGAAGGTGGCGGAAACGCTCCGCGTGACGAAAGACGAAGCCCGGGCGCTGGGATTCTGGCATGACGATGCGCCCGCGGACAATCCGCTGATCGACGCTGACGGCAGGGTGGAGGTGCCTCGATGGCGCCACGCCCTGATCAATATGGCACACCCGTTACTCCAGCAAGGCCTGGTGGTGTTGGACACGCCTGGGCTCAATGCCATCGGAGCCGAGCCGGAATTGACCGTGAATCTGATTCCCCAGGCCCAGGCAGCCGTGTTTATCCTGGCGGCGGACACCGGTGTGACGAAGTCAGATCTGGGTATCTGGCGGGAGTATCTTGCGACTCAGCCGGACGCGGCAACATCCCGACTCGTGGTCCTTAACAAGATCGACACCATGTGGGATGCGCTCAGCACACCTGTTCTGGTGCAGGCACAGATTGAGCGGCAGCGAACGACTTCTGCGGAAATATTGGGCATCCCGGTTTCGCACGTGATTCCTGTCTCGGCGCAAAAGGGATTGCTGGCCAAGGTGACGGGCGACAGATCCCTGCTCGCGGCCAGCCAGCTGCCCCTGCTTGAGCAAGCACTGAGCGAAGGGCTGCTCGGGCAGCGTCAACGAATTCTCCAGTCGGCGGTCATGGGTGGCGTTGAGGATCTGCGATCAGAGGCGGTTCGGGTCGTCAATCTGCGACGGCGCGATCTTGCAGAACAACGGCAGGAGCTCAAGAGCCTGCAAGGCAAGAACTCGGCCGTGATCCGGCAGATGCGCCTTCGAATCGAAAAGGAACAGGCGGAGTTTGGTGGTAGCGGGGCCAGGATCCATGCGGTGAGATCCGTACACATGAAGATGCTGCACGAGGTCTTCAAGTTGCTTGGGACCAGTTCACTCAAGCAGGAGCTTTCGACGCTCAATGCCGCGCTGCGACAGCCTGGGATCAAGTTTGGCGTCAAGAAGGCTTACGCGCAGACATTTGACCGTTTGCGTGAGGTCATGAACAAAGTCCAGTTGGTGAGCGATGAGTTGCACGCGATGCTCAATGCGACCTTTCAGCAACTCAACACCGAGTTTGGCTTTTCGCTTCAGACTCCCAGGGTCACTGACCTCAGCGTTCATTCTCGCGATCTGGACAGTGTGGAGAGGGGACACGTCCAGTATCTGGCCGTCGGAAACATATTCAAGCTTGCCCAACCGGAGTTCGCGGATCGCCTGGTAAGGGCGCTGGCGACACGTGTGCGCTCAATCTTTGAAACCGTGCAGACGGACGTCGAGACCTGGACCAAGGCTGCCATGGCGCAACTCGACGTGCAGTTGCGCGAGCGTCGCCGCAATTTTGATCGCCGGATTGAAGCCATTGAGCGTATCCAGCAGGCTGCCGGCGGGCTGGATGAGCGCATTGCCGAGATCAATACCCAAGAGGTCTCATTGGTTCAACTGGATGCACGCCTCAAGGAACTGGTCGCCCAGTTCGTCAGCGAACCCGCGCCCGCGTTCCTCGCGCACCAGCCCCACGTCGCGGCCGAGTGATGGGTGCGCCCGCCGATCTTTCCTCGCGGGTCGTGCAGTGGCAGCGTCAGCACGGGCGCAACAGTCTGCCATGGCAGCGCACTCGGGATCCGTACAGGGTCTGGCTGTCCGAGATCATGCTGCAGCAGACTCAGGTCGGTACCGTGCAGGACTATTACGAGCGTTTTTTGGCGCGGTTTCCTGATCTGGCAACGTTGGCCGGGGCAGAGTTGGACGACGTATTGGGTCTGTGGAGCGGTCTTGGCTATTACAGCCGGGCACGCAACCTGCATCGGTGCGCGCAGGTGATCAGGGATCGGTTTGTGGGCGAGTTTCCAAAAACGGCAGCTTCTTTGCAGACACTGCCGGGAATAGGCCGGTCGACGGCGGCAGCCATCGCTTCGTTCTGCTTTGGTGAACGTACTGCAATTCTGGATGGCAACGTCAAGCGGGTGCTTACGCGTGTGCTGGGCTTTGATGCCGACCTGTCGAAGGCAGCCAATGAACGGGCCTTGTGGACCTTGGCTGAAGGACTCCTTCCCCTTGACCGGCTTGATCAGAACATGCCGCGATATACCCAGGGGTTGATGGACTTAGGGAGTACTGTATGTCTCTCGCGCAAACCGCTATGCGATGTTTGCCCACTTGCCGATCAATGCGTGGCGCGGTCGGAACGCCGGCCGGAGGCCTATCCTGTCAAGACACGCAAGCTCAAACGCAGTGCCGAGTCGGTCTGGTTGCTTTGGGCGCAGAACCATGAAGGTGCCGTTTGGCTGGAAAGGCGCCCCACACCCGGGATATGGGCGGGCCTGTTCTGCATGCCAGTGTTTCCTTGCCAGCGTTCATTGGCTGCCGTGGTGCCAATGCAGCATCACGACGCGCTGAACCCGCAGGCGGTCAAAGTCCATTCGCTCACACACAAAGATCTGCATTTGCACCCTGTGAAGCTCAGTATGGCCGACGAACTTCTGGAAACAGGCGATGGAGGTGCCTGGTTCAGTCCCGCCCGATGGCCTGAGCTGGGACTGCCGGCACCTGTCAGGAACCTGCTGGCGCCGTTGCGAGACTGATCCAGGTGGCGCGTCTGAATTTGATCAGGCGATGTCGAGTTCCCGATGGCGTTTCAAGGTCGTCCAACGATGACTGAAATAGCGCGCCAGTTCTTCAACCAGGTATACCGAGCGGTGCTGTCCACCCGTGCAACCAATTGCGACGGTGACATAGCTACGATGATCCCGCGCGAGTGCGCCGAGCCAGTTGTCAAGAAACGCTTGAATTTGGCGCTTCATCTGTTCGACATCCTCACTCTGGCGCAGATAGGTGGCCACAGGCACGTCGCGCCCGGTCAGGTCACGCAAGCCAGTCTCGTAGTGAGGATTGGGCAGCATTCGTACGTCAAACACATAGTCTGCGTCCACCGGGATGCCCCGTTTGAACGCAAACGACTCAAACACAAGGGTGAGTTGATTCGCTGGCGCGGATATCAATGATTTGATATACCCCTGCAACTGCGATGAGCGGATGATGCTGGTATCGATAACGTGCGCGTTTTCACGCAAATCCGCCATCAATTCCCGCTCAAGTTCGATAGCCTCCACAAGTGCTCGTTGCTGGTCTGCCTCGTCGCTTCTCGACAGTGGATGCCTGCGCCGGGTTTCTGAATAACGGCGCACCAGCGTGTCGGTGGTCGCGTCAAGAAAAAGCGATTTGATCGTGGCGCCCTGCTTGCGCAGCATCGCCAACTGTTTGGGAACGAGGGGCAAGGATGTCGCACTTCGAACGTCCATCGCGATAGCGACCTTGTTGTCGCGGTGATGCTGTTCAAGGGCCACGAAGGGCTGCAACAGTTCTGGCGGGAGATTGTCGACGCAGTAGTAGCCGGCGTCCTCCAGGGCGTGCAAGGCGACCGACTTGCCCGAGCCGGACATTCCAGTAATGAGTACGACTTCCAGCATCATGTGGCAACACTCGAGCGCAAAGGTCTCGCGCGCCGTCCGCCTTCAAGCATCTCGCGGGCGTGTGCCAGAGTGGCGGCAGAGAGACTCTCACCACCAAGCATTCGCGCCATCTCCCGTACCCTGGCTTCTCCAAGCGCGGGTGAAACGGAACTGGCGGCGATACCTGATTCGGAGTGTTTTTCAACCACGAGGTGATGATCGCCGCAGGCTGCAACCTGGGCCAGGTGCGTGACAGCCAGGACTTGCCGGTCCTTGCCAAGTTGGTTCATCAGGCGGCCCACGTTTTCTGCCACAGCACCACCCACCCCCGCATCGACCTCGTCGAAGATCAGTGTCCCTGCTGCTCCCAGCTGACTGGTTGTCACGGCGATGGCCAGGGCAATTCTCGAAAGCTCGCCCCCAGAGGCGACTTTGCCGACCGGGCGAGGCGTGTTACCCGCGTGCCCGGCGACAAGGAAGACAACTTCGTCGAGTCCGCCCAGTGTGGGTTCATCGATCCTGTGCAGTGAAATCTCAAACCGTCCACCGACCATACCCAAGCCCTGCATTGCGGATGTCACCGCACGGGCCAATCTGGGCGCAGCTGCGTGACGTGCCTTCGAAAGGCGAAGGGCTTCGTTCATGTACGCATGATGGGCCGTACTTTCCTCCGCCTCCAGTGCCCCCAGGTCCGCTGCCGCATCAAGACGCGAAGCTTCTTGCTTCCAACTCGCGAGAAGGCCTGGCAACTCACCGGGTGCCCTCTTGTAGCGCCGGGAAAGCGAGACCCAGAGCGCCATGCGTTCATCGAGTGCCGCGAGTCTCTCGGGATCAGGATTCGTCTTGCGCAGGTAGGCATGCAGGGAGTGCGCCGCATCTTCGGCCTGTACCAGGCTGGAACGCAGGACATCTGACAATTCGCGAAACTCCGGCTCGACGTGCGACTGGCTTTCCAGGTTTGCGGTCGCGTGCGAAAGGTGGGCTATGGCGCCAATTTCGTCGCTTTCAATGGCCTCGATGGCGGTTTGCGCTGCATGTATCAGCGCTTGCGCATTCGACAGTCGGGAATGAACCGCGTTGAGTTCATCCCATTCATCCGGACCAGGCGCCAGTTTTTCTAGCTCTCCGATTTGCCAGCGTAGGCGCTCCTGTTCGTGCTGAAGGGTTTCCTGGGAGGCTCGTGCATCTTTGACTTCCTTCTGGGCTTTGCGCCACAAGTGCCAAAGACTGGCTAATGTGCTGGATTCGACGCCCGCATAGGCGTCCAGCAGGGTCCGTACCGCATCTGGACGGGTGAGGCTCTGCCAGGCGTGCTGGCCGTGGATGTCAAGCAAAAAATCACCGAGTTCCCGCAACTGGGTTGCCGTTGCTGCGCTGCCATTGATCCACGCACGGCTCTTCCCCTGACTGTCGATGGTTCTGCGCAGAAGCAACACGTCGGACGATTCGAAGCCAGCATCCCGCAGCCAGTCGCTGCAGATTTCAGGACTGTCAAACTCGACGCTGATTTCGGTGCGGGATGCGCCTTCGCGGATGACGTTGCTGTCGGCTCGAGCGCCCAGTGCCAACTGTATTGCGTCTATCAGGATCGATTTTCCTGCGCCGGTCTCACCGGTCAAGACGGTAAAACCCTTCTGGACATCAAGATTCATTTCGCGCACGATGACAAAGTCACGCAGACTGATGTTTCGGAGTGCCACCTTCAGGAGCCTCCTTCGTTCCAATGAAGTTTTCGTCGCAGGGTGTCAAAGTAACTCCAGCCGCGTGGATGCAGGAAGCGCACACTGTGCTTGGACCGTCGCACCGTGATTCTGTCGCCGTGCAAGAGGGAGGCAAGCGATTGCATGTCGAAATTCGCGCTGGCGTCCCGTCCTGCAACGATTTCTATGGCGACTTCAGCCTGATCTGACAACACGATCGGTCGGTTTGAAAGGGTATGAGGGGCAATCGGCACCAGGACCCAGCCCGGAATGGAAGGGTGCAAGAGGGGCCCGCCTGCTGAGAGGGAGTACGCCGTCGCGCCAGTCGGCGTGGCGATGATCAGACCATCGGCCCGCTGATTGGCAACGAAGTGGCCGCTGACTTCGACTCGCAATTCAACCATTCCCGAAATCGCGCCACGATTGACCACCACGTCATTCATCGCAAGCGCATCAAATACGCAGATCCCATCGCGCATGACCCTGGCGTGCATCAGGCTGCGTTGATCCTCCTCATACTCGCCGCTGAGCATGGGCGTCAGTGTTGCCTGGAAATTCCCGAGTGGAATATCGGTAATGAATCCAAGGCGGCCCTGATTTATGCCGATAAGGGGCACGCCGTAGGGAGCGAGCTGGCGTCCGATTCCAAGCATTGTCCCGTCGCCGCCAACGACCAGCCCCAAGTCGCAGCGGGCACCAATGCTCGGAACGTCCAGGACCGGGTAATCGCTGATACTTGCGTTCGCGGCTGTTTCCTTCTCTATCATGACCTCGCAGCCTTGGGACTGGAGAAACAGGGCAACTTCTTCCAGCACATGACGCATCGAATCGGACTGACCACGTGACACATTGGCGTGGTATTTGCCGATCAGGGCAACCTGGCGGAATATCGAGCTCATTTTCAAATTACATCATTAAAATCGATTCATGCTTGATGATCGTGCCAAGTTGTTGTTGAAAGCGCTGGTCGAGCGCTATATTGCCGACGGCCAGCCCGTAGGATCGCGCACGCTGTCCAGGGCATCGGGCCTGGAACTCTCGCCAGCAACGATTCGCAACGTCATGTCCGACCTCGAGGAACTCGGCCTGATCGCCAGCCCGCACACGTCCGCCGGACGAATCCCTACGGCACGCGGCTATCGTCTCTTCGTGGACACCATGCTGACTGTGCAGCGCGAGCGGCTTGACACGCCCAGCCTTGCGCCCGACCAGCCCCAGAAGGTCATAGCCAATGCCGCCAACCTCCTTTCCAACCTGTCCCACTTCGTCGGAGTGGTCATGGCGCCGCGGCGGACATCTGTTTTCCGGCACATCGAATTCCTGCGACTCTCCGAGAAGCGTTTTCTCGTCATCATTGTTTCGCCCGATGGGGATGTTCAGAACCGCGTCATTTTTACGCAGGCTGATTACACCCCGTCCCAATTGATCGAGGCAGCCAATTACCTCAATGCGAATTGCTCGGGGATGGCGATCGAGCAGGTCCGTGAAAGACTGATGCTCGAGGTTGAGTCTCTGCGGGGTGAAATTGCCACCCTGATGCAGGCCGCCGTTCAGGCCGGTTCAGAGGCGTTGACGCAGGCGCAGGACGATGTCGTGATCTCCGGGGAGCGAAACCTTCTTTCGGTCAGCGATTTTTCTGGCGACATGAGCCATCTCAGGCGGGCTTTTGACCTGTTCGAGCAGAAGACGCAGTTGATGCGACTGCTCGATGTCTCCAGCCAGGCCGAAGGTGTTCGAATCTATATCGGTGGAGAAAGCCAGATCGTTCCATTTGAAGAACTCTCCATCGTCAGTGCACCCTATGAAGTTGATGGCGTGGTGGTGGGCACGTTGGGCGTCATCGGGCCGACCCGAATGCCCTACGACCGGATGATTCAGATTGTGGACATCACCTCTCGCCTGGTAAGCAATGCCCTCAGCCATTTCAGGTAGACCTCATACAATGTCCTCGTTGAGGTAGAGGGCTTGGGGGGCGTTAGCTCAGTTGGTTAGAGCAGAGGACTCATAATCCTTTGGTCGTAGGTTCAAGTCCTACACGCCCTACCATT
>Ga0209254_10003691_pt1 | contig 13962 bp, 8 predicted proteins | sample FrelakmetDIP11DI_FD_187148 | JGI IMG/M metagenome (GOLD analysis project Ga0209254, IMG submission 187148) | Freshwater lake sediment microbial communities from the University of Notre Dame, USA, for methane emissions studies - DIP11 DI (SPAdes)... | ecosystem: Environmental > Aquatic >...
GGGCATCGTGATCCACCTGAGCCACCCCTGGACCGCCGCGCAGCGCGACTGGGCCGAGCGCGTGTTCCTCGCCGAGATCGAGCCGCTGCTGACGCCGATCGCGCTGGATCCGGCCCATCCGTTCCCGAGGATTCTGAACAAGAGCCTGAACTTCGTCGTCGAGCTCGAAGGGGTCGACGCATTCGGGCGCGAGGCCGGCATCGCGATCGTGCAGGCGCCACGCGCGCTGCCGCGGGTGATCCGCGTGCCGCGCGAGGTCTCCGGCTCGCCGCACGGGGTGATGCTGCTGACCTCGGTCGTGCAGGGGTTCGTCGAGCGCCTGTTCCCGGGGCTGACCGTGAGGTCCGCGCACCAGTTCCGGGTCACGCGCAACAGCGAGCTGTTCGTCGACGAGGAGGAGGTCATCGACCTGCGCGAGGCCTTGCACAGCGAGCTGTCGCAGCGCCACTACGGCGACGGGGTGCGCCTGGAGGTGTCGGCCGGCGCGAGCGAGGCGGTCGTGCGCCTGCTGCTGCGCGAGTTCGAGCTGACCGGGCAGGACTGCTACCGCGTCGACGGGCCGGTCAATCTGGTCCGGCTGCAGCAGGTCATCGACCTGGTGGACCGGCCGGACCTCAAATTCCCGCCGTTCGAGCCCGGTCGCCCGCGTGCGCTGCACGACGGCGACCTGTTCGGGGCGATCCGCCGCCAGGACATCCTGCTGCACCACCCGTACGAGTCCTTTGCGCCGGTCGTGGAGTTCCTGCGCAGCGCGGCCGACGACCCGCAGGTCGTGGCGATCAAGCAGACGATCTATCGCACCGGCGCCGATTCGGTGCTGATGGAGTCGCTGGTCGCGGCGGCGCGGGCCGGCAAGGAGGTGACCGTCGTGCTGGAGCTGATGGCGCGCTTCGACGAGGAGGCCAACATCAACTGGGCGTCGCGGCTCGAGGAGGTCGGCGCCCACGTCGTCTACGGAGTCGTCGGCCACAAGACCCACGCCAAGCTGACGCTGCTGCTGCGGCGCGAGTCGGGGCGGCTGCAGCGCTACGCACACCTCGGCACCGGCAACTACCATCCGCGCACCGCCCGACTCTACGAGGATTTCGGGATGTTCACGGCGCAGGAGGACATCTGCGCCGACGTCCACGAGGTCTTTCGACGGTTGACCGGAACCGGCCAGGCGGGCGGGCTGCGCTGCCTGCTGCAGGCGCCGTTCACGCTGTCGACCCATGTGCTGGCGGCGATCGAGCGCGAGGCGCGCGCCGCGCGCGCCGGGCGGCGCGGCTACATCGCGGCCAAGGTCAACGCGCTGCTCGAGCCGACGGTGATCGAAGCGCTGTACGCGGCAAGCCAGGCCGGCGTGCGGGTCGACCTGATCGTGCGGGGCGTGTGTGCGCTGCGCCCCGGCGTCGCCGGTCTGTCCGAGAACATCCGCGTGCGCTCGATCATCGGACGCTTCCTGGAGCACAGCCGCGTCTACCACTTCTGGGCCGACGGCGCCCGCGAGGTGTGGCTGGCTTCGGCCGACTGGATGGGCCGCAACCTGCACCGCCGGGTCGAAGTCGCGTTCCCGGTGCGCGACCGCCGGCTGAAGTCGCGCGTGTTCCGCGAGGCGATCGCGGTCCACCTGCGCGACAACGCCGCCGCGTGGGAGATGGACCCCGACGGGGTCTACAAAAAAGTCGAGCCTCGCGGGGCGAGGCTCGTAGTGTCGCAGCAGGAGCTGCTGCGCCGGCTGTCTGCCCGCTAGCACGCCGCGCTCGCGGCGTGCCAGCGGTGGGACCAGACCTGTTCGGCCGGCCCGGATCAGTGGGCCGGGGGCAGGATCACGCGGTCGAGCACGTGGATCACCCCGTTGTTCGCGAAGACGTCGGTGGCGACGATCCCGGCCTCGCGGTGGCGTGCGTCGGTGACGACCAGCTTGCCCGACTTGACGTCGATGGTGAAGGTCGCATTGCCCGCCAGCGCCGGATCGATCGGCTGACCCACGGGGACTTCCGCCTCGAGGACTCGCGCGACGAGCACGTGGTACTGCAGCACGGCGCGCACCAGCGCCTTGTTGGCGGGCACGAGCAGGTCCGCGGCAGTCGCCGACGCATTCTGGGTCAGCTCACGGGCCAGCGCGTCGAAGGCCGCGTTGGTCGGCGCGAACACCGTGAACGTGCCGGGGTCGGACAGCAGCTTGACCAGGTCCCCGTCGTTGCTGGCGAACGTCAGGGCGGCCACCAGGCTGGAGAAGTCCGGCAACGACGCCGCGATCTGCACGATCGACTTGTCGGCGGGCAGGATCACCCGATCCAGCACGTGGATCACGCCGTTGCTCGCGTCGATGTCGGTCGCCACGATGTTGGTGCTGCGCGCACGGCCGTCGACGATGGTCGGCTTGCCGTCGACGGCGACGATCTTGAAGAACGACCCGGTTCCGAGCGCCGGCTCGACCGCGCGCCCGAGCTGGATGTCCGCCGCGAAGACTTCCGTCGTCAGCGCGTGGTACAGCAGCACCGAGCGCACGAGCGCCTTGTTCGCAGGAACCAGCAGGTCGGCCGCGGTGGCGCCCGGGTTGCCGGTCAGCTCGCGGGCGAGTGCGTCGAACGCCGCGTTGTCAGGCGCGAACACCGTGAACGAGCCGGGTCCCGACAGCAGCTTGACCAGGTCGCCGTCGTTGCTGGCGAACGTCAGGGCGGCGACCAGGCTCGAGAAGTTGGCGTTGCCCAGCGCGATGTCGACGATCGTCCGGGTCGGCGTCGCCTCGGCCGGCAGGATCACCTTGTCGATCACGTGAACGACGCCGTTGCTCGCCGCCAAGTCGGTCGTCACGATCTCCGAGGTGCGCACGCGTCCGTCGGTGATCAGCAGCTTGCCGCCGGTCACGTCGATGCGGAAGGTGTCGGTGCCGGCCAGTACCGGGTCGATCGGCTGGCCCACCGGCACGTCGGCCTTGGGCACGGCCGCGCCCAGCACGTGGTATTGCAGCACCGCACGCACCAGCGCCTTGTTGGCGGGCACCAGCAGGTCTGCCGCGGTGGCGCCGGGGCTGCCGGTCAGCTCTCGCGCCAGCGCGTCGAAGGCCGCGTTGGTCGGCGCAAAGACGGTGAACGAGCCGGGGCCCGCCAGCAGCTTGACCAGGTCGCCGTCGTTGCTGGCGAACTGGAGGGCGGCGACCAGGCTGGTGAACGCAGCGTTGCCCTGCGCCACCTCGACGATGCTCTTCGGCGTGGCGGCCGCCGGCGCGCCGGCCGAACTGGGCGCCGTCGAGGCGCTCGCCGGCGCCGCAGCAGCTGCCGGCGGGGCGGCTGCCGGCGCGGGCGTCGGGCCGGGCGTCGCGGCGACCGTGGCCGATTCGGCCAGGACGGCCGTCGGACCCGTGCCGTCGCTGCCGCCACTGCCGCAGGCCGCCAGGCCGGCCACAGCCATCGCCGGGGCAAGCATCTTGAGCCACTGGGAGAATCGTCTGGACATCATTCACTCCTCGGTTGGTCGGGTCGTCGCGGTGCGCTGCCCGATAATGAACTATTGGTCAATACGTGAACTAATCGGTCATGGCGCACTGTAGCGACTATGACTTTGCGGGTCAATGAATGACCAGATGGTCATCATGGAGATGTCCAGCGCGTGCCACCCGGAACCGCGTTACATTTCGACCCGCGCCCCAACGCGCCCCGACGCGACCCGACGCGCCCCGACCCGCCGACACGCGCCGCCGCCCAGACCCACCTTCACCGCCCGCCCCGTGCTCCGACCCGACATCGAGATTGCCCAGGCCGCCTCGCTTCGCCCGATCCTGGAACTGGCGCGCGATCGGCTGGGCATCCCGGCCGACGCGCTCGAGCCCTATGGGCGCTTCAAGGCCAAGATCGACCTCGGCTGGCTGGCCACGCTGGACTCGCAGCCCACGGGGCGACTGGTGCTGGTCACGGCGATCAGTCCGACCCCTGCGGGCGAGGGCAAGACGACCACTTCCGTCGGCCTGGGCGACGCGCTGAACCGCATCGGCCGGCGCGCGGTCGTTGCGCTGCGCGAGCCCTCGCTGGGGCCGGTCTTCGGGATGAAAGGCGGCGCGGCGGGCGGCGGGCAGTCGCAGGTCGTGCCGATGGAGGACATCAACCTCGCGTTCACCGGCGACTTCAACGCGATCGCGCTGGCCAACAACCTGCTGGCGGCACTGATCGACAACCACGTGCACCACGGCAACGCGCTGGGCTTCGACCTGCGCCGCATCACCTGGCGGCGGGTGATCGACATGAACGACCGGGCGCTGCGCGCCACCGTGGTCGGCCTCGGCGGGCCGGCCAACGGCTTCGCGCGCGAGGATGGGTTCGACATCGTCGCGGCCTCGGAGGTCATGGCGATCGTCTGCCTCGCCGACTCGCTCGCCGACCTGAAGCGGCGGCTCGCGCGGATCGTCGTCGGCTACACCCGCGACGAGCGGGCGATCACCGCAGGCGAGCTGCAGGCGGCCGGTGCGATGGCCGCGCTGCTGCGCGACGCGCTCAAGCCGAACCTGGTGCAGACGCTGGAGAACACGCCCGCGCTGGTCCACGGCGGGCCCTTCGCGAACATCGCCCACGGCTGCAACTCGGTGCTGGCCACGCGCGCCGCGCTGCGCCTGGCCGATTGGGTCGTGACCGAGGCGGGGTTCGGCGCGGACCTGGGCGCCGAGAAATTCATCGACATCAAGTGCCGGCAATCGGGGCTGCGGCCCGACGTCGCGGTGATCGTCGCCACGGTCCGCGCCCTGAAGTTCCACGGCGGCGTCGAGGTCGGCACGCTTGGTCGCGAGGACCTCGACGCGCTGGCGCGCGGCATGGTCAACCTGCACCGGCACGCGGACACGCTGCGCGACGTCTTCGGGCTCCGCTGCGTGGTGGCGATCAACCACTTTGCAGCCGACACCGCTGCCGAGCTCGAATGGCTGGCTCGCGCACTGGCGCAGCGAGGCCTGCCCGCGGCCGTCGCGCGCCACTGGGCTGAAGGATCGGCGGGTGCCGAAGCGCTGGCCCGGCTGGTCGTGGCCGAGGCCGACGCCCGGCCGCCGTCGAGCCTGCGGATGGCCTACGCCGACGACGACGCCCTGTGGGACAAGATGCGCGCGATCGCCCGGCGCGTGTACGGCGCCACCGACGTCTCGGGCAGCCCCGCGGTGCGGGCCCGGGTGCGCCAGCTGCAGCAGCAGGGCTACGGGGGGCTGCCGGTCTGCGTGGCCAAGACCCAGTACTCCTTCTCCACGGATGCTTCGCGGCGCGGGGCGCCCGACGGGCACGTGGTGGACGTGCGCGAGGTCCGGCTGGCGGCAGGCGCCGGATTCGTCGTGATGATCTGCGGCGGCGTCATGACGATGCCGGGGCTGCCGCGCGAGCCCGCGGCGCACCGGATCGACGTCGGGGACGACGGCCGGATCACCGGCCTGTTCTAGCGCCGGGGTTGATTCAGATCATGCCCGGCGCACCGGGCGCTGCTATCTTTTGACGGTAGGCAAACAATGGGGGTGGTGTACCCCCGTCAGGACTGGGGGTTCGGATGGTCACACGTGCAAGTTCAGCCACAAAGAGCCGAGCGAGGGCAGGCGGCAACAGCCGCAGCGCGGCCGGCGCCGGCCAAAACGGCAAGGCGTACCGCAGCCCGTCGCGCGCCAGGCGCGCCATCGAGGGTGACATCGCGCCCGTGCTCGAGCCCGAGAAGATCGAGCAGTTCACCGCAGCCGAAGCGGTCGCAGCGGCACAGCTCGCCAAGCAGACGGCGCTCGAGGACATCGTGGCCCATGCCAGCGTCGGCGACCCGCAGGGCCTCGCTCGCACGATCGAAGCGATCCTGGCCGGCGCATCGCCCGACGACGCCAAGCGCCTGCGGGACGCGCTGTCCATCGGGCAGCCCGCCCACGCGGCGCGCGCACACAGGAACGCCGACGAGGAGCTCGCCGACGACTGGCGCGAGGGAGGCTATCCGTACAAGAACCTGATGCTTCGCAAGAACTACGAGGTGCAGAAGTACCGGCTGCAGGTCGAACTGCTGAAGATGCAGGCGTGGGTCAGGGAAACGGGCCAGCGGATCGTGATCCTGTTCGAAGGGCGCGACGCCGCCGGCAAGGGCGGCACCATCAAGCGCTTCATGGAGCACCTGAACCCGCGCGGCGCACGCGTGATGGCGCTCGAAAAGCCCACGGAGAACGAGCGCGGACAGTGGTACTTCCAGCGTTACGTCGAGCACCTTCCTACGCGCGGCGAGATCGTGATGTGCGACCGGTCGTGGTACAACCGTGCCGGCGTCGAACGGGTGATGGGCTTCTGCACCGACGCCGAATACGACGAGTTCATGCGCCAGGCGCCGGAGTTCGAGCGGCACCTGGTGCGCAGCGGCCTGCACCTGATCAAGTTCTGGTTCTCGGTCAGCCAGAAGGAGCAGCGGCGGCGCTTCAAGGAGCGTGAGGCCCACCCGCTCAAGCAGTGGAAGCTGAGCCCGGTCGACATGGCGTCGCTGGACAAGTGGGACGAGTACACGAAGGCCAAGGAGGCAATGTTCTTTCACACCGACACCGCCGACTCGCCGTGGACGGTGATCAAGAGCGACTGCAAGAAGCGCGCGCGACTCAATGCGATGCGCTACGTACTTCACAAGGTGCCGTACACCAGCAAGGACTCCGACGGCATTGGCTCGATCGATCCGATGCTGGTCGGTCGCGCACACGTCGTCTACGAGCGCGGCGAGCAGCGCCTGGGGCCTCTGCTCTAGCCGCGCGTCAGGCCCGCGGCGCCGCGGCCCGGCGCCGTGCTCGAAAGTCGGCTCAGGGCCGGTAGACCCGCTCGTAGACTTCGCGCGTCGCGTCGACCGGGGTCATGCGCTCGGCGTAGCGCGGGTTGTCGCCCTGGTAGTTGTAGTAGTTGAACGGCTGTCCTTCGGCCACGCGCTCGCCTTCGCGGCTCAGGCCCCAGCGGTCGGACTTGTACAGCACGCCGCCCTCGACTTCCGACAGCCACTCCTGCTCGCCGCGGATCGTGCTGGTGCGCTTGTAGTCGATGTAGTCGCCGCTGCGCATGCGCTCCTGGAAAGCCGCCATGCTGCTTTCCCGCACCGTCGCGGCGGTGTCGCGCATGGCCGCCTGTGTGCGCTGCATCTGCTCGCGCAGCCGCGCCAGCCCCTGCTGCACGTAGTTGGCGGCCCACGCGTCGTTGATGCGGAAGCTGCCCGCCATCTTCGCCAGCGTGGGCAACTGCTGCTCGAATCGGTCGGCCGGAGCCCACACGCCCCAGAAGACCACCATCCACTGACCCGAGGGCAGCGGCGCCAGCGTGAAGGCCTCGAAGAACGCGCGCGTGGCCACGCCGCGCGCGGTCCGGTAGCGCAGGACTGCGCCCTCCATCTCGACCGTCCGGTTCAGCGCAGCCGACGCCTCGCGTGCCCGGGCCGCGTCCTGCCAGCGTCGCTCGACGACGAAGTCGCTCGACCCGACCTGGCGCATCGCCGCGGTCAGCGCATCGATGGGCCTGACGTAGGGGTGCCGGCGCGCCGCGGGAATCGCGCTGCCGTCGAAGTAGGGCAGCCGCGACTGCGCCCAGAACTCGGCGCTGGCGAACGAGAACCCCGAGTCGGTGGCGGGGCTCGTGCTGAGCACCGATCCCTTGCCGCCCTGCAGTGCCCACCCTTCGGGCACGAGCATCGACGCCGATCCGTCGGGCAGCCGCCGCTGCGACATCGGTGCCGCTGCGGCAGGGGCGGCCGCGCCGCCGGCGGCCTGGATTCGGGCGCGGGCCGTCTCGAGCGAGGCCTGGTTCAGCAGTGTGACGTTGCCCAGCACCGTCAGCAGCGTCGGCTGCATCCGTGCGAAGTCGGAGGCGGGCGCCTCGATCACGTAGACACTGGTGCGCGTCGCGTCGGCATTCACGTAGTAGCGCGCCCGGAACGCAGCGCCGCGCGGTTTGGCGAACCGTACCTCGGCGACGGCACGCCTGCGATCGGCCGTCGTGCGCACCCAGTCGACGCTCGCGTCCCCGGACCGCTTGCGCAGCTCCTGCAACTGCGCGGCCACGACCTGCACGGCGTCGGCCTTGCCTTGAACCGGCAGCCACCGCATCGACGCGCTGGCACCCCCGGAGGGGTCGGTCACCGCGATGCCGACCCGTTCGCCCGAGGGCTGCGCGGTGACCTGCCAGCCGGGCGGCTTGTACAGCGCGAAGCTCAGGTCCGGCTGCAGGTGGAATTCCATAACCGGCGGCTTGGTCGCCGCCAAGGCTGCGCTCGCGGACAATGCGAGCATCAGGCATGCAACAATCACGCGCAAGCGGGGCATGGTGGTCTGCGTCGGAGGGTCTGTCGAACGTGGACCAGCTTGCCACCGCGGGCCGGTGGGCGCATTGACACACGTCAGCATCGGGGCGCGGCCGCAGGTGCGCGCCGACGAACGCGGCGGCGACGGGAGAACGCGATGTCCGGGGCACTGAACCTGTCGGTCTTTTCCGGCGACTACGACGAAGCGCGGCGCAAGTTCGTTGCCAGCGCCACGGCGGCCGGCGCCGCCGTGCGCGAGTGGCGCAATCCGAACCGCGGCCCGGACGGCCAGGCGCTGGCCACCGACACGGCGTGGCTCGGCCCGCCCGACGCGTCGCGCGTGCTCGTCGTCATCAGCGGCACGCACGGCGTCGAAGGCTTCTGCGGTTCCGGGCCGCAGGTGGCGCTGCTGCGCGGCGAACTGGGCCTGGCACGGCACGCCGACACGGCCATCCTGCTGATCCACGGCATCAATCCGCACGGCTGGGCGTGGCTGCGCCGGGTCACCGAGGAGAACGTCGACCTGAACCGCAACTGGATCGACTTCTCCCAGCCGCTGCCTTCCAACCCGGGTTACGCGGCGCTGCACGCACACTACCTGCCCGACTCGCTCGACGAGGCGACGGTGCGGGCGGCCGACCGGGCGATCGACGACTACCGGCGCGAGCACGGCGACCACGCCGAGCGGGTCGCGCGCTCCAGCGGACAGTATTCGCATCCCGACGGCATCTTCTACGGCGGTGCGGGGCCGACCTGGTCGCGACGCACCAGCGAGGCGATCCTCGGCGAATACCTGCCGCGCGCCCGCACCGTGGCGGTCGTCGACATGCACACCGGCCTGGGGCCCTATGGCTATGGCGAGCCGATCTGCAACCACGCGCCGGGCAGCGCGCGCGTGCTGCGGGCTCGCCGCTGGTGGGGCGACAGCGTGACCGAGCCGCTGCTGGGCACGTCGAGTTCGCAGGAGAAGTGGGGCCTGACCGAGTTCGGCTACGAGCGCTGCCTGGCCCACGCCGACATCGCGTTCGTCGCGCTCGAGTTCGGCACCTACCCGCCCGCGCGCGGCGCCGCGGTGCTGCGCGCCGACCACTGGCTGCACGCGCGCGGCGATCCGGCGGGTCCGCAGGCGTCGGCCATCAAGGCGGCCCTGCGCGACCACTTCTATCCGCCCCACGACGACTGGAAGGAGATGGTGCTGTTCCGCTCCGCCCAGGTCTACCGGCAGGCGCTGGCGGGACTGGCCGCGCCGCCCCGCGCGTGAGCACGCATCCCCGCGTCTGACCACGCCGACACGCCGACGAGCACGCACACAGGCCCATGGCCACGGAGACACGCTGATGAACGGTGCCGAATCACTGGTGCGCACGCTGCTGGCCGAAGGCGTGGACGTGTGCTTCACCAATCCGGGCACGTCCGAAATGCACTTCGTCGCGGCGCTCGATCGCGTCGACGGCATGCGCTGCGTGCTCGGGCTGTTCGAAGGCGTCGTGACCGGCGCGGCCGACGGCTACTGGCGGATGGCCGAGCGCCCCGCCTCGACGCTGCTGCACCTGGGGCCCGGCCTGGCCAACGGGCTGGCCAACCTGCACAACGCGAAGAAGGCGCATTCGGGCATCGTCAACGTCGTCGGCGAGCATGCGCTCGCGCACCTGTCGCTCGATGCGCCGCTGACCTCGGACATCGAGGCCGTCGCCCGCCCGATGTCGAACTGGGTCCACACGATCGGCGCGCCGGGCGGCGTGGCCGCGGCGGCGCGCGCAGCCGTGTCTGCGGCGACGACCCCGCCCGGACGGGTCGCGACGCTGGTGCTGCCGGCCGACTGCGCGTGGGGCGAGGCGTGCGCGGGCAATGTCGCGGGCCAGGCGGCCGCCGGGCCCGCGGTGGGCTCAGCGGGCGCAGCGGGCGCGGGGCCCGGGCCGCGGGCCGCACGCCGACCTGCCGACACGGCGCGGGTCGACGCCGCCGCGCGCATCCTCGCCTCGGGTGAGCCCACGCTGCTGCTGCTGGGTGGCGTCGCGCTTCGCGAGGCGCCGCTGGCAACCGCCGGGCGGATCGCGGCGGCCACCGGCTGTGCGCTGATGTCCGAGTTCTACGTCGCCCGCCAGCAGCGTGGCGCAGGGCGGGTGATCGCACCGCGCGTGCCCTACGTGGTCGACGCGGCCGTGGCCGCGCTGGCGCCGTATCGCAACATCGTGATGGTCGGCTGCGGCGAACCGGTGTCGTTCTTCGCCTATCCGGACAAACCGGGCCGGCAGTCGCCCCCGGGTTGCCGGCTGCTGCAGGTGGCCGACGTGGGCCAGGACCTGGTCGGTGCGCTGGACGCGATCGCCGAGGCCGTCGGCGCGCGGCGCACGCCACCGCGCGGCGTGGCTGCGCTGCAGCGGCCCGTGCTGCCCGAGGGACCGATGTCGGTCGAGGGGATCGGACAGGTGATCGGCGCGCTGCTGCCCGAGCACGCGATCGTCATCGACGAGGCGGTCAGCAGTGGCCGTTCGCTGGGTGCGCCGACCGCGCAGGCGCCGCCGCACGACTGGCTGACCGCGATGGGCGGCTCGATCGGCTTCGGACTGCCCACCGCGGTCGGTGCCGCGATCGGCGCGCCGGGCCGAAAGGTGCTCGCGCTCGAGGGCGACGGCAGCGCGATGTACACCGTGCAGGCGCTGTGGACGATGGCGCGCGAGGGCCTGGACGTGACGGTGGTGGTCTTCGCCAACCGCGCGTACCGGATCCTGCAGGGCGAGTACGCCGGGGTCGGCGCCGGCACGCCCGGGCCGCGCGCCAACCACATGCTGATGCTGGACCGCCCCGCGATCGACTGGGTGGGGATGGCCCGCTCGCTCGGCGTCGAGGCGGGCCGCGCGACCGACCTGGGCACCCTGGCCCGCGAGCTGTCCAGAGGACTGGCGTCGTCGGGGCCCTACCTCGTCGAAGCGGTGCTCTGACAGCCGCCGCACGCTCAGCCGCCGGCGGCCACCGGCACACCGCCCGCCACGACTCCCCAGACGCGCACGTCCTTCAGCGCGTGCGGCGCGACTTCCAGCGGGTCGTCCTCGAGCACCGCGAAGTCGGCACGCTTGCCGGTCTCGATCGAGCCGATCTCGCCGTCCAGCTGCAGCGTGTAGGCCGCGCCCAGCGTCACCGCGCGCAGCGCATCGGGCACGCCGATCCGTTCGTGCTCGCCCAGCACGCGCCCCGACGGCGTCAGGCGATTGACCGCACACCACGCGACGTGCAGCGGGCCCAGCGGCGTGACCGGCGCGTCGGAGTGGATCGTGAACGGCACGCCCAGCTCCAGCGCCGACGCGCACGGGTTCATCCGCTCGGCGCGGTCGGGCCCGACCGTCATGCCGTAGTGCGCGTCGCCCCAGTGGAAGTGGTGGTTGGCGAAGAAGTTCGCGCACATACCCAGTGACTTCATGCGGCGCAGCTGCGCGCGGTCGGCCAGCTGGCAGTGCTGCAGCGTGAAACGGTGGTCCGGCGACGGGTGCTGGCGCAGCGCGTCCTGCAGGCAGTCGATCGCCAGGTCGATCGCCTCGTCGCCGTTGGTGTGCGTGTGCATCTGGATGCCGTGCTGCAGCGCCAGCGCGTACACGCGGCGCAGGTATTCGGGCTCGACGTACCACAGGCCCTGCGGCGCGCCGTTGTAGTAGCCCGGCCAGCGCATCCGTGCCGAGAAGCCCTGGATCGAGCCGTCGGCGTGAGCCTTCACCAGGCCCAGGCGCAGCCTGTCGGTTGAGCGCGACTTCAGGTGCCGCGCGCGCTCGATCGCCTGCTCGACGCTCTGGCCGCGCACGTGCATCGCCGGCACGAGACGCAGCGAGAAGCCCGCTTCGCCGGTGATGCGCAGCAGCGCGTCGACCGCCGAGTCGGGGATCGGCGTGGCCAGGTCGGTGGCGGTCGTCACACCCATGCGCACCGCCAGCTTCGCGAACGCGCGCACGCCGGCCTCGTCGCCGGCGGTCGCCTCGCGGTCGACGCCGACCTTCAGCAGCACCGGCATCATCGCGTCGGGGCCCTTGAGCTCACCGGTCGGCAGGCCCTGCGCGTCGACCATGATGCCCGGATGCTCGTGTCCGCTGCGCATCCACCCGACCAGGTCCAGCGCGACGGTGTTCGCATTGGTGATGTGGCCGCTGGCGTGCATCACCGCGACCGCGCGCGTGCGACTGACCGCGTCCAGATCGCTTCGGTGGCAGCGGCGCTCGCCGAAGTAGATCGGATCGAAGCCCCAGCCGATCAGCGGCTGGGCCGGGTCGGCCAGCCGCTTCTGCGCTTCGCGCAGCCGTTCGACCACCGCTTCGATCGAGCCCGCGCCCTTCCAGACCCGGCCGTCGGGGTCGGTCCGATCGTGATAGCCGCAGTAGACCCAGCGCCAGTAGACGCCCTCGCCGATGTGGCTGTGTCCTTCGACGAAACCCGGCAGCAGCACCTTGTCGGCGAAGCGCTCGTCCAGCGTGTGTGCGCCCCAGCCGGCCAGCTCGTCGAGCGTGCCGACGCCCAGCACACGGCCGTCGCGGACCGCGACGTGCGTCGCCTGCGGGCGCGAGGGGTTCATCGTGATGATGCGTCGGGCGCGGTAGATCGTCGTCATGCGGTGGCTCTCGTCGTCGGATGCGGATCGAGTTCGGATCGGTTCGATTCGGTTCGGGTCGATCCGGGCGGGCAGGTTCGGTCGTGGACGTCGGGCTTCAGTCGCGGAACGACGGGTCGATCCGGTCCAGCTTGCGCAGCAGCGCGGGCCATTCGAGCAGCCCGCGCCGCCGCGGTCCGCCGGGCTTGAGCATCTCGTTGGTGTAGCGCACCGCGTCGGGGCTCGCGTACTGCAGCTCGGTGTTGCACGCCAGCACCGTCACCTGCAGCTGGCACGCCCGCTCGAGCCGGTAGATGTTGTTGAAGCACTCGGCGATCGTCGGGGCGACGGTCAGCAGGCCGTGGTTGCGCAGGATCAGCGCCTCGCGCCCGCCCAGCGACGCGACCAGCCGCTGCTGCTCGTCGGTGCGCAGCGCGATCCCTTCGTAGTCGTGGTAGCCGACGTCGACGAAGCGCATCGAGGACTGTGCGATCGGCAGCAGCCCGCACTTCATCGCCGACACCGCCATGCCGGCCAGCGTGTGGGTGTGGATCGCCGCGTGGGCGTCCGGGCGCGCGCGGTGCACGCAGCTGTGGATCACCCAGCCGGCCGGGTTGATGCCGTAGTCGGTCGCGTTGAACAGCACGTTGCCGTCGAGGTCGACCCGGATCATGCTGGAGGCCGTCATTTCCTCGTACAGCATTCCGTAGGGATTGAGCAGGAACTGGTTCTCGGTGCCCGGCACCCGCGCCGAGATGTGGTTGGCGACCATCTCGGTCATCCCGTACTCGGCCATCAGCCGGTAGCACGCCGCCAGGTCCACGCGGGTGGCCCACTCCCCGGCGCTGACCTGGCTGCGCACGGGCTGCGTGATGCGGATCGCGGATGGGTTCATCGGCGGGCCTGCGTGGCCGGCGTGGCCGGCGTCCGCCGGTCGGCGCCAGAGTGCGAGGCGCGCATCACCGCCGCGATGCGCTCGAGCAGCATCTCGCTGGAGCCGTCGACGAAGCCCGCCACGCGTGCGCCGATCAGGTGCCGCCCGAACGGGTGCACCTCGCGCAGCCCTTCGGCGCCCATCGCCTGCGCCAGCGCGGGCAGTTGCCGCTCGGCCATCCGGGTCGCAAGCAGCTTGGCCTGCGCCGCCACCAGTT
>Ga0209254_10003693_pt1 | contig 13959 bp, 13 predicted proteins | sample FrelakmetDIP11DI_FD_187148 | JGI IMG/M metagenome (GOLD analysis project Ga0209254, IMG submission 187148) | Freshwater lake sediment microbial communities from the University of Notre Dame, USA, for methane emissions studies - DIP11 DI (SPAdes)... | ecosystem: Environmental > Aquatic >...
TCAAATGGGCATGCAGAAATAGTGTGCCGTCGCAACAAAAGCCGCGCCTGACACATACAGATTGTTCCTCGACGGGTCCTTGCAGTGGTAATTCTGACATGTTTATCTTTAAAAGTGCCTGGATATGAGAGGTGAGACGTGAGATATGAGATATAAGACACTCACATCACAAATTCCATTTTTTCAGTCCTTATTTCTGTACGCCAACGTAAACTCATGTATGGCCTTAGTATACAACAATGCTCTGAATAATACTTTACTATCTACAGAATCCGGGAATTCCTTATATTTTAGTATATCTTCAGTCAGCTTGGCAAAGTCAATGAAGTATAAGTCGGGATTATCTTTCCACTTATCAACTTCATCCATGTACTCAATGGCCCCACCCCGGTAAAGCTCATCCATCCATGTCCAGTAGACCGGATCGTTCTTCGACCTGTTCCAGCGGATCTCTTCAGGCAGGATGCCCTCGCTTATCTCACGCAACAGCGGACGGAAGTAATCAGTTGCACATAGCAGCCCTGAAGGCACCTTAAGCATATACTCAATTATGCGCTTATCGAGTAGGGGATACCGGTATTCTACTCCTCTGCGGTACCCCATCATGAACCATTTTTCGCACCGGTCCTGCAGATGATAAAAATTCAACATCCCCATGTGGTGATGATGTCTCGAAGTATGAAAATAGAATTGTTTTACTAATTTTCTGTCGCTTTTTTTATGAGGTTTTTTGAGGTAGCGGGCATCATCCCTGAACGATTTTGCAGTACTTCCGTCCAGTATGCCTAATGAAGGAAACAGTACATAATTAACCACATTTTTAATGAATTTCCTTGGATGCCTGATCTGATTCCTCTTAAGGTAAAGGCAGAGCTTCAGACTGCGTAAAAGGTCAGCCTCAATCGCCGGGGCCGCGGTGCTGATAAACTCATCCCCGCCCCAGCCGCTGAAGATAAGATTGGTGCCAACATCAACCGCCTGGCCGATTGTTCTGTCCTCCGAAAAGAATCCATGATTGTCATAGAATGATGAAACAATTGCAGGGAAATCTTCCTTGCCCATGTCAGAAAAAAGAGAAGTTATATCCGATTCCCGGCACAGCTTCCTTACAAGCTCCCTTTCATCATATTTTACATCAACGGAATGATAATCACCAGGCGACCATGAAAACCCGTAAAAAGTCTCCTGCTGCCGGTATTCTTTCCGTGCCAGAACAGATACTATCCCCGAATCAATACCACTGCTCACATGTGTCCCCGCTCTGAAACGGCTGTCACATCTTATCTTAACAGCATCCCCGAGTATAGATTTAAGATCAGCCAGCATCTGATCATGGCTAAGAGTTCTGTCCGCTTTTAGTTTTTCAGGTTCCCAGTATTTTTGGAGCCTGACCCCGTTCTCTGAAAAACGTAAATAGTGCCCGGGCGGCAGCTTTTTTACTTCTTCAACTGGCGTTTCTCTGCGATCTATTTCCTTAAAATATCCCATCAGATAATCGCTGCCGATGTCCTGACCGTCTGAAAAAGCCTTGCACATGCCGGGGATATCGGATGAAAAGCACAGGGCATTTTGATAAGTGGCATAGGCCAGAGGACGAATGCCGACATGATCACGAAACAGATAAGCCTCTCTCTTTGCTGTTTGCCCTATGAAGATAACAAAATCACCGTTGAGCCTTTTTACAAAATCCGGACCCTCACGCTGAAAAAGACCGGCAACAAGTTCAGGGTCAGGGACACTGTTTTTATAGTTACTGAGATGCATTACTTCTGACCGGTTATAGACAGAACCTGACATCAGAACCATAATATCATTTAGTTCATCACAGAAAAAGAAATCAACCTGCTCCCAGGGCAGGTTTTTTTGCAGATAATAGCCACCCGAAAAGACCCCTAAAGCGACAAGGTGAAAATCAAGCCTTTCGCAGTTCGTGGTCTTAAATATTTTTTTTGATAATAATGAAGGATCTGTATTAACAGAGAATGATCCGATGATCATGGCCGTCTATATTGCAGATTTACAAGGTTTCAGTGTCCCGGGGTTACTCGGAAAAAACATTGAAATTTATACCTGTTCAATAATTCCTTCGGATCAGATAATAAGCAAGCTCATTACTGCAGAGAGTAATTCAAATAAAACATTCAGGTAATGGAAAAAAGGGAAACTACAGATTATTGTCAGGGTAGAGAGAAATCGCGTCACACCTTTTTGGGTGGTCCGCCTTTTGCAGCACCTTCACCTCCGCTACCGGATCCGCTGAAAGTATCTTTCTTGATATTCAGAACATGAACCTCCGGCCTTGACCAGACTTTCTTTTTATTATCCTGCTTTTTCATAACTGCCTATTCCGATGCAAAGTAAAACAATTTACATTATATGCAAATTATTTTCAGTGCAAATATAACAATTTTAGATATAACGACGGGTTTGACGGGAATATTACATTTAAAACAGGTATAATGCGCTAAAATCTGCTCCCTTTTCAACGATCTCAAAATCACCTGCTTTAAGCCAGGCATGGGCTATCGTCCTGCCATTTGCGCCCTTGGCCACACCTAAAGAAAGCTGCGATGAAATCTTCCGCCTGTTAAGCATTCTGCGGGCAGCAAGTGACTGGACAAGGCATTTGTTTTTCCATGGAGAATACGGACCGGAACGCTGAATTGCGGCTTTTATCTGTTCAAGACTTGAGATTTGAGACTTGAGATTTGAGACTTGAGACATGCTTGCCGGGGGGTTGACAAACAACCGGGGAATCCACTTGAATGGAATGAACTTGAGCAGCAGCCCTACATAAAGCTGGAAAAACAGGGATTCAGAGAACATTAGCTTCTCTTTCCATAATAATCCAGCGAACTTTTTGAACCCATGCATCCTCATATCTCATCTCTCAAATCTCACCTCTAATCCCCATCCTGCTTTAACCTTTAACCTTTCTACTTTATCCTTCTTATCTGGAGAGGTAATCTCTTACTGCATTATGAAGCACGGCAATTTCAATGTCAACCGGCCTCAATACCCTTACAATCTTCACCTGCTTTACTATCTCCAGCAGCTGATGAAGATAGGCTTCTTCAGTCTCAGACATCCCTGCCAATATCTCCCACGAACAGACCTCACCTCGTAACAATGAAAATTTTTCGGCGGGAGAGGGCTCGGAAAATTCAGGTTTGCCCACCTTCCCTGTCTCAATCCTCAGGACCGTATGAAGCGGATGATTCTCCACAACTGCAGGAGCCAGCCTCAGATACTTCTTCCCTGTTCCGGCCTCCGCCTCCCTGAGTTTTTCATTACCTATCTTCAGCTGTTCGGCAGTCCCCGCTCTTATTTTGACTTCCCTGTTCAGAGGCCACAGACAGGGCTTATCCTCTCTGAAAATGACAGGAGTCAGGTCATCAGAAAGAAATTCTGCCCCGTTAAGGGCAAATGAAACTGTCAGGGACGACTTTCCCGCTCCTGTATCCCCCAAAACCATTATTCCCCTTCCATCATGGATGAAGCTGCTGGCATGAAAGTTAATTATCTTACGCTGGTGTAGCAGCGCAACAAGTACCTGCCCGTTAAGATAAAGCTTAACCCAGTCAGGATCAGCTCCAGTCTCAGCAATGTATTCCACTTCCTTCCCGTCCCGGACATAAAAACTCCCGACACCGTCAACCCGGGTTGCAAACTCACGCTGGTTGACCTGAAGGTTTTCTCCGGAATAGACCGGGGCGTTTACACTGTGCGGAGTTATGCATTGCCGGACAATTACGCCGGAAAGAGCTGATTTTAAGTCCATTTCAAACAGCAGGACTTCTCCTGATCTTACGGTTGAAAAAGAGATGCCTCCATTTTCCCGGCACCATCCGGGGCGCAATTATTTTGCGCAGCATATGCCGGCAAAGATGTGCTTTCACCTCCAAACTGTCGCGCGAACGGATTCTGAAGAACCATGATGCCAGTTTCCCTTTATAGTCTTGCAGCTCATTGACTGGTTTTGCGGCCACACGTATCCTGCTCTCCGCCATCATGGTAATGCGCCTCTTGTTAACCTGTTCCGCAAATGCCTGTGGTACGTTCACTCCTGTCAGCTCCGACGCCAGCCTGACACCAAGGAATAACAGGCTGCTGACATGAAATCTTTCAGCCTGCTGAAACAGCCAATCAGTATTGAGATCAGGATATCTCCTGATTATATGGGCAATATCAAGTACCTGCTTCAGTTGCAAATAACATTCCTTTCCTCCGTGATGCATGACCACCAGCAAAAGGTTTGCGGCAGGTGAAAAAACCTTTAACTCCCTGCCCTGTATTCTTCCAGCGACAATCTGTGATATGAGGTCCATCATCTCTATATCCATCCGGAAAAAAGTCAGGCTGCTTCTCCAGTGAAACTCTACATGAGATACGCGGGTGTCACCTGAGTACCTGTCAAAATTGTATTCGGCCAGCTCTTCGAAAATATATTCATCCGTAAGCTCTGTCAGGGTCTCATGCAAGAGATAGCCCCTCTGTGTCATTACCGGCTTTATTCTTTCAAGATCATTTCTGTGGATGAAAAGATCGATGTCATATGATTCTCTCGCGGCCAGGTTACCGTACATCAATTCTCCCAACCAGAATCCCTTAAATGGAATAATTTCAATATTTTCCTTTTCAAACCACTCCCGGATCTGAAAAAACTCAGCAACATGTCGCAGCTGGCGGACGAGGTTATCCTGAACTGCCTCTTTGAGTCTTTCGGGAATGTCAGGAGGAACCAGGTGGGAAGGCAACTTCCCAAGCAGATCCGAAACCTGTGGTTTAATGCTGTGAAAATCAGCCGCTGAAAAAAGATCCTCCCAATTTATCTGGTTCTTCCCGATGATATCCAGGGCTTCTTCCGCCACTTGCCCCGAATCTTCAGTCCGGCATGACAGGATCAGTAATCTGAATTCAGGGGTAAACATCAATGGGATTATAGAAAATCACTGATACCGGGCTTCCGCTTCACCTCCGGGACTAATGAACACTGCCTGTCCCGTCTGACTGCACCGTGCCCTGAGGACTCAAGACCTGAGCCGTGCCCTTTTCTCTTTGTTTTACAAACCAAGATAGGAGGAATGTTGCAGTGAGACATAGCGCAAGGAGAAGGAGTCCTAGAAGGAAAATGCCGATGCCGTCAAGCAGAAACGCAACAGCGATAATGAAGATATTGAACAGCGATATGTACAGTGTTGCCTCTCTGTGACTCAGGCCTGCTCGAAGCATCATGTGATGAATGTGCCGGTGATCGGCAACAAAAGGACTCTGATGATAATGCAGCCTTAGTACAATAACACGTAATGTGTCGAACAGCGGTACGATCAGGATGGCAATCGATACAGAAGGAGCAGAGTGCATGTCAATAAACGACTTTCCGTTTGCTACCAGCTCATTGAAATGTATTGCAAAAACAGCCAAAGTAAATCCGATCACCAGAGAACCGGTATCGCCCATGAATATTTTTTTAGGCCCGTCAGATATATTATATTTAATGAAAGCTATCAGCGCACCAAGAAGGGCTACTGCCATGACAGTATAACCATAATCATCCGACAGGTAGAAAAAGAGGCCGAAAGCGACCGATGCAACTATGCCGACAGCAGCAGCGAGACCATCAATGCCATCAATAAGATTAACAGCATTGATGACAAGTATTATTAAGAGGATGGTGATTAGCAAAGACGACCAGGGTTCTATCTCATGCACTCCCAGAAATCCATGAAGGTGTGTTATATGCACGTCAGTGAACAGGGCAATTATAAGAGCTGCTCCCAACTCACCGATGAGCTTCTTGGGGGGATTAAGATATACAAGGTCGTCCTTGACGCCGACGAAAAATAACAACACAGCGGCTGCGGTGAAGTAGGATATACCGGGCATATATCCGTCTATCCCCAGAAGAAAGCCGACAAGGAAACCTGCAAAAATGCCTATGCCTCCCAGGGTGGGTACTTCCTTGTTGTGTATCTTGTGATTGCCGGGCTTGTCGCCAAGGTGTCTCTCATTAACAACCCTTATAACACGCGGGATATAATACCAAGTTATCAGCCATGCACTGGCAAAAGCAACCAGAATAGCCGGCCAACCCGTTATCAAAATATCTGGCATAGTGCCGCGAAATTATTAAATTTAGGAATGATGTAGAAATTTAGTTATAAACAGTTTTCTTGAATCTTGCAGTCTGTTTTGAGACCAGATATGAGATATGATACTAGAGACCTGAGACTTGAGTGTTTTTTCTTTTCTGTATTCAACTTAATTCATAATAAGGCAGCCAAATCTCATATCTCAAATCTCATATCTCCTGCCTCAGGAAACCGGGTTTCTCCGGCAGATCCCTGAATACCTTGAAAACTAGATCAGACTTTGGAAACAGAATAGCCCATACCGTTAAAAATACCAGCATAACATCAGTACATAAAGAGATATGCCTTTGATACCATAATTCCAGCTCTCCCTTGTAGGGGGCTATGTGCTGCCGGTAGAACTCGTGTTTTTCCCCGTTAAAATCCGAGATCCATTGTTGCTCATCACGAAAGATAATAGAGCCGATACCTGTAATTCCCGGAACTGCATTATAGATGACAGCCTGCATATGTTCGGGGAATTTCAGAAAATCAACTTCCATCTGCGGGCGGGGACCAACTATTGACATATCGCCAAGCAGGATATTAAACAGCTGAGGCAGCTCGTTGATCTTGGTCTTCCGCAGGAAGCGGCCGAAAGGAAAGACCCTCGGATCATTTTTTAAAGTCAGACTCCCGGTTCCCAGATTCGGACTTGCCTTCAGCATCGTGGCAAACTTCCAGATCCTGAAGTATTTGTTTATATATCCCACTCTCTTTTGTCCGTAAAATATGTAATGCTCTCCGGTAAGTAAAAGAATGATCATTACAGGTATCAGCAAAGGTGACAGTACCACAATTGCCAGCGATGACGCTATTATATCAAAAAATCGCTTGAAAAATTTCTTATACATTTCTTGATTTTTTGTTCTGCAGTCTAATGTCCTGAAGTTGTGCTGTCAGGATCTAACCACAGCGTAACACGGAGTTTTAAAGTGAGTTTCACTGTTAAATTACCAGATAACCAGTGCTACTCAGTATTAATCAGTGGCAATCTGTGGTTATCTAGGGACCGCAAGCCCACGAGACTGCAAGACCTTTTCCCTACATTTTCGAGTCCAGTCCTTTCCCCTTTTCAATATGCTCGAAATTGGGCAACCACTGCTTAAGGATTTTGACAACATCTGTCTTCGTAACATGATCTGACGAGAAAAGAACGCTCAGCCTTTCAAAGATCTCGTCTATTTCGCGAATATCTCTTCTGACTGAATTCTTTATAACACCCAGGTTAATGAACCTCTCGCTGTCGATGACCTCTTTTTCCGTGAAAAACTCCTCATAAGGCTTTTCACCCGAGGTGTCCGTCTCGAAGAAATAGACAGGATATGCAGTAGAACTCTCATTCAATAACAAAGCTTTTCTTCTGGCTTCTTCTTCAGTCTTGCATATATCTGCCTCCAGGCCAAGATATTTCAGGAGGTCGAGGGCGATGGCGTCAAACGATATCATATCACGCTCCTCGTCAAGCTTCGGGAAGATTATATCACCCGACTCTCCCATAACGGAGGCGATCATACACAGCTCACCCGACTCCTGCGGCGAGACAAAAAAACGCCTGATGCCCAGCGGGCACGACCATGGTTGACGCTTATTGAGCCTTTCAATGAACCCCAGGGGAAGGCTGCCGTTCGAGAAGGCCACATTGGCAAACCGGGCTGTCGTGATTGGCAACCGGCCGGAAAAAGCCATGATCAGCTCTTCCATCAACTTCTTGCTGGCACCCATGATGTTGACAGGATTGGCTGCCTTGTCGGTTGAGACACAGAAGAAATGTTCCGGGGGAAATTCAAGCAGGAGGTCCAGAAGCTTGCGGGCACGCAGCACATTGTTCTCTATCATAGCTTCAATGGAAAAAATATCCTTCTCGCTGCGTACATGCTTGTGTGCCGCGAAGTTGGCCACGATGTCGAACGGAGCCAGCGACCGGAACATCTTTTCAAACACCCTGTCGCCGAAATTCATCGGGTAGGTGATGAAGTCTGCCGGAATATTATATCCTGCTGAGCTTCTCAGGTCGCGCACCAGTTCTGTCAACCCGTTCTCATTGATATCAACCACTACCAGCCGGCTGATATTGAACTTCAAGATAGCCTTTATATATGATGATCCAATCGTTCCTGCGCCCCCGATGACCAGCACCTTTCTTCCGTTGATGCGTTTTTCGAGTTCTGCATGATACTTTCCCAGATCAGACCTAAGAAGGCTTTCCGGCCGTTTTGTAATATACGTTCTTATGAAATAGTCAAGATCCAGATCTCTTATCATACATTAACGTTTATTGTCATGTTATTAAAACAGTGATACTCAGTCTTAACTCAGTGGCCTCTGTGGTTAAACCAATACATTTCGTCTTATGACTTTTGTCTTATTTAATCATCTAATCTCATATCGTAGAAGTACCTCAACGATTCTCTCCGCTGCATGGCCATCCCACAGTTCAGGGATACCGCCTTTCTTCCATTGACCAGCAAACAGCTTTTTCATGGCCGGCTTTATCGCTGCAGGATCAGTGCCCAGCAGTTCGTTTGTGCCCACAGTACATGTCTCCGGCCTCTCGGTGCTGTCGCGCAGCGTCATGCACGGAACACCCATTACTGTAGTTTCTTCGGTTATTCCACCTGAGTCGGTAATTACTGCAAAGGCCTTTTCAACGAGGTAGTTGAATTCAAGGTAGCCCATTGGTTCTGTTAGATGGAGCGAGGGGGCGAGGGGGCGACTTTGTGATGGGGCGTGAGAATTCAGAACTTTCAGAGTGCGCGGATGGACAGGAAAAATTACAGGAACCTCACCGGATGCATCCGTGATGGCTTCGAGAAGTTGATGTAGATTTTCCGGGTCATCAACATTGACAGGACGGTGAAGAGTTATGACTATATATTCTTTCTCCTTCAGTCCTTTCTCACCCCATACTGCCGGTTTGATGAACCTGTGACGATTGGCAAGAAGTGTATCTATCATCACGTTGCCTACATAGAAGATCCGATCTTCAGGAACGCCGGCTTTGCGCAGGTTCTCATTTGCAAAAGGTGAAGTGGTGAAGAAGAGATCGGTGATACTGTCGGTCACCATGCGGTTTATCTCCTCAGGCATGGTAAGGTCAAACGACCGTATCCCTGCCTCGATGTGCGCCACCTTTGTATTTAGTTTCTTTGCAGTTATTGAGCATGCCATGGTTGATGTCACATCACCCACGACTATCACCAGGTCGGATGGGTGAGCCATTAATTCTTTTTCGAAACCTAGCATGATTCCGGCTGTCTGCTCCGCCTGGGTTCCGCTCCCCACCTCAAGGTTGACATCAGGCTTCGGTATCCCCAGCTCCTCAAAAAAAGTTTCACTCAGCTTCGGATCATAATGCTGACCTGTATGCACCAGCCTGTACTTTAACCTTTCTCCTTCCCTGCCCTCCGACTTCGCCGGACGAAGTCCGCTACGTCGGACGAAGTCCGAAGCTTTGGCGAAGGAGGGTGTCTTTTGTCTTTCTACGGCATGAATGATTGGTGCTATCTTCATGAAATTTGGCCTGGCGCCCGCCACTATTGTTATGAGCATTTTATATTTTCTATTTTAAAGATGTGAGGTATTAGTGTTTTGAATTAATCACACCAACTAAAATTCTTTCATCAGAAGAAAGTCGGCAATATGTTTATGATTTATGCCTTCAATATTATCACGCCATACATCATCCATTGTAACAACATATTTGGCATGGTGATCACGTATCTCAATCAGAGGTGAGAACTCCCTGGCAATCGTTGACTGTGCTTCCATTCTGAATGCGACCTGTACGTAAACCTTCTTATCACCGTTAGTAGCAATAAAATCTATCTCTCTTTCGTCAGATCTCCCTGTAAAAACTCTGAAACCCCGTCGCATTAGTTCAAGAAACACTATGTTTTCAAGCAGCCCTGAAATATTCCTGTCCCTATAACCCATCACCGCATGGATAAGGGAAGGATCACCAACAAAGTATTTTTCCAAAGTCTTCAGTATCTCTTTACCTTTAATGTCATATCTGGGGACACGGTAAATGATAAATGCTCCCTCCAGGGCATTAAGATAATTGTAAACCGTATTTAGGTCTATCTTGCGTTGCTGGCTCTTAAAATAATCTGCAACATTCCCTGCTGAAAATTTATTGCCCACATTATCAAACACATATCTCACAACCCTTTCTAACAGCTCAACATCCCTGATATTGTTTCTCTGGACGACATCGCGAAGAATAATTGATGAATAAATGTCGTACACCACCCTTCCTGCAGTCTCTTCAGAATAATCAGCGATCTGAAGAACGGGAAAACCTCCGGAACGTAGAAAACCACTGAACTCAAGCCTTTGATCTTCAGTTTCTGTACCAGTCTGTACCCGTTTGAATAAAAGATACTCTTCAAAAGAGAGAGTGTAAAGATCAATTTCAACATACCGGCCTGCCAGGTATGTCGCCAGTTCAGAAGATAATAAATGCGAGTTGGAACCGGTGATGTAAATATCTGCGTTCAGATCAACAAAAAATGAGTTGACAGCTTTTTCCCATCTTTCAACTTCCTGTATCTCATCGAGAAGAAAATAAAATCTTTTTTTATCCTTAATCCCCGCCCTGACAAATTTGTAAAGCTTTTCTGCAGTGTCAAGCTCGGCAAGTTCCATGCTCTCAAAATTAAGATGCAGAATATGCTTTTCGTCAATCCCTCTGCTAATCAGCTCATTTTTCAGCAGTGCCAGAATGGCGGACTTGCCGCATCGCCTGATACCCGTTATGACCTTGATCAAAGGCTTGTCAATGTAACTGCGCAGACGGTTAAGATACAGATCTCTCTCAATCACATCATTACTTTTTATGGTTATACCCACAAATATACTATATATTTACCGCATTTTTATGGTTACAATAAGACTATTTTTGTTTTGTACCTTTTGTCTTTTGTCACTTTAGGCACTTTAGCTCACTTTAGTTCACTCCCAACTTTCTTCTCTCAAATACCACAAAACTCCCAATCTTCACAAACTCACTTAAGACAGTCTGAATTCCTTCCTTATCTTTCCACCACCTGTCTGCGTTAAAGCTCGAATAAGCACTGGGACTGCACCCGATATATATGGGTGTTTCGGAATCCCTGAATGCCGCCTTAAAGATCATTGAAGCCCGGCGCATATGAGATGGGGAGGAGACCAGCAACAGTGTATCAAGGGCTACATTGCCCGCAACATAGTTACTTATAGCAATTGCTTCAGTCTTTGTATCGCGTGCCTCGCCCGGCAGAATAGTAATGCTTTCGGCAGGTATGCCCAGCGCGATGACCGAATTTCGTGCCTGTTCAGTGTTGCTGATGATATCCGCCCCTCTCGATTCCAGTGTGCTGAATGGACCCATGCTCTCTTCTACTATTAACAGACGGTCTGATTTACCATCCTTATATAGGTCTACAGCCTGCAACACCCTGTCCGGGAAACTGCCCATCAGCAGCACAATGGCATCAGCATGTTCCGGCATATCCTCCTTCACCAGCCATCTTCCGGCCCGTCTGCAGCCACCCGTATAAAGGATTGCCAGGGCGAGGAATAGGATAAAGAATATGATCCTGGGTTTTAGCATTAGTATTCGGTAAAACTGCGAAAATCTTTGTTTGTCACTATCAGACACTCAATGCTTTTTTCAGGTTATCGCAGATATAGCTCAGCTCCGTATATGTTAGTTTGGAAAACATCGGCAGCGTGATCATGTTGTCAGTTACATATTCGGTCTTTGGCAGCGGGACAGTAAAATCCTTATAAATCGAGAACCTGTGCACAGCCGGATAATGAACGCTTGTCTGTATGCCTGCAGAGGCCAGATATTCGCGGACCTGGTTTCTCTTTTCAGCGGTTGAGTTTTTCAGAACGATTGGGAAAATATAGTTCGATGAGAAGTATTTGTACCCCTTGAACGGGACAATGATCTCATCAATACCGTCCAGCTGTTTTTCATAATAAGCCCTCAGTTCCGCCCTGATCTTAAGATCGTTTTCAAGCTTATCGAGCTGCACTATACCGATTGATGCCCTGATATCGTCCATGCGGTAGTTATAGCCTAGTTCCACAACATCATATTCAGTTGAATGGCCTTTTGCCCTGTCGAAAGAGAGGGAGGTCATCCCGTGCGAACGGATCAGTTTTGCCTTTTCATAGAGTGCGTCATCATTGGTGACTATCATTCCGCCCTCGCCGGTGCTGATGTTTTTATTTGAGAAGAAGCTGAAGCAACCGAAGGTGCCAAAGGTGCCAAGTTTTTTGCCTTCATATTCCGCCATTGGACCGTGGCAGGCATCCTCGATGATTTTCAGGTTATGGTTGTCAGCTATCTGCCGGATTCTCGTCATGTTGCAGGCAAAGCCGCCGTAGTGCATGAGCATGATGGCTTTAGTGCGCGGGGTGATCCTTTTTTCTATATCATCCGGATCTATAGTCAGGTCATCCGTGCTTTTAATGTCGGCGAATACCGGGATGGCGTTTACATAGCGGATGGCGTTGACTGTTGCCACGAATGTGAGTGATGGGCAGATGACCTCGTCGCCTGGTTTGATATCGCTGAGCAGGAGAGCCATGTGGAGGGATACTGTGCAATTGGTAACTGCCACCGCATGTTTAACGTGAAGCATCTCCGCGAATTTATTTTCAAACTCAACGTTCTTTGGGCCGGTTGATATCCATTTGGAACGCACAGTTTCCACCACGGCATCCTCTTCAGCCTGGTCAAAATTGAGGTCAAACAAAAAAATTTTATAATCCATATTGATTGTCTGCAGTTAATATTGCGTTGTTAATTCAATCAAGGATTTTAGACATTGATAGCTCCTCGGAGCCCTCCTCGCTGACTTCCCATCCGTTCTTTTTATATGCCATAATAGCCTGCTGATTGTTTTTTCTTACGCTGAGGTGAATTCTACCGCAGCCCTCTCTCTGCGCTCTGGACTCAAACTCCTTAAGAAGAACGGAGCCGTATCCTTTCCCCTGGTATTCAGGCGATACACCTATAACGACCAGCCCCATTGAAGGAATGAAATTTTGATAAATATCCGGTGCAGACACGTTGGGATTTTTCCCGCCTGATCCCAGCTTCAGTTTAATGTTTCGCCAGATAAAAAAAAAACGTTTAAGATTCTCGGGATGAAATAATAACCAGGGTCTTATTATGAACGCCCAAATAAGTGTTTTAAAGCTATACTGGGTAATGCTGGTTGCAGAGCCAGGTAATCCCGGCTCCTTGATTGTGATTCCTCCAACATAACCAAAAACTTCGCCTTTCTGTTCAAGATGAAACAATACACCCCTGTCTGACTCGATGTACCATGACAACATTTGGGAACAGAACTTATGCCCAAGTTTCGTTGACAGAGAATCCGGAAACGCTTTTTCATGACAATGAACTAAGGCGTCAAGATCGCTCCGTTTAGTGTCACTACATATCATCAATTGAGGCATCATTCAATTTTCAATATCTCTTCATAAAACTCATCACCAATTTTTCGTCTGTCAAAATTCTCACGCACATAATGTCTTCCGTTCTCACCAAGCTCCCTCGCCAGGGCCTTGTTATTGGCTAAGGCATTTATGCAATTCTCCAGACTGGATGAATTTTCAGGTTCATAGTATAATCCGCACTTGCCTTTATTAATGAACAAATCACGCGCTTCCCCGTCAACACCAAGAATTATTGGCTTGCCCATTGCGAGTGGTTCAAACAGTTTACTGGGTATTGCCCCAAGAAAAAGATAAAGTTTTTTCAAAGGAACAATATATGCATCGCAGCCTGCAATTATGGAAGGTATTTCATTCTGTGGCTTGTTTG
>Ga0209254_10003694_pt1 | contig 13959 bp, 11 predicted proteins | sample FrelakmetDIP11DI_FD_187148 | JGI IMG/M metagenome (GOLD analysis project Ga0209254, IMG submission 187148) | Freshwater lake sediment microbial communities from the University of Notre Dame, USA, for methane emissions studies - DIP11 DI (SPAdes)... | ecosystem: Environmental > Aquatic >...
CTGGGTCTTTCCGTCAAATATTCGTTCCACCACGATTTCTTCATACCAGGTTCCAATCAGGTACGCTTCCTGGCGGCCTCGCCGGTTACGCTGCTTGGCAAAGTAACCTTTACTGGCGAATTGAGCCTTCCTGCCACACGGACGACCGGTGATATCTGCATCCAGCAACTGCCAATTCAACTGGTAATCATGACGATAGGTTTGACTGTGTCTGCGAAAGATCTCTTCCATGGCTTGTTCCATCTGCAACACGTTATCTGCTGTGCAGGCATCCAGGGTATCTTGAACCACCGACTGTTCTGCACAACCCCTCCGTCCAAATGCTCGTTGCAAGCCCAGATCCGCTTTCAGGAGCTTGTTGACTTCCACCATCCCCTGTGCGCCGGACAAAAGAGTAATGAATGCGTCCAGCAGTTTCTCGCATGGACTGTATTTGACCCGCTTTTGCGCAATCTTGACCTTTTGTTCGATCGGTTCGAACACTTTGAGTTTCTTCACCTTTCTGCCAATCGCTGCCAGGGAGGCGTGGCTGGAAAAATAGGCTTTTACACTTTCGCTGATGATGATAGACTCGTTCATGTTGATGGGTCTCCTGTAATTGAGTGTGGTAACTTTTTTACAGGTATACCCATCACTTTATTATTTGTGCAAGCCCTACTTTGGAGGAAGCACTCTTCCCCTTGTTTGGGCGAAATTTAGGTAACTATCCATTAAACACCGAACTTCCCAGTCATTCAGTATAAGCAGGGCGCATTGGAAAAACGTTAACAAAGTATAAACAATTCACTTGAAATGAATGCATGGTCAGGGCATAGAAAAAACAGCTTGCATTTTCGGCGATTAGCGTATAATTTACATCAGGAACAGAAAGCCGTGCCACAGCATGTTGTAAGGATTATGATATCGAAAACAACGAGGAGCTGACATGAACTCTCCCATCTATCGTTTGACCGTGCGCACCGGGCCGGTGCCGGGCGCTGTCTATGACCTCAGCGAGCCAGAAATCAGTATCGGCCGCGAGCCAACCAACCAGATCGCCCTGAACGATACGGAAATATCCCGCAGGCACGCCCGGCTGATCCAGCAGGCGGGCAGCTACGTTTTCCAGGATATGGGCTCGACCAACGGCTCTTTTGTCAACGGGAAGCGCCTGATGGGGCCGCACCTGCTGCGCTCCGGCGAGGCCATCACCCTGGGTCAAAATGTGACATTGATGTACGAGATTGTCCAGCCGGATTTCGATGCCACGGTCGTCACCACGCCAGGTGCTCAGCCCGTCTATCCGGCCACCACGGTCGAAGCCCCAGCCCCTTCTTATTCCCCCCCCAAGCAGGTGCAGCCGACCCCGCGGCAGACGGTCACCCCGCCTCCGCCCATCTATGCTTCCAACAGCCCGCAGGAGCCTGTAGAGGCATACCCCTCCATCCAGGAAGAGCCGCGTCGCGGCATCGACACGCGCTGGCTGCTGGCGGGCTGCGGCTGCCTGACGATCATCGCCTGCCTGGCGCTGACCGCGTTCTTGCTTTGGATCGACGCCGGCGGGACAGCGCGCTGGTGCCAGTTCTTCGGCTTTATTTTCCCGGCCTGTCCTTAACCGCTGTGCCTCATTGGGCGAGCTCCAGGTGAGCCTGCGCCTGTTCGAGCAGCTCCTGGACGCGCCCATAATCCCCCCGGCGCAAGGCTGAGTCCGCCTCCACCAGCAAAATTTCGATTTCCAGGTTTTCCGGGGCGGAAGGTCTGCGCACAAAATCGGCGACAATACCTCGCTCGCGCATCTCCTGGCTGTCCGGCAGCCAGGCATATAAAAAATAGGCAGAAGGGTCGAGGAGCTGCTGGTAGCGCCGGACGGTATCGTAAAATTCCACGGTCAGGCGCACATCCTCCACCCACTGCGCTTGCAGGTCTACCTGCTCCAGCGCCTCCAGAAACCGGCTTTCCAGCTCGTTCAGAGAAAGGTTGAAGTTTTTCTGCAAAGCCTGGTCCACCACCTCGGAAGGCTCTCCCTGGCGTTCGCTGCCGTCCGGCGCCCGCAGGGACTGGATATCGCGGTAGAAGCGCTCAAAATCCGCCCAGCCCCAGGTTTTGACCATGAATTCCACCAGGGCGCCAGCCTGCAAGTAACCGATCTCGTGCTGGGCAAAGTAGAATTCGTCAAATAGTTCCTTGAGCGGCAGGTAACGATCCAGGCTGCAAACCGGCTTCTGAGAAGTACCCCGCAATTGCTGAGATATTACCGCCTGCGCCTGGACACAGCCCTCTTCCGCAGGCAGCAAAGCCGCGCTGCGTCCCAGCAGCGGCTCTTGCTTGAAATGACCTCCGCTCAAATAAACCGCCAGGCCTTCAACCAGCAGCTGCAGCCGCAGCTCGTTTTCGAGGCGCCCATCCAACAGGTGCACCATTTCGTGCATCAGCACAATCTCGACATCTCCACCGGCGTAGTCCCGGTCCAGATAGGAAACCGAAATCTCCTGGCCGGCAAAACCGCCGTGACCGACCAGCCTGGGCAGAAACGTAATCGGAATTTTCGTCTCAAAGTCTGTATCTAACAGACGCACAACTTCTTCCGCATTGGCATCCAGCAAGTCCAGTAATTCTTCAAGGTCGCGCTCTGCCTCACTGCCTCGAATAAACGATACCTTGCAGCAGTCATTTTCAACTGTTTCCCAACGCGCCTGCGCTGCAGGCGCCAGGTTTGCCGGGAGCAGGGTTTGCGTTTCAGACCAGGTGGTACCCTGAGGCTGGAGAGTAAAAACAAGCTCGTATGTTCCCGGCTGCAGGGAGGCCGTGTCCCATATCCACAGCAACGTAGCCTGGGTGCGCCGCCCGATCCCGTAAAGGCCAAAGCCCGCCGTCCCCAGGACCTGGCCTGTTTCCTTCAAGCGCACCTCAACCTGCTGGCCCTCCATCTCCTGCCCTTCACCCGGGATGATTTCCAGGCTGACCTGATCTCCTACGAAAAGGGGACCGTCAGGGTGATAACGAACATGGAATGTTCCTGGCAATGCGTCGTGCTGAGCCTGCAGGGTCGGAGTAGGGAGCGCTGTGCCAGGTACTGTTGGAGGCAGCGTGATTTGTGGAACCGGGGTATCAGGCAGCCCTGAAAGTGGTGGTATCACGACCTGGCCAGTGACAGCCGGCACAGGGGTTTCTGTGGGTGACACCAAACGGTCCACAACTGCCCGGCAGGACAGGCTGCAGAGGATCAGTACAATGAAGATGAGAAAGAATCGCCGCATGCAGTGGATTATAATCACTTGAAATTGCTGGAAGCATTTCCTTAAGCGAACACTTAATCACCGTGACTGCTTCATTGACCTTGAAGATGAATATCCTGACCTATGGCGGGGAAGCCATGGGGCGCCTGCCGGATGGCCGGGCAGTCTTTGTGCTGTTTGCCCTGCCTGGTGAGACGGTGCGCGCATTCCTGGTCGAGGAGAAAAAAGGGTTTGCACGCGCCGAGATGCTCGAGGTGCTGGATGCTTCCCCCAGGCGCATCCAGCCGCGCTGTGCCCACTACCAGGTTTGTGGCGGTTGCCAGTACCAGCACCTGGAATACGCCGACCAGATCCAGGCAAAGGAAGACATCGTACGCGACCAGCTCATGCGCATCGGAAAGCTGGCAGAACCACCCATCCGGCCGGTAGTGCGCGCACCGATGCCGTTTAATTACCGCAACCACATCCAGTTCCACCTGGACAGCCAGGGGAAATTGGGCTACAAGGCGGCCGGCTCTTCCCAGGTCGTCGCCATCCGCGAGTGTCACCTGCCCGAAGATGCGCTTAACCAGGTCTGGCCTCTTCTCGATTTCGAAGCGCTGCCTGGCCTGGAGCGTGTAGGACTTCGCTTAGGTGCAGAGGACGACATTCAGCTCATCCTGGAAAGCCGCGACCCATCACCGCCCGAATTTACCGTTGAAGATTTATCCCTGTCTGCTGTGCACCTGAGCCCGGCGGGCGCCGTGGTGCTGGCCGGGAGCGAATCCCTGGTCATGGAAGTGCATGGGCGTTATTTTCGAGTCAGCGCAGGCTCGTTCTTCCAGGTAAACACCGCCATCGCTGCTGCTCTGGTAGATGGGCTGTTGAACGGGCTGGCTGAATACACTACGCTAGACCACCGCTCCACCGTGCTGGATGTGTACAGCGGGGTGGGACTCTTCAGCGCCTTCCTGGCGCCGCACATCGGGCGTCTGATCGCCGTTGAGGCGTCTCCAAGCGCCGTCGAAGACTTTTCCGACAGCCTGGATGAATTCGACAATGTCGAGGTTTATGAAGCACCTGCCGAGACGGTTCTGCCTGCCCTGGGCGTCCAGCATCCGCAGGCAATTGTCGTCGATCCACCGCGGGCTGGCCTGGAGCGGCGCGCCCTGGATGCGATCGTCGCCATGCATCCCGAAGTCCTGGCGTACATATCCTGCGATCCATCCACCCTGGCCCGAGATGCGCGCCGCCTGGTTGAAAGCGGTTATGCTCTGCAAGCCCTGACCCCTTACGATCTCTTCCCGCAAACTTATCACATCGAAAGCCTGAGCTTCTGGACTCTGGCAGATTAATAGAAAATATTTTCTAAAAACTATTGACAAAGCACTTTTCTGGCGTATAATAGAACATAAGTTCTAGTTTCCGGAAAGTGTGCTATGTTAACGATGGAAGAACGCCTGCTGGCTACCTTGAATGCCCTGGAGTTGAGTTCAGGGGACGGTGAAGATACTGCTGACCTGGCAAAGCTTTTCAATTTACAGCCTTCTCCACCAATACTGCTGCCAGGACAAGAAACAGGAACGGATGCTGATGCTCCGGTGTCCCTGGATACCTTACTTCAGGAACGCACTGGATTTACCCGAGGCTCGGTTGTGATCGGGGTCTGTGAAGACGGCTTACCGTTCGTCCTCAATCTCAATAACGATCCTCCGGCTTCGATTTTAATCGCCGGCGACCCGGGCAGCGGTAAAACGCGCCTTCTGCGTGCGATCCTGGTCTCAGCCATGGTCATCAACCAGCCAGAAGATGTGAATTTCTGCGTCGTCACGCCTGCACCACAGGAATATGCTGACCTGGTCCATACGGACCACTGCTCCGGGCTATTGCGCAGCCGTAGTCTTGAAGCCAGGAAATTGGTTAACCATCTTTTAGAAATTGCCGACCGCAGGCAGTACCGTGACGATCACGGACCGGCGCAGCTCCTGGTTATCGACGATCTGGCCGATTTCGTTCACGGATTGGACGATGCGGCTTATTGGGGTTTCGAATGGCTAGTGCGCATCGGCGCACAGGTACGCATCTGGATTATAGCTTCCCAGTCCTCAGGTTCAATGAGCTGGCTGGAAGACGACCTGCTGGAAGCGTTCCCGTTGCACGTCCTGGGAAGTCTGGCTTCTCAACACGATTTGCTCGCATTAACGGGCAGCGCCTATCTTGATCTGCAGCCTTTGGCAAGAGGGCGTCAATTTTACGTCCCTTGCGACGATACCTGGCTGCGAATTTGGCTTTGTGAATCCGGCAAAGGAGAATAACCATGAATATCGGAATGCTTTGGTACGATAACGATCCGAAAGTTGATCTCACAATCAAAATCCAGCGTGCTGCCAGCTATTACCAGGATAAATACGGCAAATCCCCGAACCTGTGCTTTGTCCACCCCAGCATGCTGCCCACCCAGGCAGAGGCGCCTGCTACGAGCATTAAAAGCGCCGGTATCGATGTCAGGCCTAACCGGGCTGTGCTTCCCAACCATCTATGGATGGGAGTTCACACCAGCTAAATCGATAATCAACGTCTGCAGCGCCAGCTCTCCGTCCAGCTTGCCTGTCTTCGTAGCCCGATCCAGATCGAGCAGATGATGGTAGATTGCTTCTAAAGCCGGCAGTGTGAACGTGCGCGCCTGGTCAGTGAGTTTTTTCGCCACAAATGAGTGGATACGCACTGCCTGGGCCGTTTCTTCTGGCGACCGGCCTTCATCGACCTGTTCTCGTACCTGTAATAAAAGTCGGAACTGGCGCACGACCATCCCAAAGATGGAGATCGCATCTTGCTCTTCTAACAGGCGCTGCAGCATGGCCAATGCCTGTTTTCCGTTGCGATGTCCCACGGCATCCACCAGTTGGAAAATATCCCCTTCGGCAGTGTCTGCCGTCACGGCCTGGACATCATCCAGCTCAACTGGTCGCTTGTAATTTACATACGCCAGGAGTTTTTGGATTTCCTGGTCGACCTGGCGCGGCTCTTCTCCAACTAATTGCACAAGCTGCTGAGCAGCCGAGATCGTAAACTGACCACCCGCTTCTTTCGCCTTCACCTGAATCCAACGCACCATCTCCGGGCCGCGCGGCAGGAGAAACAGCTTAACCAATGCCCGCTCAGGGTGCTGGTTTGCCCAGGCCTCCAACCAGTGCTGCTTATTTGTGGACCTGCGCCGGTCGGTTAAGACCTGGTTTTCAACCAACACTAAAGCAGTGGTTTCAGGAATCTTCTCCAGCGAGTCGCAAAATTTTTGCCTGGCTGGATCGGAGGCAAGACGCGCTGCCGGATTGGTCAGGATGACCAGGCGGCGCCTGGTCAGGAAAGGGATGGCGTTGGTGACCTGCGCCAGCTCATCCAGGTTGTACGTGCGCCCATCGAGGCGCGCCGTGTTTAACTCAGCCAGCGCCGGATCACCCATCTTCCCAACAATATCATCCAGGTATTGGGCAATGGCAAACTCATCGTCGCCGTTCAGCAAATAAATAACCGGGGTTGCTGGCGGCATGCTCAGCCTCGCGTCGTGATGCGGTGCACCATTAGATTTTGCCCTGCACGAGCCTCACCCCGGGTGCCTCCAGCAGGAACCGGCACTGCCAGCTTGCGGGTCGTGCGCACCTCAAACAGCTGCAGGTCGCCCGGGTCTCCCGAGGTCGTCAGGCGCTCCTGCAGCAGCATACCCACCGGTCGTGAGATGATCAAGGCAAGCGTGGACATCACGATGGCTACCGGTAAGCGTTCCAGGCGATCGCGCAGGCGCGCACTGCCACCAATCATCACCAGCCAGGCAGCCGTTCCGGCAAAGATGCCGGAGGTTGTAAAATTCGTCCCGCAGTTCGGATGTACAGCCAGCTGGCGCTGCCCGGCGCGCAGACGTTGCAAGGCTTCCTGTGCTACCGCGCTGACCACCTCGGCCGAGATGTTGCCGATAATCCAGAACCCCTGGCTGTCGGAATGCCCGGCAACTGGCTCGTTCGGATAACGCTGGCTCAATAAATGCAGGGTGGCGTGCTCGAGGCCGTGGTTGCGGCGGATACGGGAGAACAGGTATTTGATCATGCCATTGTCCTTATGTGGTTTGCAGCCTCGCAAAGGCAATCAAAGCAAGGTTGGTTCGCTTGAATGGATTGTACCCGGAACCAGTCGGAGAATGAGTCGAAGATTCTAACAATTCCATCCATCTTGCCAGCATCGAGCTGAATAGCCAGAAATTACGGTTAGAAATCCCCCGCTAAAGAGGCGCGTTCAACAACCGGCAGAGCGCTGGCTTTTTGCTGGAAAGCGTTGACATCGATTTTACTCAGCAGCACCAGGGAAACTAACAACATCAGCGCTTCGAGCAGGAATACGATCACATAACCCACCATTAAATTGTTGAAAAGCCGGGTTGAAAGATCACGCACCACCCCGCTCATTAATGCACCTATCAGGCGCGAGTATGCATTGGCAATTCCCCATGCTCCCATGAACAATCCTTCGCTGCCTGCGACCGTCATATCCAGCATCAGAGACAGGTTGGAAACGGTCGAAAGTCCGGTTGCCAGGCCCAATAAGATCACCCCTCCATAAAAAAGGGGCAGGTTTGCGAACAATCCGCTGGCTGAGATCAGCAGAAAAGCCGCAATGCCTCCCAGGCCACCCATGCGGGCCAGGCTGCGTTTTGAGACTTTCTTCTCCAACAAGCCTGCCAGCACTAAAGTGATCAGGAAACAGCCTCCCCAGATCGATGTGATCCGGGTGGTCGCTTCGACCGGCAGTCCAAACGCCTCCGCCGCGAACGGTTCGAGCAAGATATCCTGTCCCAGGATTGCCACCAGCATCAGGATCAGGTACCAAAAGAACAAAATCACCTGTGAATTGCCACTCACCGCTTTGATGACCGCTGCAAACGAATAACGTTTTTCAAACTGGGTAGCTTCGCCTGCAAGTGGCTTCTTGAATTTGCGGTTTTCCAGGCCGGTTAAACCCAAGAGCCCCATCACCAAAGCGCATAATCCAACGAACCGAAAAGCCTGGATGAGAACCGCATCCGAATAGGACTCGAGCAGCCGGCTTAATCCAATCGAAGTCAAGATGATGGTCAGGATCATCATGAAAAACATAATGGAGATCGTGCGCGAGCGCCCCTTGGGGCCGGATAATTCGGTCGCCAAAGAAAGGTATGAGACCGAGGCAAAGTTATAGCCCATCCCCCAGGCGCCAAAAGTCACCACCCCTAACCCCAGGCCCAGCCAAAAATTTTCTCCCATCAGGTAAGCCGCATAGGGAACGGACACCACCCCCGCGACGCATAATATCAAGCCTAAAGCAATATACGGGGTGCGCCTCCACCCAAGTAGCGGATGGCGATCTGAAAAAGAGCCGATCGCCACCTGGATCGGTGAAAACAGGTAGGGCAGCGACGCCAGTAATGCCACCAGGGTAGCAGAAAGCGCCAGCTCTTTAATCATGACCCGGTTCAAAGTACTGTTGATCGGGACGAGGGTCATGGCCACGGCTGCGTGGATCAGGCCAAGTTGAATGCTCTTCAGGATCATTTAATCATCATCAAAAGGAATACACCAAATTCCAGATTAATTTATCAGACATTTGACCCCATTCAATTTAGAAATGGATTAATTTTTAGAGAGCCTGTTGGACCAGGCTCAGGAACTCATCGGCCGAAGAGGTGGTCAGAATTGCCCGGCGCAACTCAGAACTCAAACCGCTTGCGGTTAAGTACTGGTTGGCGTGTTTCCGAAACAACACCAGGCCGCGTCTTTCACCGTAAAAGGACAGCATTTTCTGCAGGTGCCGTTCGATGACCAGGCGAACTTGCTCCCCTGTCACCTCCTGGCGATCCAGGCGGGAAAAGATCCAGGGGTTGCCAATCGCAGCCCGCCCAATCATCACCCCGTCGCAGCCGGTAAGTGCCTTCATGCGCTCAACATCCGCTACCGTGCGTACATCGCCGTTGCCCAGCACCGGGATAGATACGGCTGCCTTGACCTCTCCGATCGCCTGCCAGTCTGCCTGCCCGGTATATCCTTGCTGGCGGGTGCGGGCGTGCACGGCGATCAGTTTCCCGCCGTTTTCCTCCACCGCTCGCGCGACTTCCAGGTAATTTCGGCTCTTGTCATCCCACCCCAGGCGGATCTTCCCCGTCACCGGCACTTCCAACGCCCGGCTGAGCAGGCTGAAAATCCTGGCGATTTTGGCAGGCTCGCGCAGCAGTCCAGCGCCGGCGCCGCGCCCGGAAACCGTGCGTGCCGAACAGCCCATATTCACGTCCATCACATCCGGCCCGTGCTCCTGCAGGCGCAGGGCTACTTCCAGCAGGCGCTCAGGCTCGCTGTCAAAAACCTGGAAAACGACCGGCCGTTCTTCCGGCAGAAATGCCAGCTTTTCATCCACAAAGGGATGGCACTGCAGGATATCCAGGGCATTGATAAATTCTGTATAACTCAGCGCCGAACCTAACCCGCGGCATACGGAACGGAAAGGCAAATCCGAAAAACCGTCCATGGGGGAGAGAATCAAATCACCATAGACCGGGAGGCTGCCGATCTTGAAAACAGGATCACTCATCTTTTGAGCTGGAGGCCAGCAGAGCCTGCTCGAGAGCCTGCCTCAAAGAGCGAACTTCAACAACCTCGATTCCCGTTGGCCAGGGTTCGGTCTTGCGCAGGCGGCGGGGTACGATGGCGGTTTTAAAGCCCAGCTTGGCAGCCTCTCGCAAACGCGCTTGCATCTGCCCGACCATGCGCAGCTCTCCTGAAAGACCTACCTCGCCAATTAATACCGTCTCGGCCTTGACCGGCGTATTACGGGCGGAGGAGGCAATGGCAGCCGCAACGGCCAGGTCGGCGGCGGGCTCATCCACCGTAATCCCCCCGACAACATTGACGAAGATATCCTGCTCACCCAGGTGGACGCCTACACGGCGCGTGAGGACTGCGCTGATTAAGAGCAGGCGGTTGAAATCCACCCCGTTAGGCGTGCGGCGTGGGTTGCCAAAGGAAGTCGGGCTGGTCAAGCCCTGGATCTCAACGAGCAGGGGGCGCGTGCCTTCCATGGTAACCGCGATCGCCGAGCCCGGCGCGTTGATCATCCGTTCCGCCAGGAAGGCCTCGGAAGGATTGGTGATCTCCACCATGCCGCGCTCACGCATCTCGAATACCCCAACCTCGGAGGTCGCCCCAAAACGGTTCTTCACCGAACGCAGCAGGCGGTAAGACTGGAAGCGGTCGCCTTCCAGGTATAAAACCGTATCGACAATGTGCTCCAGGACGCGTGGACCGGCAATCGTGCCTTCCTTCGTTACATGCCCGATCAAGAAGACGCTGATCCCGGAAGATTTCGCCAGCTCGCGCAGGCGAGAGGCAGTCTCACGCACCTGGCTGACCGAACCGGCGGACGAGTCCAGTTCCGGAATGTAGGTGGTCTGCACCGAATCGACGATCACCAGCGCAGGCTTCATTTCGGCGATATGTTCGAGGATCACGGTCAGGTTCGTCTCGGTCACCAGGAACAATTCATCTGGGAATTCCGGTGGCGTTTCTTCATCGGCGAGGCGCAGCAGGCGAGTGGCGCGCATTTTGATTTGCCGTTCCGATTCTTCGCCAGAAACATACAGCACGCGCTGCTGGGCAGCAATTTCCAGGGCTACTTGCAGCAGCAGCGTCGATTTGCCAATCCCAGGATCTCCGCCAATCAAGACTACCGAGCCCGGCACGACCCCGCCCCCCAGGACCCTGGCAAACTCGCCCATCGAAAGCATCAGGCGATCTTCTGCATCTCCGCTGATGTCAGACAGGCGCTGGGGCACTGACCGGCCTGATAAGCCGCGCCCGGCATGGGCAGCTGCCGGCGCCGGCGTGCTGGTCACAACTTCCTCGACCATGCTGTTCCATTCCCCGCATTGGGGACAGCGCCCCATCGGGCGCGCTGATTTTCGTCCGCACTGCTGGCATACGTATTGTGTGTAAGTTTTCGGCATACCAGCTATTATAGTTGATCTATAAAGAAGTGGCGGTGCGTTAGATTGCACCGCCACTTCACTGTCGATCTTTAAAGGCAGCCCACTTTTAAGCGACCAGTGGTTCCTCTATTTCCTCCACCTCGCCGGGTTGCTGTGTCAACACGACTTCATTCTCCACGAGTTCGACCAGCAGTTCATCTCCATCGTGGAAATCACCGCCCAGGAGGGCATCGGATAGCGGGTCCTCAACCTTTTGCTGGATGATGCGGCGCAGTGGACGGGCGCCCATGTCCGGGTCGAAACCCAGCTCAGCCAGCTTATCCAAAGCTTCGGGAGTAGCCGTCAGTTTGACAGAGTGATCCTGCAGCCGCACCGCCACCTTATCCAACTCCAGCTGCACAATCTGCTTGATGTCGTCTTGATTCAAGGAACGGAAAACAATCACCGAATCCAGGCGGTTGATAAACTCAGGTCGGAAGACTCGCCGCAGCGATTCGGTCAGTTTTTTGCGCATATCTTCGTAAGCCAACTGTTCTTCAACAACCTCATCGCGTTTCAGGCTGAAACCCAGGCTGGCCTGGCGCTTGATCATGTCCGCTCCGATGTTGGATGTCATCACAATCAAGGCATTGCGAAAATCGACCTTCCGGCCGCGCGCATCCGAGAGGTGACCTTCTTCCATAATCTGCAGCAGCATGTTATGCGCTTCGGGATGGGCTTTTTCGATCTCATCAAAGACCACGATCGAATACGGCCTGCGGCGCAGCGCTTCGGTAAGCTGGCCGGATTCTTCGTACCCTACGTAACCCGGAGGAGCGCCGACCAGGCGGCTGACCGTGTGACGTTCCATAAACTCGGACATATCGAGCTGGATCAAGGCCTCCTCGCTGCCAAAAAGGAAACGAGCCAGGGCTTTGGTCAGTTCGGTCTTGCCCACACCCGTCGGTCCCAGGAAAATAAATGAGCCGATCGGTCTGCGAGGGTCTTTCAAACCGGCACGGGCGCGCCGCACCGACTTCGCGATCGCCTGGATTGCTTCATGCTGCCCGATGATCGCCTGTTCCAGCTCGTCTTCCATGTGCAGCAGTCGCTGGGACTCTTCCTGAGCGACTTGCATCACCGGGACTCCGGTCCACATCGAAACCACTTCAGCAATATCCTGAGCGGTCACCACCGGTGAATTTGCCCGGTCCCAGCCGGTGCGCATCTGTTCTAGCTGGCGCTCCAGCTCTTCTTGCCGCTCCAGGTATTCCTGGGCATCGTCATTGCGCCCGTCTTCCAGGGCCAGGCTGCGGTTTTGGCGAACCTCACGCAGCTCATCGATCAAGGCTTTCGAACTCCTGGCGGAGGGACTCTTATACATCCGCACCCGTGAGGACGATTCATCGATCAGGTCAATGGCTTTATCGGGGAGAAAACGTTCGGTGACATACCGGGAAGACAGATGGGCAGCCGCATCCAGGGCATCATCCGAAATGTTCAGGCGATGGTGCTCTTCATAAGCACTGCGCACACCCTTAAGAATTTCGATCGTCTCATCAATCGAGGGTTCGTCCACCAGCACAGGCTGGAAACGACGTTCGAGGGCAGCATCACTCTCAATATGCTTGCGGTACTCATTCAGTGTCGTCGCCCCGATCACCTGGAGTTCTCCACGGGAAAGGGCAGGTTTCAGGATGTTGGCGGCATCCACGGATGACCCGGCGGCGCCAGCTCCCACCAGCATATGCACTTCATCAATAAAAAGGATGGCGCCAGAGGCTTTGAGCTCGTCAATGACGCGCTTCAGGCGCTCCTCAAACTGGCCACGGTACATGGTGCCGGCTACCAGCGAACCCACATCCAGCTGGAGCACCCGCTTATCCAGCAAGGGAGCAGGGACATCGCCCTCGAGGATGCGTTGGGCAAGGCCTTCGACGATCGCCGTCTTCCCTACCCCAGGTTCCCCAATCAGCGCCGGGTTGTTCTTGGTGCGGCGGGCCAGAATCTGGATCACACGTTCGATCTCCATCTGCCGGCCAATGACCGGATCCAGCTTATTTTCTTCGGCCAGTTGGGTCAGGTCTGTCGCCAGCTGATCGACCATCGGCGTTTTCGTCTTTGCCTGCGGGTCCGCCTTGGCCACGCGCGCCGGTTCAGGCGAGGCTCCAGTCCTTTGCGAGGCGCTGCTCTCTTGAAGCACCCGGCGAGTCTGGCGCCGGATCTGTTCCTGCGTCACCCCCATTTTTCGCAGCACATCCAGGGCCACACCCTCGCCATAACGTACAAGCCCTAACAACAGGTGTTCAGTGCCGATATAATGGTGACCCATTTTACGCGCTTCTTCAACGGCATATTCCAGCACCTGCTGAGTTCCTGGGGAGAGGTCCAGTTTTCCTCCTTGATGCTGCCCCGGACCCGTCAGGCGCTCAACCATCTCTTCAACGCGTTCAGATTCCAACCCCAATTCGCGCAGCACGCGCCCGGCAACGCCGCCCTCTTCTTTAATCAATCCTAAAAGCAGGTGCTCTGTCCCAATATAATTATGGCGCATCCGTTCAGCCTCCTGGTGTGCGAGGCTGAGCACCCGCCGTGCTCTTTGTGTAAATCGTTCCATACCAGACACGGTACCCTCCTGACGAATCAGTACCAAAATCAATACGTACCTATTAAAACCGGCCTGTGACTGCCGGTTGAACGCTCGGGATAACTGAGTGATTCCGAGTTCTTTTGTCCAATTGGATTCTACCAGAGAATAAAGAAGCCGCACTCCTTAACAAGGCTGTC